>Ga0194112_10002623_pt1 | contig 25610 bp, 13 predicted proteins | sample TA2MahC400mmetaG_FD_146191 | JGI IMG/M metagenome (GOLD analysis project Ga0194112, IMG submission 146191) | Freshwater microbial communities from Lake Tanganyika, Tanzania - TA2015016 Mahale Deep Cast 400m | ecosystem: Environmental > Aquatic > Freshwater > Lake | place: Tanzania: Lake... | reverse complement strand
CCGCCGCGAGTCGGACGTGCTGCCATTCTTTGTCGCCCTCGGCCAGCACCTTGAAGAACACCCAGGCTGCATCGTGGTTGGCCTCGTGGCGCCAGGAGCCACCCCACGAGATGTCGAACTGCACGGTTGCGGTCCGCGCATCGCGCGGGACCGCCGCCACGTTCTCGATCCGCACGGTGCCGGGGTGATCGGCCGGGCCACCGTACGCCGTGCCCATCCCCAGGAACAGGCCGCACGCGAGCGCAACCGTGGATGCGCAGGCGAGCTGGTATCGGCCATTCAACCGGCTCATGGGCGACTCCTTTCGCCGAACGGCCAAACACACCGACTACGGTCCTTTGCGCCAGGCGTCCAGTTCGCCGGGCTTGCAGAAGCCTACCGACCAGGCATCCCCGCTGAGGGAGCCGATGGGGAACTGCATCTCGGTGCCATTGAAGGCCACTGGCTGCGGCGGGGTGAAGGCGAACGCCAGATGCCACTTGGCACCTGGGAAGGCCAGCTCGGCGGCGGCGATCCTCAGCTCCGTGCCGGGCCTCGCCTCTACTTCCTTGCCGTTGGCATCCACTGCGATGATTCGAGCCCAGGCGGGCGCGCCCTGAGGGGAAGTCCACTTGCCCGGCACGGTGAAGTGCGTCGGGTCAAACCGGGTCCACCCGGCGTCCATGTGCGTGGTGATGCGGTCGGGCCTGAAGCTCATCCTGTACCGGCAGTCCCCATAGCCGCTCGGCGCCGCGGTCAGGGCGGCGGGGACAGATGACGGCCAGGTGTAGTTGTTCGTGCACCCGTCGAACAGCCAGGGCTTCTTCCCGTCGGAGAAGGTGAACAGCGGGCCGCCGTTCAGGCGTACCGCACCGTCGTCATCGGCCAGGTAGCGGGTCAGCCCGCTATCCATGTCCATCTCGACAATGTAGCGTGGCGCGCTCACTCGGAAGACATTGCGTTCGGGATGCCGGTAAACGTATTCCAGGACGGAATTGACCACCACGTGGAAGGGCAGGGGCGCGGTGCGGGCCTCCTGTGCGGCGTCCTCAACGCGGTAGCTGACGCGGTACGGGACGAGCTGTTTCCCCTGTGCCGCGTCTCTTCCCGCGATGAAGGTCACTGGCACTTGCGCCGTCGCGCCGGGTGCGAGGGGGCCGAATTGTGGCGCCGCGGGCTCAGCCGTGACCCCGGCCGGCAGCTCAAAGGCCAGGGTGCCAGCGATGCTCTGCCGCAGCGAGTTCTTCACGGTGAAGGCCACAGCCCCCCGCGCTCCCTGCGCCAGGCGGGCGACGGCCGCGCTCGGGGTCACCGGGAAAGGGCACTCCGGTTCCACCACCTGAGCCGGCTGCTTAGCGAGCAGCACGCCGAAGGCCAGGTAACCGCCTGCCGCCGTGGCTGTCGGAAGACTGAAGCCGCTCCACCCGCCCCGAGCGATCGTGGTGCCATCTCTGCGCACACGCAGGTAGCCGAAGTCCTTGAAGGCGACGTGAGTCTTCGGGTCATCGGCCGCGGCAAGCGCGTGCTCGGGCGCGCCCCGTTGCGGCCCGAAGGCCACGGCCGCATAGTCGGTGAAGTCGGCGGCGTCCACGCGCACGAGCACGGCATTGTCGGATTGAGCCAGCTTGCTGACCGCGCTGATTCGCGGCTTGGCCGCGTTGGCATACGGCTCGTGGGTGGCGGCGAAGACCGTCTGCCGGACGCCTGCTCGCCGCACGATAAGCATGCCCAGCGGATCGAAGGTGCGCTTCACTGCCTTTCCCAGCTCGATGCCTGAGACCCCGTGAGTGACCAGGGTGTTCGGCTCGGCGGCCATCGTCACGCGCACGGCAGCGGTGTGGGCATACCACTCGGGGCCGAACTTCCCCTTCCGGCTGCCCGGCTCCTCCCTGATGACAAAGTCGAGCGCCCAGGACTTGTCGGTGGCCATCGCCTGCCGGTCGCTCACCAGCCAGAAGCGTTTGTCCAGCGCATTCGAGGGTCTAAACGACTCAGGCTGCGCGGGCCGCGGCGCGCCGAAGCTGTGGAGCAGGTAGTCGAAGGTGCGTGGGGTAGGGCTGCTCGCCTGGAAGAGGTCGAGCAGATACTCGCGGGTGAGCAGCAGCGCGCGTGTCTGGGCGGCCCTCTCGAAGACGCCGGAGGCTGACGTCGCCAGGTACTTCACCTCTGGGGTGAAGGCGTGTCGCACGTCGGAAGGCTGTGCGGCCCGCGTATCCCCCTCATCAATCATGAGCGTGTTGTGGGCGATGGTGTTGCGCGTCCAGCCGATGTTGGCGTTCTCGTACTGGATCGCGTTGTAGTCCGGATAGAGCAAACGGCCCGCCCCGTGGAAGGTGATGCTGAACTTATCGTGGTGGTCGTGGCCGTAACCCTTGGTCATGAGCTGGAAGACCACCGGCGCGTCGCTGGTCCAGTAGGCGGAGGATTCCTCTGCGCGCAGGATCGCCAGCCCGTAGTCGGGCCACACTTTGGAGGGCGCCGGGGGGAATTCGCTTTTCTCCGGCAGCGGGCGCCGGTCTATGAGCGTGGGCGTGTACTCCGGGACCATCGCGACGAACGGCGCCAGGCGGAGGTCGCCAGAGGCGTTGTACGCCGCGATGAGGGCCTGGGTAGCATCAATCGCCGGGCCGGCCGGGTTGACCAGGAACAGGTCGTTGCTCGCGTTGGTGGCGCCGTCGCCATAGGTGGCGACGCGAATCTGGCCGGTCCCGTGCCCAGTCCGCTCGATGGGGTAGGCGCTGTCAATGTAGTAGTCCATCAAGCCCTTCGGGCTGCCGCCGTTCGGCGTTTTGGCGGCCCACCAGTCCCTGCCGTCGTACAGCGAGCGATGGCGTGAGACCACGGCCATGCAGTAGAGGTCGGTGTGGGCGATGGCGTAGATGGGCGCTTCGTGCCAGGGGCCGCCGTCCTTTAGCATGATATTGAGCACGGGGAGATACCCGCCGATCCGAGATTGCGGCTTGCGGTGAAAGCCCCAGTCAATCGCCTCGCGGTCCTGAATCGCCAGCCCGGCCAACGCGACGATGGACGTGGGCTTGAACACCAGGTTGGGCGTCTGCGTCCAGCGGTCCATTGAGCGCATCTTGAAACGCATGAAGGCCCTGATGCCGTCCTCAATCTCCTGGCGGGCCGCTGGCTCCAGCCCGTTGTATGCCCAGTCGAAGGCGGCATAGGGACTGAAGTCCGTGTCGTAGAAGACGTCGTTGAGTGCAGGCACCCCGGCCTTGAAGAACTCGGGATTGTCGAGCGCGCCTCGCGCGCGCTTCGTTGTTCCGGCGTTCGCGCCAAACTTGCCGAGCAGCCATTTCTGAGCGATGGGCACGTAGGCCGGGGCTTCGTCCAGCGCGTACATGAACGCGGCCAGAAAGCCATCGCCCTTGCTGGCGGCCTCGCAGATGCGCGCGTAGTCCGCCTTCGCCCACTCCTGGGTGGCGATCAACTGCCGAATGCGTGCTCGCTCCTGGGCGGGCATGAAGAACGGGCGCCCGTGCGCAGGGGCATCGCCGCTCTGCGCCAGGGCCACGGTGCCGCAGAGCCCCGCGAGGCTCAGCATGCGGATCAACGCAGGGTGCGGTGAGCGGATTGACGTGGTCTCTTCTCCTTCTACTTGGCCTCTACCTGGAGTCGGCCGAAACGGAAGTGTGCCAGCCACACCGCCCTCATCGGGGCCATCCAGTAGTAGTCGCTCGCGCTGCCCTTCCCCCGGGCCGTGCGGTGCCGCTCAAACTGGACCTCCACCGTCCCCCCCTGGCCTGCCGGGATGCCGAATGCACCGGCCGCGAACTCCACGCCGTGGCGGAAAAGAAGGTTCGAGGCGATCCCGAACCGGCCGCGCCGGGGCTGGAGCTGCGGCTTGCAGCGCTCGCACTTGCACAGCCCTCGCTGGTCCCAAAGGTCCATCGGCTCGAACCGGATCCACTTGGGTCCGGGGTGGCCGTGTTCGCCGAACCAGCCGCCTTTGCCGTCGTAGACGTCCTGCGTCACCTGCACGCGCGCCGCCAGGACCCCCGGCTGCGAGTAGCAGGGGTAGTCCGAGCTGCGCGTGCCATCTTCGCGGATGATCGCGGCCCAGTCCGGGTGGTCTTTGAAGAACCGACTCCCGAACCACCTGTCAGTGTGGTTGATGACGGGCATGCCAGTGCCGGAGCCTTCGCGCGTGACCCGCTGCCAGTCCAGCGGCGCAGACCAAATCTCGAATGCGCCGCTGCGCAACGGGAAGTCCGGTGCCAAGTCCAGGGTGTAATCCGATGGCACCGTGAGGGTCTTCACCGCCGGTGTCACGATGCCCAGCTCGGGGTCCTTCGGGACGTGGATGTAGAAGCGGTATCCGACAACACGCTCGAGAAACTCGTAAACGCCGTGCAGCGTGCCACGGTCCACCTCTTGCTTGATATTGCCCGCGCCGGCAGGCTTCACCTCGCCCAGGATGGCCACGCCGCGCGGGAAGGCGGCAATGCGCAGGCCCTCCGGCCTGGTCGGCAGCGCGAGCTTGTGCTGTTCGCTAACCGAGCTGCGGCCCACCAGCAGCAACGTGCCAGCCGTGGGCGCCTTGGCAGCCGGCACGATGTCCAGGCGCGCGCCGGTGGCCTTCTCAATGAAGCGCTGGAGTTCCTCCGCAGCATAGGCCACGGTGGGCGGCTTCCCCTTCGCCGCCCCCTTCCCAATAGGGATGGTGGTCGGGTCGTCCGCGATCACGATGGTAGCCGCCGGCTTGCCGTCCTCCACCAGCGCGACGGGCGCCGCCGCGAGCGCAACACCACCCAGAGCAAGCAGGCACCCAAGGAGTCCCATCGTCAACGCGGTATGCATAGCGGCTCCTCCCTCAAGGGCCATCACTTCCTGCCCCCAGCAGTTGGAATCGGGCGACGGCGAACAGCCAGGCGCCGAAGTTGGTGCCTTCCTCGAACTCCGCGATTCGCATGAAAGCCGCCATGAACGTCCGCTGAGCCGCCTCGTCAACGTCCCCTCCCGGCGGGCAGTGGGCCGCCACCCAGGCCCGCACAGGCTCTTGATAGCGCCGGACGGTGGCTTCCATGGCCGCCCTGTCGCCTTGCCGGGCGCGGCGGATAGTCTCGGGGCTCAGGTTGCCGAAGCTGGGGCTCATCATACGTCTCTCCATTATAGCAATGGCAGCAATCGGGGAAAGGTCACCGAGCCACAGCGGTCCCAGGGCGATGGGGCAGGGAGCCAACAGGCCGCCAAGAGGCGGGGTGCAGTGGCGGTGTGTGTGTCTGTCGCGTTGGGGTTGCGGGTTGCCGGGGCGAGGGAGACAGAGAACGACGCAGCCTCACGAGCTGCGTGTGAGTGCTCGGACAGTGCGTGAGGCGGCTTCGGCCATGCCCAGGATGTTCTCCCAACGCCGGACGGCAAGGTCGGCCAGGAAGACGGCAAGCAGGGCCGCTAGGAGGAGCGGGGCAAGCTCGATGAAGCGGGAGTGGCCCTTCCTGCCCGCCGGCAGCGCGGCATCGGTCTCGCGGAGGAGGGTTCCGCCGGTGAGCTCGCAGACTCTCTGGAGGAGGGGGAGGTTGATCCGCCCAGCGGCGGCCTCGCCGGAGACGTTGTGGACGATGCCCGCCGAGACGACATCGGAGCCGCAGCGGGCGCGGATGAGGTAGACGCCAGGTTGGTCGGGGCGGAAGCGTGCGGAGTAGCGGCCAGGGCCTTCCTGCTGTAAGTCCATGCGGGCCAAGGGTTCCATGCTCGAGCCTAGCGAGTGGGCGGGGATGAAGAAGACATCGGCGTCCACCGCCGCCTGGTTCCTGAATTGGGCGGGGTCCTCGAGCAGGTCCACGATGGCTCGGGCTTCCTGGCCGTGCTCCTCGACGCGGATGTCCATGTGTTCGCCCTGGGGCTCGCGCGCGGTTTCGCGGAGGACTTGTGACCAGAACTGGGCGTAGCCGCTGGGCCAGGCGGTGATCCAGAGGGCGGCCCAGCGGGACGTGCAGTCGGAGGTGAAGGCGGTGACTTTGCCGAGGCCGAAGCGCCAGTGGGCGAGGAGGGGCTCGGCCGTGTCGGTGACCAGGGGCACCTGGGCGGTGGCCTTCGGCCGCGTTTTCACGCAGCCGAGGAGGAGTGGGGCCGTGTCGGCCGCCCAGCCGCGCAGCATGGGGTGGCGCTCGGCCTGGCGGGGCGCGAATGCCTCCTCGCGGATGACGCGGCCGAGGTGGACCATGGCGTCCTGGGTGAAGATTTGGGGGATGTTGGCTGGGTCGAGGGTCACGTATGATTTGCCTCCGCCTGCGGCGGCGATGCCCTGGAGGAGAGGGACGTCGGCGCCGTCGCCGACAGCGACGGTTGATACGGTGATGCCCTGGGCGCGCATCTGGGCTGCGAGGGCCTGGAAGCCGCTGCCCTCGGTCTGGCCATCGGAGAGGACGATCATGTGCTTGGCCTTGGCTCGGACGCTGCCCAGGCCGTCGTAGCCGAGGGTCATGCCGGGGTACATGTTTGTCCCGCCGTCGGCGTTGATGGCTGCGATTTGGGCGGCGATGGCGCTCTTGGAGCTCACGCGGGTTGTGGGCACGATCAGTGTGGCCTGGGAGTCGAAGGCCACGACGCACACGTGGTCCTTGGGCTCCAGGAGGTCCACGGTGGCGATGGCGGCGGACTTGCAGATCTCGACCTTGTGGCCGCTCATGGAGCCGGAGCGGTCAACGACTAGGGCGAGGGCGGTGGAGGCGCGTTCCTCGGTGTCGGGCGGTTTGAGCTTGACGGGCAAGATGTCCTCGATGGGCGTGCGCCAGTAGCCGCCGGCGCCGAAGGAGTGCTTTCCCCCGATCATGAGGAAGCCGCCGCCGAGCCTCTCCACGTAGTCTCGCAGGAGGGCCATCGTGCGGCCGGTGAGCTTGTGGGCGGGAACGTCGGAGATGATGACGCCGTCATAGCCTGCAAGGTCCTGGAGCGTGTCGGGCACGGCGTGGGGGGGGCGGACATCCAGGCGGATGCCCTCGCGGGCCATGGCGTCGGCCAGGTAGCGGGCCTCGGTGTGCTCGCCCTCGACGTAGAGGAGCAGCGGGCGCCCCCGCACGTCGGCCAGCGTCATCGCCTCGTCGTTCTCCGGGAGCGCGTCGGCGGCGAAGCCCTCGACGCGCGCGCGATAGGTGTAGAGGCTGCGGCGCTCCGGGGTGCGGCGGAAGACGACCGAGGTCTGGGCGCCGGCGGCGAGCTTGAGGGGGCGGGAATCCACCTCGATGCCGTTCTCGAAAAGCCGGATGCGCCCCTCGCCGGCGAGGGAGCTCTCGACGTCGGCGGTGAGCGCGAGGCTGGCGCCCTCGTGGAGGCGGGAGCGGCTGGGGCGGAGGGCAACGAGGCGCACGTCGGGGCGCGGGGCGCCTGCGATGGGCACCGCATCAATCACCACTCCGGCGACCGCTGCATCACGGGCCGCCCTCTCGAGGTCGCCTCGGGTCTGAACGCCGTCGCCGACGAGCACGACTCGGCGCGAGGTGCCGGCGGGGAAGAGTCCGCCCGCGAGGGCCACTGCGGCGGCGAGATCGGACTGATGCCCGTCCTTTGCCAGCAGGGCCTCGTCGGGCGCCAGGCCAGGGCGCTCCCTGGCAGGGAGGCGGCGGACCGTGGCGGAGGCGCCGGCGGAGACGAAGCCGACATATGTCCCCCCGTGCAGCGCCGCGGCGAGGGCGTTGGCCCGCTCGTAGGCGGCCGTCATGCCCCCGACGCCTTGGCTCTGCGAGTGGTCCATGACGAAGACCACCGCCTGGTCCTCGGTCGTCTTCTGCCACGCTGGGCCTGCGAGGGCCAGGAGCGTCAGGGTCAGCACCAGCGTGCGGAGGACCATGAGCAGGCGGCGCCGCCGCTGCGACATGGGGTGCACCGTGCGATGGTGGAACCACGCCACAAGTGCCGCCAGGGGCAGCACCAACACGAGCACGAGAGGCTGTGCCCAATCCATCGTTGCCGCCCTCCTCCCGCCGTGTCGTCTCTCTATCCCGTTATTCGCCTTCCCGGCTCCCGCACTCACCGGCGTCAGTACACCGCGTGCCGGTGGAACAGCCAGCACTCGAGGACGAGCAGTGCCAGGAGGCACCAGAGGAAGAGCGCCGTCAGGTCGCCGCTGAGGAGCGAGGGAGAGCGGGAAGTGGGGCGCTCCTTGCCGATGCGCCCTTCGCCCTCCGCCTCTCGCTCTTCGCTCTCACGAGCGGGCAGAAGGGACTCGCGTTCGGCGAGCAGGGCGGCGCTGCCGGCCTCGCCACCGCCCGTCTGCCAGAGGCCCACGCGGTCCAGCTCCGCCCAGCGGCCCCGCACCGGCGCGGCCTCCTGCCGAAGGCCCCCTGCCGCCGGCACCGACCAGGTGACGGGTGAGCCGTCGGTGGCGATGAGCTCGCCGGTCTTTCGGCTGTTCCCGCCGTGGGCCGCCATCGCGGGCTGAACCGACCAGTATATGGCGTTGCCGACGAGGATTGGGTAGGAAGCCATGAGGGGCAGATGCTCACAGTTCTTCGGGGCGAAGGCCATGACGACGATGCGCTGGCCGCGGGCCTCGCCGGCGGCCAGGAGGGGGCCGGAGGGGCCGACCCAGAGGGGCTGAAGCGGCCCGTCGGACGCCACGGCCTGGGCCTGGGTGAGCGCGACCCGCCCGCTGGCCACGCCGTAGAGCAGCGGGTGGCGTTCGGCGGCGACGCGCACGGACTCTACGGGGACCCCGCCCCTGATGGGTGCGACCTGGAGCGGCCCGCAGGCTCGGGGTGGGTTGACGGCTACTACCGCCACGCCCTCTGGCCAGGCCTCGGGGAGCCAGCCATCGAAGACCGCCACGTCGGGCGGCTCCTTGGGCGGCCAGGCGGCCGGCCCGCCCTGGAACACCTGGATCTCCCCCTCGGCGCCCAGCGAGCGGAGGGCAAGCTCGGTGAAGGGGTCGGGGTCCTTGGCCACCCACAGCACGCGGACGGGGCGCAGCTCGGGCACGCGGGCGTGGACAGCGTCGTCGAGGGGCAAGGCGTCGCCAGGCGCCGCCACCACGATGCTGAGGACGGCCCCCTCGCCTGCCGTCACAGGGATGAGCAGCCGCTCCGCGAAGGGCGAAGGGCGTGGGGCGTCGGGGGAAGAGCGTGGGGCGGGGGAGGGAGGGCGAGGGCCGAGGGTGAGCTTGCGAGTGGCGGTGAGGCGCCCGTCCACACGAACGTCGAGAGCGGCCTCCAGCGGCCCCGGGGCGACGGCGTGCACCTGCACGAATGCCTCGAAACGCGAGGGCTGCATCGGCAGGCGCCGCATCTGAAAGGCCGTGATGCCGGCGTTGACGGGCCGCTCCAGGGGCACGCACAGGGTTTCGAGCGAGACGTCTGGGGGGAGTGGGGCGTGGGGCGCAGAGCGTCGGGAGTAGGGCGTAGGGCGTGGAGAGTAGGGCGTGGGGTGCCCTTCGCCGGTGCGCTCTTCTCCCTGTGCTCCGCGCCCTTCGCTCCGCGCCCCACTCTCTTCGCCCTTCTCCCTACGCCCTTCGCTCCTCTCCCCGCTTCCTTCGCCCGGCAGCCCGTCGGTTGCGTGCCAGATGGCTGCGGGCGGGTCGAGGGCGGCCAGGCGAGCGGCGAGGCACACGGCAGCGTCGGGGTCGCCTTCGATGGGCCTGACCTCCACCGCGGCGAGAGCGCGCGCGATCTCGCGGCGGTCAAGGGTGAAGGGCTGGAGGATGTCGGGCCTGCAGTCATAGGCGATGGCCATGACGGCCACGCCGCCCGGCAGGCCGGCGAGGCGCTCGCCGAGGATGGCCTTCGCCGCATCGAGGCGGCTGACGCCGCGGCCGTCCGCAGCCGCCATCGAGGCCGAGCGGTCAATCAGCACCACCACGCTCCTGAGCGAACCTGCCCGCGGCGAGACGACAGGGCGAGCCAATGCCGCGACGACGGCCAGGATGGCCAGGATGTTCAGCAGCAGGGAGAGGAGCCTCTTGAGCCGCCGCAGCCACTCCGATTCGCGGTGCTCGCGCGCGAGGGACTTGAAGAACAGCAGCGTGCTCACCCGCACCGTGCGCGGCTTGCGGCGGAACAGGTAGAGCACAACCGGCACGGCGATCAGCAGCGCCCAGACGAGGTGTGCGGGGTGGAGGAAGCGCATGCTTCACCTTACCCCCCTGCCAGCGCGCTGCCGCGGGCGAGGAGGCCGAGGAACATCTCTTCAAAGGGCTGGTCAGTGGCCCAGGCGACGTAGTTGATCTGGCGGCGCATGCAGGAGCGTTCGAGGGCGTCGCGATAGTCGCCGAAGGCCCTGGCGTAGGCCTCCAGCTCGCGGCGGGTGAGCCAGATGCGGCGCGACTCGGCGGTCTCGACCTCGATGAGCTGGGTCTCGCCCTCCAGGTTCGGCTGCATCTCGTGGGGGTGGAGGACGTGGATGACGTGGGTCTCCGCGGGCCACGCGATGGTGCGGGAAAGGGCGTCCCACGACTCCTCGGGCAGGCGGCCGAAGAGGTCGGAGATGATGAACACGATGCCGCGGCGGTCGCGGCCCGGGCGGAACTGCCGCAGGCTGGCAACCAGGTCGGTCACAGAGTCGAACTCGAGCGCCGTGAGACACTGAAGGAGGGCGTGGACGTGGCCCTGGCCCTTCAGGGGGGGCATCTCGCGGCGCGCGTCGGGGCCGAGGGTGAGGAGCGAGACGCGGTGCTGGCCGATGAGGCCGAGGTAGGCCAGTGCCACGGCCAGGCGCAGGGCGGTGGAGCGCTTCTCGGCATGGGGCTCGTACATCGAGCGGCTGCGGTCGAGCAGGATGTGGATGTGGAACTCCTGGACCTCCTCGAAGATTCGGATGAAGAGGCGCTCGTGGCGTGCGAAGAGGCGCCAGTCAATCGCTCGATAGTCGTCGCCCGCGGTGTAGTGGCGGTGGTCCTTGAACTCGCGGGTGAAGCCGGCCGCTGGGGTGGCCTGGAGGCCCTTCTTGCGGAGCTGGCGGCGCTTGCGCAGCTTGAAGAAGAGCGCGCGCAGGCGGCTGAGGAACTTGGGGTCGAAGAGCTCCGCCTCACCGCTCATGGGCCTCGCGCTCCACCAGGGCCGCCAGGTGGCAGGGGCTGAGCGTGGCGTAGAGCGTGCCGCCCGACACGCAGTTGGCCATCGGCACGCAGTTCGCCTCGTCCTCTACGACCCCCTGCCAGTAGTAGACCCAGTTAGGACGATCGCGCTCGTGTCCGGGCCCCAAGGGCTGCGGCGGGGTCCTGGGCCTCACGGCGATGCCGCCCGGCCAGCCCACCTGGAACACTCGCTCGCACGTGGCGGCATTGAGGCAAAGGATACCCTCGGGGCCGGTGGCGTAGACCATCGTGCCGTCGAGGGCGAGATGCAGGCGCGGCTCCCGCGCATCCTTCACGAGCGAGCCGAGTCCATAGGTTCGCACCGTCCCATTCCGCGTGTCCGCCAGGGTTAGTTGGGTGTCTGCGAACACGCAGGCGATGTGGCCAGCGAGGCCGATGAAGGTGCCTGTCACATCGGGGATGGTCCGTGCTCCCACGGGGAGGTCGAGGCTCAGGATGTGGATGCCCCTGTCAGGGCCGCACAGCATGAGCTGCCCGCCGGTGAGGAGGCCGAACTTGTCGCCGCGGTGCTCCCCCGCGGCCCAGGCGACCGCTGGGGCGGCGAGCATGAAGCCGCGGCTGAGCATCTCCCGCTCGGCCTCGGGGTCCGCTGTGCGCTCCGCAAGGGTGACGACCGGAGGCGCGGGCTGGTAGCCGCCACGGCCGCCCCGCCAGTAGGGCCCCCCGGGGGCGTAGTGGGGCGCGAACGATTGCTGTGTTGCAGGGGAGCCTTCGACTGCGAAGGTGGGGCCGTCCTCGGGCTCCTTGATCTGCACGGGGAACTTGGCGAGGCCCGTGGGGTCGAATGACCACACGACCTCGCCCGTCGTGGCGTCGAGGATGGCCGAGGCGCAGCCGTAGACGAGGAAGCGGTCACCGCTGAGGCTGGCGCCGGAGCGGAACCAGGACGGGCCGAGCGGGTCGGCGGCGGGGAGCGCCCTCTCCCAGAGGAGCTTGCCGGTCGCGCGGTGGAAGGCGGCGGCGTGGCCGGTGACTGGCTCGAAGGCCAGCACGCCCCGCGGGTGGAGGCAGAGGACGGCGTTGAGCTGCGGGAGTTCGATGCCCTGGACGCGCTCGATCTCAGCCTTCCACAGCAGCTTGCCGTCCTTCGCGGCGAAGCAGCTCACGGTGCCTGGGCCGGGCATGTAAATGCGGCCTTCGGTGTCGGCCACGGGCAGCGGCGGCAGACGGGTGGGCATGCCCTCGTCGTAGTCGTACACTCGGCGAGCATAGCGGACGCGGCCGCGATGGACGTAGCGGGGGCTGGGGAGCCGGTGGCGCGCGAGCCACTGGAGGGCGGAGTCCACCTGCCCGGGTGCGGCCTGTGCCTGGCCGGCCCCTTGTGCGCTCCGCTCCCACAGGAGCTTGCCGGTCTTGCGGTCGAGGCACGACATCCCGCCCGCCACATCGCACACAAGCAGCCGCGCGTCGTCCAGCGGCAGGGCCTTGGCGATGGGTACGCCGGAGAAGCTCTCAAAGACCCATTGGACCCTCAGGGGTGGGAGGGGGCCGGACCTGTCAGCGGGCCGGGGCCTGGCCGGCTCGGAAGGCTTGGACGTGAGCGCCGCTCGGGCGTTCGCCAGCGAGACCCCCAGGCCGTCGGGGAAGACGATCCCCTGGAACGGCTCCACCGTGTCCTGCTCCTCGCCCGGCTCTGGGGCGTGGGGCGTCGGGCGTGGGGCGTCGGGCGTGGGGCGCTCGTCGCCCTTCGCTCCACCCTCCTCGCTCTTTCGCTCTGCGATCAGGCGCTCGAGGTCCCGGATGGCCTGGTCGCGCTCCTTGGGGCGCCCGAGCCGGTTCAGGAGGAAGGCTCGGGTCCATGCGATCCAGAGTGGATGGCGGCTGTCTGCCTTCGCTGGACCGCCGCTGGCGCCGCTCGTGGCGCGCTCGGCGGAGTCGAGGAGCGCGAGCGCTTCGGCGAGGGGGCCTGGCCGCCCGTCGGCGACCAGGGACGCGATGGAGCGCCAGGAGGACGCGGCGAGATGGCGCTGGAGCAGGCCGCGTGTCTCGGCGGCCAGGGGCATCTGCTCGACGCCGGCGAGGAGGCGCCGGACGGCGGCTCGCAGCGCAGCCTCGTCGCCGCGGATGGCCAGGAGGGCGAGCCGGCGCTCCCAGTGGGCGCGGTTGGCAGGTTCGAGGGCGGTGAGGCAGGCGAGGATGTCGAGCACGGTTTGGGGCTGGCGGAGGTGGGTCTCGTAGATGCGCTGGAGGCCCGCCAGGACGCCTGGGTCGCGGATGGCGGTGACCTTGATCTCCTCGAGGAGCGCGGTGACGGGGCGGTGGCTGTCGAAGGACTCCTCGCGGAAGGCCCCGGCGTAGAGGATGGCGAGGCGGGCGCGGTACTCGTCGGCGTTCTGCGGGTCGTCCTTCAGGAGGGCCTGGAGCTGTTCCTGGACGGACTTGGCCTGGGCCGGGTCGCCGCTGGCGAGGTCCACGAGGCGGCGGCGGAGCTTGAGGCGGACGTCGGGCGGAGGGTTCTCGTCGAGGTCGTTGCGGAGCATTTGGGCCGCCTCGGCGCGCTGGCCGCAGCGGGCCGCCACCTCCGCGAAGGCCAGGCGCCGCTCGACGCGCAGAGGCGTCCACGGGCCGCGCTCCAGGGCCACGCGGGCACGCTCCTCCTCCAGGAAGTCGTCGAGTGAGCCGGCGGGCTCGTTGAGAGCAACGGCGGCCTCGAGCCAGCGGCGGTAGAGGGCGGGGGTGTCGCCCAGGCGGCGGGCGTCGAGGAGGAGCTTCTCGCCCGATGCGCGGTTGCCCTGGCGTGCTTCGATGCTGGCGGCGAGGAGGCGCAGGTCGAGGCTGTCGGGGCTCTGGGCAAGCCCCGCCGCGGCCGCGGCGTGGGCTTCGCGGTAGAGCTGCTGCTGGAGGAGGAACGTGGCGGTGTCGAGCAGGGCCTCGATGGGGGTGTCCTTGGGCAGGGGGGCGGCGAAGAGCTCGCGGAGGCGCTGTGGCGCGCCTGCCGCCAGATGGGCGTCGGCCAGCTCGCGGCGCACGTCCAGCCGGTCGGGCGCGAGGGCCAGCAGGCGGCCGAGGAGCTTCGCGCTGTCGGACGCGAGTCCCGAGGCGCGCAGGAAGCGGGCGACGTCGAGGAGCTGGCTCGCCCGCTCGGCGTCGTCGAGCGCGGCGAGGAGGACGTCGAGTTCCTTGACAGCCTCGCCGCGCTGGCCGAGGAGGAAGAGCGACTTGGCCCGGCACAGGCGCAGGTCCCTGCGGTCGGGGGCGGCGCGGAGGCGTTCGGCGAGGTATGCCTCGCGGCCGCGCTCGTCGCGCAGGCGGTCGAAGAGCTCGAGAGGCTGCTTTTCGATTCGGGCGGAGTTGGGCACGTGGCGGCCGCTCTCCAGGAGGGCGTCGAGGGCCTCGCGGCGCAGCTCGAAGGCGTCGAGAAGGTGGGCGAGGTGGAGCGCAGCCGCCTCGTCGGCCGGGCGAGCTGCGGCCTGGCTCCGCGCCTCCTTGAGCATGGCCTGGCGCTCGGCCTCGGAGCGGACGAGGGCAATGCGGCGGCGGACGATCTCCTGGCGCTGCCAGTAGTCGGGGGCCAGGCGGCCCAGGAGGCGTTCGAGCCGCGCGGCCGCCGCCTCCGAGCGGTCCAGCGCGACCTCGGCGGACGCTGCGGCCGCCTCGATCTCGACCGCCGTCTCGGGCGCGGGCGATGCCTTGCCCGCTGCCTCAAGCGTCTGGAGGGCAAGGGCTGGGAACCCGAACTGGAGCATCCTGCGGGCGAGGTCGAGCGCTCCGTCGGGCGCGCGGGCAAGTTCGCTGGCGAGGGCTCTGAGGTGTTTCTCGGCCAGGTCGCGCCTGTCAGCCGCCAGGGCCTGCGGGAGAAAGGCCTCGAGCCAGGCGACCTTACGCGCGAAAAGCGCCTCTGCCCCGATGGCGCGGTCCAGGGCGAAGAGGGCGCCGGGATCGTGCACAGCGCGCAGCGCTTCGTAGAAGAAGTAGTGCGCGAGCGGCTGGTCAGGGTAGCGAGCTGCAGCGCCTTGAGCCGTCGAGACCGCTGCCGCGTCGTTCGTCCCGGTCAGGAGGCGGACGAGGACCAGCGTGGCATTCAGGTCCGCCGGATAGCGGGCGAGGTGGGTGCGGTAGAGCTCGATGAGCTCCCCTGTGCGGTTGGCCTCGCGGTAGAGGGCGACGAGGCGCTCGAAGGGCGCTACGAGCGAGGGGTCGTTGTGGAGGGCCGCCCGCAGGGGCAGCGAGCGGGCGGCGAGCCCCTCCGCCGGCTCGGCGGCGTATGCTGCCGAGCAGAGGAGCGCGAGGGCGAAGAGCGAAGGGAGTGGGGCGAAGGGAGTAGGGCGAAGGGCGAAGAGCGCAGGGCGCGAAGCGCAGGGCGAGCGGGTGCAGCAGGTCTTGCGCCCCGCGCCCTTCGCCCTATGCCCCCCGATCTTCGCCTTTCGCCCCACGTTCTTCTCCCTGCGCTCCTCGCCCCACTCCCTACCCTCTTCGCCCTACGCCCTACGCCCTTCGCTCTCCGCCCCACGCTCCTCGCTCTGCGCCCCCTGCGCCGGAGTGGGCACCTGCTCGATGATCTCGCCGATGAGGCGGTCGGGGTCGATCGATTCGGCTTCGCCCTCGAAGTTGAATATGATGCGGTGCCGCAGGGCCGGCTTGGCCACGGCATGGACGTCGGCGAGGGCCACCGCCGTGCGACCGTCGAGGACGCAGCGGACCTTTGCCCCCCGCACGAGGGCCTGGAGGCCACGCGGGCTGGCGCCGTAGGCGACGTAGCGGCTCACCGAGGCCAATGCTCCCTCGCGCTCGCCGTGGGTGGCCAGCACGAGCGATGCTGCATAGCGGGTGAGCGGGTCGGCAATAGGCACCCAGGTGAGCAGCTCCTGCATCTGGAGAATCTCGGTGCCCGACACCACCACGGCCAGCTCCGGCTCGCCGAAGCGGGTGGTGCGGCGCGAAATCTCCACCAGGTCATCGAGGTTGGGAAAGGGGACGCGCAGCTTGAAGAAGAACCTGTCGAGCTGCGCCTCGGGCAGCGGATATGTTCCCTCCATCTCGATGGGGTTCTGGGTGCCGAGCACGAAGAAGGGGGCGGGGAGCTCGAACCGCTCGCCGCCCGCCGTCACGCACCGCTCCTGCATCACCTCCAGCATCGCCGCCTGGGTCTTCGGCGTCGCGCGGTTGATCTCATCCACCAGCAGCAGGTGCTTGAAGACCGGCCCCTTCTCGAAGCGGAACACGCGGCGGCCGTCCGGGTCCTCGCCCACGATGTGGGTCCCCAGGATGTCGGCCGGCATCAGGTCGGGCGTGCACTGCACCCGCCCAAAGGTGAGGCCCAGCACGCGCGCAAGCACGCGGACGAGATAGGTCTTGCCAATGCCAGGCACGCCTTCGAGCAGGACGTGTCCCTGGGAGAAGAGGGCGACAAGGGTGTCGGTGACCAGGTCGTCGTAGCCGACGATGGCTTTCTGGATTTCGCGTCGGAGGCGCCCGAAGCGGTCGGCGAACGCCTTCAGGCGTTCCTCGAGCTCGGCGGGCTCAAGGCTTGGCGGCTGGCTCATTCTCGATACGCCTCCTGAGCGTGGAGAAGTAGCGGAGGACCTGCTCGCGGCGCAGCAGGGGGAGGGGCTCCTCGGCGAGGGCCTCCTCCTCGGCGCGGAGGAACTGCACGGCGAGCTGGCGGGCCTGGCGGGCCGCCTCCTCGGAATGGTTCGTGCCCTCGATGGTGCGGACGTCCGACGGGCCATCGCCGCGCAGGGCGACCGCCACGCTCTGTGTCGTCCTGGGCCTGATGGGCGCGGTGGGCCGTCCCCCGTAGGGCGCCGTGCCGCGTCCCGCGTGGAGGCCGCCCGGCTGCGCCCCTGCGGCCCCCATGCCGTCGGTGCCGGGCACTGGGGTCATCCCGGCCCCCTGGCCCGCGCCCTGGGAGCCTGACTGGCCGGAGCCGGTTCCCGGCACGGGGCACCGGCCGGGCACGCCGCTGGGCGCGCCTTGGCCGGCAGGCGAGGGCCGCGGCCCCATCGCCCACCGGGGCAGGGGCATCGCGCCGGAGGCCGAGGCCGCCCCGTCGCCCGTGGGCGTCATGCCGTTGGCGCAGCTCTGGGCGAGGCGCTGGACCCCCGCCTGTTTCCCCCCGAAGATGCGCTGGCCGGTGGCGCGGAGGCTCTGGGCGAGCTGCTGGAGCTGCCGCTGGCTATGCTGGCGCTGGGCCGCCTGGGCGAAGTGCCGAGCCAGCGCCTGGAAGGAGTCGGCGGCGCCCTTGGTGTCCCCTGCCTGGAGCTGGCGGTGGGACGCCGCGAGGTGCTTGCCGATGGCGCGCTGGCGATCGGCGTCCGTAGCGGCCTTGAGGGCCTTGTCGAGTGCTTCCTCGATGCGCTTCTGCTCGTTGCGGGCAAGGGCGTCGGTTCGGAGGCGTTCAGCGAGCTTCTCGGCCTCTGCGGCGATCTTCTGGAGGGCGCGGGCGCGCACTTGGCTGGCGAAGTCGGAGGTGTCGGCGTGGCGCTCAAGCTCGGCCAGCGCGGCGGAAGAGAGAAGCTCGTCGGCCCCGACGCCGAGGGACTCCGCGAGCTTCTCGGCGGCGGCGGCGCGGCGCTCGAGTTCCTCGAGCACCTCGCGCGGGGTCTCGCGGCTGAGGCCCTCGAGCTGCTTCGCGGTCTCCTCGAGCGAGCGCTTCAGCTCGGCGGCCGCCTTGCGTTCCTCGGGCGTCAGGCCCTTCAGGGGGTCAAGCAGCGTCTTCCCGTCGGCGACGGCGGCGGCCTCGCGTGCCGCGCGGGCGGCTGCCTCGGGGGTCAGGGCATCGTCGGTGTCCGGGCTTGCCCCTCGGAGCGCCGGGCCTAGGATGGCGAAGGCAAGGATGGCCGCGGGCGCGGCCCACACGCGCCGCGGCACCCTGACCGGCACGTGCCGGGCGAGAAGCGGCAGCTCGGCTCGGAGGCGCTCGACGGCCTTCGCCAGGTGGAGGCGCTCGCCGGGCCCCGGCTCGCGCAGCCGCGCGAAGCTCCAGGCCGACAGGAGCATCTCGTGGCGCCCCGCGCGCTCGTCCCAGAAAGCCATCGCCTCTGCCTGCCCGGGGCGGCGAAGCCACGCCCACGCCGCCGTGGCCAGGAGCCAGAGAAGGAGCGTGAGAGCGTGAAGGCTGAGGGAACTGGAGCGCGGCACGACAGGGGAGGTGGCGGCGACGACGATGCAAAACGGCAGCACCGTGCGGCCCAGGAGGGCCGCCCAACCGGCCGCGACGCATCGGCGGACGACGCGGTCCGCCGCAGCATCGAGCTGCCCGCCTGCGCCCTTCGCCCCTCGCCCTTCGCTTTCCGGGCGGTTCTCCGTCATTGGCTCATCTCGTCGAGGAGCGCCCTGACTCGGCGGCGGACCTCGGGGTCGTCGGCCTGCTTGAGGGCCTCCTCGAGCTGGGGCTTGGCCACGAAGCCCAACTCGCCGAGCTGGCGGGTCGCGGCATCGCGCTTCTCCCATTCCGGGTGGCCAAGGTCACGCACCAGCGCCGCTATCTTGTCTCGCATCCCCTCCGGCACCGTGGGCGATGGCACCACCACATCAACTACATCCCGCACTGGGACCTGGCAAAGCCTGTCCCCCACGCGGATGGGGAGCAGGCCATCGGCGTATTCCCCCTCCACGGTTCCGCCGCCCCAGAGCTCCACCTTGAGCACGGGCGGGGCCACGGCATCTGGCTCGGTGGTGTTGTGGAGCGTGCGAAGCTGGCTGGGGGCTACCGGGACCACCTGGCCCGCGGCCACGAGCCGCAGAGCAGGGAGGTCCAGTCGCCCAACCAGGGTGTTGCCGCCGAGGAGGACGACGTGTGGCTGGGCTATCGCCTGGTCTTCCGCGTCCGCGGCCTGCCGGGCGTCGGCCGTCGCAAGGGAGCGGAGGTCAGCAACGGGGAACTCGCGGACGCCAAAGGCCAGGGTCTTGAGCTTCAGCGGCGGCCCGTCGAGCAGCCCGAAGAAGCGGGAGCCGTCCCTCAGCCGCACCAGGTGGCCGGGCGGCCCGTCCTCGGGCGGGGCGAGCCAGACCACGTCGTCGAGCGGGACGTCGAGGCGGCCCCAGGGGGTGGAGGCAGCGAGGCGGAGGTCTTCGCCGCGCGAGGCGGCCAGGCGGTCGCCGTCGTAGGTCTCGGTGAAGAAGTGCGCGCCCTCGGGTGGCTTGCCGTCGCCCTCTGCCGCGCGGAACACCAGGCGGTCGAGCGTCCCGACGTTCAGCTCCAGACTCGCCCCCGACGCCATGGCGAAGCGGAGGCCTCGAGCCTCCAGGGGGCCGGTGAGTATCTGCCCGTCGCGGAGGAAGACGAGCGAGGAGCGGCCGGTGTGCCGCTCGCCCGTGATGGCCGCCACCTTGTCGAGCGGCAGGGTGGCCGGCCCGTAGCGTGTCTTGACAACCAGACTCTCAGCCGCGGCGGTGCCGCGCAGGCGTGTCTCGGTCCCGATGGCCAACACGTCGCTGGCGCCGCGCGCGACCCCCAGGCTCTCGATGTTGGCCAGGAAGTCCGGGCCGCCGAGCGACAGCGTGCCGAGGTTGACCACCGTGCGGCGCACGTCGGCCGGCAGGTCGCGCGCGAATGCCGCCAACTGGAGCGGCTTGAACTGCGCGGCCACGCCCACCGCGCCCGGCGCCCCTGTGAACCGCCGCTGCGCGCACACGTGCATCACCGACGCCGTCCCCCCCGGCGGCACGGTGAGCGGGTAGGAGACCAGGAACGAGCGGTGGTTGCGAACCGTGATGGTGGGCTTCACTTTGCTCTTCGGCCCGGCCAGGCAGAACAGCACGGACGGGCAGCCGCCCGGGTTCTGGAACGCCACGATCCCGCAGTCGCGCCCCCGCAACATGCCAGCCGTCGGGATGCCCGAATCCGATAGCACCGAGTCGCACGTGTTATCCAGCTCCGACGCCAGCTCCAGGTGCACGGTGGCGGGCGCGGCACCGGGGTTCCTCACCACTTCCACGAACCGGGCTGCGCAGGCCTTGACGTCCACCTTCACGCGGCGGGTGACATCGAGTTGCCCGAGCATGCCCTGCCTGGCCGGGATGATGTACTCGCTGCCGTCGGGCGTCATCATCGCCCGCCCGCTCTCGAACCGATTGCCGCCAATGCTCAGAATCGCCACGTAGTCGAATGAGCCATCCGTCCCGTCATCCGCGTTCCCATACGACTGGATCTCCCAGCGGAAACCCATCGAATCCATCTTGGTCATGAAGTTGGCGGGGACGAGGTGCTGGGCGGCGGCTGCCTGGGCGGGGCGCGGAACGGCCAGCGCCATTACCAGTGCTGCCAGAGCTACGCCCTTCGCGTCAAGGTTCCCCATGCCTAGAACTCCCGTTCCACTGGTGCCTTCTCCGGCGGCGCCTCATCCTCAGGCTCCTCTTCCTTAGGCTCAGGCTCCTTCGGAGCGGGGGCCTTCTCCCGCTTCTTGGGCAACGGGGTAGTGAACGACTCGATGTGTTGGACGGGCACGCGGAGGACGCTATTGTGCCTGCGGATGGCCAGGACGCGGTCTTCGAAGCGGCCGGCGAGCTTCATGCCACCTAGGAGTTCGATGTCGAAGCCGGAGCTCGCCTTGCCTCCCTCGTCGCCCCGCCGCTCGATGCGGCAGACTTTGCGGGTGTGCACGGGCACCACGCCGCTGGCGGTGACCAGGCGGAGCTCCGCGGCGTCGAACACCCCGGCGAGCCGGTTCTCGCCCACGAGGTGAAACCCGGCCTCGCCCGAAGCGTCCGCAGCGTCCTGCTCGTCCGGCTCATCCGCCACGGTGGCTTGCTTCGCCTTGACGCCCAGGCGCGTCAGACTCGCGATCTCGCACATCGCGAGCCTCAGAGGGCCGAACCGCAACGACTGGACCTCCAGCGTCTCTCCACGCAGTAGCACCGTAAGGCGCGTGCCGTCCGCCAGCAGCACCCGGTGCCCGGGCTGCGGCTCGCGCACGTAGCCCAGGTGGACTAGTTCCTCGAGCGGCACGCGGAGCACACCCCAGGCCGTCGCCGCCTCCAGCACGATGGGCCGCTGGCCCCCAACCGCCAGGCAATCACCTGTGTGGGTAGCCAGGAGCGCAACGGCCTCGGGCCCCGGCACACCGTCCCGTGGCCCCTTCCTGGTCGCCAGCGCGATGAGATGCTCGGGCGCGACTGGAACCTCCATCCCCCACTCGGCCTTCAGCCTCAGGCCCTTGGCCTCGATGGCACCGGCCATCACCTCGCCGTCGCGCAGGTACAAGCGCGGCACACGGCCCACCCCGGCCCCGCCGCAGAGGAGCGCCACATCGGCCAGGGGCACATCAGCCGCGCCATACCGGGTGCGAACCCTGATTTCCCCGCCGGCCGCGGCGCCCTTCACCCGGGCCTCCTCGTCCAGCACCAACGTTTCCGCCTCGCCGCGCTCCAGGCCGAGCGATTCCAGGACACGCAGGACCGCGTCCAGAGCCGTCCCCGGGGCCAGTTCCTCGCCTGCGGCCGGGAAGTTCACAATCGTGTGCTTCAGCTCGCGGGGCACCTGGGGCTTGACAAGCGCCCTGTCGTAGAAGGGCTTGAAGAGCGCCTCCGTCCGCTGGCCCGCAAGCCCCCGGCGCTGCGCAAGGAGGTGGAATAGCGACACGGTGCCCTGCGGCTTTATGGTGAGGCGATAGGTGAAGGTGAAGGTGCGGTTGTCCTCCACCTGCACGGCTGGCTGGCACGGGCAGCCCGCGGCGGCCAGCAGGAACATGACTGATGGCCTGGGCTCAGCGCACATGGCCACGAGCCCACAGTCCCGTTTCCCTAGCTCGTTGCCGAAGGTGGCACCTGAGCTGGTCACGACGCCCTGGCAAGAGTCTCCGAGCTGGGTCCGTAAGGCGACATTCAATCTGGCCTCGCGGCTGCCGGGGTTCTGGAAGACCTCGAGGTAGCAGGCCGCGCTGCGTTGCGTGTCCACCCGCACGCGGCGCGTCACCCGAATGCCGTCCGCCTCGGAGCTGAGGACCAGCTCACTGCCATCGGCGGTCATCATGGGCCGTCGCGGCGCGAAGTCGCGGCCGTTGATGCTCAGCACCGCGGCGCCATCGAAACAGTCGTCTGAGCCGTCCTCGACCCGCCCGTAGGGGTTGATGTCCCAGTTGAAGCCCTGGCTGTCGCGCTGGTGGCTGAAGCGGGCAGGCACAAGGCGCTCCGCCGCCGCGGGAGCGCCGCCCGCCTCGGCGCTCGCCCCGCGGCCACCCGGAGCCATCGGGAGCCATAGGACCAACCCAGCAGCGACACTGAGAAGACGACCCCGGTGTGGCTTGGTCATCAGCGCCCCTCTCCTGCCACATCCCCCCGAGTGGCTCGTCACGATTCTCAGGCGACAGCGAACACGCGGCCCGAGCAGCCTCCCTTCCTCTGCATTCTAGGGAGTCTAGCCGGCAATGTCAACCGGAAACGCTCGAGTCCTCGTCGGGGAGCCAAGTGCCTACTGCACGTTTCACGAGGCAGCCGTCACGAAGGCCCCTGCCCCAAGTTCCTCGAGATGGCCAGGAGCTCCTCGACCATTTCCTGTGACCGTGCGACGCGGGGGATTTTGTGCTGGCCGCCAAGCTGGCCGTGCCTGCGCGCCCAGGCGTAGAAGGTGCCGGGGGCGAGAATCGCCAGCTCGGGCGGACGCATTGCGTAGTCGTGCTCGCGGTGCGTCCTGTAATCGAGGTTCCCCTCGCACAGCACGGCGTCCACGCGGGCGGTGAAGTCGGCCGGCGGGGGCGGGGGGCCGTCAAACTCGACGAGCCACTGGTGCCCGCCGCGCGGGTCGGTCGCCGTGGGGAGGATGGTGGACACGGTGAACTCGCGGACCTGGGCGCCCGTGGCGGCGCAGGCCTGGGCCATTGCCGTCTCGAGCTCCACGCCGGCCACGTGCTCGCCCAGGACGTTCAGCGTGAGCCGCGTGCGGCCCGAGACGATGAGCCGCGGCGGGCGCACCGAGGTGAAGCGCACCGTGTCGCCCACGTCGTAGGCCCAGATGCCCGAGCACGTGCTCAGGAGCACCGCGTAGTCCTTCCCCGTCTCCACCTGGTCGAGCGTCAGCCGCGTGGGGCTCGGGCGGTCCAGCTCGTCGGCCGGCACGAACTCGTAGAAGGTGCCGACGTCAACCTCCATGAGCATGCTCGTGTCGGCCTGGGAGTCCTGGATGGCGGTCATGCCGGCTTCGGAGGAGGAGTAGTTGCCGACGTAGGCGATGGGGCGGCCGACCAGCTCGCGGAACTGCTCGCGGTAGGGGTCGAAGGCCATCCCGAAGTGGATGAAGGCGCGAAGGCTGGGCCACACCTCGCCCACGGTGCTCACCTGGCGCCCGAGCGTCTCGCGGCCCAGGTCAATCAGCCGGCGCAAGAGGAACAGGGTCCACGACGGCAGGCCGATGAGGACGCTCACGGGGCTTCGGAGGTAGCGCTGGGCGATGGCCTCGACCTTCTGCTCCCAGTCGGGGATGCTGGCGATGTCGAACTCGGGCAGGCGATAGCGCAGGACGAAGCGCGGGATGTGGCGCGCGGCGATGCCGCTGGCGTCGCCCTGATAGCTCGCCCCGCGTCGCTCGAGCTTGGGCGAGCCCCCGAAGTAGAGGGTCTTGCCCGCCAGAGCGTCCGCCTCCGGCACCTGGCGGCAGGTGAGGCCCAGGAGGGTCATGCCTGAACGGAAGTTAGCGCGGATGGCCTCACGCGAGACGGGGAGGGTCTTGGACGACTCGGCGGTGGTGCCGGACGAGAGGGCGAAGAAGCGGATGTGGCCGGGCCAGCACACGTTGCAGACGCCGTCGAACGACCTATGCCAGAGGGGCGCCATGTCCTCGTAGCGGCAGACGGGCACGGCCTGCTGGAAGTCGCGGACGGAGCGGATGCGGCCGTAGCCGTGGGCGCGGCCCCACTCGGTGCCTGCTGCCCGCCGCACCAAGCGCAGGAGGAGCTGCTCCTGGACCTCTGCCGGGCGGAGGAGCGAGCGCTCGACCTGGCGGAGACGTCGTTCGAGGAGGGTGCGGACCAGCCATCGAAGGGCGCCCATGCGCGGCCTGCCTGGGGGGGTCTCGGGCCTCCCGATGGGGCACCATGATAGCGCGCCCGCGCTTTTCTGCAACCGGCCTTTGCGTTGCGCCCGCATCCCGTGTATGATATTGCCCGCCAACGCAATGCCGCCGCGGGCGGCAAGGGGCAGAACGACCCGAACTCCCGACCAGGAGGCATCGGTAACGGTGGCCGATATTTTCGAGAAGTGCAGGCGGTTCCGCGAGGAACAGCGGAGCGTGTTGCAGGAGGACGTGCCGGTCGCCGAGCGCGTCATCTTTGGCGTCTCGCCCCTCGAGAACGCCGGGCCGTGGATCGAGCACGAAGGCCGCCGCATGCTCCAGTTCTCCACCAACGACTACCTGGGCATGAGCGTCCACCCCGAGGTCCGCGCCGCCGCCGCCGAGGCAGCGGCGAAGCACGGCGTGAGCGCGCCTATGGGCGCCCGCCCCCTCACCGGCACCGTCGAGCTGCACCTGGAGTTCGAGCGCCGCATCGCCGACTTCAAGCGCACCGAGGCGGCCCTCAGCTTCACCATGGGCGCGGGGGCCATGCTCGGCGCCGTCGCCTGCCTCGCGCGCCCTCACGACCTCCTGATCATGGACCAGCTCGCCCACGCCAGTCTGGTCTGCGGCGCCCGCATCGCCGGCGCCACCATCAAATACTTCAAGCACAACGACCCCGAGAACCTCGAGCGCGTCCTCAAGCGCTGCGACCCCACGAAGCCCAAGATGATCGTGGTGGACGGCGTATACAGCATGAACGGCGACATCGCGCCGCTGCGGGAGATATGCGACCTGAAGGAGCGCTACAACGCCCGCGTGTTCATGGACGACGCCCACGGCCACGGCGTGTGCGGCGAGCACGGCCGCGGCGCCGCCGAAATGCTCGGCGTCGAGGACCGCATTGACCTCCACGCCGGCACCTTCTCGAAGGCATTCGGCACCTACGGCGGCTTCATCGCCGGCCCCAAGGACGTCGTCTTCTACGTCCGCTGCCTCGCCCCCACCATCCTCTTCACCAAGGCCGCCCCCGCCTGCGTCGTCGCCGCCACGATGAAGTCCCTCGAACTCGTCGCCAAAGCCCGCGACCGCCGCAAGAAGGTGTGGGACAACGCCCGTTACCTCCAGGACCTTCTCCGCGAGCGCGGCTTCGAGGTCGGCGGCACCCAGACCCCCATCACCCCGATCCGCCTGGGCGACAGTTGCGCCATCCACTGCGCCGACATCCTTCGCCGCAAGTACAACGTCTGGGTCTCCGCCGTCATCTACCCTGCCGTCCGGCGCGGCAACGGCATCATCCGCGTCATCCCCACCGCCCTCCACGAGCACTCCGACGTAGACCACCTCGTCACCTCCCTCGAGGCCGCCCGCGAGGAGTTCCAGGCCATCGCCGCCGTGAGGACCGCCGACGCGGCGGGGAAGTAGCGGGCGTTGACGCACGAGCGCCCGAAGACTGCCTGAACGGGCTGTCGATTTACTCGGGCCGAAAATCCATAAGTCCTTGGTACGCACGGACTTAGCAATTCCGGGGGCGAAATCTCTAAGTCTCGATCTACCAAATACTTAGTTTCTGTTGCGGAAAGCCGAATTCGCCGAACTCGGGCCGTGCTCGGAAGCCAAAGACTGGCTGAAGCCAGGACTCCGAACGCGTTCGTTCCTTGTTTGGAGTCCTGC
>Ga0194112_10002618_pt1 | contig 25642 bp, 23 predicted proteins | sample TA2MahC400mmetaG_FD_146191 | JGI IMG/M metagenome (GOLD analysis project Ga0194112, IMG submission 146191) | Freshwater microbial communities from Lake Tanganyika, Tanzania - TA2015016 Mahale Deep Cast 400m | ecosystem: Environmental > Aquatic > Freshwater > Lake | place: Tanzania: Lake... | reverse complement strand
AACCACTCTCCTTTCGCACGACTTTATTGTATCATATCGATATGGTCTCTCGTAGATAATTTTATGCTTCATGCTAAATTTTTACCCTCACCCTAATTACGACACAGTCTCCAAGGGGAGAGGGCTTCGTCGTGAGCTCAGCCGAACGGGAAGGGTGAGGGGTACACAAAATGTTAGAAGAAAATTCTCAGAATTAAACATGTAGGAATCCAATACCAAAATTCAAAACTTTCTTGTATTGACCGTTTGGATTTTGAATATTGGTGATTATTTGGAAATTGGTGCTTGTAATTTGGAATTTATGTTTAAAAAAAGGGTGTCTTTTGAACACCCCTGTTCTTTGGATACTACTTTGTATCAATCTATAAATATGAGAAAAGAGAATATGTTGTCAAGGGGCAAATTTACCTCTTCCCCTTTGGCCCTCTTTTTCGAAGATGCGGGATCAATCCTCCGTCCCTGATCAGATCCTGCATAAAGGGTGGGATAGGTTTTGCAAAAAATTTTCTTTTCTGGGTCATATCAAAGATCTCACCCGTTGATAGATTGACTCTAACCCGATCCCCATCCTGGATCGCTTCTGAAGCCTCTGGAGATTCAAGGAGGGGAAGGCCGATATTGAGTCCATTTCTATAGAAGATTCGGGCGAAACTTTTTGCGATGGCACAAGAGATTCCAGATGCCTTCAGGGCGATGGGTGCATGTTCCCGGGATGAGCCGCAGCCAAAATTCTTTTCGGCCAATAAAATGTCGCCCCTTCTCACGTCTTTGTAGAACCCAGGCCTCTCATCCTCCATCACATGTCTGGCTAATTCTTTCGGATCAGACTGATTGAGGTAACGGGCAGGAATGATGGCATCCGTATCTATATCGGACCCAAATTTCCAGATTCGGCCTTCGATCTTCATCATAGAGTTCCTTCTTGATATAACGTGGTTTTGAATTATGAATTTTTACCAATCACGATAATTAAAATCCCAATAACCAAATCCCAAATTCCAAATAATATCCAATCACCAAATTATCAAAAACAAAAGCTTGGATATTGATTATTGGATTCCTACATGGTTAAATTTGAGAATTTTCTTCTAACATTTTGTGTACCCCTCACCCTTCCCGTTCGGCTGAGCTCACGACGAAGCCCTCTCCCCCTGGGGGAGAGGGTGGGGGTGAGGGGAAATTTCAAATATCTTTGGTTGGATTATGGTTTCTTTTTCCCCACTACCTCCTCGGGGTGGCAGATCCTTCCCTTCACTGAACTGGCTGCAGCCACAGCAGGACCGCAGAGATAGACCTGGCTCTCGGCATGGCCCATCCTCCCTCGGAAATTACGATTCGTCGTTGCCAATGCCCTTTCCCCCTCTGCCAGGACACCCATATGGCCTCCGAGGCAGGGGCCACAAGTAGGTGGACTGATGACGGCACCGGCTGAGAGGAATATTTCAAGTAGTCCTTCATTTAAGGCCCGACGGTAGATCTCTTGAGTGGCAGGGATGACAATTAGCCGTAAGGAAGATGCAATCTTTCTTCCTCTTAAAATCCTGGCCGCAACCCGCAGGTCATCGAGGTGACCGTTGGTGCAAGAACCGATCACCACCTGATCGATCTCAATCTTTTCCACCTCTCTTACATCCTTGACGTTAGATGGGCTATGCGGTAGTGCGACCTGTGGATGGATTTTTGAGGCATCATATTCTCGAACGTCTACATAGTTTGCCTCTCGATCACTCAGGAAAATCTTGTAAGGCCTTTTGGCCCTGGGCTTGACAAATTGGAGGGTAATTTCATCTGGTTCAATGATCCCATTCTTTCCACCAGCCTCAATTGCCATGTTAGCCATGGTGAATCGGCTCGCCATGGAGAGGCTCTGGATCGCCTCTCCACAAAACTCCATCGCTTGATAGAGGGCACCATCCATGCCGATGGCACCAATGGTGAAAAGGATCAAGTCCTTTCCCGAAACCCATGGATTGAGTTTTCCATAGTAAATGAGTTTGAGACTCTCTGGAACCTTGAGCCACAACCTTCCAGTAGCCATGGTTGCGCCGAGATCTGTGCTGCCGACACCTGTTGAAAAGGCACCGATGGCTCCATAGGTACAAGTGTGACTATCTGCACCGATCACCACCTCTCCGGGTAAAACCAAACCCTTTTCTGGAAGCAGAGTATGTTCGATTCCACATTCACCGATTTCAAAAAGATGTGTGAGGCGTTGGGCCTTTGCAAAACCCCTGAGAATCTTACACTGTTCTGCAGAGAGAATGTCCTTGGCAGGGGTGAAGTGATCAGGGACGAGAACGACACGATCCCGATGAAAAACTCTTTTCGCTCCTATCTCTGTAAAGGCCTGGATGGCAAGGGGTGCAGTGATATCGTTTCCAAGGGCAAGATCGATCCGGACATTGAGTATTTCGCCAGGATAGACCTTCTTTCTTCCTGCATGGGAGGCCAGAATCTTTTCCGTGATGGTCATCCGATGCTTCATCTTCATATTCTTCTATCCCCTCACCCCCTCCCTCTCCCCAGCGGGGGAGAGGGAGGGGGTGAGGGGGTCATTTGAAATTGGAATTTGGAGCTTATTTGGGATTTGGAATTTGTAATTTGGGATTTCGCCCGCCATAGGCTTCGCGGTCTACATTCCCACCAGTTTCTGTTTCTTAAATTCCATCTTATTTAGGGCATTGATATAAGCCTTGGCGCTGGCCACGATCACATCGGTATCGGCACCCTGACCGATCACCGTATTGCCCTTCTCCTCCAGTCTGACCGTCACCTCTCCTTGGGCCTCTGTTCCACTGGTAATGGCGTTGATGGCAAACTGCAGGAGTTTAGACTTCGTGCGTGTTATTTTCTTTATCGTTTTGAAAGTGGCATCTACTGGCCCATCCCCAAATCCTGCCTCCTGTACGAGTTTCCCATCGACCTCCATTTGGACAGTGGCCGTCGGCACTGTGACATTTCCAGCAACGACATTGAGATAGATCAATTTGAAACGGCGTGGCATTCGTAGGATCTGCTCCACCACGATCGACTCAATATCCTCGTCATAGATATCGCGCTTTTTGTCTGCCAGTTGTTTAAATCGGGTGAAGGCCAATTCCAAGTCTGACTCGGAGAGTCGATATCCCAGTTCCCTCACTCTATCTTTAAAGGCATGTCTTCCTGAGAGTTTTCCAAGGACAAGGGAGCTCTTTGGAATTCCAACCGATTCTGGGGTCATAATTTCATAGGTCAGTTTTTCCTTCAGGATGCCATCCTGATGGATACCTGATTGATGGGCAAAGGCATTGCCCCCTACGACGGCTTTGTTTGGCTGAACGACCATTCCTGTAATCTTTGAGACCAAACGACTCGTGGTGAAGATATGTTTGGGGAGGATGTGGGTATGAAATTGAAGCAAATCCTTTCGTGTACGAATGGCCATGACCACCTCTTCAAGAGAAGTGTTGCCTGCCCTTTCGCCGATCCCATTGATCGTGCACTCCACCTGTCTGGCGCCGTTTTGAATGGCAGCAAGGGAGTTGGCAACGGCTAACCCGAGATCATTATGGCAGTGAACACTCAATGTCACCTTTTCTATACCTTTCACCCTCTGGCGTATGGTTCGAATGAGTTCTCCAAACTCTGAAGGAATCGCATAGCCCACAGTATCAGGGATGTTGATCGTCGTCGCCCCTTCGCGAATGGCGGCCTCAAAGACTGCACAGAGAAACTCGACATCGCTTCGGGTGGCATCCATGGCCGAGAATTCAACATTGGGTGTGTATCGTTTTGCCCTTGCCACGGACCGTGCAGCAATACCGATCACTTCCGCCTTCGACTTCTTCAACTGGTGTTTAAGATGGATGTCAGAGGTCGAGATAAATGTATGGAGCCTGGGGAATTTAGCTCCTTTGACCGCTTCCCAGGCTCGATCGATATCCTTTGGATTCGCCCTTGCCAGACCAGCTATTTCCGAACGTCTGATCGTCCGAGAAATGGCCTTGACCGCCTCAAAGTCTCCCTCTGAAGAAATTGGGAAACCTGCCTCGATGATATCCACATTCAGTTTTTCCAGTTGTTCGGCGATCCTCACCTTTTCAGCAACATTCATCGTTGCCCCAGGGGATTGCTCCCCATCGCGAAGTGTGGTGTCAAATATTTTAACAAGCTCTCTCATCTTCTTTTCACTCCTTTACCATGAACTATAAACTATGAACCTTGAACCTAAAATATTTCCATTACCCTTTTATAAAATTCTTCTTCCTCCCATATCTTCACTTCGATACGAAGGGCGCGGATGGGAAGAGGGTCGATATTAAACCGCTTTAATTTTACCATATCCTTCTCCGTGGTCACAGCCCAATCAATTTTATTAACTTTTTTCTTGATAGAAATCAAATCCTTAGTCGTGTAGATATGATGATCTGGAAAGATCACCTCCCTAATAATCTCCATTCCACATTCCCTCAAGAGAAATGAAAAGTATTTGGGGTTTGCGATTCCAGAAAAGACGAGAATCTTCTTCCCTTTAATCGTATCAATTTCTTCCCATTCCCCTTTTGGTCCAATAAGACCAAGGGGTTCATAATGGCTGTGAAATATCTGTGATGATGGATTAACCTCTCGGAGTCTTTCCTCCAAGCGTTGAGAGATCTCAGGGTGATCCACTTTTGTGAGAAGGAAGAGATGAGCTCTTCGGAGATGAGATAGAGGTTCTCTCAAGATGCCTCTGGGCAAAAGTTGATGGTCTCCAAAACCAATGTGTGAGTCAATGAGGAGAATATTTAGATCTCGATGGAGGCGAAGATATTGATACCCATCGTCCAGTAATAATCCACGAACGCCAAAGCGTTGAAAAGCCATCTGCCCATTTAGGAATCGATCTTTCCCGACGAGGACAGGGATGCCCTTAAGGGTTTCGGCCATCAGGAAAGGTTCATCCCCCGACTCCTCTAGCGATAGAAAAACATTCTGACCATTGCTTACCAGAGGCCCGGAGGTTCTCGCTCCTTTATAACCTCGGCTTAGAATAGCCACTGGGATCCCCCTTTCCAACAACCCTCTTGCCAGTGCCATCACCAAAGGGGTCTTGCCGGTTCCACCGACTGTGATATTGCCCAGACTAATGACAGGACAGGGAAGGCGTTTTGGATTCAAAAGGCCAGTGGAATATAGGAATGTCTTTATTCGAATTGCCCCTTCATAAGGAAGAGAGGAAAGGTAAAGGGGGAAGAGAAGCAATCTTAGCAAGAATGATTTCTCTTTTCGATAAAGTATCTGATCGATACGCCAGCTCATATCACATCATGGAATGATGGAATATTGGAATATTGGGTCAATAGGAATACAGAGGAGAAGTTTGAATTTTCTCTTAATTTTATTTCACCCATCATTCCATTATTCCAGTGTTCCAATTGTCTTTAAGGTAAGGTCGAATCTCTTGAAACATCCTTTCTGTTGCACCCCGATGCTTCTGAAGAAATTGGTAACCTTTTTCTCCTGTTTCTTTACGTGCTCGCTCATCGGAAAGGAGGCGTTTTAATTGGAATGCGAGATCCTCTCTTCCTCTTACCTGGATCGCTCCACCTGCCTCGATGAGAAGACGAGAGATTTCTAAGAAATTAAACATATGGGGACCGAAGAGAACACATTTTTTGAAGAAAAGGGGCTCAAGGGGGTTGTGCCCGCCGACAGGGACAAGGCTTCCACCAACGAAGACCAGGGTCCCAAGGCTGTAAAAACCCATCAGTTCACCCATTGTATCCAGGAGAATCACTTCAGGCAGTTGCTTCATTTTTTCATGATATTGTTCTTGATCAACAGAAAGAGATGTTCTCCTCTTCCATGAAAGGGACTCTTTTTCTAAAATCTTCTCCACTTCCTCCAGGCGTTCGAGATGGCGTGGGGCCAATATGAGAATGAGTTGGGGATAGGTCTTTCTCAAATCTTTGAGAAGGCTAAGTAAGATCTCCTCCTCTCCAGAATGCGTGGACCCAGCGATTAGAATATCTTCCTTCCCCTGAAGGCCAAGGGACCTTGCCATTTCAGCTATTCCCTTTTCTGTAAAGTTGGAAGAGGTTTGGTCAAATTTTAAGTTTCCCGAAACCCTTGCTTTATCCGATGGCGCACCGATTTCAATAATTCGGTTTCGATCTTCCTCCGTCTGCATTAAAAAAAGAGAGAGGTATTTTAAGCATTCTTTGAAAAAGAACTTTAAGAAGAGGTACCTGCGAAATGACTTTTTGGAAATCCTTCCGTTGAAGAGGATGACGGGGATTTTCTTCTTCCCACAGGATCGTAATAGATTAGGCCAAAGTTCTGTCTCGGCAATGAGTAAAAGGTTGGGTGCCATTCTTCGGATGGCTCTTCGGATGATGAGAGGATGGTCAATGGGTAAAAAAAGGACATGGTTCGCCTCAGGAATATGAGTCTTGGCAGTCTCCTTCCCTGTGAGGGTCAAAATGGTCAATAGGATTTCAAGGTTTGGAAACTCCCTTTTGATTCTCCTTAAAAGAGGGGCTGAACAGAGGACCTCTCCCACAGATGCGGCGTGAACCCAGATCACCCCTCTGCTGGAAAGATTGGGAAAGAACCCCATTCGCTCGGTCATCACTTTCAGAAATCCTTCTTGGAAAAGGCATCGTAGAAGGAAATAGGGAACCGAAAGGATGAGAAAGAGTGTGGCAAAGATGTTATAAAGGTAATAGATCATATGGAATTCAAAAAAACAAAAAAGGGGACAGGCTACTTTTTAAGTTGATGAATTTATCAAAAACCCTTTAGCTTAAAATAATAAAAAGTAGCCTGTCCCCTTTTTCCCCTTAAAAAAATGATCAGCTTTCTCGGTCAACTCATTGAGTCGTCTTTCTAAAAGAATTCTCCTCTCCTCAAGATGGGCCCGATCACCATTTGGGTCTACATAGATCGGTTCGCCCCAGATGAAGACCCCTTTTGAGAAAGGATAGGGGAGGAAGAAATGATCCCATGTTTTAAAAATTTTCGCCCTTGAGGCACTAAAGGTCACTGGAACGACAGTCCTTGCTGTCAATTTGGCCAATTCGATTACACCGATTTTAGCGCGATGGCGAGGTCCTCTTGGCCCATCCGGAGTAAGCGCAATATCATATCCGTTTTGATGGGCCTTGAGCATTTGCTTGAAGGCATAAAAACCTTTCCGAGTTGTTGAACCCAAGATTGGATGGAAGCCGAACCTTTCCAGTGCCTTTCCAACCACCTGGCCATCCCGATGAGGGGAGACGAGAAAACTCAACTTTTTTCCTTTATAAATGAGGGGCATCATCAAGAGCCTCCCGTGCCAGAAGGCTCCGATGGCTGGAATACCTTTCTCCCAAAAAAATCTCGGGATTTCTGGATTGACCTCTTCGAACTCCATGGTCCTGCTCAAGGCCTTGATGGCCCAGTATGCTACCCATTGGCCCAACCAAGCGACCAATTTCTTCTTTAAAGTTTTAAGAACCATTTTAGGTAAAACGATAATTTCAAATGTCAAAGTTCAAATCAATGTCAAATTTCAAAGTGCAAAGTTTTTTCTTTTTGAATTTTGACATTTGGACTTTGGATTTTTTTGAATTTTATTTGATATTTTAATTTTGACATTTGACATTAATCTTATGTGTAATTAGTAGATCTTCTTTGCCTTGGTTGCCTTCCAAACTCTCGTCCCGTCATCTTTGAACTGAAGTTCGTAGAGTCGTCGGTATTCACCCTCCCGGGCCATCAATTCCTCGTGGGTTCCTTCCTCAACAATCTTGCCCTCAGAAAGAACGATGATTCGATGGGCATTCCGGATGGTGGAGAGCCGATGGGCGATTACGAAGACCGTTCTGCCTTTCATCAATCCTTCCAAGGCATTTTGGACTTCTTTTTCAGAATCGGAGTCGAGGGAAGAGGTGGCCTCATCCAATATCAGAATGGGGGCATTTTTTAGGAGGGCTCGAGCGATCGAGATACGTTGACGTTCCCCGCCGGAGAGTTTAACACCCTGTTCCCCAATGACGGTGTCATAACACTGGGGGAGCCTCTGAATGAAGTCATGTGCATTGGCTGCCCGGGCTGCTTCGATGATCTCCTGATCAGAACGTATGAAATTTCCATAGGCGATGTTATTTCGCACAGTATCATTAAAGAGGATCGTCTGCTGAGTGACCAGGGCGATCTGAGCCCTTAAGGATTTCAGGGTGACCTTACGAATATCATTACCATCGATGAGAATCTGACCTTCCTCCACATCGTAGAATCGAGGTAGGAGATTGACCAAAGAGGTCTTGCCCGCTCCGCTCATTCCAACCAGAGCGATCACTTCTCCTACTTTGACATGAAGAGATATCTCTTTGAGAATGGACTCTCCATCGTATTTAAATGTGATCCTTTGAAAATCGATACCTTTCGAGATGGGAGGTAGTTGAATGGCTCCTTCTTCGTCCTGAATGTCTGGGGAAATGTCGAGAAGTTCAAAGACTCTCGCTGCGGCGGCGAGACCCTCCTGGACCTCGAGATTCACTTTGCTTAAATCCCGAATAGGAGCGTAGAGCATAAGAAGGGCGGCCATGAAGGAGAAAAAGGTTCCAGGGGTCAGTTCTCCCCGAATGACGCTGTAGCCACCTATCCAGATAATCAGGGCTATCCCTACCCCTCCCAACAGTTCCATCAAAGGATGGGAGAGGGCCCTGATCCTCACTCGTTTGAGGAAGACCTTGAGGTATCGATTATTCTCCTCCGCAAAGCGACGCTTTTCGTATTCTTCCATATTAAAGGCCTTGACGATTCGATTTCCAGTGATGGTCTCATGGAGAAAGGTAGTGATGGAGCCCATTTGCTGAAGACCCTTCCGGCTAAATTTCCGAAGCCTTTTCCCGAATTCTTTAATGGGGATGATGGCCAGCGGGAAGATGATGAAAGCGATGATCGCCAGTTTCCAGTTGCGATAGAAAATGACACCGCTGAGGCCGAGGATGGTGAAGGCGTCTTTGACGAGGCCAGTGATTGCATTGGAGACCGATGACTGGATGAGGTTGACATCATTGGTGATCCGAGAGATAAGGATTCCAGTAGGTGTTTTTGTAAAGAAGGAGAGGGAAAGGTTCTGGAGATGATTATAGAGCCTCTCCCTCATATCCGCAATGATCCTCAACCCCACATAGTTCATCAGGTAGGCCTGGCCATAATCGAAGGCTCCTTTGAGGATGAAGAGAAGGATAATGACAATGGGTAGCCAGAAGAGCATCTCCTTATCCCTCTTGAGGAATACATCATCTAAGGCCGGCTTTACGAGAAAGGCTTGGGCAGCGGTTAAGAGGGAGACAAAAAGCATGCAGATCATGGCAAACCCCAATTTAGCCCAGTATGGTTTGACCAGATCAAGAAGACGCCGATAAAGTATCATATTGATTGCTCAGAAAATAAGGGTTTCGTTATACGGTCAGGGCTAAGATGCCTGTTTGTTTAAGACGATGAGCAGCGTATTCTACTTTCGTTCATAGTTCATTGTACATCGTTCACTGTTTAGGACGGGCTTCCTCACTCTAACCTAATTCCTTTTTATTCAACATTAATATCACAATTTATTCTCTTGAAGCAAGGAGGTGACGATTTGGGCGGCTCGATGAGCCGCTCCGGGTTCACCTAAATTATGACGAACCTTTGCCATTGACTCGATGATTCGTTGGCAGAGGATTGGATCCTTTAAGATACGAAGGGCTTCCTCCGCAATCCTTTGGGGAATGGCATCATCCTGGATCAGTTCTGGTGCAATCTCTTTTCCCGCCACCAGATTGGCCAGGCCGATGTGGTCCACTCGAATGAGGATCCGGCCTATCCAGTAAGAGAGAAACGAGACCTTATAAACGATAACCATTGGTTTTCCGAGGATCGCTCCTTCCAATGTGGCAGTTCCTGAGGCAGTGATGAGAAGATCAGAGAGGTTCATCACTTCATAGGCATACCCTTCTACGATTTTCACGGGGATGGGGGTGTTCGTCACCCAAGGTGAGATGTCTCTCTTTGAAATGCCAGGGGCCAGGGGGATAATAAACTGAAGATCCGGGATCTCCTTAAGAAGGAGATAGGTTGAAGCCAGAAGGGGGGGAAGAAGCCTCCGAACCTCATGCGTTCGACTTCCGGGAAGCAAACCAATGATCCTACGCTCAGGATCGAGACCAAATTTTCGGATAGCCACTTCCTTAGAGAGATTAGGTTTCACTATATCGAGTAAGGGATGACCCACCCACTCTACATCCACACCCGCGGCTTCGTAAAGGGGAACCTCAAAGGGAAAGAAGACAACCATTTTCTTCACCCACTTAGCGATCAACTTAACCCTTTTAGGCCTCCAGGCCCATAGCTGAGGACTTATGTAGTATAGCACTGGGATGCCCCTTTGGTGGGCGATCTTGGCCAATCGGAGGTTGAATTCTGGAAAGTCGATCAGGATGATTAAATCCGGCCTTTCCCGATCCATTGATTTCTTCAAACCCCGAAGGGCCTTGAAAATGGTTTTGAGTTTTATGAAGGCCTCTGTTACCCCTACGACGGAGAGAGAGTGGGAGGGGTAAAGGAGGCGCATTCCCCTGCTTTTCAGATTTTCCCCTCCGATACCGAAAAACTGAAATTCTGGTTCGATGCGTTGGATGGCCTCTATCAGGTGAGCGCCATGAAGGTCTCCTGAGACCTCTCCGGCAACCAATAAAATCTTTTTCGATTTCATTCTTTCAATTGTGCCACGACTTCTTTTTTTCGGTATGTTCTTCGATCTTCTGAATGATCCGAAGCGCTACTTCCAATGTCTGTCTTCCGTCCCTCCCAGAAACCTTAACATCTTTGCGATTCCTCACGCTCTCGAGGAAGGCAAAAATCTCGGCCTCAAGGGGATCGACCTTCTTGACTGGAATCTCCTTCGTTATCATTTCAGGATCCTCTTTCTTTCTTGGATGGATCACCTTTTCAGAGAAAGAGACCTTTTGGGAGAGATAGTCTATAGATAGGATACCATCGGGTTGAAAGATTCGGGTTTTCCGAATCTTCTCCTTTGAGACTCGGCTTGCTGTTAAATTTGCAGTGCATCCGTTTTCGAACTCGATCCTTGTATTAGCGACATCCAAGTAGCGTGTGAGGATGGGAATTCCAATGGCTTGAACCTGTTTCACTTTTGATTTGACTATATTTAATAGGATATCGATATCGTGAACCATTAATTCTAAGACTACATCAACATCTGTCCCCCTACCTAAAAATGGGCTCAATCGATGGGATTCGATGAACAATGGGTTTTGGACGATCCCTTCTATAGCGCAAAGGGCTCCGTTGAATCGTTCCAGGTGGCCAACCTGTAAGATTAACCCCTTCAGCTCTGCCAAACCGATCAGTTCATCCGTTTCCTCGAGGGTGTTGGCCATAGGCTTTTCCAAAAGGACATCGATTCCGTGTAGGAAAAAATCTTTTGTGATGAGATAGTGGGATAATGTGGGGACAGCGATGCTGACTGCTTGAACTTTATCGAAAAGTTGGGAATGATGTAAGAAAGGTTGGGTCCGGTATCGTTTAGCCATTTCTTTGGCACGTGATGAGTCGATATCCACCACACCAACCAATTCCACCCCTTTCATTTTAGCATATTTTTCTGCGTGGAATTGTCCAAAGTAACCGACACCGACCACACCTACCTTAATCTTATCCACTTAACGGCTGATCCCCCTCTTCGTATGTTGGATGAATTGGAGGAGGTGTTGAACCTCTGGTATCTCGGAGATCTCATCCTCTCCCACCTTTTTAATCGCCTTCTCCAATGTGAGGCCGGAGCGGAATAGGATGCGGTAGACCTTCTTGAGAGCCCTTAGGGTTTTTTCCTGAAAGTTGTGGCGTTTGAGACCCACGGTGTTGAGTCCGAAGAGTTTGGCTCGATTTCCCGATGCCAACATATAGGGAGGGATGTCTAAAGAGACACCGGTGAGACCACTGATAAAAGCATGGGTGCCAATCCGGCAGAATTGGTGGACGGCGGAAAGTCCACCGACGACAGCATAATCTTCAATCAGGATATGTCCGGCCAAGGTCGCTCCATTTGCTAAGATGACCTGATTTCCGATTTGACAATCATGGGCTACATGGGAGTAAGCCATAAAGAAATTGTTATGGCCGATGACGGTTTCCCCACCACCCTTGGCCGTGCCTCGATGGAAGGTGACAAACTCTCGAATAATATTCTGATCGCCTATTCGGAGGAAGGTTTTTTCTCCTCTAAATGCAAGGGCTTGAGGGATTTCTCCGATGGAGGCAAATTGGAAGATCTCGCATCTCCTGCCAATGGTCGTCCCTTCCCGAATCACCACCTGGGGTCCGATCTTCGTCTCCTCACCAATGACAACGCCCTTCTCGATCACAGAGTAAGGACCGACTTCAACTCCTTCACCGATCTCTACCTTGGTATCGATGATCGCAGTGGGATGGATCATTTCTTCTCTCCCAACATGGCTAAAAGGTCTGCCTCGGCGACCAATTTCCCATCGACAAATGCCTTTCCCTTAAACCCCCATATCGATTGATGATGCCGAGTGATCTCCAATTCGAGTCGAAGTTGATCTCCTGGGATGACTGGTTTTCTAAAACGGACATTGTCCATTCCTAAGAAATAAACTGGCCTTTTCTGATTCTCCTCGGGCATCGATTTGAAGGCTAACACACCGGCAGTCTGTGCCATTGCCTCCACGATGAGTACACCCGGCATGATAGGTCTATCCGGGAAATGGCCTGGGAAGAAGGGCTCATTATAGGTGACATTCTTGATCCCTACGATCCGCTTTCCGGGTTCCATCTCCACAATCCGATCCACTAATAACAGAGGGTAGGCATGTGGGAGTATGGTCATAATCTCCTTGATCTCGATCATCTATTTCTCCTTCCCTTTTGAAGAGATGGTTTCTTCAATTTTCTTCAAGCGTTTCTCGATATCGATAAGGGTCCTTCTCATTTCTGGTAATTTCGGAAGGGTGGTGACCATTCGGAGATAGTCATGATGGGGAATGGCAGGGGTTCCAGTATATCCTCCGTCGGCTGGTAAATCATGACCCACACCAGATTGACCTCCTACCATAACATTGTTTCCGATTTCGATGTGGTCCCTCACTCCCACTTGTCCGGCAAGGGTGACATTCTTTCCAATCTTTGTTGAGCCTGCAATTCCAACCTGAGCAACGATGATCGAATCCTCTCCGATTTGAACATTATGAGCCACTACAACGAGGTTGTCGATCTTTACCCCTCTATGGATGATGGTTTTTCCCAACGTGGCTCGATCAATCGTCGTATTGGCACCGACCTCGACATCGTCCTCAATAATAACTCCTCCCACCTGAGGAATCTTCACATTTTTCTTTCCATCCTTCACATATCCGAACCCATCTGCCCCCACCACCACACCGCTGTGAAGGATCACCCGTTTTCCAATCACCGAACCTGAATAGACGGACACATTGGGGTAGAGAATCGATTCCTCCCCAATTGATGAATCCTCACCCACATAGACTCCGGGTAAAAGGGTCACTCGGTCTCCAATCCGGCAACGATCACCGATATAGACATATGGATGGATCGTAAGGTCCTTTCCCAATTGAGCGGTGGGGCTTATCCAGGCATTGGGGTCGATCCCTTTGGGATGGTAAGGTTTGTATGAGAAGAGGCTGAGGATCTTTACAAAGGCGAGGTAAGGATTAGCTACGAGGAGGAGGTGTTTATTGGCAGCGGTAATCTCTTTCGAGACAATGACGGCAGAGGCATTTGTTTTATTGAGCTTTGGAAGATATTTTGGATTCCCAATGAAGGTCATCTCTCCATTTTTTGCCTCTTCGATAGCAGCCACTCCAGAGATTTCAATCTCTCCATCTCCGACCACTTCCCCACCTACCCACTCCGCCAACTCCTTAAGTTTTTTTATCATCTTCTTTACTTTTGATTCCCTACGCTAAAAAAGGGTTATTATGAATTCCCAAATTCCAAATCCCAAATTCCAAATAAATCCCATTCAAAAATATTTGAAATTTCCCCTCACCCAACCCTCTCCCCCAAGGGGAGAGGGAAAGGGTGAGGGGCACACAAAATGTTAGAAGAAAATTCTCAAAATTAAACATATAGGAATCCAATATTCCAATGATCCAAATAATTTTGTTTGTTATTTGGTGCTTTTCTCCCTATTTCTTCTGCATATCATAGAGTTTAATGATCTTATCCGTGAGGTCGATGGATTTGGAGGCGAAGAGAACAATGGTCTCATTCTTTTCAACGATGAGGGTATAACCTTCATCTGTTCCTACTTTTTGAATAATCTTCTGAAGCCCGAGTGAGATGTTTCGCTCCATCTCAATCCTTTTCTGATTGATTTCGTTCTGGTAATCCTCCCCCCACCTCTGGAATTCTCGGCCCTTAGTTTGGAGATCTTTCTCTTTGGTCGCTCTGGCCTCCGAAGTCAGCATGGGAGCCTGTTTCTCCAAGGCGTCTTTCATCGTTTGAAGCTCTTTCTGCTTTTCAGCGATGAGGCGCTGAAATTTCTCCACCTCCTTGACAATTGTCTTTTTTGCCTCCTTACCTGCATTACATTCGTTAACCGCCTTCTGGATGTCGACGAATCCAATTTTTATATCTGCAGCTAAAACCGGTCCAAGCCATCCTCCCAGGATGAAGATCACGATCACCATACCCATCTTTTTACCAATCATTGCCTTTTCTCCTTTTCTACAAATTGGTTTGCATGATAATCCCATCCCCCCTCTTTAGCAACTGTCTGCGCCTGCGTGACGGAAGTCAGGGCAGACGGGAAAATGGGAAAGGGAGGATTTGAAATCTAATAAATGGTTCCTGCCGTAAAGTCGATCACACGGCCTTTCTCCCATTTCTTTGGATTGGGATTAAATCCGACATCAATATGGATGGGACCAAAAGGAGAGAGCCAGCGGATCCCAACCCCCACTCCTGTCTTCAATGGGGTAATGTCCTTAATCTTATCAAATCCCTTTCCAATATCCCAAAACACAGCCCCTCTCAGTCCGATATCGCGGGCAAGAGGAAAGATCAGCTCAGAATTGAAGATAACCATCTTCTCCCCGCCCAAAGGTTCTTCGTTTTCATCGAATGGACCAGCCATACCGAATTCGAAACCTCTTAAGGTTTGTAATCCTCCCACAAAGAATTTTTCATAGATGGGGGTTTTCTTTCCCCCATAGGGTTCGATAAACCCCACTTTACCACGAAGATTCAGCACTGTACTCAAAGGTAAGGGAAAGAACCAGCTAGTGTCTCCAGAAACTTTCACAAAATAGTTATCCCCACCCAAAATACCTCCTGCATTCTGGATGTTGAGACTGTGCCGGGCTCCCCGAGTAGGGTTAAAAAAATCGTCTCGAGTATCCATGGAGAAAACGACAGATAACGCACTGGTAGTTTTATCCCCCTCCTGTTCTTTAATAAATCGAGAGGCATCCAATGTGACATCGTGAACTTTGATCTTCTCCAATTTGTACATCGCATCAGCACGAATCTTTTCTGTAAGTTCCTTCCCAAATCGGACATCCCCTCCAAGGATTCTATAGGAATAGGTATTGAAGTCGCGGTTCTCGTTATAGAGATCGATACCTGCTACATAGGGATATCCCAGAAAATAAGGGTCAGTAAAACTGAGCCGGAGATCACGGGTATCGGGCCCCAATCTGAACTTCAGGAGCCCATAGTAACCCAATCCAAAGAGGTTACGGTCTGAGATGGAGGCCGTGCCAACCACCTTTTCGACACTGCTATACCCTACTCCAAAAGCGATGGCACCTGTTGGTGCCTCCTCCACTTTGATATCGAGGTTGATCTTTTCGTCGGTGCTTCCACGACTGGTCGTGAAATCCACCTCCTTGAAAAACCCTGTCCTTTTCAGACGGTCTTTACTCTTGGTCAGTCCTGTGGCACTGTAAAGTTCTCCTTCAGCCACCTGAAGCTCCCGGCGGATCACCTTGTCACGGGTCTTCGTATTTCCCACGATCTGAATTTTTTCAAAGTAGACCTGTTTCTTCTTCTCGATGTCAAAGGTGAGGTGGACGACAAGATTTTTTGAATCTGTCGAAGTGAGAGGTGAAATATCCACATTGGCATAGCCTTGATTCGCAAATTTTTCAGTGAGGATATTGATGTCTTTTTGGATGGCTGAGGTGCTATAGACATCGTTCCTTTTGATCTTGATACTTCTAAAGAGGTCCTCTTTAGTGGTGAGGAGGTCGCCTTTGAAGTCGATATCCCCAAAGTGATATCGAGGGCCTTCCGCAATTTCAATTTCGATCTGAATCTTTTTCGGATCACGAAGATCAATCTTGGGCTCAGAGATTTTGACATCAAGATAACCGTGATCGAAATAATAGGCGCTCAGAATTTGGACATCATTCTTAAGTATGTCCTCGTCGAGGATTCCTGCCTTAGTGATGATGGAAAGGATATTCCACTGTTTGGTCATCATCACCTTACGGAGATCGGAGGATTTGAGGTTTTTATTTCCCTTGAAAATAATCTTTTTGATTCGTCCTTTGGGGCCTTCTGTAATATTAAAGGTGACCACTGCCTCATTGGTCTCCAAATAGTCGACCTTATGTTCCACATGGACCCCATAATAACCCTTAGAAAAATAGAGCTTCCGGATCTGTTCCGCATTATCTTTCACCTTTTCGAGGTTGAGGATGGAACGGGAAGTGAGAGTCATCTTCTCTTTGATATCATCCAATTTCACTTTTTGATTTCCGGTGATCACGATCTCCTTGATGGAAGGCTTTTCCACAACAATAAAGATCACCTCCCTGCCCTTCGGGGTCAATTTGATATCGACTTGGACATCCGAAAAATAACCCAGGCCAAAAATAGATCGTAGATCTTCACGGACCGCTTCGGTGGAAAACCGTCCTCCTTCTCGGCTTTTGATGGCTCCACGAATCACTCCTTCTTCGACCTTCACATTTCCGAGGAGTGTGATTTTATAAATCACTTCCTCTTCTCCAGCGCATACTCCAATCAGAAGAAAGAGGATGAAGAGGACCTCCCAGATTTTTTTCATGACCGTTATTTCGTTCCTTTTAATCGTCTTGAGAATCATACCATAGATCCTCCGTCCCGATGTTAGGATGAAAGGGAGTAGCTTGGAATACGAAACTTCATTTTCATATCAAATTATTATCATTTTGTAAATAGGATTCCTCTATTCCTTTGCCTTTCCATTGATTAACTGGATCTGACGCGGCATTTGGCCAGCCAATTTTAAATTGTGGGTGACGATGATGAGGGCGATGCCTTTGATCTGATTGAGCTCTTGGAGAAGATCGAAAACCGATTCTCCTGTCTTTGTATCCAGGTTTCCAGTGGGTTCATCCGCCAATAGAACCTTCGGTTCTAAAACTAAGGCCCTCGCCACAGCCACCCGTTGTTGTTCTCCGCCGGAGAGCTCCCCGGGTTTATGGAAAAGTCGGTCCTTGAGACCAACTGAAGTTAGAATCGCCTCTGCCCGAAGGGCTGCCTCCTTCTTTGAGCTCCCTTGGATGAGGCATGGCATCATCGTATTTTCTAATGCATTGAATTCAGGGAGGAGATGATGGAATTGAAATACAAACCCAATCTCACGATTTCGGAAGAGGGCCAAATCCCTTTCATCCAAGGTGAAGATGTCTCTCCCTTCGTAGAGCACGCTTCCAGAGGTAGGTCGATCGAGCGTACCTAAGATATGAAGTAAAGTGGTCTTTCCAACACCTGAGGTGCCAACAATGGCTGACCTCTCGCCCTGGGAGAAGACGAGGTCGATTCCTTTGAGAACCTCCACCCGTTTGGCCCCATTCCCAAAAGACTTGAAGACCTGTCGGACTTGAATCAATTCCTTCACACCATAGCCTCCCTGGCCTTCTCGATTCCCTCTTGAGAGAGGGCCTCTCTGATCCGGACAAGGCGCTTCGAAGAGATCTCTTTCACTGTTGATTGAAGCCTTGGGAATTTGCGAAGGAAATCCTCAAAGTCTCCTTTTGTCAGTTCAAGCAATTCCGAAGGCTGTGTCGTTTTGGCATTGACCATTTGGGTTTTATTGAGGAGGAGCGAAAGCTCTCCAAAGAAATTCCCACTTTTCTGTGTCTCCAGGATCACCTTTTGCCCCTTGCTGTTTTGTATAAATATCTCCACCTCTCCGCTTTTGACCATATAAAGGGAACCAGTGGGTTCCCCTTCTTGGAAGATGAAGGTTTCTTCAGGGACCTTTTTAAGACGGAACTGTTTAAAGACTTCTTCTCTTTCTGTGGAGGTGAGTGATGAGAACAAGGGGGAGAGGGCAAGAAAGAGATCTAAAACTCTTTTCTTAAAAAGATTTTGGAGCACCTCTTTCACCCTGGGATGGGTCTTGATGATCTCATCGAGTTCATTTCGAGAGATCTCTAAGATCTCACATTCCATTAATGCCTTGATATTCGCATGCCTTTTTTGATCGATGAAGAAGCCAAACTCCCCAAAAAAATCCCCTTCTTTGAGGTTACGAATCCACACCTCTTTACCCTCTGGGTTTCTTTTGGAGACCGCCACCTCTCCCCGGATGATGACCATCAGAGAATCCCCCCTCTCTACCTCTCGACAGATAAAGGTATCTTTTGAAAAGGTTTTGACTTGTATGCGGTCGAGCAGAGATTGAAGCTCCTTTTCATTGAGTTCGGAGAGTAGAGGTATATGGGGCAGTGGCCGGAGGGGTTTCGTCTCCCCGACCTTCTCTGTATAGAGCTGAGCTAACCGGTCATTGGCATCTTTGGCAGAAGGATCGATCCTTAAAATCATCTTATTGACAGAAATGGCTTGGAGGAGAAAACCATCCTGGGCATAGGCTTCTGCCACTTCTCGGTATACTTGAATCGCCTCCTTCTTTTTATCCAATTTCTCCAGAAGTTCAGCCACCTTCAGCCGGGAACGTAGGTCCTTTGGATTCTTAGCACAATGTTTTTGAAAACTCTCAAGGGCCTTTTTCAAATCCCCTCGTGAGAGCGCTCGTTGGGCCTCTTCTTTATAAGAAACCTTCTCTTTATTCATATCGCAATGCCTCTGCTGGATCGAGCTTAGAAGCCCTCCAGGAAGGATAAAGGGTGGCCAGAAGACTGATGAGGATTGCGGTGATGATGATCAGTCCGACATCGATGGGGTTTACCTGTGAAGGGAGTTTATCGATATAGTAAACATCGCTTGCGAGAATTTTGAACCCGAAGAGGTTTTCGATGAACCCTGTAACCATTTCTAAATTAAGGGATATCCCAAGGCCTATGATCGTCCCTAAGATTGTTCCAACGATGCTAATCACCAAACCTTCGATGATGAAGACCTTAAAAATCCCCCTGGAAGGGGCCCCCATCGATTTCAGAATGGCGATGTCTTTATTTTTCTCCATCACCACCATGATGAGCGTGGAGATGATGTTGAAGGCCGCCACCAAAACGATCAGAATGAGGATAATAAACATGGCGATCTTCTCCAATTTGAGAGCCGAGAAAAGGTTTCTATTCATCTCCATCCAGTCTTTGGTCCAAAAAGGAAATCCCATCTTCTTGCGGATTTCTTTTCCAATCTCTTTCACCTTATAGATATCGTTTGTTTTGATCTCAATCCCTGTTACGTGGTCTCCCATGCCAAAGAATTTCTGAGCACTTCCAAGAGAGACATAGGCCATTGTATTATCAAATTCATACATTCCGGAGTAAAAGATTCCCTTGACACGAAATCGTTTCATCTTTGGCATCATCCCCATGGGCGTCATCGTGCCGAGGGGGGAAATCACTTGAATGGGATCGTTGAGGGAGACGGAAAGGTGTTTGGCTAACTCAACGCCGAGGATGATGCCTGGAAGATCTTCCTCAACCTTTTTCAAATCCTCGAGTGTGCCTGCCTTTATATTGTGAGCCAGTTCGGTGACTTTTCCCACACGATCCGGATCGATCCCTTTGAGGACCACCCCGAAGACGTTCGACTCGGAAGAGAGCATCACCTGATTAAAGATGAAGGGGGCTGCTGAGACCACGCCCCTCATCCCCTCAACCTCCTTCAGTACTTCCTCATAGTGATCCATTCCTTTTTCACTTTGTTTCAGGACGACGAGGTGCGCCTGAGTGCCTAAAATCTTTTCCTTCAGGGTCTTTTCAAAACCGCTCATCACGGCCAAGACGACGATTAAAGCCATCACTCCCACCATTACCCCTACAATCGAAATTACCGTGATGATGGAGATGAAGGTCTGCTTCCGTTTTGCCTTGAGGTATCTTAGACCTATAAACCATTCATACTTCATAGGACAATTATTTCTCCATTCTAAGTAAAGGGAAGAAGATCACGTCTCGGATAGAGGGCGAATCGGTGAGAAGCATGACCCAACGGTCGATACCAATACCTTCACCCGCTGTTGGGGGCATTCCGAATTCAAGGGCATGGAGAAAATCTTCGTCAAGGAAGAGCGAAACCTCTGCCTCATCAGCCCTCTCGCTCAACTGTTGGAGAAACCGTTCCCGCTGTTCGATGGGGTCGTTCAATTCAGAGAAGCCATTAGCGATCTCCCGTCCAGCAATGAAGAGCTCGAATCGATCCACCACCTCTTGATCCTCCTTATTCCGAAGAGAAAGGGGAGAGACGTCAGTAGGGTAGTGAAGGACGAAAGTGGGTTGAAAGAGCTGGGGTTCTACCTTTTCCTTAAAGAGATCAGCCAAGACCCTTCCATGGGAAATTCCCTTTTTCAATTCGATGCCAAGTTCTTTTGCTATTTTTATGGCTAAGGAAGGCTCTTTCAAGATGGCAGGATCAAACTTTCCATATTCTAAAAGGGCCTCTTTGAAACTTACCCTTCTCCAGGGAGGGGTGAAATCGATCTCCTTCCCCTGATAGACGAGGCAGAACCCACCATGGATTTCTTTGACAATTGAGCAGAGAAGCTCCTCAGACATCTCCATCATATCCTGATATGTGGCATAAGTCTGGTAGAATTCGAGCATGGTAAATTCTGGGTTGTGCAAGGTCGAGATCCCTTCGTTTCGAAAACTACGATTGATCTCAAAAATCCTCTCAAACCCTCCGATCACCAACCGCTTCAAGAAGAGCTCAGGGGCAACCCTTAGATAAAGTTCCATGTCAAGGGCGTTGTGATGGGTTTTGAAAGGTTTGGCCGTCGCCCCTCCAGGAATGGGGTGAAGCATAGGAGTCTCCACCTCATAAAAACCTCGTTGGGTAAAGAAATCGCGGACCTTCTGGATAACACGAATTCGGGTAAGGAAGTTCTCCTTGACCCTGGGATTGGCGATGAGGTCTAAATAGCGTTGACGATAACGGGTCTCAATATCGGTAAGACCATGCCACTTCTCTGGCAGGGGACGAAGTGACTTGACCAGAAGCTGAAATCTCTGAATCTGAAGGGTCAATTCACCTGTCTTTGTTCGAAAGACCTTGCCCTCCAATCCAATGAAGTCGCCGATATCGAATTTTTTAAAGAATTGAAAAGCCTTTTCGCCAACAGTTTCCTTTTGAATATAAGCCTGGATTTTTCCATTTCGATCTTTAATCTGAATAAAACTGGCCTTGCCAAAGTCCCGGATGGCTAAAATCCTTCCTGCAAGGCAGAAGGTTTTTGAAACAGATTTGAGCTCTTCATCAGACATAGATCCAAAGGTTTCAATGATATCCTTAGAGGTATGGGTAACTCTAAAATTATTGGGAAAGGGATCAGTCCCCTCCCTTTTCAAGGATTCCAATTTTAGGATCCTTTGCTGTATCAACTCACTGGCTTCATCCATATAGGAACCCTTTTCCTATTCTTCCACATTACAAAAATGAATGTAAGATTCAGGATTTATCACATCAGACTCAAGGTTTTAAAATTAACTTATTTTCGTATTTACGTCAAGGAGAAAGGGCCTTGACCATAATCCGTAATCAAAAATGGAACTATCAGTATTCATTAGACTCTGAAACAAGTTCAGGGTGACACTGAATTCGCCTCTATTGTCATGCTGAACTTGGTTCAGCATCTAATGATTACGGATTATGGGCCTTGACTCTTCCAAAATATTTTTTTACTCTATTTAATGTAATGGAGATCATCAACACCATCAGAGAGATGAAGGCAGTTGTTTCTCAGGCGAGGCACTTGGGGAAGAGCATTGCCTTTGTGCCGACGATGGGATTTTTTCATGAGGGCCATCTCAGCCTGATGAGGGAGGGCCGAAAGAGGGGAGATCTTCTCGTTGTTAGCCTCTTTGTCAATCCAACGCAGTTTGGCCCTTCGGAGGATTTCAAAGCATATCCTCGGGATTTTGAAAGGGATAGAAAGATGGCCGAGGAGGTGGGTGTGGATATCCTCTTCGTTCCGGAAACGATGGAGATGTATCCCCCAAATCATCAGACCATCGTTCGCGTAGAGAAAGTAACGCAGGGGCTCTGTGGAAGGTCGAGACCGACCCACTTTCAAGGTGTGACCACAGTCGTCAACATGCTCTTCAATATCGTTATGCCTCATGTGGCAATATTTGGGGAGAAAGACTTTCAACAACTTGTCGCCATTAAACAGATGGTTAGAGATCTCCATATGGATGTGGAGGTCGTGGGTATGCCGATCGTCCGGGAGGCTGACGGTCTCGCGATGAGTTCTCGAAACACTTACCTCCAGCTCGATCAAAGGAAAGCCGCGTTGTCTCTCTCTCGATCTCTGAAAAGAGCTGAAGCGCTCCTTCAGAAGGGAGAACGAAAGGTAGAGAGCATTTTGAAAGAGGTACGAGAAGTTCTCCTATCCGAACCCCTGATCAAGATCGATTATATCCAGATCTGCGATGCCAATACCTTAGAGGATGTCCAGGAGATTAAGAAGGATGTCGTCATCGCCATTGCTGCCTATGTGGGTCAGACGAGATTGATCGACAATCTCATCTACAGACCCTGTTGAGTATCTTTGCCCACGAATTGGGATAGAAAGGAGAGTCTTATGCAAAGGTTCATGTTAAAGTCGAAGATCCATCGGGCTACGGTGACCGATTCGAATCTTCATTACCAAGGAAGCCTCACCTTAGATGAGGCATTGATGAAAGCTGCTGATCTTCTTCCTTTCGAGGAGGTTCAGGTTTATAACATCACAAATGGAAATCGTTTCGATACCTATGTGATCAAGGGAAAGAGAGGTTCTGGAACAATATGTGTGAATGGTGCTGCTGCCCACCTTGCCAAGAAAGGGGATCTCGTCATCATCGCCAGTTACGTCTTATTAGAAGAGAAGAAGACAAAAGGTCATCGAGCAAAGATTGTCTTTGTGGACGGGAAGAATCGAATCCTTAAAAGACCTCTTCCAAAAGATTAATCCCTTCTTAAATTCCGGAAGAAACATCCTTTCCTTTCCATACTTCTATATGCATCCATGAACCCTTTGATATCATAAGAGAGAAAAGTTACTTCGAGGTAAGATTGGGGTGGCTTGGCCCCCTTAGCCTTTGATCTTGCTCAGTTCTTTCTCGTCGATGTGAAAACTATGCTGGTCCGTGGGGAAATCTCCTCTTAACACCTCTTCTCTATATGCCTCAAAAGCCTTAAGGATTAATTCACTCAGATTAATATATCGTTTGGCGAACTTGGGAGTGAAACGATCGAAGAGCCCCAGCATATCGTGAACCACTAACACCTGACCATCGCAATGAACGCCAGCACCAATTCCAATGGTCGGGACTTTCAGGCGCTCAGTAATTCTCTTTGCAATCGGGGCAGGAATCGCCTCGAATAAAACGGAGAAGGCCCCTGCGTCTTCGAGCAATAGGGCATCGTCAATGATTTTCTGGGCAGCCTGAGCATCTCTGCCCTGAACCCTAAATCCTCCAAGCATTGAGATGGTCTGGGGGGTCAGACCGATATGGCCCATGACGGGAATACCTGCTCTGACAATAGTCTTTACAATATCCTTTACACTCGCACCCCCCTCCAACTTGACTGCATCGGCCCCACCCTCTTTTAAAAATCGGCCGGCATTAAGAATGGCATCTCGCTCCGAAGTATTATAAGACATAAAAGGCATATCGCCGATGATTAAAGAATGCTTCGCTCCACGTGCGACCGCTTTGGTGTGATGGATCATCTCATCCATGGTAACCGGAAGGGTGTTTTCATAACCTAAGACTGTCATCCCCAAGGAGTCTCCGACGAGAATGATATCAATGCCAGCGCGGTCCTCGAGCAGGGCCATGGGATAATCATAAGCCGTGAGCATGGTGATCTTCTTTCCCTCGTTCTTCATCGACTGTATATCTACCGGAGTTATTTTTTTACGGTCCATCTCATCTCTCCTTTGAAAAGTTCAAATGTCATCCTTCGACAGGCTCAGGATGAAACATTATGCTTAGGGTGACCATGGTGAGCCTTCGGCCCGCATGAACTTTGATATTTGACATTGATTCTAAAAAGTCTTTTCAATCACTTTGATTAAACCCGTGATCATCTGATTATACGGTACAGGAATCCCCAGTTGCTTTGCCTCCCTCACCACAGCTCCATTGATGGCATCAATTTCCGTCCTCCTTTTGTAGTCAAGGTCTTGGCCCATGGAGCAACGGTTCTCCCTGGTCGCCTCGATGACTGCCTTCACCCTTTCTAAGGGGTCCCTTTCGATTCGAATGCCCTTTCTTCTCGCCACCTCAACTGCCTCAGATACAAGGGATTCCAGCAACCTCATGGTTTCAGGATAATCTGAGAGCTGCCCGTTCTTCAATCCTGTTATAGCTGCTAAGGCGTTGATACCTACATTCACAAAAAGTTTCTCCCATACAAGGTCATGGATATGTTGAGAGACTTCCGTTTCGATTCCGGCTTTAAGAAACATTTGGGCGACGTGGTTGACTCGATCGGTAATCTTTCCATCGAGCTCACCGATATGAGTCTTTCCCCATCCTGCATGGCGAATACGACCCGGTTCCAATAAGGTTGCCCCATGCCCTGTGACTCCCAATATCACATTCTTTCGATCGATCTGTTTACAAATCGCTTCCTCATTTCCAAGGCCGTTTTGGAGTGTGAGAAAAATCGTATCCTCTTTTTGTAGGATCAAAGCATCAGAGACCGCTCTTTCCGTCTGATAGGTCTTGATGAAGAAGAGGACCAAATCGGCTTTTCCAATGGAGGTGACATCCGAAGTGATATTCACACGAATATGATATATCTTCCCTTTTTCCTCCATGGTGAGCCCTTTAGACTGGATCACCTCAACGTGGTCCCTCCCTCGACCGACCAACCAGACATCCTCTTCCGAAAGGGTTAGAACTGCGCCGAAGAGACTTCCCATGGCCCCGGCGCCCATGATCACAGTCTTCATCTAATATTCTCCCAAATGCTCATTGAGTGAGGATGAATTGAAAAGCTACCATAGGTGATTGAAAAAATCAAGGTTCACTATTTTCAGACTGGAACTCCGATATAAGGATCAAACGTAGTTATGGTGCCACAAATGAATCAGCTGAAGTTATGTGAATGCATTAAGGGGGCGAGAGTCCGGTATACTTGGTATAAACTGAGGTGCGGGTGACCCCAAGTTCTTTGGAAGTTTTATGGACAGGGACATCCACCAACATAATCACTTCATGAGAAAGAAAAATTCCAAAGTAGGACCCCA
>Ga0194112_10002609_pt1 | contig 25690 bp, 24 predicted proteins | sample TA2MahC400mmetaG_FD_146191 | JGI IMG/M metagenome (GOLD analysis project Ga0194112, IMG submission 146191) | Freshwater microbial communities from Lake Tanganyika, Tanzania - TA2015016 Mahale Deep Cast 400m | ecosystem: Environmental > Aquatic > Freshwater > Lake | place: Tanzania: Lake... | reverse complement strand
TTTTATGACAGCAGAAATTGCAATTATTAATAAATTGGCCGTAGCTTTAGCCTCAGACAGCGCAGGTACGGTTGGTAAAAAAATCCATAAATCCGTGAATAAATTATTCATGCTTTCTAAATATGCCCCCGTAGGAATAATGATTTATGAGGGTTTAGAATTTATGGGGATTCCTTGGGAAACTATAATTAAAACTTATAGGGAAAACTTGGGAAAAACAAAATTCAGTTCTTTAATTGATTACGTAAATGATTTTTTAAAGTTTATAGAGATTGAATTTGCTGGTACTGAAGAAGAATCAAAGGGAATATTTTCGCAAAATAGTTCATTATAAGTTTGCTAAAATAAAACGGGTCCTAAATTTAGATGATCCTTATTTTACTTTCAAGGTATTTGAAAAAATTTTTGAAAAATATGGTGACGAATTTTTTGAAGGTGATGACAAAAAGCGTTTAGAACTATTTTCACAGTTTCATGTTGCTCAAAAATGTAAAGAATTGCGTGAAGATGTGAATTTTTATTGGAAAGGGATTCCCTTAGAGTTTATTGACGAAATATTAGATGAAAATAAAGATATCATTGAAGAAGAAATTAAGAATTTAAAGGATATCGTCACTTATGAAGATTCAAAAGAACATTTAAATGATATTGCCGCTTATTCATTCTTTGAAAATATGACTGGAGTTATTATAGCTGGTTTTGGAGATGATGAAATCTTTCCTTCTGTTTATTCCCACTCATGGGGGAATTATAAAGAACAAATTAAAATATAAGCTAAACAAAGACGAAACAGCAGTAATCGACAAAGGAAACGCTGCCATAATAATACCTTTTGCTCAACATGAGATGGTTGATGCATTTTTGGAAGGCGTTACACCAAAATATCATGAAGAATCAAGAAAATATCTTGAAAAAATAATTGACGAATATCCTAAGGATATACTTGAGATTTTTGATGAAATTGAAGATGAGGATCTTGATAAGAGCACTATTGATTTTGCAAAAGAAAAAATTAAAGAAATACAAGGAAAAAAAGAGGGTTTAATTGATGATTATCAAAAAGCAATGGAAAATGTTAAGGCTTCACACACTATTCCAATTTATGTTTCAGTTATAAATTTACCTAAAGATGAATTAGCTTCAATGGCAGAATCACTGGTTCATATTACATCTTTAAAAAGAAAAGTTTCATTTGATCAGGATGAAACTGTTGGCGGCGCAATTGATGTAGCAGTTATTTCTAAAGGAGATGGCTTTGTATGGATAAAACGTAAACACTATTTCAATCCAGATTTAAATCATCATTTCTTTGAAAAATATTATGATCACCGTTGTTATTATGATCACCGTTGTCCTGAAGAAATAGAAAATAATATAATAAGGAAAAATAAAAAGACATCCGAGATAGGAGGATTAAGGAGGCTAAAAGGTGGAAAAAAAGGAGAAGAAAAAAAGCATGCTCGACAAGTTTTATGAAATATATAGTAATCCTGAGGAGGTAAGTGGGGCTAAATTGGCTGAAAAGTCTTTAAATCGGTTTAAAAATAGTATATTAAAAAAATAGTTTAATTAATTATTTATTTTAGTTTTTCTAGAAATCTTGATGCTAAAACCCCTGAATTTAGAATTTTAAGTTTTGTTGATTTTATTCTTATTTTATTCATATGATGTAACTATTATATTTAATTAAAAAAATATATACTATAAATCCCTAAAATATCATGCTTTTCATTAATAGAGGCGATTGAATTGACAGACACATCAACCATCATAATACACATCATACCCATTGCATGGGGTGCAGCTGTTAGTCCTGTTGTTTTATCTATATTTCTTGTTATAATGTCCCTATCAGATTATCCTAAATTAACTGGTTTATCTTTTTATCTGGGAACTATTCTTGTGTTCTTGCTGGTGGTTTTCCTCGGAATGATTCTGGGCAACAGTTTAACTGCTGTTGGAGCATCAGACCCAAAAACCACTGCAGCAATTGACATGTTTATAGGTGCTATACTGCTTGTTCTAGCATTTAGAAGCTTCCTTGTCAAGCACGAAAAACGAAGTAGTGGTGTTTTTAAATATTTAAAACCCCGGGAAGGTTCAACTGGATTTTCTATTTTTATCCAGTTCTTTATCTTAGGCACCGTGGCCTTCCTTACCAATTTCACAACCGCAGTCTTCCTTCTGGCTGCAGGTAAAGAAATAGGCCTTGCCAATGCCGGAGTAACTGGGGATATATTGGCCATTATTATCTTAGCACTGATAACTCTTCTCGTGGTGGAAGTGCCCCTGGCAATATTCTTGATTATTCCAAAAACTGCCAAAAAAGTCACAGGCCCCATTGATGAATGGATAACCAAAAATGGTAATTATGTAAGTGGTTTAATTGTGCTGATTTTTGGTATTTACATTCTTTTTAAAGGCGCAAAAATATTGGGGCTTGTTTAGTATCACTAAACCATTATTAGTCCATAGATCCTTCTTTAACATCTTTAAAGATCATTTTTCTTTTAAAAAATATTAATCAGTTTATAATAAAAAAATTCACCAATTTATTTTGAGGAGTGAACAAAGTAGAATTAACTATGGGGAATATTCAGGATTGAGATTATCATGAAAAAAGAATTCAAAATAAGGGCTAATGAATTTAAAGGACCCATAAACCTTTCATTAACAATTAATAGTGGGCAAACATCTCAGCCCTCCTGGATAAAAAAGGATGGCTATTTTAGGGAACTTATAAGTGTGGATGGTAAACCTTGTCTCATAAAAATCACTCAGAAAGGAGATAATCCTGAAAATCCCCTAGAAGTTATGGCTCAATCCATAAATGATCTAAAAGTTGATGCTATTAAAGGCCAAATAATGGAAATTTTCGGGTTAAACCATGATCTGGATAAGTTATACGATTTTTTAAGAAATGATCCGAAATTAGAGCCTACAATCAATTTCTGTAAAGGTCTAAGATTATTTAAAGCCCATGATATTTTTGAATGTCTTATATCCTCTATATCATCAGCAAATTGTTCTATCCTGCGCTGGAACCGTTCGATAAGGGATATTAAAAGAAAATGGGGAGATGAATATAAATTCTCCAGAGAACCGTTTTATACTTTCCCATCGCCCCAGATACTGGCCACCCTTCCAGAACACGACCTGGAGGAAATGCAGCGATGTGAAGATGATCTTCCAGAGAATTTCGTCTTTGATAACAACCTGCAGGCGTGTGGAGTGGGTTACCGGGCTAAATACATTATAAATGCTTCCAGGATGGTTCAAGATGAGATAAATCTGGAAAAACTGGGAAAAATGAAATATGATAAGGCATTCAACACCATACTTCAGATCCCGGGAGTGGGCCCCAAGGTGGCAGACTGCATACTCCTCTATGGATATGGATTTGGAGAGGCATTTCCAGTAGATTTATGGATTAAAAGAATTATTTGCAAGCTTTACTTTGATGGAGAAGATATTCCTGTCCCAAAAATAAGATCATTTGGTATTGAAAGATTTGGTGAATATGCAGGATATGTGCAGCTCTACCTCTTCCATTATGCCAGAAAATCCGGGCTTTTGGAACGTTTGAAGCCATGATTTATTTTTAAGTTAAAAAAATAGTTTTATGTATATAATTATGGTTAATAATTAAAATAAAATCTTAAATGTATTTAATCAATGTCAATACATTCTTACCCTCTCTAAATTCATATTTAACTTCATCCATGAATGTTTTAATAAAATGTACACCCAGGCCACCTAATTCACGTTCTTGGGGGCCTGATTTAAGATCTGGGGGTTTTGTGGTGGTAGGATCAAATGGTTTTCCCCTATCTTCAATTACAAGCTCAATCTTATCTTCCAGGTTTCGACATTTTATACTGATTTTGTTTTCTTCTTTCAGTTCTGCATGTTCAATGATATTTGTACATGCTTCATCAACTGCAAGTTGAATTTGAAATATCTCACGATCTCCAAGCCCATATTTACCCATTGATTTTTCAATAAAATCTGATATAATGGATAAATTTTCCAGTTCCCCCCCTACTTCCAATTCTAAGTGTTCCTTCATCAAACTCACTTTGCCTTTAACACCATTAGTGTTATATCATCGAACTGTGATCCATCCCCTGAGAATGATATGACAGCTTCCTTTATTTTATTCACTATATCTTCCGCAGATAGATCATTATTTGCTTTTACAAGTTTAAAAAGCCGCCCCTCCCCAAAAAATTCTTCTTTATCATTCATTGCTTCAGTTACACCGTCAGTATAGAAGACAACCAAATCACCACTTTCCAGGGTTATTTCCTTCTCCTCCAATTCTATAGTATCTATAGCCCCTAAAGCAACTCCTTTAGAACTTAAACATTCAAGATAACCTGTTTTCCTAATAAACATCACTGGAGGGTTATGTCCAGCATTCACATAATCTAAAGTCCTCTTTTTCAAATCCAGTGTTGCATAGAAGAGTGTTACAAACATTCCAGATCGTGCATCTGATGCAATGAGCTTATTTGCATCTTTAATAACTTCAGCCACGCCAGGATTACCTATGGCTTTAGCCCTCAAAATGGTTCGAGAAAATGCCATGAAAAGTGCAGCTGGAACGCTTTTACCGGAAACATCAGCTATTGTGACTCCTATTTTATCCTCAGAGATGGGTATAAAGTCGTAAAAATCTCCCCCTACTTCCTTTGCTGGAATGTTAATGGCATATATGTCAAAACCATTTAGATGGGGCATTTCATGGGGTAGGAAGCTTTCCTGAATTTCGTGTGCAATTTCCAATTCATATTTCTTTCTCTGCAGCTCATCATGATATTTATCCCGTTCTCTGGCAGTTTCACGCTCTTTTATGAGATTCGATATGATAAATGCAAAAATCAGGATACCTAAAGCATTTGCAAATATCATGGGGCCACTTAGATTTTCTACCACTATAAGTGCCCTTGTATATGAGCTTGTCAAGAATAATGCCAGGATCATGTGAAAGGATTCCATTAAAATGGCAAATATCACTGCTCCCATAATCCCAACAAACCTTCTGCGATTTAGTAGGTATATTATACCGGCAAAAAGACCTGCAAGAACGGTAGAAAGTGAACATGGAATACAGGTAAATCCACCTAGAAATAAGCGGTAAACACCCCCAATTAAAGCCGCTCCTAGACCAACAAATGGCCCACCCACCAGTCCTGCGATCATAGGGCCCAGATCTCTTACATTTCCAAGAGCTCCCTGTATTTCAATCCCTGAATGCGAACCATAAATAGATAGAACTCCAAAAACTAAAATCAGAAAAATCTGATTTTTGAGGGTAAATTTGCCCTCCAACACCTCCAGAAAATATCCGGATCTGGTGATAAGATATGCAACAACTGTGATTACACATATTTTGTCTATTAGAGTGATTAAAGTATTTATTGTAAAGGTAAAGAAGATTTCCTTTCCTTCTAAAATTAAAAATACAATTAAAATAATTATAAATGCGAAAATAAATTGGGTAAAAATTGTAGACTCATCCAGATGATCCTGTCTGAAGAGGATTTTTATTTCATGGTAAACTGTATTCAATCCCCTCTCCAGCGCCTTTCTCATATTTTCACCAAATATTTTCATCAAAGTTCTAACTGTATATTCAACCCATTAACTAAAAAGATATCTGCTTAATATAAGAGTAAAAAAACTTGAAGAATTATAGATAATATCTATAGATAATCCAGTCGGGTACGCAGTGCCCTTTCACCTTTTACCCATCTTTCTATAGGTGGAACTTCGTCTGGATCAATGACAACATCAATAACTGTTGGCAGAGAGCTCTCAATTGCCTCTGGCAGTATTTCAGGCAGTTCGCCGGGTTTATTTATTCTGTATCCTTTTGCTCCAAGTCCTTCTGCGATTTTGGCGATATTGACTTCTTTAAAGGTTGTTGATACTGTGTTATCTCCAAGAGTAAACCGTTGAAGCTCGTGAACCAGTCCCAATTTGGAATTGTTCTGTACGATCCAGACCACGGGAATATCGTAGTTTACTGCTGTGGCTATTTCCATACCATTCATCATGAAACATCCATCACCTACAATGGCAACTACTGGTCTTTCTGGGGCAGCGAGTTTACCACCAATAGCTGCAGCAGTTGCATATCCCATAGAAAGCATTCCAAAAGCAGTTATTAGGTTTGGCTTTCTAAATTGCATGTAATGAATGGCCCAGCATATGTGGTTACCAGTGTCAACGAATAGGATCGTGTCTTCAGGTAAATTCTCCTGGATCTCCCGCATTAAGGTCTGGGGTTTTACTGGAACAGAATCTGAGTACATCTTCTCTGGATTTACAAACATTCCCACAGTTTCTTTGAATTTAACAATATCTTCAACTGGTCTTTCCCTGTCAAAGTCATGGGTTTGTAATTCTCGCAATACCCTGAATGAAATTTCGTTTAAAACTGCCTGGCAGTCCCCCACTATGCCAATATCAGCTACATAGTTTTTATCAATCTCTGCGGGGTCGATGTTAACATGGATAAAGGAGTCTGTAGGTTGGAGATTTGGATCCCAGGAGAATGTGGTCAGCTGATTCAGGCTTGATCCCACAACAAGCAGTACATCCACATCACCAAGCAGATATTTTTCTGCAACAGGAGATCCACTGAACCCAAAAACACCTAAAGAAAGGGGATGATCCTCTGGAAATGCTCCCTTTGCCTTGGGAGTTGTAGCTACAGGTATGTTGAGCATTTCAGCTAATTCCAGGACCTCACTGACAGCGCCAGAAATCATAACTCCGGTTCCAACGAGCGTTGCTGGTTTTTTTGCATTTACAAGTTTTTCTGCTGCGTCAATTACCAGTTTTCTATCGAAATAGTTTGATCGAACCTTATATGCCCGGGGTGGAAGTAAACCGCCTTCTATCTTTAGTTCCATAATATCTTTTGGATAAGAGAGATGTACAGGGCCTTTTTTGCCACTTAAAGCTATTCTGATTGCCTCTCTTAGTAGCTCAGGCATTTTGTACTTGGAAAGTATCATTTCGCTGAACTTGGTTATTGGATCAAAAAGTGCCACAGAATCCACCCCTTCTTTGGTTGAATCCTGAAATGTGCCTTTACCATAAACACTGGTGGGTACCTGTCCTGTTAAAACCAGTATGGGAACATTATCCATATACGCATTTGCAACTCCAGTAACCAGATTTGTGCTCCCTGGCCCGGAAGTTGAATAACAGACGCCCAATTTACCACTTACACGGGCGTATCCATCAGCCATAAACGCTGCGCCCTCTTCATGTTTTGTTAATATGGGTTTAATGGCTTTCTGTTTATTCACGGCATCATAAAGTGGTACAAGGGAAGTGCCAGGTACCCCAAAAATATATTCGACACCCTCACCGTCTAAATATTCTAATAACAACGTTGCAGTAGTTATTTTCATTCTATCGCCCCATCCAATTGTTAATTGAAACTATTTACTGCATCCTCTTCCTCATCATAAATCTCGAAAAGCTGGGTAAATCCAGATATATCAAAGACTTCCTGCACATAGGGTTTCAATGCAGCCAGTTTTATTTCTCCCCCCACTCTCTTCAAACGCTTAAGTGAAGCCAGCATCACTCTGAGACCAGAACTGCTGATATAAACTACCTCCTCAAAATTTACGACAATTTTCGTTGTTCCCTTATCAATTAGCTTGTTTATAATTCTTTCCAGCTCATTTGATGAATAAGCATCTAATCTGCCTTTAAGAGATAGTATATACGCGTCGTCTGCTTTTTTCCCTTCTATTTCCACGTGCTCACCCCGTAAATTAATACCCCAAGGTTTTATCCAAAAAATTGAATTGAATTATATTTATTTATAATTCTTTGTATTCATGGCCTCATTAAAGATCCATAAGACCTGAATTGATTTTTATATTATATTAAACAAGCTATTATTTTTTACTGTGAATCAATCCATAACGTTTGAGAATAATCCAAGAGTTAAGAATTTTTTTTGAAAATAACAAAAAATTTTTATTTTACTGTTGAACAAATCTTTAATTCACTATTTTCAAGGATGGTAAATCAGAATGGAAGAAAAAAATAAAAAAATCCGTAGCAGTTCTCAGGAAGAACCTCTTGCTAAAGAATTCTTAAATATTGAAAAAAGGATTTTAGAGATGATCCCTAATTCTTCACTCAAAGAAATATCAGATGTGGTTTTAGATAAAGCAAAAAAATTCACATCTAGTAAACACTGTTATGTAGCCTATGTAGACCCTGAAAATGGCGATAGTGTAGGTATATCCTTCTCTCATTTGACTGGAGCGTGTGAAATGTACGTAGAGAGGGGAGAAGCACGGTTCAAGGTTTTAAAGGATGGAAGTTTTGGCGGACTTTTAGGGTACTCCCTAGATACCGGCGAATCATTTTACACGCACAATCCTGCATCTCACCCAGCTGCCCACGGCCTTCCCCCTGGGCACAAGCCTGTGGAACAGTTTTTATCTGTGGCCGTTAAACATGGGAACAAAATTGTGGGGCAGATTGCCCTGGCAAACCCAGATAAGGACTACAATGATCAACACCTGGAAATAGTAGAAAAAATAGCTGAAATCTATGCTGAAGTTCTTAAAAAGCTAGTATATGCTCGTTGATTTTAAAACTCATTTCATAAGAAGAACACAATTATCGCTACTGCCAAAATAATTAAAAGAATTATCAGGATTATAATTCTGATCCTCTCTTTTTTCTCTTCTTCCATTGGAAATTTCCTAAAACATTCAGTTAAAATAAAAACTTCCATTAAAAAAATAATAATTTGTGGGGCGTCTTCCTACAAGATTTAATTGTATATAAATATATCGCCGTGGCCATGATAATGACTGTAATACTATTATACTCCCATAATACCTAAAAAATTGTTTAGTATCTTTTTTCATTACTTAAAATTAAAATTTAAATTATATAAAAATTCATGCATAAACAAACATAATTCAAAAAAAATAAAAAGAGTTTATTCCTCAAAACTGTGTTTAACCTAAAAAAATGTTCTTTTTATACTCCCAAGAATAAAAAAAATTAAAGAACTATTTATTTCCATTTTCCCACAGACGCGTTTAGATATCCATCATCATACAACCTGTTCTTCCAAAAAAATTTCTAGTTCTAGCACTGATAAGCTGAGCAGGCAGAAATATGGATAAATTACATAAAATTCGCTCAATTTAAGCCCATTAATGCCTTAATATAACTTTTTACTGGGTTGCTAACTGGTATTATGCAGATAATCCTGGTTTAATTTCCAAAATCTCTAGAAAAGGATATATAAAAAGTTTTAAATTTATTTTAGACCATAAAATTATATAAGTTAAAATAAAAATTATCTTGATGTTTATGATTTTTAAAGGAGGACATCGGGTTGCATAGAACTAAACGGGAGTAGTTATAATAGCCTGTCTGGCTATCTTCGTGATTGTACTGGATTCATCAGCCATGAATGTGGCCATAAGTACCTTGGTAATTGAATTAAATACCACTTTAAGCACCATACAAGCCATAATAGCATTATATGCTCTGGTCATGGCTTCATTAATGTTATTGGGAAGTAAGATTCAGGATGTGTTGGGTAGAAAGAAAACTTTTCTAATTGGAACCATCATTTATGGTTTAGGTTCCTTAATTGCAGCCATCAGCTTAAACGCTTCCATGCTAATGATTGGGTGGGCCATATTGGAAGGCATGGGGGCTGCTTTAATGCTCCCGAGCACCACAACAATTGTGGGTGCTGAATATAAAGGACAGGACAGAATTGTGGCTTTTGGAATCTGGGGAGGAATCGCTGCCATGGGTGCAGCCGTAGGGCCCATAGTAGGCGGATTTTTCACCTCTTTTCTTACATGGAGACTGGTTTTTGGTTCAGAACTCGTCATAATAGCAGCTATTTTAATTTTCAGATATTACATAAGCGAATCTACACCAACACTGAAATGGGGAGATATAGATTTAGTGGGGGCGTTTTTATCTGTTACATCTTTGCTATTAATTGTACTGGGTATTTTGATCCTTCGATCTCCTAAAAATTGGGAGTATGTGTCAATATTTTTGGTATCAGGCATAATTCTTTTCATAGCATTCCTGTTATGGCAAAGAAGAAGAATAAAACACGGTTTAGAGCCCTTATTTGATGTGTCACTACTTAAAAATCGGTTATTTGATCTGGGAAATGTCACTTCAATTATCCAACAAATCCCTCTGGCAGGTATTCTATTTATAATACCTGTTTTCCTGCAGCAAGTCATCAAAGTCGATGCGTTTATGACTGGGGTGGCTCTTCTTCCCATGTCCGTCGCCGTATTCATTTGTTCCTTCTCTGGAGGTAAATTATCATCTATTTTAAGTCCTAAATATACTATAACGCTTGGGTTCATCATAGCTGCATTAGGAACTTTCTTATTAAGAGATTCTTTTAGTCTCAACACCCAGATAATTGATATTATCCCAGGAACAGCCATATTTGGAATAGGAGTGGGTTTTTTACTTTCCCAGTTAACTAATCTTACCCTGTCTGTAGCAAAGAGCGATCAAGAAACCAGTGCTTCTGGCTTCCTAAACACGTCCAAAAATCTAGGATATTCCATTGGAACAGCCTTAATCGGAGTTTTACTTCTTATAACTGTTTTTAATGGTCTGGTTTATTCCATCGGTGCTTCAGATATATCAGGAAACATGTCCCAAGAAGAGATAAAAAACAGCCTTATTAACTACGTGGAAAAGATGCAAACCACTTCTCCTCAAGGTATTCTCCCAAATCAAGTACCTGAGGCAACAAAAATAGTAGATTCCGCCATTAGTTCGGCCATGAAACAAAGTTTCAATGTATTGACTATAATTTTATTTTTAGGATTCTTAATCAGCCTTTTCATGCCGAAAAACGTGGGAGAGGTTAAATTCTGAAAAAATTCAATTAATAACCAATTATTAATTAAAAAAAAGTTAATTTAAAAAAAATTAATGTTCAAAGGACCCTAACCTTACGCATCACATCTCCGGGTTTTATTTTGTTAACCACATTCATGCCATTTACCACCTTGCCGAAAACGGTGTGAACACCGTCGAGGTGTGGTTGAGGAGAATGTGTAATGAAAAACTGGCTTCCCCCCGTGTCCTTTCCGGCATGAGCCATGGAAAGGGCCCCGGTGCCGTGTTTATGTGGATTTATCTCACATTTTATTGTATAACCGGGCCCCCCGGTTCCGTCTCCACGTGGACATCCGCCTTGAATGACAAAATCTTTTATAACTCTATGAAATGTTAATCCATCATAAAAATGTGAATTCGCAAGTTTTTCAAAGTTAGCCACTGTATTAGGGGCTTCTTCTTCAAATAACACCAATTCTATGTTTCCTTTATCAGTTTCAATTATTACTTTTTTCATTTACTCACCATCATTTCAGTTAATTTTTTTAGTATAATTTCCAAACATCTCTTTAATGTAGTTTTTAATAAATCCTAATTTAAATAATTAAGTAAGCATTTATTATCTAGAAAATTCAATATAATGACACCATACTAAATTTTAATGGCCTAAATTCCAATCTAATATCTGTTAATTTATATTTATAATTATTTAATTGGTTTAAAAAGGTGATCAGATGAACACAGAAGATATAATAGCTCTAGAAAAAAAATATGTAATGCACACTTATGGCAGACAGCCATTAGCCCTTTCAAAGGGAAACGGTGCATTAGTCTGGGATGTTGATGGTAAAAAGTACATAGACTGTTTTGCTGGTCTGGCAGTAAATAATGTGGGGCATGCTCATCCAAAAGTTGTAGATGCAATCTGTAATCAGGCAAAAAAGATGTTACACTGCTCTAATATTTATTATACAGAAGAACAGGTTGTGCTTGCCAAATTACTCTGTGAAATTTCCTCTTATGATAAGGTATTTTTGTGTAACAGTGGTGCAGAAGCAAACGAAGGAGCTGTGAAGCTTGCAAGGAAATACACCAAAAAGGGTAATGTAATCTGTATGGATAATTCATTCCATGGGAGAACATTAGCCATGGTGGCAGCTACAGGTCAGCACAAATACAAAAAAGGAATTGAACCTATCCCTCAAGGATTTAAACACACCCCATATGGAGATGTAGATGCAGTAGCAGAAAAAATAGATGATAATACTGCAGGAGTTCTGGTGGAGCCTATACAGGGTGAAGGCGGGGTTGTAGTACCTCCCAAAAATTATCTAAAAGAACTTAAAGAGCTTTGTGAGGACAAAGATATTTTATTTATGGTCGATGAGGTTCAAACTGGTTTTGGAAGAACCGGTAATATGTTTGCATCTGAAATATTTGGTGTTAAAGCTGATATAACTACAATTGCCAAAGGATTAGGTGGAGGATTTCCAATCGGAGGAATTCTAGCAAGAGAGGAAATTGCAGATGCATTTGAAGCTGGAGATCATGGCACGACATTCGGAGGAAATCCATTAGCCTGTGCCGCTGCAAAAGCTTCAATAGAAGCCATAATGGAAGAAAATCTCACAGATAATGCAAAAAAACAGGGAAAATACTTCAAAGACAAATTAATGCAATTAAAGAAGAAATATGGAATCATTGAAGATGTGCGTGGCTATGGCCTGCTAATTGGTATGGAATTGAACATAAAATGTGGTGATATTGTAAATAAAGTAGCTGATAAAGGTGTGCTGATAAACTGTACTGCAGACAAAGTTTTAAGGTTCGCACCCCCACTTTTAATTGAAAAAGACCAGATAGATGTGACCTTAGATGTTTTAGATGAGGTTCTAGAGAAAGTTTCATAAATGTATTATTCCCTTCTACTATTTTTTTTAAAGCTTTACCCACTCTAGTTTCATATTTTTATTTTAAAAAAAATTTAAAGTAAAATAATTAGAAATGATGAATTCTTTTATTTTTTTGGTAAAAAATATTATCAATACATGAAGTTATGGTTTAACTTATTTCAATTGATCTGACCAATCTAAGCACGTACGTAAAAAAAAAGTAGGTATAACTATAGTCCTAACCCCTTCCTAGCCCCTCTATTCGTATCGTTCATAGTTTTTGAAATATTAAGCTGGAAGTCAAAGTAGACAATTGAATCCGCTCCCTTATATTCAATTAAGTTTTAGTAACCATAGACCATAAAATTTATAAAGGATAAAATTAAGAAATTTGATGTTTACTTCTTTTTAGGAGGATTCATATGATCTTTGATCTTGAAACAAATGAAAAAGGAAACTTGAGCATCGGTGGAGCAGATGCTTTAGAACTGGTTGCAAAATATAAAACACCATTATATGTTGTTGATGAAGATAAAATAAGGGACAACTATCGAAGACTTTATAATGCTTTCTACAGTAAGTATCAGGACTTTAAAATATTCTACGCCTGCAAAGCAAACACCAATCTAGCAGTTATGCGCATATTGGAACAGGAAGGAAGTTGTATAGATGCTGTATCAATTGGGGAGATATACATTGCTTTAAAAGCTGGTTTTGACCCATCCAGGATTTTATTTACAGGAAATAATGTAAAAGACGATGAACTGAAATTTGCTATTTCATCAGGAGCCACTGTAAACATTGACTCCATATCCCAGCTTAAAAGGCTATCAAAAATCACAGATCCATCCAAACACAAAATATCTTTCAGGATAAACCCAAACGTTGGAGCCGGCCACCATGAACACTGTATAACTGGTGGAGAGCTGAGTAAATTTGGAATAATGGAAGAAGAGGCTGTTGAAGTATATAATATGGCCCAGAATCTTGGATTTCAACCCACTGGGATTCACACACATATAGGATCAGGCATTCTGGATCCTGAACCCTTCATGCTCGCAGTGGAGAAACTTATGGATGTTGCTGGAAGAGTACACGAAGATGCTGGAGTTGAATTTGAATTTATAGACTTTGGTGGAGGGTTGGGAATTCCATATCATCCTGATGAGTCCAAACTGGATATCGAGGTCTTCTCAAAAGAAATAACAGATCTTTTCAAGGAAAAACTTTCACAATATGATCTTAAAAATCCATCAATGTATCTTGAACCTGGAAGATACATAGTTGGAGATGCTTCCGTGCTTCTCACAAAGGTGAACACTATAAAAAACAGTTACAGAAAATTTGCAGGCATTGATGCCGGATTTAACACTCTCATACGCCCTGCCATGTATGGATCCTACCACCACATCGTGGTTGCAAACCAGCCCCATGAAAAACCCAACCAAAAGATAGATATAGCTGGAAACGTGTGTGAATCTGGTGATTTGTTTGCAAGGGATAGACCCATGCCTGAAATTCGTGAGGGAGATGTTCTTGCAATTTTAAATGTTGGTGCATACTCATTTTCAATGTCATCCCAGTACAACTCACGCCCCCGACCAGCTGAAGTTCTCCTGAGAGACTGTAAGGATGAGATAATAAGGGAGCGTGAAAGCTTCGATGATCTTTTATACAGACAGAATATACCATCGAGGCTTCTAAAATGAAAAATAATTCATTAGATGACGGGAAAAAAGATTTTATACTTTTTTCAAAGATGCATGGACTTGGAAATGACTACATAGTTATTGATGAGACTGATGAAGAGATTATCCCCGAAGAAAAAAAAGGAGAAATTGTAAAAACTCTTTGCAGGCGTGGTTTTTCTGTGGGTGCAGATGGAGTGATTTTTGCATCTCCAGCAACCCTGCAAGATGCAGATATACAATTTCGAATCTTCAATTCAGATGGAAGCGAATCTGAAATGTGTGGAAATGGGATCCGATGCTTTTCAAAATTCGTTTATGATAATGGGATTGTTCGAAAAGATAAAATACGTGTAGAAACGATTGCCGGGATTAAAAAAGTTGATTTAATAGTTGAAAATGGTAAGGTTGCCTTCTCAAAGGTTGATATGGGTACATCAACATTTAAAACTAGTAAGATCCCAATGATCTCTGATGAAGATGAATTTTTAGATGATGAACTTCTTGTTGAAGGAAAATTGATTAACATGAGCGTTGTAAACGTTGGGAACCCCCATGCAGTAATATTCAGCCCGGATTTTGATAATGTGCCATTAGAAACATTAGGGCCAGCAATCGAAACACATGAAGCATTTCCACAAAAAATAAATGTTCATTTTGTAGATATCCTCAATAAAAATGAAATCAGGATGATCACATGGGAGCGTGGTGCCGGCATAACGTTTGCATGTGGTACAGGAGCTACATCGTGCGCTCTTGTGGGATTTAGACTTGGAAAACTGGAAACAAACGTATTGGTACATCTTCCTGGAGGAGATCTAAATATAGAGATATATGAGAAAAATGGATGGCTAGGGGCGTTTATGAGTGGCGATTCAGTTCTTGTCTATGATGGTGTCATAGAAATCAAAATTTAGAACTAAAATAAGAGTCTACTATATTTATCAAATAAGATCTTATCAAATAAAATCACTTTAAATTTATAAATAAGAACATCAAAATAAAAAAAAAGTTTTTAATAATATTTTAATGATAGGAGGAAAGAAAAATGGAAATTAAAGACTGGTCAGACAATATAGGAAAAAATGGTGTGCCTTATATAAAAACAGCGCCCCCGGGTCCAATTTCACAGAAATTGATTGAAGAAGCAAAACACTATGTAACCTCCTGCTGGGCTGGTAAAAAGTGTGAAGTAGGAGATGGCTGGGATCTTCCTATAACTGTAAAATCGGTTGCAAATTCCCTGATTCAGGATGTTGATGATAATGTTTACATAGATCTAAACGCCGGAATTTCAACACAAAATTTTGGTTACAGAAACCCTGAAATATTTCAAAGAGCCTTTGAAATTATAGATCAATATGGTGTAGGTGGAGTTTTCCCATCAAATGATTATAACATGCCATTAATGATTGATGCAAGTAAAAATCTGCTTGATACCATGCCCCGGGGGGATGATTATAGAGTCCATTATGCATGTGATGGTACAGAAGCCAATGAAGCTGCTTTAAAGTTTGCTGTAAGTTATACTGGAAGAAACTGTGTTGTTGCATTTATGGGTGGCTTTTATGGGAGAACAATGGGATCTCTTTCTTGTATGGCACAAAAAGCCAGGGATGCTGAGACCTTCAGACCGCTGAGATCAGCCAATATCTACTTTGCAGAAGGCCCAAATTGTCCCAACTGCATGTTCTGCGATGAACCTGAAGATTGTGCAGGACACTGTATAGACTATTTCTTAAAGGATAGGGTGCTATCCTACCAGGTTTATCCTCATGAGGTGGCCGCGTTTATACTGGAGCCTTACACCACAGGAGGACTTATGCATCCTGCCCAACCAGAATTCATAAAGGCTGTAAGAGAAATAACAGAAGAAAATGGAATTGTATTGATTTTTGATGAGGTACAATCTGGTATGGGAAGAAGTGGAAAGATGTGGGTACATGAACATTATGGTGTGGAGCCAGAGATATTCACATGTGCAAAATCCTTTGGAGGGGGAGTGGCACCTTTAAGTGCTGCCATAGTAAAGGATGAAATCATGGAAAATCTCCCAGCCTATCATGGTTCCACCTATGGAGGGGCGCCATTGTCTCTTGCAGGAAATATGGCAGCAATAGAATACATAAAAAACTATAATCTTTTGCATAGGGTCGAATTGCTCTCAAAAACTGTGGAAGAGAGATTTAAAGAATGGAGAGATTATGATAACATCTACCAGGCCCGTGGTTGGGGACTGCTTAAAGCTGTGGACTTTAGAGAAGCCAAAGATAGCCCACTTCCAGATTACAAGGCCCAGATACACAATGAGCTATTCCAGAAAGGTGTTGTTACCATGGGTGGGGGACAGGGAAGATATATGTCCCTTCTTAGAATTATACCCCCGTTTACAATCCCCAAAGAGCAACTGAAAACTGCCTTGGATATATTTGAAGAGGTCATTAGATAATGGCCATTTTATTTTTTTATAGTTAATTACTAAATATTTTTAACTTTTATCATTAATTTTTTAATCCATTTTTTGGCAAATGATAATGATTTAGCTTAGTGGGTGAAGTATTTTTTTGATTAATTTTCTAATTTGAGTTTTTGTTTTGATGAATATTGGTGATAATTCTCTTTTTATGGTTTTCCAGATGATTTCTATAGGGTTTAAGTCTGGTGAGTATGGTGGGGGGAATACAAGGTTAATGTTAAGTTTTTTTGGCTTTTTCTTTAGTTATTTTGGCATGATGAGATCTGAAATTGTCTAGAACTATCAAAATCTTCCCTTTGGGATTTGCAGTTCTTATTTGTTCTAAAAATTCTGTTACATCTTCTTTTCGTGAATGTTCTTTGAATTCAACTATACTATTACCTTTTATGGCGTAAAAGCCGAAAGTGTTCGCTCTTAAAGGGGTGGTGTTTTTTATTATGGTTGGTTTGGTAATGGACCATAATTTTTGGGTATTAGCAGTAGTTTGAGGTGAAAATTCGTCAAAAAACCCTATCACATGCGGATTTTCAGTTAAAGCTTCTTTTATGTTTTTTTAAATTTTTCTTCAGCATCTGCTGGTCGTCTGTAGTCTTGTGGATAGGGTTTGCCAAATTTCAATCCCATGTTTCTTAAAATGATTATCACTTGTTTTAAGGAGTATTCAACGTTAAATTTATCTTTAATCAGATTTCTAACTTCTTTGGTTGTCCAATCATCTCTTTCCTTTAATATTTCTTTTAATTGGTTTTTCTCCTGGTTTGTGAGTTTGGAGGGTCTTCCACCAGCAAATCTAGGTGTTAAACCTTCATATCCATCTTTATTCCATCTTTCCAGCCATATATAACCTGTTTGTTTTGTTATACCTAGTTTTTCGCTTGCTTCAGGAACGCTACATCCATCATATAGATAATTCATAAAATGCAGCCTATTTAAAACTTTAACATCTTTCTCCTTTTTTCTTATCAACTTTTTCAATTCTTCAGCATTAATCCACCTTTTAACTTTCAAAGAAGGAGTTCTACTCATGAATAATACTTATAATACTCATTAGTTAAAAAGGTTACGTTTTAAACTATAAATGTTTTTTTTAATTCTTAAAATAATGGGTCAAACAAAATGTAATCGGTTTAATTCATGAATTAATTAGTTCTTCTAATTAAAATAAGCATAGATTATTTTGTATGAAAGACGCATTCTCTCCTCAATTTTAAAAGGTCTTTCTTTTTATTCTTAAGGTCGTCCACTTCTTCAATGATTTTAGAGATGTTGAGTTGTATGCAGTCAACAGTTTTATCTTCATGTATCCAGTCGCAGTCCTGGCAGCTCCAAACGCCTTTATCCTTAATCCACTTACCACCAGTAGAACTATCCCCACAGGGATAGAATGGACAGTAACAGAATGTGCAGTTCTGTCCCTCAAAATGGCAGGGATAAAATTCACATTCCATGTTTGGTCCTTCAACTATCTCCCCCTCAAGATATCTGTTATAATAATCCTGTGCCAAAGGATGTATGTATGATGGAATTATATAGCCACGAGGAGTTATCATATGTCCTTCAGAAATATAAGTCATGGAATTTCCAATTATTAGGGTGGTAAACATATTTATTTCCTGATCAAGGAGATTTTCAAGGGTTGTTATAATTGTCTCTGTAGCCTCCTTCCTACTTTTAACTATTCCAACAGGAGTATCTGGTTTCCTTATTTTAACTAGAATTTTATATGCTTCCTTAAATGGTTCTTTCCTTGTTTTACTCATTGGATTGTACAAAACAATGACGATGTCGCCTTTGGAAGCAAACTCAACCTTCCTTTTTATTTCTGACAGAGGAGTTAGAATGTCGCTTAAACTTATTACAGCAAAATCGTGTAATGGGGACCCCAGAAGGGAAGCTGCAAAGCTGGCTGCTGTAATTCCAGGAATAACATCAACATCAACTCCACTGTATTTTCCCATCAGTTGAAAAAGAACATTGCCCATTCCAAATATCCCTGGATCGCCCGAACTTACGATGGCTACCTTCCTGCCCTCTTTTGATTTTTTTATGGCTATCTCAGCCCTTCTAATCTCATCGCCCATTCCCTTTATAATGACCTCTTTTCCTTCCAATAAGTCTTCTATGGGCTTTATATAGCCCTTATAGGCAACTATAACGTCGGCGTTTTTTAAAGCTTTAACTGCCCTGATACTCATATCTTCACGTGAAAATCCTATCCCAACTACACTGATCATAATTCTCTCCATTCTAAATCTATAAATTAAAATAAAATTTCATGAATTAACCTTTATGAATTAACCCGTGGTGTTACTATATATCTTACTCACAGATATTATTTTAATGGTGGTAACATCAATCTCTACACCCTTCGATTTTACTTTAGCAGTTGCTGTAGCTGTTACGGTGTAAGTTTCAGTAGGAGCTATGACTATCTGTCCTCCAGTTTTATTAGTTCCACTTCTTGTAAGGTTTTCTTTATATCCCATTGCAGTTATGTTAACTGTTACTGTTTCACTGTTAGTATCACCATATGTGGCTGCAGTCAGGGTTGCCAGGTTGATCCCATCAATTTGGGCACGGTTTTTCATGGTTTCAGCCACTAACTCTGGATTTAAAATTTTGATTGCCTTTGGTTTAGCTATGATATTGGTATTCCAATCTTCCAAGTGTAAAAAAGCAGATATCTGGTTAATTTGCATATCTATAAGCTTTCCAATATCTGGTGGCTGGGCAGTTACAATAGTATACGAACTTATAAGACCCGCCTCAAAAAAAAGGACAAAAAATATGATGAACAATATGATCTTTAAAATTTTAGGCAATTTTATCACCTCTCCATCTATTCTTTATGTGGATCATTTCTTATAAGAGATGTATAAATATAGTACAAAAAGGTTTGTGCGGATTATTATGACTGACGATATAATTTTAAAATTTACAGATGCTGGTATATTGTTAAACGATGGTGCATATGAAAGGATAAAGCATCAAAAAAATCCATTAAAATTTGCAGAATCCTTAATAAAGCATTTATCAGTTCCTGAAAGGAATATTTTTGTATTAACTGGGGAACTTGTGGATCATTATTTAGGGAGCTCTCCTTCACGGCTAGGGCATATAAAAGAAAAAATATCTGCAGAACCATATATGATGAGTAAAAATTCCGTCGAGGACCTGGTGGAAAAAGAATCTATAACTGATGATAGGTTCAATTTTCAGGTAATTCAGGATACTAGCAAAAAATCATATACTTGTGGAGAAATAAAGGATTTTACAGCTTATTTTAACAGTAGATACCTAAAATTAAAGGGTTTCCTAAGTAGAAGACCAGATATCAAGGAACATTGTCCCATAAAAGATGTAGGAAGATCAGATGATGTTGTTAAAATAATAGGGATGGTAAATGATATCCACAACACAAAAAACAATGACAAAATCGTTGAAATAGAGGACGATTCAGGAGATATCACAGTAATGGTACATAAAAATAACCATAAACTCTTTGAAATGTCAGAGAGAATTGTTAAAGATGAAGTAATAGGGGTGATAGGAAGTAGGAAGCGAAATCTTGTTATTGCATCAGAACTGATTAATCCCGGGATTCCCAGACATGATGAAAATTCAATGGATTTTACAACTGTCTTTATATCTGACACGCATGTTGGAAGTTCCACTTTTCTAGAGCCTGCCTTCAACAAATTCATAAAATGGATTAATGGGAATTATGGGAATGAAAAACAGTTAAAAATAGCCCAGGATGTCAAATATCTGGTGATAGCCGGAGATCTCGTAGATGGAATTGGAGTCTATCCAAACCAGGAAAAAGAACTTATAATAACAGATATTTATGAACAATATGAAGAAGCAGCAAGGTTAATAGGTGAAATAGATGACATAAAAATTATAATCGCTCCTGGAAACCACGATGCCTCAAGACTAGCTGAACCCCAGCCATCCATTCCTGTTGACTACGCAAAAGATCTTTTTAAGCTTAAAAATGTGGAATTTGTTAGTAATCCGGCGTTTGTTAGTCTGGATGGGATAAAAACCCTAATATATCATGGCAGAAGTTTTGATGACTTTGCTATGACCGTCAAAGGTATGTCTCACCAGAGATCTGAACTTATTATGAAAGAATTATTGGAAAAAAGGCATGTAGCCCCTATATATGGTGAAAGAACTCCCTTAGCTTCTGAAATTGAAGATCATTTGGTTATAGAAGAAATTCCTGACGTATTTCACTGCGGACACGTCCATATAAATGCCTATAAAAAATATAAAGGAGTCCATCTAATAAATTCAGGTACTTTCCAGTCACAGACAGAATTTCAGAAAATTTATAACATTGTGCCCACATGCGGTGAGGTTCCAGTACTACATCATGGCTCCTTTAAAGTATTGAAATTTACATAAAAGTTATATAAAGAAATATACATCCATTCACATGGCCCCAATTGATGAAATATATGGACATTGAATATTTATTGATTTTAAATATTATTGATATTAAATATGAGTTGAATTGATGAAGATGAAAAAAAGAGAGAAAATAGAAAAAATTATAGGAACTGTAGCTGAAATATCTGGTTATCTATATAAAAGAAAGCTTGTACCTGGTAAATCAGGTAATGTGAGTTTTAGATTCAATGATGGTGATGTTTCATTGGTTGCCATCACGCCCACTGGGTTTTCGCTTAAAAATATCGAAAAAAAAGATGTTGTTTTAGTTGAAATGAATGGAAATATTTTAAACGGAGATTCAAATCCGTCGTCAGAATTAATTATGCATATCAAAATCTATGAAAATAGAGATGATATAAATGGGATTGTTCACACCCATTCACCATTTGCAACGGGTTTCTCATTATCTGAAAGGCGATTAGAAAGATTAGAAGGTTTTGGAGAAATAACAAATATGTATTATCCAGTTGTAGATTATTCAGCTCCAGGAAGTAGGAAACTTGCAGAAGAAACATCAAAGATCATGGAAACAGAAAATGTTGTCATTTTAAAGAATCATGGTGTAGTTGCTTGTGGTAGCGACCTTGACGAAGCAGCCCTTCTAGCAGAATTTATAGAAGAAGTAGCAAAAACACAATTTGTAGGCGGGCTTCTCAGTCTCAAATAGACTCCAACTCACTTAAGACATTCCATATAAGCGTTCTAGCATGTATAGGGATGTTAGGGTCGTTACTGATCTCATCCAGAATAGAAATAACAGTACTTGTTCTTATAGTGGGATCTTCATCATCCCTGGATAAAATAGCCTTAGATTCCTCTGCAGCTCTTCTTATATTTCTTGGAACGCTTGTATCTTCCATTATATGTTTTAATATCTTATCACAACGATCAAATGCATCTTCAGACATAAAAAAGCCTCCCGTAGTTATTTAGATAAAGACGTTAAATTAAGGGTTTTTATCCATGATGTTTATATAAACTGATATAAAAAATCTTTCGGTTTCTTTCATAAATAATTTATAATTTATTTATAATTTATTTTTATTCTAATTTGTTCCTTAAACACCATCTTATTGTAAATATCGGCAGTTCATTTTTTTGTACGTTTTATTAGGTTTATTATTCTTATTTTATTCTTATTTTTATTATTTTTATTATTTTTTTTTATTATTTTTAAAAAATATTATATTTGAATATAAAATTATATTTTATATAAAAAATAAAAAATCAAAGCAACAAAACTATTAATCAAAATTTCAACAAAAAATACGTTTTTCGAGGTAGTTTAAAGAAAAATATTTAGTTGTTATTAGAAACTGCAACTGCAACAGTCACGCCCTCTAAAGAAGTCTTTTTAAATATAAGTTTTGAATTCTCTCCAGCAGTTATTAAGGCAGTTGGCTCACAAACACCACGTACTCCGAAAATATCTTCTACAAATTTTGAATTGGATGTTTGCGAATCTTTAAATCTTTTAATATTATCTTTAGAGATCATTTTAAGGGGAATATTGAGTTTATGCGCTGCTTTAATTATTCCTTCCTCATCTTTCTTCATCTCGCCTGTAGAAATTATGTCCAATCGGTGGATAGGTAAGTATAATGTGTTCATAGCAAATTCAATTGCATTAATAACTTTCTCGGTTGATATACCTTTTCTACTTCCAATGCCAACCACTATTTTTTTAGGTGTTAAAATTAAATTACTATCTCCAACACGCGCTTCTAATCTTTTGTATTGATGTGTCCTTTTTTTATAAGATTCTTTGACTAAAGGATCCTCATAAATAAACTCAAATCTTGAAGGAAGTGATAGAATAACCTTATGCCCTTCTAAAACCGCAGAATTTATGATTTTTGTGTACTTAGGATCATCAATATCTAAATAATACTTTCTTGCCAGTGTATCGATGCCTATTTTTCCCTGAACATCTGTAGCTGTGGTAATAACTGCTTCAGCCCCTATTATATCACTAATTTTTATTGCAAGTTGGTTCCCACCCCCTAAATGACCTGAAAGCAAGCTTAGAACGTGCTTGCCTTCATCATCCACAACCAAAACCGTGGGGTCCTTTGTTTTGTTTTCGAGGATTCTGCAGATGCTTCTTACCATTATTCCTGTGGCCATAATACCAATTATACCATCATATTTATGGAATATTTTAATTACAGTCTCTTTAACATCTTTTTTAAATACATCGACTTTGATTATTGTAGGATCGTGTTTAAGTTGTTTTTCTATTTGATTTGCGAGGTTATGGCTTTTTTTAGAGATAGTTATTATAGCTATTCTCATAAAATCACTTTTTTATATTTCCTTAAGATATTTCTGATAAATTGTAATTCTTTTAGATGTGCAATATCTTCAATTTGGATATTTTAATTTTTTTTTAAATTTTTTGTTGCTATCGATTGAATTGTATTTTTTTTTTAAATTTATTATTTTTTAATTTATATGATTTTTTTTTAGTTTTATTTATCTTAGCTTATCCTTTTAACCTCCAAATTATATTCTTTCAATTAACTCAATGAGTTATATTCAATGTTCAATGAAATGTTCAATGATTTATTCAATGATTTATCATGATCTGTCTTATCAATGGCTGAAAATTATGAAAATTGTTATAAATATTATGGAAAAAATTATAATAAATAAAGTAACAGTTATACTGCTGAGCAATATAGCTTGAGCTATTTTATTAGTGTCAATAGGATATAAGGCGTCTCCAAGTTCATAATATCCTACCTTTTTTAATTTAATATCCAAACAGCCCGCCGCCGCTGCCATGGGATATCCTGAATTCGGACTTGGTGTTCTATCAGCGTCCCGTTTCATTATGCGATATGCATTTTTCCAGTTGAGTTTTAGCAGAGCAGCAGATATTATAATCAAAATCGCAGTGATCCTAGAGGGAATATAACTCACCACATCGTCTAATTTTGCTGGAAACCATCCGATATTTATATACTTACTGGTTTTGTAGCCGACCATGGAATCTAGTGTGTTAATGACTCGATATGTTATTGCTCCTTCCACCCCAAATATCAAAGTGTAAAATAAAGGCGATACTACTGAATCCGAGATGTTTTCTGTGATACTTTCAATTGTGGCTGATAAAAGCTCTTCCTTTGAAAGTGTGGATGTGTCCCTGCTTACAAGAAGAGAAACGTTGAACCGGGCTTTTTCAATATCTTTATCTTCATCAAAGATGTTTTTTATGTCGTTTGCAGAGGCTAAAAGGGCTTTTAGTGCAAATGTAGTGGATAGTATTATCGCAGATATTGTAATGTAAATTATTGTATTAAATTTGCTAATTTGAATTATAAAATGAACGATACCTAAAAAAATAATTACTACCATTAGAGTTAGAATTAAACCGGAGATTCTGGTGTTATATTTGACAAATGGAGGTTTAAAATGTTTTATGAGTTTACCCATCAATATCACTGGATGTATTTTAGAGGGTAATTCACCAAATATGATGTCTATAATTATGGCGACTGCAATTATTAACAATAAGAGCTCCATCAAGCTACCTCTCTTCATTCTTTTCTAGATTTAAATACTAATGCTAAGCAAGATATAGATATATAGATATTATAGATAAATATAGATAAATAGATATTAAATATTGGGAATAATGAAGAATAAATAAGCATGGCTCAATTTTATTAGTTATTTATTTAGAAACTGTATTAAAATTAATCAGAAAGAGGTGTATTTCTACTGTATATCTTTTTTCATATCCTTATTTCAACTGATCTAAAGTTATGAAAACATATATTTCAAGTGTTATTTATTGTTTTAGTCTATTTATTTTGTAATTTTTATTTTTTTTAAATTATTATTTTGTTTTATTTTGTTAACATTTTTTTAATGAACAGCTTTATAATTATAGAAAATGTTTTAGTAATTTTTATCTCTTTTATTTTATATCAAAAAAATACCTACATTGGCCTTATATTGATTTTTTTATTATTCAAGGATTTTTAAAAAAACGTTCAATGCCAATCTGAGATAGAATCCAAGTATAAAGTTCTTCTCTTCCATTTAAGCTCTAAAAATTTGACAAAGTAAATTTAATTTAATCTCTTTGCGATGTCCCCACACTTCATTAAAGTTAAGGCTCTGTAGAAATCATATTTGGATGTCGATAGATAGGTGTTTTGCGTAGAGATATATGTCGTAGCATTCGTTTTTTAGTTTGGTTTCTTTGTTTCTTAGTCGATCGCTTCGGCTTTGGTTTTCATCGCCGAAAACTCTTTTCAAAACTGATA
>Ga0194112_10002604_pt1 | contig 25703 bp, 26 predicted proteins | sample TA2MahC400mmetaG_FD_146191 | JGI IMG/M metagenome (GOLD analysis project Ga0194112, IMG submission 146191) | Freshwater microbial communities from Lake Tanganyika, Tanzania - TA2015016 Mahale Deep Cast 400m | ecosystem: Environmental > Aquatic > Freshwater > Lake | place: Tanzania: Lake... | reverse complement strand
CAGGTCTCGGAGCGCGATAGGCCAGACTTGCTCAGTTTCCCCTCCTCTGACTTCTCAGATAGCGCACTGATGCAAGCGCATAGATGACCGCAGCCTCCACCGCACCATCTACGTTCATCGCCTCATTTGGACTATGTGCTTTCGGTAGCATTCCCGGCCCAAAGGATGCAATACATGGAACCCCTGCTGCATTCTGGATGTAGGCAGCATCCGTTGCGCCCGGAAAAGCACTCAGTTTGGGAGTTTCTCCTAGAACGGATTCCGCAGCCGAAATTAGTGAGGCAACTACAGGGTTTGATCCATCAATCTCGGTTGCCTCGACCATCAGGTACCAGTCCAACTCTGCCCTCAATTGGGGATCGGCTGCCATTGCATCGGCAAGAAATCTCTGAACGTCTGCCTTAACTTGCTCCTCTGTCATCCCGGGCACGGTTCGAACGTCCGATGCAAACTCTGCACGACCGGGAAAAACACCGTAGGTAACGCCCGCTGAGGCCGTCACCCCAACATTTACGGTTGGACCAAGATGGCAGTAAGGGTGTTCCGAATATGTCAGATAATCTCGCAATTGACGCTGCATCTTGATCGCTAGTTCGGCCATTTTTAACGTCGCATTGACCGCAGGAAGTTGATCTGAAATTGACGAATGCATTTGGGTCCCATATACGACGACTTTGAAGAGAGCTGCTCCACGGCTAACCAGATGCAGTGACTCCCATTCACGAAGAACGCCAGCAGGCTCACCAATCACACAGACGTCCGCATCTATGTGGCCTTCTGCAGCCAACCACTTTGAACCGTATATCGAACCATTTTCTTCATCTGCTGTCAGGGCAAGAGACAAACGACCAGGGATACCGCCGACTTCATTGAGGGCTCCCGCCGCGTACACCATTGCCGCCACTGCGGCTTTCATGTCCCCCGATCCAAGCCCAATCAATTTGCCATCAACCACCGTCGGCTCGAAAGGATCCGTTTTCCACTCAGCCAAGTTGCCTGGTGGTTTGGTGTCAATGTGACCTGAGAGCATGATGCTCGGTCCATCATCCGTTCCACGCACATGAGCTACGACATTTGGCCGCTGTGCATCCATCGCTACAACCTGGATTTCCTTGACACCGAGTTTCTGAAGACGCTTGGTCAACATCTCACTGACAGCGACTTCGTTGCCCGGTGGATTGACGGAGGGCGTACGGATGAGTTCACAAGTGAAATCAAAAATCTCCTGCTTGTGCTTCTCCAAATACGCAACAATTCTGCGCTCAGTCTCATCCGTGAGCGAGTTCCTTAGTCGATCAAACACTTCTATTCCTGCCTCGGACCATTCTGGACGAACCTTGCCAGTCGATTGATACCTTCACTGATAGTTGCTTCATCAGCAGCCAGCGAAATTCTGACCATCCCCTTCCCCCCGGGTCCAAACACACTTCCAGGAGAAACTGCAACTCCCTCAGTGCGGAGGAGGTCTACCGCAAAGTCGAGACCACCGTCATTGCCGAATTGACCAACATCAAGCAACATGTACAGGGTTCCCTGAGTTTCATATGCGTGGATTCCGACATTGGCCGCGGTCTTCAACGCAAGCTGCGCACGCACCGCATAAGCCTCTCGCATCGCTTCAATTGGCTTGCGAGGACCAGACAGAGCGGCTTCAGCCCCCTTTTGGGAGATCGTGCTCGGACATGAGAGCAACGGTTCCTGCGTCCACCTCAGGAGCCTCGGGACTTCTCCCCTCGCCACGGCATATCCCACTCTCCAACCAGTCATTGCGTAAACCTTTGAGAAGCTAAAAATCGAAATCACTCGACCCGACACGTCATACCGTGCCGATGGGACATGGACGGCAGTGGGATCAGTCAAGAGTTCGTCATAGACCTCGTCACTAATCAGCCACAGATCGTGCTTGTTGGCAAATGAGACCATTGATTCAACCGTGAATTCGTCAAAAACTCTTCCTGTTGGATTGGACGGCGAATTGGAAAACACCACCTTTGAGCGTGGTGTGATGAGCCTCGACATCTCGTCAAAGTCGGGCAAAAAGCTGTTTTCAGCCCGAAGTTGATAGAAGACCGGCACCCCTCGCAGGAGTCTCACCATCTCATCCATGTTTGGGAAGCCAGGAGTAGGAAGCAATACTTCGTCGCCAGGCTCGAGCAAGACACTGAAAGAGCTGTACAGAGCATTCATTCCCCCCGGAGTAACCACGACCTCCTCAACGGTGGAGTCAATCTGATTGACGCTGCGCAGCTTCTCAACCAACAACTCACGTAGAGACAACAGGCCACCGTTGGGTCCGTAGCCAGTGTGACCCCGTCTAGCCGCCTCGGCAGCACCTTCAATGATGTGCGAGGGAGTAACGAAGCTTGGTTCACCAATTTCCAAACGCAACGCGTGCTCTAGACGATTGGCCTCATCGAAAATGACTCTGATCGCTGAACGCTTGTAGCTGAGTGCACTTGTCGAGAAGCCAACCATCGACTGCGCTAACTCTGCTTCAAGGCTTTCGCCTTCCGTTCGAGATCAGGGCGCTGACCTGGATCAAAGTAACGCAACGACCAGTCAGCTCCCTGCCATGTAGTCAACTTTGAAATCGGGGTCAGCTTTACCAAGTATCGCTCCCAGCCATATGAGGCCTTAAGTTGCTCTGGACCAGTCGGACCGGAGTACCGCAATGCCATTGATTCAGCAATGGGAACCCACTTTGAGCCCTCACCACGGGTCGGACCCTCCACCACCTCCGCTTTGCACTGGGCAAGCACCTTCCTGATTCTTGGATGAGCCATTTCCTCAATGCAAATCGCACACCGTTCATCATTCTTGAGATACTCAACCCACTTCGATCGCTTTCGGCCCACAACGTAGAACGACAATCCGTCCCAGTGGTACCAAAGGGGCGTCACCATTGGCCAACCCTTTTCATCGAGATACGTCAACTTCAGCAGCCAGACGCTTGATGAGCTTGCAAGAAATTCCCGAATCTCGCCTTCGCTCAGCCCACCAGCACCCGAACCTTCTTCGTAATAACGCTCTTGCTGAAAATTGCCCACAAAAGACCCCCAGATGCAACCGTAGTTTGATGCCGCCTAATGTTATAGCATCATCCGTGAGACCACGAACTTGGGGATTTAGCTCGTTCAGGGATCTCGGGACCTTTCAGGTTTTGGTCTAGCAATGCCAAGAACATGGGAAGTCATAATAGGAGGTGGTCAATCATGACCAGATTCATTGGCAAGAACGTGTTCATCACCGGAGCTGGGAGCGGATTCGGCCAACGCACTGCGCAGCTATTCGCGGAAGAAGGCGCCAAGAATGTCTACATCGTCGATCGGTTGGCGGATCGCCTGGAGAAGACCTCCGAGCTCGTCAAGGCCGCGGGCGGCAATCCAGTGCCGATCTGTTGCGATCTCGGCGTGATGGTCAACTGTCGTGAAGCAATCAAGACGGCACTCACTGTTGATCCAAAACTCGATGTGATGATTAGCAATGCTGCTGCGTGGGCGAACGAGCACTTCCTCGACATCACCGAAGAGTCGTGGCGTCGCGTACTGGCGGTGGACTTGGATGCCTATTTCATGCTGGCAAACCAAGCGGCCCAGGCGATGAAGGACACTGGTGGGGGTTCGATTCTCTTCACCTCCTCGATCAGCTCACTCGGTCACGGCCGCGGATTCACCTCGTATGCGGTGGCCAAGGCTGCGCTCATCTCACTGTCCAAGGCAATTGCAGTGGAATGTGCGCCGTACAATATCCGTGCCAACTGCGTGAGCCCAGGCCCAGGCGATACCCAGCAATCGGTAGACCTCACGAGTGAAGAGCTGATGAACAAGTGGCGCAAGGAGGGCTTCCCTGTTGTTCCTCTCAATCGCCTCGCCTCGACCGACGACATTGCCAAGGCATTTCTCTATTTGGCCTCGGATGATGCCAAGTATGTGTCAGGAATCAACTTCGTCGTCGACGGTGCCCTTACGGCTCAGGCCTACGACGTACCAAAGAACTAATCGAAAGCGAGGTACCCCAGTGATCAAGACGATCGGAACCGCATATCGGCGTGAAGACTTCTCCAAAGAGGCATTTTTCGACTACTGGCTGAATGTCCATGCACCCATGTCTCGTGAGGCTCCAGGGATCCGGGGATACGTCGTCAGCGAAATCATGCGCAAGATCGCGGGGGAACTCGAAGTAGACGCGTTCGTCGAACAATGGTTCGACGACGAAGAGGCGCTAGACAAGGCGACGGCCTCTCCCGCTGGCCAGGCGGCATGGGCAGACGTTGCCAATTACGCCAAGACCACCGGAACTTTTTGGGTGGCCAAGCAGCACATCATCGTTCCGCCTCCGGCCACCTCCAACGGATAGCCGAAGAAGAACGAGTAATTCCCAACTATACGTACCGCTCGGCGGTACCAAAACGAAAGGCAACCACATGGCAGAGAGTTGGAGAGGAAAGATTGGGGCAATGGATCCTGCACGACGGAACTTCTACCTCGAAGGAGGAGCGATCGTTCGCATTGCAGCCCTCGATGAAGATGGGTATCCCCATGTCGTGCCCGCTTGGTATCACTGGGACGGTACGAGCTTCTGGTTCGTCCTCCGCGAGCGCTCCGAACTCGCTCTCTTCATGGCCAAGCGGCCGAAGATTGGCTTCGTCATCGACGAAGGCTCAATAAAGGATGAGGAGAAAAACCGCTTCTTCGAAATGCCCAAGGTGTTCGCCAAGGGCGAGGTCGAAGTAGTCGAGGAGCCGAACATCGGTGGCAAGTGGGTGGAGATTGCCAAGCAGATGGCCGTGCGTTACCTCGGACCACACGGGCCCGAGTACATTGGCGCCAACATCAACCAGCCACGTTGGCTCTTCCGCATCACACCGAAGGAAATGAAGACGTGGGAAGGAACGGCCTGGGCCAAGAAGTACTGGGTCGAAAACGACAAGACCAAGTCGTACGAAGAAGCACACGGGCTCGCCAAGTCCTGACTCACGCTGAAATGGCCGGTGCACTGTTTGATCTCACAGGGCGGGTCGCCCTGGTGACGGGTGGCTCACGCGGCCTTGGCGTAACCATGGCGACTGCCCTCGCAGAGGCTGGCGCAGACATCGTGATCACGAGCACGAAACAGCACGAGATCGATGCATCTGCTCAACGAATCGCAGACGCAACTGGTCGGCGAGTCGTCGGGTATGCCGGAGATGTAACCAGCGAGTCGAGTTGCGTCGAAATAATCAAGCGTGTCGAATCCGACTTCGGTCGGCTCGACATTTTGGTCAACAACGCAGGCATCAACCTGCGCGGCAGCATCGATGAATTGCGGCTTGCCGACTTCGAACGATCCCTCGCTGTCAATGTCACTGGCACCTGGCTGATGTGTCGCGCAGCAAAACGACTACTCTCCAAATCACCGGCTGCACGGGTCATCAACCTTGGGTCGTCATTCGGCACGATCGCCGCAGCAAATCGCACCTCGTATACCGCTGCCAAGGGTGCTGTGCATCAGATCACTCGGGCACTCGCGGTGGAGTGGGCAGACATTCCGATCAATGTCAATGCGCTTGCCCCCGGCCCATTTCTCACCGATATGAATCTCGAGCATCAGTACTCCGAACACGCCATCCGAGTCATATCACAAGAGATATTGTTGAAGAGATGGGCGGAACTGCCAGAAATCGCTGGACCACTCGTGATGCTCGCCTCGGATGCATCCAGTTACATGACCGGTTCCATCCTCGCTGTCGATGGCGGGTGGACCACCCACTGAGCCATTGTCGCTGGGTCGTTACCCGACCACCCAGAAGTAGAGAAAGACATTATGGCTGATATCGCCAAAATCAACGGCACGAAGATCTGGTACGACCTGATCGGATCGGGCGAAACTGTCGTCCAAATCGGTGGTGCCGTGTCAGCTCATGAGGGGTACGACCCGGTCACCCCAGATTTAGCCAAGCACTACCAAGTTCTCAACTACGACCATCGTGGGTATGGCGGCAGTGACCGTCCCGAACAGCGCTACACGATCGATGTCTGGTGCGACGATCTCGTTTCCTTGCTCGACCATGTGGGTAAGGATCGCGTGCACGTGCACGGAGGCTCGATGGGCAGCTTCGTGGCCATTGCCTTTGCCCTCAAATATCCCAAGCGTGTCAACAAACTCCTCCTAGGTGCAGGTGCCGTTGCCAAATGTGACGGCATGGGCGTCTCGCACTTCCGAATCTGGCAGTACCTCGCCCGAGCCTACGGCGTTGGTTCCCGCGAAGTCGGAGAGGAACTCGTCAACAAGGCGTTCTCTCGCCGCTACATCGACACGATGGGTCTGGATGCGCTGACCGACGCAACCGTCGACACTGCCAGCAGAATTGCAAGCACGCACGTGTTCATCGATGCCTGCCAGGTGATGATCGATGCCGATGTGCGCTCGCAGCTCGCCCATCTCGATGCACCGACATTGGTGATGGTCGGTTCGGAAGATGTACTCACACCACTCGATGCAGGCCCCGGCGGCGTCGGCGCTCGACAAGTTGCACAGATGATCCCAAATGCCAAGTTGCAAGTCTTCGAAGGTGCTGGGCACGCGCACTACGGCGAACAAGCCGAAGAATCGGTCAAGGCCATCCTTGACTTTCTCTCCTGACTGGTACCCTCCCGCCCATGCCATTTCCCGACATTCGCAAGAACAAGAGCTTCAAGAATCGGCTCTCCGCAGGACATGACGTACTCGGCACCTTCATCATGGTGGGTGGCCCCGAAGTGGTCGAGATTTGCGGAGCAGTCAACCTCGACTTCGTCATTCTTGACACCGAACACACCACAACAGGGTGGGAGAAACTCTCCTCGATGTGTCTCTCGGCGTTATACACGGACGTCTTTCCCCTGGTTCGGCTGGGCAGTACATCACGCGACCTCGTTACCCGCGCCCTTGACATTGGCGCTCGTGGCGTGATGTTCGCCCAGGTACAAACTGCGGATCAGGCACTCGAGGCCGCGAGGGCCTGTCGTTATCCCCCACTCGGCACCCGTGGTGTCGTATCGGGCCGCAATGTTGGCTGGGGCATCACGATTGGTCTCGCCGACTACATCGAGGATGCCAACCAGGGCGTCGTTTGCGTAATCCAAATCGAGACCCGCGAATCGGTCTCAAATGTCGAGTCCATCGCTGCGGTCCCGGGCGTCGATTGCTTGTTCATCGGTTTGTCGGATCTCAGCGTCGATCTTGGTGTACCAGGTCAGGTCCAGTCCCCACATGTCGAGGCAGCAGTCGGCAAAGTGATTTTGGCAGCAAGAGCGAGAGGAATCCCCGTAGGAATCCCGCTCGCCGACACTTCACTCGCCTCCAGCTACCGCCGACGCGGCATATCGTTTTTTGCCACCACCGATCGCGGTGCACTCGCGTCGGGGATGACTGCTTACATGAAGGGCCTTACTTCTTGAAGCCGTGAGCCTCTTCGAATGACGGCCCACCACTGGTCTCCACCCAGTAGCGCCTTGCCCAGCCAACACCCTTCCACGTCTTGATTTCGCTCGGCGTGAGTCGGATCAACCAGCGCGGCTGCTTGAGCGTGGATTCAAGATACGACGGACCATTTGGTCCGAGGTAACGCACCGCCATCTTCGCGGCGATATCCACCCACTTGCCACCGACGTTCGGTGTTTCCATTACTTCGGCGATCCCGGAGGTCATCACCTTCGGAATCTGGGCCATCTGACCACTCGAGTTTTCTGGCTTGCCGTGCTCCTTGTCGATTACGACGGCAACGCGACCATCCTTCTGGATGTACTTGCACCACTCAGAACGCTCACGCCCAACGAACCACAGACTGCGACCGTCCCACTGGTACCAAATCGGCACGACATACGGCCAGCCATCATCACGGAGACACGCCACCCGAGCCAGCGCGTCGCCGGCCAAGAATGCATTCAATTCATGCTGCTCGAGGCCACCCATGGCCCCGCGGTATTCTTCGCTCATTTGCCCTCCTTGATCGGACCACTCGGGTCTCCCACCAAAGTTCTAGCATTCCCATCATGGGTTTGACCTCGGTGCCAGTAGGGCAGATTACATCGGCCTTGTCCATTCGGGACGTCTTCCATTCCTACTCACAGCGTTCTGCCCTCAGCGGTTCGAAAACCAGGCGAACCGACGTCTTGAAGGGAATTTCCCTAGAGGTCCCTGAAGGTCAGACGCTTGGCCTCGTCGGTGAGTCCGGCTGCGGCAAAACCACCCTGGTCAGAGCCATCCTGCGACTGATCGAACCCACTGCAGGGCAGATCCTCCTCACCACTGACTCGGGGCAGATAGATCTCCTGCAGTTGTCCAGAGTCGAACTGAAGCGAGTTCGCCGAGGTCTGCAGGTGGTGTTTCAGGATCCCTACGGGTCACTCAACCCACGGATGACGGTCTTCCAGATGGTGTCAGAGCCACTCCGTGTGCACCTGAAATTCGGTGCAGAGCAGTGCAAGGCGCGTGTGCAGGAACTCTTAGAACTCGTCGGTTTGGACTCGAAGATGGCTAATCGTTATCCACACGAGTTCTCCGGTGGTCAACGTCAACGAGTGGGTATAGCCCGCGCGCTCGCGTTTGAGCCTCAGGTATTGATCTTGGATGAGCCGGTTTCGGCACTCGACGTTTCGGTGCAGGCGCAAATCCTCAACCTGATCATGGGCCTGCAGAAGAATCTCAACCTCACCTACCTCTTCGTCTCCCACGATCTCGCAGTCGTCGAACACGTGGCCGACACGGTAGCGGTGATGTACCTCGGCAAAATCGTCGAGTACGGCGAAACCGGTTCGGTCTTCCGAAATCCAGCCCACCCCTATACCCAGGCGCTGCTGTCCGCGAGCCCGATCCCCGACGTGGTGGCTGAGCGACAACGCACCCGCATCGTGCTTCGTGGCGATACCACATCTGTTGCTGCTAATGCTTCAGGCTGTCAGTTCCTCCCACGTTGCACGGTTGGTGCAGGCAAGGATCGTTGTGCCAGCGAATCACCCTCGCTCGACGAAGTGCGTACAGGTCAACTTGCCGCTTGTCACTTCCCCCGAGGCTGACCAAATGACGCCCCCCCATGCAGCAGAGGCAATGAGACGTCTTCCCCGCTCAGGCATCCGTCGCATCTTCGACGAAGCCTCGAGATACCCCGATTGCATTCGCCTCGAAGTCGGCGAGCCAAGTTTCTCTACCCCCGAGCATGTGAAAGCCGCGGCACGGGACGCAATGGCGGCAAACTTCACGAAGTACACCCCGAATGCAGGAATCCTCGAGTTGCGTGAAGCGATCGTCGACAAGGTGAAGCGACGCAACAACCTCATAGCGACTACTGACGACATCGTCGTTACCAACGGCGGTGTGGCGGCGGTATTCACCACGCTTGCTGCTCTCATCAACCCAGGTGACGAAGTATTGATTTCAGATCCAAGTTGGCCTAACTACTTGCAAATGACCGTTCTCCTTGGCGTGCAGGCGGTGTACTACCCCCTGAAGCTGGAGAACGATCTCATCCCCACAATTGCCGACATCGAAGCACAGATCACTCCTCGTACCAAGGTGTTGCTCATCAATTCACCGGGCAACCCCTCGGGATCATCCATCCCCGAGTCACGCTTGCGCGAGATCCTCGAACTTGCCCGCAAGCACAACCTGTGGGTGATCTCCGACGAGGTGTACGACGAGATCTACTTCGACGCACCCCCCGTCTCCATACAGTCTCTTGATGCCGATGGCCGGGTAATCACCGTGTTCAGTTTCTCCAAGACGTACGCAATGACCGGATGGCGTGTCGGCTACCTCGTCGGGCCACGAGACATTGTGAGCCACATCCTGCGAGTACAAGAGCCCGTCACATCCTGTGTCAACTCGGTGGCCCAAAAGGCGGCCGTCGCTGCCCTTACTGGCGACCAGTCATGCGTGGCCGAAATGCGCTCCGCCTATGCCACCCGTGCCAACCTTGTCACCAAGATTTTCGACACCCACGATGTTCCCTACGCCCGGCCCTCCGGTGCGTTTTATACGATGGTGGAAATCGCGCGTTCAGGCCTGACCGATGTAGATTTCGTCTCGCGCATGATCACCGAGAGGCGCGTGGCGGTAGTGCCAGGCTCAGCATTCGGACCCAATTCCGGTGCATTCGTTCGGGTGTCACTCGCCTCAAGTGAAGATTGCCTAGCCAAGGGTGCGACGCGCCTTTGTGAGGCAATCAACGACTGGCGTCGCTAAAAACGAAAGAGGCTGAGCGCGGTGCCACCGCGAATCATCGCTCGATCTTCTGCATTCAAATTTGGTAGATGGCGGTCAAGCACGTTGAGCACCTCGGCATAGCCCGGTTCGAACTCAATCCACGGCCAATCAGAAGCCATGATCATGCGCTTCGCACCAAATGCGGCAAGGAGCCGCTCGGTCACTACCTGTAAATCTCCGTAGGGATACGGACACTTCGTGAATGCATAATGACCGGAGAAGTGCACGTAAACATTCTGATGTTGGGATGCCAACTTCTCCACTAGCGGAAGACCAACCGGTGGCAGTTCAACATCGAAATGTGGACGAACATGATCGTCGATCTGAAGCTCAGAATGGATATCTGGGAGAAATCCGAGGTGATTCATGACCACCCTCAATTTCGGCAACTTGCGCATCACCAACTCAAGTGCTCGCACCTGCACCGCATCCCCGTAGAACCACATCACTAGACCAATCTCAGCCATCAAACTCAAAATCGGAAAACACGCGAGATCATCCGGCCGCGAACCCTGTTTTGCACCTAATCCAAAGAAACGAAGTCCCTGCAGATCACACTTTGCCAACCTAGATTTCACTCCATCGACATCATCTGGTTCATCTAAGTTGTAAACTCCAATGCCTGCGAACTTGCCTGGATGATTTTCAAGTACTTCCGCCAGGTACTCATCATGTCGCGATAATGGAACAACAACCGCATGGTCTACTTCTGCACCAGCCATCATGTCAAGAAGTTTCTCTGCCAATTCTTCTCGTTCGCGCTCAGCCATGATCGGGTATATAGTTCGTGGGTATCTGTCACTTTGCGCCTTGAAAAGGTGCAAGTGTCCATCTACTACTTTGCTCATGATTCCCCTCTGACTAGTAGCTAATTCAAGTACCTCTTAAAAAATATTTCAAGATGGCCACGTATTGCTCCTTCCCGAAGAACTCCCAGGACTCCGGCCCTCATCACCGGACTGTGCACGAGCATCTTCTCTCCCAGTTGAAACTGAAAGTACTTCTGAGTTGGCGTACCAACGAGCTTCTCCCCATCTCCATGCAGCACCATTCGAGTGGCTTGAGCTCGTTGCCCTTGAGAGACGATCGAGTCGTCCAGCACTGGGTTCATAACCAAGTGGGCGACCACGCCATCGGCGCTCCCGATGAGTGACGCCACCGTCGATGTCGCCCCCGAAGCCACGAGCCCAAGTGGTCGACCCGGCTCAGCCAATTGACCAAAGAGTGCTCGCACATCGGCGTGAAGCGAAGCGGGGTCCTGCTCGTCACCATCGGACAAGCCATGGCCGATCAAATCGATGCACACCACATCCCAACCTTGCTCCGCAAGCAAATCAGGCAGAGTTCCAAATTCATCGAGATCCTTACCCAGGTCATGCAAAAACAACAGAGTGCCAGACGACCCCTCAGGAGTGATGCGAAAGCCGCGAACCACGCGCTGGGGCGCAAGCCGAAACTCGACAGCGAGACGTACTGCCACGATCAGCCAACGGGGTTGTGGCAGCGAACCTCGGCTCGACCCCGCACCTGCAAGATCGGACGAATGGTCGAACACTGCACCAATGCACGCGAACACCGATCGACGAATGCGCAACCAATCGGAAGTTCGTCGGGTTGAGGTACGCGTCCTGAGATCGGAGTGAGATCGGACGCCGCACCGCCGAGGCGTGGCACCGCACCGAGGAGTCCGGTGGTATACGGGTGTTGAGGCTTGTCGAACACATCCGACACCGCACCCATCTCAACAACTTCACCCGCATACATCACGGCCATCCGGTCAGCCACAGAGGCCACTACACCAAGGTTGTGCGTGATCAGCATTATGCTCATCCCGCGATTCTTACTCAACTCCTTCAAGCGATCGAGAATTTGGGCCTGCACCGTCACATCTAGGGCCGTCGTTGGCTCATCGGCGATTAGCAACTTCGGTTTATTGACGAGTGCGAGGGCGATCATCACCCGTTGGGAGACACCACCAGATAACTGGAACGGATACTCGTTGAAACGGCGCTCGGGATCCTCGATTCCGGCATCAGCAAGAGCTTCCAGTGCCATCTTCTCTGCCACATCCTTGCCGACTGACTGATGCGCATATGCGGCAGAGGTGAGTAGAGCGCCCACCGTGAACATCGGGTCTAGGGAACTCATCGGATCCTGGAAGATCATGGCGATCTCAGAGCCTCGCACTGATCGCATCTCGGACTTGGACAGCTTGGTCAGATCTCTTCCGTCGTACACGATCGAACCACTCGTGATGAACAGCGGTGGGCTCATTTGCAACTGCAAGATCGACAGCGCCGTCACCGACTTGCCACAACCACTTTCGCCTACCAACGCAAGAATCTCGTTGTGATTGATGGTAAGACCCACATTGCGCACGATGTCGTAGGCGACGTTCTTCGCACACAGACCGACAGAGAGATCCTTGATGTCGAGAAGTGGTGCTTCAGTAATCACTTGCGTAACCTCGGGTTGGCAAGGACGTAGCCCGCGCTCGCCGCCAAATTGCCGAGGATTACAACGACGACAAGCACTAGCGAGAAGAACTGAACGATTGGATAGTCGCGACGAAGCACACCGTTCACGAGGATCTGCCCAACACCGGGCCAGCCGAAAATCGTCTCGACCACAAGCGCATATCCCACGATTTGCCCAACGCGCAATCCGGCAAGCGAGATGATTGGTAGAAGTGAATTGCGTAGCACGTGCTTGAAGTAGATACGGCTCTCGCTAAGTCCGCTGGCACGGAGGGTGCGCACGAAGTCTTGACTCAGGTTTTCCAACATTGCCGAACGAGTCATGCGCACCGTGAGCGCAATACCCTCGGCAGCGAGAACGAGCGAAGGCAGTACGAGGTACTTGAATCCACCCTGACCCGCCGATGGGAACCACCCAAGGGTGGACGAAAACAGCCATACCACGAGCAACGCCAGCCAGAAATTGGGAACGGCCATACCCGCGACCGACACTGAGCTGATGCTCGCGTCCAGCCACGTGTTTCGCCTAGACGCAGCCAACATGCCGAGCGGGATTCCGACACCAAAGACCATCACAATCGCAGCTCCACCAAGAATCAAGCTGTTCTTGATCTTCTCCGTTGCCAACGAACTGATTTTGGCGTTATTGGTGAGTGAGTTCCCAAGGTCACCTCGGACCACCTTGCCCAGATAGTTGACGTACTGGACGAGGATCGGCTTGTTCAAACCGATCTGTTCACGGAACAACTCACGATCCTCTGCGGTCGCTGAAGCGGGCAACCGTGCCGCCGTCACATCGCCACCAGAGAGTCGGATGGCCGCAAATACCGCTAACGAAGACAGCATCAACAACAAGAATGTGAGCAGTGCCTGCTTGACGATGGCAGTCATTTGTTGACCGCCCTCTCTACAGCTGTACGCAGACGCGGATCGAGCAGATCACGTAGACCATCCCCAATCAGGCTGACGCTCAATACCATCGCGAAGATGATCCCTCCAGGGATCGTTGCCTCCCAGTGGTTGAGCCGCAGAAAGTTGCGGCCATCAGAGACCATCTGACCAAGGCTCGGCAGCGGCGGTTGCGCACCAAGGCCAACGAAGGAAAGCGAAGCCTCGGCGATGATCGCCACCGCCACGTAGTAGGAGGAAAGCACCAGCACAACAGGAATTATGTTCGGGACGATGTGGCGAATGACGATGCGCGGTGTGGAGTATCCACCGGACTTGGCTGCCACCACGAACTCCCGCTCCGAGATGCCAAGCACCTCTCCACGCACCACGCGAGCAATGGCGACGGTGTTCACCATGCCCACCGCAAGGATCACAGGTACCAATCCAGAGCCAATGGATGCCGCAGCGAGTACCGCTACGAGGATGAGGGGGAAGCCCCACACGAAGTCGATGCTCGAACTGATTACGGTGTCGACCGCTCCCTTGACGTAGCCAGCGATGAGGCCAACCAGAGTGCCCGCGATCACCGCGATTGCGGTTACCGATACGGCCACGATCAAACTGATCCGAATTCCGAAGGTGACACGGGCCGCAAGATCACGGCCAAGACCATCAGTACCGAACATGAAACCGGGTGTTCCCACGGGCTTATGAGTCATCGACAGGGACTGTTTGGCGTAATCGCCGAAGATGAATGGGCCGATAATTCCGAGCAGAAGAACCACGGTACCGAGTGCCAATCCCGCCACGAGCTGCTTGTTCTCTAGTGCTCGCCGAAACATGTTCACCGAGTCAGACCCATGAACTCACTTGCCGACAAGAATTGGTGCGCCAAGAAATTGACCGACGGGAGAGCGATTGGGGGTTGAATCCGATCGCGCTCCCGCGACTAGTCATCTTGTTTGCCGAACTACTTGTCCATCCAGACGTCGTTGTAGACGGGGTACAGATTCCACACAAACGGCTGCCAGTTCTTCACGTAGTTGTGGTGAACGAACGTTGCGTACTGGTTCATCAGTGGGAGGTACGGAAGTTTGTCCGCCCACTCCAATTGGAACTTCGAGGATGCGGCTATTGTCGCCTCTTCCGTACCAGACTGCCGCCACTCGGCGATTGCCGCGTCGATGGTTGGCTCAACTGCATGGGAGAAGTTGGGCACCGGAATCGTTTCGGACGACCCGAAAATCACGAGGATGTCCAATGGAACCGGCCACAGCCAGAAGAACAATGACATTGGCGCTGAATCTCTGCCCGGCTTCGAAACCTGCTCGAAATACACGGCGCGGTCATACACCTTGAGATTGACGACGACACCGACTTCGGCCAGTTGGGCCGCTACGGCCTCGGAAACCTGCTTCTGCTCGGTGGTGTCTTCAACCGCATAGTCGAACTCAAAGCGAGTTCCGTCTCGCTCGAGCACACCATCGGCACCCGCAACCCAGCCAGCCTGGGCCAACTTGGACTTCGCCAGATTCACGTCGTACTGGTTGTACTTCTCCACCTTGGGCTCGTACTGGCGGTCGGTCTTGGGGAATGGACCGTATGTTGGGTCACCGTTTCCGAAGAGAATTGCATCGACCATAGCCTGGCGGTTGAGCGCATGCGACAGACCCTGGCGGGTGAGCACGTCACCAAAGAACTCCGGGTAGTCCCGATTCAACGCGAGATGGTAGCCCGACCATTCGGGATGCTGAATCACGGTTAGGTCAGAGTTGCCACGCAGACGCTCGAGGTCGGCGAAGCTCGGCCCAATGAGAGTATCGAGTTCTCCACTTTCCAGCTGGGTCGCACGCTGTCCGGCCTCCGTGATCACGCTCCAACGAACGGAGTCAAGGTATGCAGGGCCCTTGTTGGTGATGTACGGCGTGTTGCTGCCTGGGTAGCCGTCCCAACGGGTGACCAACGTGTGGCTACCCGGTACCCATTCGGTATGAGTAAAGGGACCAGTGCCGTCGGCCTTTTCAGTTCCGTATGTCGAGGACGGATCGGCACCACCAGCAGCCTTCCATGTGTCGACGTTGGCGAGAGCCCAATAACCCGTCTTGTGCGGGCTGAGCGCGCCGAGCCAAGCATTCTTCATCTTCAACACGACCTTGTTGCCCTCGACCGAGTACCCCTCCATCGGCACCGTGCTTACACCGCCGATAAAACTCGTGTCCATGATCAACTGCAGGAGCTCGCTAACCTGTGCGGCACCCATCGCACCACCGCTGTGGCTGACGCGACCTTCAGGGATCGTGAAGGTGTAAGTCAAACCGTCATCAGAGACCGACCAGTCAGAGGCGAACTGCGGAACGGTATTGCCGTCGTAGTCGTCGGTAACGATGGTCTCGTAGATGCAACTGAAGGCTGGGTCATACCAGTTGGTGGTGACAGGGTCGTGCTTTGAAACGTCACGGTTGTATCCCTCGCGAAGCTGGCCGCCCACCTTTGGGGTGGAAGTTGTGTCTCCCGCGTCACCAGTGTCGGTTTCGGTGTCATCTGAGCCACCACATGCCGCCAAGATTGCCGAAGCAGCGCCGATTCCGATACCGAGGCCAAAGAGACCTTTTGCGAACTGTCGGCGGGAAATTCCGCCGCGCATGTACTTGTCAACGAGCTCGCCGGCTTCATCGCCGTATTGCTCCCTTGTCATATTGACGATCATTGCGAAATCCCCCTTTGAAGTAAGTTTTTTGCTGCTGAATTCCTTGCATTTGCTCGGCGACCTCTTGTGATGAAGGTCACCTTCCGAAAAAGACTATAACAAACCCGATGATGCATAGCAAGCCCGCTTGGGGATTGTCATAACCCTCAGACTCCCGGCCATTGAACCTCCGTTTCGTCGCTAGCGACGGACGCTTCGACCCTTGGCACCCAGTACCGCTTCGACGTCCGCCCGGGTGCCCAGGAAGTGGTCGCCATGGGTGGTGTGCTTTAGCGACGCCATCGCTTGGCCGAGTCGCACCCCCCTGTATATGTCGTCTTCCAGTATTCCCACTATCAAACCGGCACAGAACGCGTCACCTGCACCAATTCGGTCGATAGTGGTTGTGGGAGTGGCAGGAAAGTAATCCACGCTCCCTTGGTAGCCCAACCATACTCCATTGGCGCCATCAGTGAGAACGACTGTTGGGGCTGCGAGCTTCTCGGTGAGCAGCGCTACGGCCGCGGCAGATGGACTGTTGACGCCAAATAGATCTGCGGCATCCTCTCCGGTGCACACGATGACATCAGAGGCAGCGCATATTGGCAACAGTGTTCTTACCGCAGCTTCGGCCGACCACAACTTGGCGCGGAAATTCACATCCACGACGCACGTCGCACCTGCAGCTCTGCCACGTCGTAGCAACGCAAGAGCAACTTCGGCACAGGAAGGGCCAAGGGCGGCGGTGATGCCGGAAGTCTGAACAACGGCTGCAGCGTCGACTGGAGACAGGTCGACAGTTTCGAGGGACATGCTCGTTGCGGCGGAGCCATTTCGGTCGTACAAGACGGAGACGCCACGTGGTTCTGGAGCAATCTCGGTGTAGTAAACACCAGTACGTGATTGCTCCACCCAGCTCACGTGGTCGCAGTTCACTCCATGCGATCGAAGCTCCGCGACGATTCGGAGACCCAACGGGTCGCGAGACACCCGCGAAACCCAGGTTGCAGACTTGCCCAAACGTGCCAGCGCCACAGCAACGTTGGCCTCCGCGCCTCCTACCAACAAGTCAAGGGAATGCGCACTGGCAAGAGTGCGTCCAGCGGGTGCCGACAGACGAATTAGAGCCTCACCTAGGGTGACCACATCGCGGCTCACGGCGCGATGACCTGGAGTAGTTCCCGGACCCCGCGTTCAATGTGCGAAACATCTCCCGACTGCAGTGCCGCGGCCGCAAACAAACTTCCTCCAATTCCCACCGCGTAGGACCCAGCATCGAGATATTGGCGCGCATTGGTCAAATCCACGCCACCAGTTGGGATGATCTTGGTCCCGCGCATCGGCGCGCTGACAGCTGCAACAAATTTTGGTCCACCGAGTTGCGCAGCGGGAAAGAATTTCACTGCCGGCGCTCCGAGTGCGAGCGCGCGCGCCATCTCTGTTGGCGTTGCAACACCGGGCAATGGCATGAGACCAAGCTCGAGTGCTCGCTCCACAACTTCCTCTGACAACATCGGCGAAACTACAAATTGCGCGCCGACTGCGGCCACCTGCTCCACCTCAAGGGCCGTGTGTACGGTGCCAGCCCCGACTATGGCACGTGATCGTGCCGCAACAAGGTCGCGAATCTGCCCTATCGCATCGTCAGAGTCGAGTGTGATCTCGAGGATGATCAGTCCGGCGTCCACTGCAGACTCCGTGATCACCTTGGAGAGGGCTCGGGGACACTTGCGTAGCACGCCGAGCGCCCGACGCAGACCGAGTTCACGAAGAACTTCAGCACTCGCCACGATGCCTACCTGCCTTGGAGCTCGAGCGTTGTACCTACCGATTTTGACTCCAAAGCGCATGCGTAGTTCATTTTGTTCGCGGATGGGTATTTGTCCAGAAATTGGCGCACTGCAGATTCACTGAACCGGTGACCAACTGGCACGGAGATGGGGTGATACTCATCCACCTGGCATGGTTGACCCTGTTTCACGTGAAGCACGATTTCATTGTCTCTGCACGTGATGACATAGGCGTACACCGTCGTGTGGAGAGCATGATTACACACTCCGGTGTCGCCATGGTCGTGAGACTTCTGCAGTGCGAAGATGTCGGCTAGAGACGACGCTGAAGCCAATCTCCGCTGAGCGGAATCAAGCCGGCGCTCCGATGTGACTTGATCTTCCTGCAGTGCATCGAATCCCAGCACGACATGATGATTGGTTCTCGCAGTTGGCTCTGATAACTCGACAACATGTACATGCTTGCCACGAATCTCGAGCGAGACTGCGCTTGCAGCATCAATGAGCACAAGATTCCCCCAGGAAGTTTCCTGCTTCGCGCACGCATCGACCACCGCCTCGATCGCGCTCGGCACGTTCCGTCCTTTGCGAAGAGCGACTTCAGTCATCACGTCGTAGTTTTCAAGTCCATCAAGAGTCGCGACATTGGAATCGCAGCACAGCACTCCGTATCGATTCGCCCCAATGGAGAACCCAGAGAACTGGTCCAATGCGGGATCTGTGCCTGCCCAGGTGGTCATTCCACGGACTCCAAACACTGTCTCGTCGAGAACTATCTGATCATCGAGATGGCTGCGCCCAAAATCCTTGTTCTTGATGAGTGCATGCGATCCGTCCGAAAATCTGAGGACTCCAGTGGTACACACGACGCCTACTTTATTACATCTCTATTCGTTCGTTAGCATGGCCATCATGCGCGCGATGGTGATGCGCTCGGCTAATGCCGTGTTGCCCAGCCTTCCACTCGCCCTCGAGCAGCGGCCTGAACCGACCGTTTCTTCTCCGAGTGATGTCGTGGTGCGAATTGCAGGCGCCGGCGTCTGTCGAACCGACCTCCATCTCCTCAACGGGATGCTGTACGCACCCACACCTCTAGTACTCGGACACGAGAACTCCGGATACGTGCACGCGGTCGGTAGCGCAGTGACCTCAGTTGCAGAGGGCGACCCGGTGCTGTGTTACCCATTCATCACCAGCGGCCTGGAACGCTCTGAGCGAGCTGGCGGGCATGCCAGTGCCAACGATCGGCGTACTCCCGGAATCACTACCGACGGCGGATATTGCGAGTTAATGCTGACGTCCGAGCGATCCGTCCTCCGGGTACCTGGAACAGCCGACCTCGTTGCCCTGTCGACGCTGACCGATGCCGGTCTCGCGGCTCAGCGCGCATGCACGAGGGCATCAGCGCAACTTGGGGCTGGTGATGTCGCAGTACTCCTCGGAATCGGCGGTCTCGGGCATCTTGCAGTGCAGATTCTTGGTGCCATTTCGGCGGCAACGATTGTTGCCGTTGACATTAACTCCGATACTCGAGCCTTTGCGTTGCAACTTGGGGCGGCCGCCTCGCACCATCCCGAGGACTTGGACAGTTACACAAATAGCGCTCGGGTGGTGATGGACTTCGTCGGATCTGACTCCACCGTCGAACTCAGTCGCAGACTGCTGCGGTTTGGTGGTAGTTACGTCGGTGTGGCGATAGGTGGACACATTGAACTCCCCCTGACCGATCTCGTAGAACGCGAATTGCGATTTGAGGGAGTCTTCGTCGGAACCTACGAGGACCTCTGCAAGGTGACCACCTTGGCATTGAGTGGCAGGGTGCGACCCACGGTGCAGAGATACGACCTCGTTGATGCCAATCGAGCCCTTCATGACTTAGCGGAAGGCCGTGTTCGGGGTCGAGCTGTCTTGACGCCTTGAGCTCCTGCCGCATGCTGCCGAACGAGTACGCGAACTGCCCCAATCACCCATATGGGGCGATGATTTTACTGTTATAGCATCTGGCGTTGTGACAAGGCGGGCTCTCATCACTGGAGCAGCCAGTGGCATCGGTCTTGCGACGGCCCAACTCCTTCGAGATCGGGGGCATGACATTGTCGCCGTCGACATCCAGCCACGAAGTTCCGTGGATGCGTTACTTCAATCAAATTACTACTCTTGCGATGTCAGCGACCCGGCTTCAGTCGCAACGCTCAAGAACGAGGTGGGCGATGTGTCCGTGCTCGTGAACTCCGCGGGTGTTGTTGGCCCGAACAAGCCCACATGGGAAGTTTCCGATGAAGAATGGCGCAAGACGATGTCCATCAACTTGGATGGCATCTTCTTCATGTCGCGCGCGTTCGTCCCTTCGATGCGATCCGCCGGATGGGGACGAGTCGTCAACGTGGCCAGCATTGCCGGCAAAGAAGGCAACCCGAACCTCGCTGCCTACTCCGCCTCCAAGGCGGGTGTCATCGGCTTCACCAAGTCACTCGGAAAGGAACTGGCAACCTCAGGAGTATTGGTGAACGCAATCGCGCCCGCAGTAATCGCCACCCCGATGAATGACGACACATCCCCCGAAGTACTGAGGTACATGCTGGCGAAGATTCCCATGGGTCGAACTGGTACCGCCAAGGAAGTAGCGGCCCTCATCACTTGGCTAGCGAGCGACGATTGCAGTTTCTCTACGGGTGCTTGCTACGACATTTCTGGTGGGCGGGCGACCTACTGACATGACTGACCGCTATCTGGTGACTGGTGCAAATGGCTGCATTGGTGCTTGGGTCCTACACCATCTCACACTCGCCGGCGCCGACGTCATTGCATTTGACTTACAGCCCGACGAACATCGTCACCGACTCGTCAACCGCGGGAAAATACCTGAGGTGGAATGGCGCTGGGGCGATCTCACGAAAGCCGAGGATGTCCGTCGTGCAGCGTTGGGAGCTGCCCGAATCATCCATCTGGCGGCGCTACAAATTCCCTTCTGTCGGGCAAATCCTGCTGCGGGAGCCGCGGTCAACGTAGTGGGCACCGTTCACATTTTTGAAGCTGCGAAGGAGTTGGGAATTTCACAGATTGCTCAAGCAAGCAGCATCGCCGTGTATGGCGCAGCATCCGATTGCGACAGCGTGATCTTGCCCGTTGGTTCGGCACGGAATCCCACCACTCTGTACGGCGTCTACAAGGCTGCCTGCGAGGACCTCGCCAAGGTGTATTGGACTGAACACAAGATTCGGAGTGTCTGCCTGCGTCCACACACCGTATTTGGGCCCGGCAGAGACCAGGGCATGACATCCTTGCCCAGCATCGCAATCGAAAAGGCAGTTGCTCGTGAGTCCTATCACGTCACCTACGGTGGACGGCTCGACTTCCAGTATGCCTCAGATGTTGCCAAGTCGTTTATTGACGCCGCCAACTCCGCGCTCGACGGCGCACCGGTATTTGATCTGGCGGGGGCCGCCATTCACGTACGCGACTTCGTCGAAGTCATTCGGACAGCAACGGGATTCTCGGAGATAACCTGTGGCGACGATCAACTCCCCGTCGTAGCGGGCGCAAATGGTGACGCTTGGAAATCGCTTCCAGGTGTTGCGCAGCCAACGGATCTCGCAGTTGCAATTGCGGAAAGTGCTGAACTCTTCAAGTTGGCGAGATCATGAAACTGTTGCGAGTGGGCAACCCCGGCGAGGAACGTCCGTACGTCATTGACGCTGAAGGGATAATTCGTGACGCCAGCAGCCTGTGCCAAGACTTTGGTCCGTCAACTCTCTCACCGGGATTTCTCATGGCGATGTCTAGCAATCTTGACTCCCTTCCTGCGGCCTCTATCGATGGTCAACGCATTGGTGCACCAATGTCACGGCCAGGAAAAGTTGTTTGCATCGGCTTGAACTATCGCAATCACGCCAAAGAAGCGGGCATGCAAATTCCAACAGAGCCGATCATCTTCATGAAGGCCCCCAACACGGTTATCGGCCCCAATGACGATGTTCGAATTCCCAAACGATCGCGAAAGACCGACTGGGAAGTAGAACTTTGTGTTGTCATGGGCTCCCGCGCAAGTTACATCGAGTCAGAATCTGACGCGTTGAGCCATGTCGCTGGATTCGCGATTTCCAATGACGTTTCCGAGCGAGAATTTCAGTTGGAGCGCGGAGGTCAATGGGACAAAGGAAAGTCGTGCGACACCTTCAATCCACTCGGACCGTTCATTGTCACCCGTGACGAAATCACGGATGTGCAAGGGCTCGATATGTGGCTTGATGTCGATGGGGTACGTCAGCAGTCCGGAAGCACTTCCGACATGATTTTCAGCGTGGCCCACATTGTGTGGTACGTAAGTCAGTTCATGGTGTTGGAACCTGGTGATCTCATCAACACCGGAACTCCCGCAGGGGTTGGAAATGGCTTCAAGCCGCCACGATTTCTGCGTCCGGGACAGGAGATTGCACTTGGAATCAGCGGTCTTGGTGAGCAACGCGTAAGGACCATCGCGACTCCCTAACATTTCCCAGGCGCGGCGCGCTGGTCGGCACGGCGCTCGAGCGCCGCACCGTCAGTTGCCTTGGATTCCTTCCCACTCCTCGAGCGTCATCAACACCTCGCGCGGCTTCGAGCCCTCGCTCGGGCCAACGATGCCGCGCTGTTCGAGCAAGTCCATCAGGCGGCCGGCACGGGCGAACCCCACCTTCAACTTGCGCTGCAACATCGAGGTCGAGCCCAGCTGCGTGCGAACGATGAGGTCGATTGCGTGCTTCAGCAGCTCGTCGTCGTCTTCGTCGCCGGTGGTGCCGCCGGGAAGTTCGTCCGCGCCTTTCGCATTGCCGCTGCCCTCGATGCCCGGCACGTACGACACTTCGGGTGACTGGCGCTTCCAGTGCGCCACGATGTTGCGCACTTCGTTCTCCCCGACCCACGCCGACTGCACACGCTGGGCCGTGCTCGTGTTGCCCGGCAACATGAGTAGGTCACCCTTGCCCACCAGCTTCTCTGCTCCAGCCTGATCCAAGATCACGCGACTGTCGGTGAGGCTCGACACGGCGAACGCCATGCGGGCCGGAATGTTGGCCTTGATCACGCCGGTGATTACGTTGACGCTCGGTCGCTGGGTGGCGACGATGAGATGGATGCCGATCGCGCGTGCCTTCTGCGCGATACGGGTGATGCACTCTTCGACGTCGCGCGCAGCGACCACCATCAAGTCGTTCAACTCATCGACCACCACCACGATGAACGGCATGCGCTCCATTTGCTGCGTTGCCCCCATGACGGTGTCGTCGCCTGTGTTCAGTTCGCCGCGGTCGTACGCCGCGTTGTAGCCCGAGATGTCACGGAAGCCGGCCTCGACGAGCACGTCGTAACGACGTTCCATTTCCTTCACTGCCCAACCGAGGGCGTTCGCTGCCTTCTTCGGTACGACGACAGGTTGTGTCAAGAGGTGCGGCAGACCGGCGTACTGCCCCATCTCCACTTGCTTGGGGTCGACGAGAATCATCCGCACCTGCTCGGGCGTGGTGCGCATCAGCAGGGTGGAGATGATGCAGTTGAGCACGCTCGACTTGCCCGCGCCCGTCGCGCCGGCAATCAGCAGATGCGGTGTGGTGGAGATATTGAGGAACACCGGTCGACCTGCAATGTCCTTACCGATGGCGACCTCGAGCGGGTGCTGCGCCGACTTGGCTTCGGGGGCGGTGAGCAAGTCACCGAGCGACACGAGGTCGCGCGAGTCATTTGGTACTTCGATGCCGATGGCCGAACGACCAGGAATCGGCGCCAAGATGCGAACGTCGGCGGCGGCCATCGCATAGGCGATGTCCTTCGACAACGACGTGAGTCGCGCGACCTTGACGCCTTCGCCGAGTTCGAGTTCGTATCGCGTGACCGTGGGGCCGCGCGTGAAGCCGACCAGCCGCGTGTCGACACCGTGCGACGCAAGCGCCATGACGAGCGCGTCGCCGCGCTCGGCAACCGCCTCCTCGTTGGCCCGTCTGTTGCTTGTGAGAGCCAACATGTCGAGCGGCGGGAGGTCCCACGACGACGGTTTTGCACCGGGCCCGAGCGACATCTCCTGCTGCTCGCCGCGCCCGGGCTTGCTCGACAACGGCTTGGCCGGTGACGGTGCTGCGAGCTCGGGTTTCGGCTTCACCACTCGCAGACGCGTCTTGCGTTTGCGACCCTCAACTTCGTGTTCACCTTCGACTCCTGCCTCGGTGGCGAAGTCGCCGTCGTCGTCATGGTCGTAGATGTCGCCGCGTGCCGTCGCTTCATCGTGTTCGCGGCGCGCGGCTTCCAATTCATCAATGCCGGCGACGACGTTGGTGTCACCTTCCGCGTCGTATGGCGCATCACCACCCTCGCGGTAGCGGCGCGCAGCGTCGTCAATCTTCTTGAACAGCCCCGCCATCGCACGCAACAGGTCGGGCAGCGATTTGCCCGATGCAAGCATGAGCCCGAGCACGATCGTGGGCGCCAAGATGACCACCGCACCAACCGGCGACAACCACGACTCGAGCGGTTGACCGACGAGCCAACCCAGCCATCCGCCCGCGCCTTCGAGTGCGCCGAGCGAGATTTCCAATTCGTTGGCGGCAAGGAACACATGCAGCAAGCCGAGCAGCGCCACCGACACCACCAACCAACCGAAGGTCAGCCGCACGCGGTGCTCAATGCTCACCCGCTTGAGCAGCGCGATACCGAGTCCGAGGCAGACGACAGGCAATACGTACCGACCGAGACCGACCGTCCAGCGCAGGCCGGTATCGAGGCCACGCCCGACCGGGCCGACCACGCTCACATAGACCGACAGCGACAGGAGCGCGCCCAGCACCATGAAGAGCATCCCCATCAGCTCGCCCGCGCGCTCGGCGAGGATCGGCTTCAACACGGGTTCGCCCTGCACCACCCTGAATTTGGTCGAGGGATCTATCTCGTCGTGGGTGCGGCCGAGCTCACGCGACGAGGCGCGACGGCGCGACGGGGCTTTCTTGGCTGGGGACGGCACGAATCCAAAGTACCTGTGGGGTGCGTGATGCTGGTGGACTAACGCGCCGCGGCGCGCGCTGCGACGAGGTTCGCAATGACCCTCGCGGCGCGCTCGGCCAAACCGGCCGGTGGCGGACCCATCGGCAATCGTGCCTCACCGACGTCGAGGCCGAGATGGTTCATCATCACCTTCGTGGGTAGCGGGTTGGGGGTGTCGTCACCGGTCTCGAAAGCGAAGCTCTCCTGCAGGCGTGCGTTCACCTTGTGCGCCCCAGCCGTGTCGCCGGCATTCCACTTAGTGAACATCTCTTGGTGGTCGACCGCGCTCCAGTGTGTGGCGACGCCAATCACTGCGGTGCAGCCGACTGCCATCAGAGGCAGCGTCAAGCCGTCGTCACCCGAGATGAGTTCGAACGACGACGGCACCATCGTCATCAGTCGTGCGCTCTCCCCCGGGTTGCCGGCGGCATCCTTCACACCAGCCACGTTCCTGACTTCGTTGGCCAGTTTCGCCAACGTCGACGTGTTGATCTTGCGGCCCGTTCGCACCGGGATGTCGTAGATCACGACGGGCAGCGACGTTGCCGAACACATCGCACGGATATGCGCCTCGATCCCCGCCTGTGGCGGTCGGTTGTAATACGGGCACACGGCGAGAATGCCGGCGACGCC
>Ga0194112_10002596_pt1 | contig 25730 bp, 13 predicted proteins | sample TA2MahC400mmetaG_FD_146191 | JGI IMG/M metagenome (GOLD analysis project Ga0194112, IMG submission 146191) | Freshwater microbial communities from Lake Tanganyika, Tanzania - TA2015016 Mahale Deep Cast 400m | ecosystem: Environmental > Aquatic > Freshwater > Lake | place: Tanzania: Lake... | reverse complement strand
TCTCGGGGTTTCGATATTTCTTGACGACCGTGGTGCCGTCCTCGTGGGTCGTCACCTCGCAGGTCTGCCAGTCCATCACGAGCGAGCCGAGGGTGCCGGTGGCCTCGAGCCAGCCGCGCTTGGGGTTCGAGTCGATGCTCGACAGCATGAGCGTGAGCCACGCGCCGTTCTTGAACCGGGCGATGGCGAAGCCCTCGTCCTCGTTCGTGTCCTGCTTCCACGCCGTCTTGTCGGCCCAGAAGCCTGTGTGGTTGAAGCCTGTGACCTCGGCCATTTCGGCGCCCTGGAGGATTTGGAGCGAGTATTCGAGCAGGTGGACGCCCCAGTCGTAGAGGATGCCGCCGGAGATGCTCTTGGAGGAGCGCCACCAGTCGCCCGGCTTCCCGTAGCCGCCCATGTGTGCCTCGACGCGGAAGACCTGGCCGATGACGCCGCTGCGGACCAGCTTCACCGCGTTCAGGATGCAGCCGTCCCAGTGCCTGTTATGGTAGGTCGAGAGGGTGAGGCCGCCCTTCTTCGCCTTGGCGATCATCGCATCGCATTCGGCGGTGGTGATGGCGAACGGCTTCTCGCACACCACGTGGCGGCCGGCCTTCAGGCACTGGATGGCCAGCTTGGCGTGCGTGTTGTGGGGCGTGATGATGGCGAGGAGGTTGACATCCGACTTCTTGAGCATCGTGGCGACCGAGGTGTAGGTCTCGATGCCCGGGAACTCCTGCTCGGCGACCTTGAGTCGCTCGGGGTCAATCTCGGCGACGGCCGTGGGCACCATCCCCGCCCGCTTCATCTCGTTCAGGTGGGCGCGTCCCATGTTGAACGCCCCGCCATAGCCGATGACCCCGACCTTGATCTCTTCCGGCTTCGCAAACCGCTTCACCCGCTTGTCTCCTTACCTGGAAACAGCCCATCGCACGAAAGGCGACACGGGGGCGTATTGTAAGCCGGACCGGCCCGGCGCGCAAGCGGGGGCAACGCCCTCTTGCATCGCCCAGGAGTTGCAGTATGCTGGCAGGCGAACGGGAAGCACGCACCACTGACACCCGAGGGCGATGCGATGGCAAAGAAGCTCTGGCCGCTGGGCACGATCCTTGGCCTTCTCCTTGCGGCGGGCTGCGCGCGCGTGGGGGTGACCCTCGTGGAGGACGGCCGCGCGCAAGCGGCCATCTACGTCGCGCCCGACGTGATGGCCCACGACTCGAAGGAGCAACTGAGGAACCCCGCGCTTGAGGCCGAGCTGCAACGTCGCCGCCTCCGGGAGTCGGTCAACGACCTCGCGGCCTACCTGGGGAGGATGTCGGGCGCGAAGGTCGAGGTGGTGACGGGTTCGCCGCAGCCCGGCGACCGGCGTGTGCCCATCCTTATCGGCAGCCTGGCGGCCAACCGCTTCGGTTGCGTGAGGACGACCTATCCCTACAAGCAGGCGTTCCGCGTCGTTGTCTCCCCGCGGGGCGTCGGGCTCTTCGGCGAGTCCGACCTTGCGACGAGCTACGCCATCTACGAGCTCCTCCACCGCCTCGGCTGCCGATGGTTCATGCCCAGCGGAATGGGCGAGTGCATCCCCGCGCTCAGGACCATCGAGCTGCCGCAGACGGACGTGGCGTCAGCCCCCGGAACCATCTACCGCGGCATCTGGTACGCCGACGACGCCTATCGGCGCCGCAACCGCATGGGCGGCTTGCTCCTCTCCGCCGGTCACGCGCTCGAACTCGCCTATCTCACGAAGGACGACCTGGCGGCCCACCCCGAATGGCAGGCGACCGATGCCGCGGGCAAGCCCATCCCAGGCCGCTACAAGTGGAGCAACAGGGAGCTGGCCAACGCCATCGCCGACAAGATCCTCGCCCACCACGCTGCGAACCCGCAGCCCTCCTTCTCCCTCTCGCCTGACGACGGCTGCACATTCGACGACTCGCCGGCGGACAAGGCGCTCGACGCCGGCGACTTCGACCCCACCTGCCAGATGACAGCGCTCACCGACCGCCTGCTCGTTGTCGCCAACCGCATTGCCGAGCGGGTCACGGCGAAGGTGCCCGACGTGCTCTTCGGCCTCCTGGCCTACGTCCAATACACCCGCCCGCCGCTGCGCGAGACGCCGCACCCCGCTATCGTGCCCCAGATCGCCCCCATCACCTACAGCCGCGCGCACCCGATGAACGACGACCGCGTGCCCGGGAACCCCAGCCTTCGCGCCATCGTCGAGGGCTGGGGCAGGAAGGCCAAGGCCACCTCCTACTACTTCTACGCCTACTTCCTCGCCGAGGTCACGGCCCCTCAGCCCATGCTCACCAAGTGGGGTCACGACGTGCCCTATGTCCTCGCCAAGGGAAACTGCCGCTTCTGGCAGCCTGAAACCCTCCCCAACTTCGAGACCATGATGTACGCGCTCTACATGGGCAACCGCCTGGCCTGGGACCCCACGGAGAAGCCCCAGGACGTGTATCGCGAGATCAACGAGCGCTTCTACGGCGCCGCCGCGGGGCCGATGGCCGCCTACTGGAGCTTCGTGGACAGCGTGTGGGTGGACACGCCCGAGTACTCCGGCTGCGGCTTCGGCTACCTCCGCCGCTGGACGCCCGAGCGGATGAAGCGTGCGCGCGAGCTGATGAACGCCGCCATCGCGGCGGCGAAGACCGACACGGAGCGATTCCGCATCGGCATCGCCGATGAATCGCTCAAGCTCTTCGAGCTGTTCATGAAGCTGCGCAACGACCAGGCCGAAGGGCGCTTCGCTACCCTCGCCGCCGACGCCGATGCCTGGCGCAAGCAAGTGCTCGCCCTCGGCGAGAAGTACAGAGACCAGTTCGCCTTCTGCCGGGTCGGCTGGACGCCTCACACGGTGGGCGGCGGCTACTTCGCCCAGTTCTACGAGCAGACCTACAAGGACGCCTCGCGCATTGCCAGGGACTTCGCGATCCTCACCCCCAAGCCCCTGCGGGGATTCCGGTACTTCGCTGACCCAGACAAGAAGGGCGAGAGCATGGGTTGCGCCAAGCCCGACTTCGACGAGGGCGGGTGGAAGACCACCGACGTGTGCCTCGAGACCTGGTCCAGCCTGGGCCTCCACGACTACTTCAAGAGCGTGTGGTATCGCACGAGCGTCGAGCTGCCGCCCGTGCCGGCCGGCAAGAAGGTCTTCCTCTGGGTTGGCAGCACCGACGGCAGCGTGAAGGTCTTTGTCAACGGCCAACACATCCCCTACATCGCCGCCGTCGCGCAGCCCGACAAGACGACGAAGCAGGAGACCCGCGTTGCTGCCGAGGGCTACTGCCAGCCCTTCAGCTTCGACATCACTGCCGCCCTCAGGCCCGGGGCGAAGAACACCCTCGCCCTCTTCTGCACCCGCACATTCTTCAACGAACTCGGCACAGGCGGCCTCCTCGCGCCCGTGGTCCTCTACCGCGAGAAGGACTGAGTGGCGTTCAAGCGGCTGCCCACGGAGACGCCCGGAAGGGGATAGAGGCGAAGCCTTGACATCCGCTGCGCCGCGCCGTAGCATGGGGGTGGCGAGGAAGCATGAGAAGGAGAAGCCGTGAACACCAGGAATCTCCCGGCAGAGCTACGCCGCCCGGCCATCGCGGCCCCGCTTCTTGCCCTGGCGGCCCTGGCCATCGCCGGCTGCGAGCCGCCGATCTTCGCGGAACTCCAGAACCGCGTTCAGAAGGGCCTCACGTTCCTCGCCGTGCTCCAGGACCCGACGCAATACAGGGGCGCCGTGGTCATCTGGGGCGGGGTGATTCTGAGCACGGCGAACAGCAAGACCGGCAGCGAGGTGGTCGTGCTGGAGACGCCGCTGGACGCCTCGGGCTGCCCGCTGCCCGCGCGCTGCTCGCGCGGACGCTTCATCGCCAGGACGCCCGCCTTCCTCGACCCCGAGGTCTTCCGCCGCGACCGGCGGGTGACATTCGGCGGCGAGGTCGCAGGCAGCGAGTCGCGGCCCCTCGGCGACACGAAATACAACTACCCCGTCCTCAATGTCCTCAGGAGCGCCGTGTGGGGCGAGCCGATACCGGCCTACTACTATCCCTACTATGGCGCCTATTGGGGACCTTACTGGGGGCCCTACTGGGATCCACTCTGGGACCCGTTCTGGCCTCGCTATGGCTACAGCTTCGGCTTCGGCTGGCGTAGCCATCCCCACTGGCGCGGGCATCGCCATTGACCGCGGGGCCGCACGGCGCCTCTTCCCTCCCGCAGATTCCAATACCTGCGGGAGGGTAAGCGCAGAGTGAGCGATAGAGCGCAGGGGGTCAGCGGCAACCCATGGGCATGCCCATGAGGGACAGGGTCATGGGCCTGAGCTCGCGCTTGAAGGGGTCGAGGACAAGTTCGAGGGCCTCCAGCGTCGTGGTGCCCAGGAGATTGGAGTCGCCGGGTTCCCCGAAAATCACGGGCGCCGCGCCGCCCACGCCCCTATACTCGAAATAGGCGTCGCCGATCTTCCGTTCGATCTCGTGGCCGTCGGCGAGGTGGAAGGTTCGGGTCCGATAGGGGCGAATGCACAGCCGCCTCAGCACTTCGCCTTGAACCACTGAGTACACCGCCCCGCTGTCCAAAAGAAACGTCACACACTCCCCCGCCACCGCGTCATGGTTCTTCTTGACGAGAATGCCGACAGTCTTCACCAAAGTGCCCTCCAATAGTCACTGCCCAAGCGGCAGCAGTAGGCTCACTGGCGCGAAGGGGGACATGGGGACGGTGAGCTTGCCGTCGGTGATGGGGATCGGCTCGCCGATGGGCCGGCCGCGCAGGTCGCAAGGCTGGGCGCTCTTCGGCCGAAGGCCGACTGGCAGCTGAAGCGTGCACGGCTCCTTTGCACCCGTCTGCTCCCAGAGGCGGAGGAGCAGCCCCTCGCCGTCGGGGTTAGGGCCCAAGGCAGTGACGAGGATGCCCTTGCGGGAAACCGAAATGCCCTCCCGCATCGGCGGCAGCTTGCCCGCAGCGCGCCATTCCTGGCCCACCACGCACGGCTGCCGCGCCTCCCACGAGGGGCCGATGAGGTTCGCCGCAGTGTCGTTGCCCGAGACGGTCCATAGCCGAACCCGGACGAACCAGAGTCCACGAGTCCACTGCTGGAAGTTCGTCGAGATGGCGTTGTTGAACAGGTTGAAGAAGATATGGGGCTTGTTGGGCACGAAGTCGCGCGAGTAGCGCCACAACCCAGGGCGCTCCAGGCTCACGAGAGGAAGGTCAGGAGAGCAGAGACTGACGCCGTTGCCATCTGGGTCGGTCACAGTGATCCCTGTGTTCACGCAGTAGGCGTCGTGGTTCGCCGAGCGCTGGAAGTCCGTGGCGGGGTTCACGACTGAGCCAAGGCGTCCCACCCGGAATCTCGGCTTGCCGATGTTCAGCGGGAAGCAGAGCCATCCCGCCTCAGGCCAGGGATCGGGCTCCTTCTCAACACGGTACTGGAACTCCACAAATGGCTGCGAGGCATACAGCTTCACGATCATGCCCACCGTGCCAGGCGGCTGGGGCCAGAGGCCGGCCCCCGCATCGAACTGGTTGCAGGAGATCACGAGTTCCACATTGCTCGGCGAGGTCCCAATATGGGGCTTCTCCCTCGCGGGAGGCAGGTCGTTCTTCCCAAGGTCCGCTATCGCCCAGCCCGGCTTCTGCCGCAGGTAGGCGTCCAGATAGGCTTTCACCTGATCCGCGTCGAAGCGCTCGTAGAGGTACTGTCCGAAGCCAAGGGGCGCGGCAGAATCAGCCAACTCCCGTCCGGTTGGCTTGTGAATGATTGACGCCACGCTGCCGCGTGCCGGGTCGAAGCGAACGCGGAAGAAGGCGTTCTCGATGGTTGCCGTCGCCTTGTCGGCGCGGAGATCACCGGTCGCCCTATCGGGTTTCGCGGGCACAAAGGTGCGGTAGCCCATAGGGGGCACGTCGTGTGCGAAGAAGGAAATCATGTCCGTATCGCGCAAGACAGGGACAACCCGGCCCGTGACGACGTCAGCGACGGCTTCCACAGGGCTCGCCTCCAGGATGTCGACCAAGCCGTTCCGTGTCCAGGGTAGCGGGTTGTACACCACATAGCGCTTTCCTTCGACATTTACGGCCTTTGCCAGTGCGAAGAGGTCGTGGTGAAGCGCGTTCCTGGCAGTTCTGTGGGCCTCATTGATATAGGCTCCATGCTCGGCCCAGGATTCCTCGGCGCGCTTGTAGACGCCCTTCGCGTGGGCGGCCTCCCACTCGGCGCCGTAGAGGCGCTTGCCCCAGGCCTTGAAATCGAGACCCCAGGTGTGCTCGCTGTACATCAGGCTCCGCTCGTAGGCCGCGGCCACGGCGTCCTTCGCGCTCGGCACGTCAACGCCCCAGATGCGGAGGAGGGTGTTGAGGCTTTCGAGGGCCATGATGGTCGGGCGCACGTTGCGCATGATCTTGGTTTCGATGGGCATGGACATGATGCCGTGGACCCAGGTGTCGGGCATGTCGGCGCGGATGACGGGCAGGTCGGGCTTCTCGCGGCGAATGGCGTCGGCGAAGTCGCTGAGGCGGCCGAAGCGGACCTTCACGCCCGGCATCTCTCTGGCCGCGCGGTCGAGGAGGGCGCGGACGTGGGCGGGGTCGGGCGGCCCCTGGTTGTCGCCCGTGTGGATGAGGGCGAGCCAGGTGGCATGAGGCCAATTGCCGGGCGGCCGCAGCCCCGTGCCGTAGTCGCCGGCGTACATCGTGAGGAGCCGCGATCCGTCGGGGCCTTCCCACCAGAACAGCGGCGGAACGTCGGGCGTCGGGCAGGCCGCGTTGCAGCCGACGTGGAGGAACTCGACGCCCGCGTGGACGAGCACGGTGGGGAGAATCCAGGTGTGGGACGGCACATCGGTCATCTTCGCGTCGCAGGGGAGCGGCTGGCCGAGCGAGCGGGCGAGCTCAGAGGAGAATCGCATCCCCCGCACCAGGTCCTCCAGGTCGAGCGATTCGGTGTGGAGGGTGCCTGGGAGGGCGTGGGTGACGAGGCGGCCTTCGCGGGCGGCGTCGAGGATGCGCTTGCGCCGCTCGGGCGTCTGCTCGGGGCCGAGGAGCTGCGCCATCGGCCAGCCGGGTAGGGTCCACACGAAGCGGTTCTCGGGCGGGAGGCCCTGCGCGTCGTCGCAGACCTTGAGCGCCTTGTCAATCATCCCCGTGCGGTAGTGGGCCACCACGTCGCGCGCCATCGCCGTGTAGCCGATGTCGAAGTGGGTCTTGAAGACGACCACGACCTCCTTCACCGCGGCGGAGCCCGCCCGTGCACACAGTACGGCCACAAGGGTCGCCAAGAGCCTCGTTCTCATCAGGATTGCCCTCAACGCAGTTCGATCCGAGCGCTGACCAACGCATGCGGCGGGACGGCTGCTCGCAGGGTGCTGCCCTTCGCGGCCAGGTCGAAGCGCCTGGGGCGTACTTTGTTCGGGGCGTCGGGGCCGTTGTGGTCGCGCACGTCCTTCGACGTGAGGACCTTCGCCGCGACCTTCGCCACTGCGCCGTCGCGCAGCCGAATCGCCACGTCGCACGGCTCAGTGAGGTGGAGGTTCTGGAGCGTGAGGATGAGCGTCTTGCTCTCGGGGCTGACTGAGGCCGAGGCGCTGATGACGGGGAGTTGCACGACCGAGCCGTCGCCCTTCCGGGCCTCCACCGTCGGCACGCCGTCCAACTCGACTCGCACGGCGTCGTTGCCCATGTGCCTCTGGTAGAGGTCGTAGGCGTGATACGTCGGCGTGAGCCACATCTTCTCCTCCTGCGTCTGGGCGACGCACTGGAGGACGTTGATGGTCTGTGCGATGTTGGCCATCGTCACCACGTCGGCGTGGCGGTTGAAGACGTCGAAGACCGCGGCGGCGACGAGGGCATCGCGGAGGGTGTTGCGCTGGTAGAGTCCGCTGTCGTTCCGCGCCTCTGGGTGCCAGACGCCCCATTCGTCCACGATGACGCCGATCTTGCGCCCCGTCTTGTTGTAGAGCTGGATTGCCGTGGCCGCCTCGATGATGTCCTGCTCCACCTGGAGTGCGCAGGGGTAGAGGTTGTAGTACTCGGTGTCGGTGAACTCGGTGGCGTGGCCGCAGTTGTAGTAGCGGTGGACCGAGAGATGGTCAATCATCCGTAAGTCGCCGAGGGTTTCGAGGAACTTGCGGTTCCAGTCGGGCGTGGTGTGGCCGCAGGCGATGAGCTCGATGGGCGAGGAGGAGCGGCCTCGCAGGTAGCAGGCGAAGCGGCGGTACTCGCGGGCGTAGTCGTCGGGATAGAAGCGGCCGCCGCAGCCCCAGTTCTCGTTGCCCACGCCCCAGTAGACGACACCGAAGGGGTCGCGATGGCTGTTGTGGGCGCGGAGCTGCGAGCGGGCGGTGTTGCCCGCCCAGTTGCAGTACTCGATCCAGGCGGCCGCCTCCTCTGGTGTGCCGGAGCCGACGTTGAGGCAGATGTAGGGGGCCGCTTCGGCCTGGCGGCAGAGGTCAATGAACTCGTGGGTGCCGAACTCGTTGGATTCCTCGGCGTGCCACCAGAGGTTGATGCGGCGTGGGCGGGCGTCGCGTGGGCCGATGCCGTCGCGCCAGTGATAGTCGTCGGCGAAGCAGCCGCCGGGCCAGCGTATGACGGGTGCGAGGAGCCGCCGCAGGGCGGCCACCGTGTCGTTGCGGATGCCGCGGGTGTTGGGGATTGGCGAATCTTCGCCGACCCAGAAGCCCTCATAGATGCAGCGGCCCAAGTGTTCGGCGAAGTGGCCGTAGACCATCGGGCTGATCGTGCCCAGCCTGTCCTCGACGCGAATCGTCAGCTTTGCCACGGCGCTTCTCCTGGAGAAGGACAAGGGAGCATCACGAATGGCACGAATTGACGAATAGCACGAATGGGGCCGGAAAGCAAGGCAACCTCGGTTGACAAGAGGGCCACAGAGAAGGTAACCTTGCTGCCCGTAGAGGTCGTGAAGTGAGAGGTTCGCGCATGCGATGGCGGCTTGGATTGTGGCAGATGCTCTCGGCCCTTCTGGCCAGCGGGCTTGCGCGCGCCGGGGATGCTCCGGCGCAGCCCAACCCACTGTCGAAGCATGGCGTCGAAGAGATCGTCTTCGCCGCCCGAATGTCCGGCACGGACCACTACTATGTGAACTTCGGCTACTACGTGACGAACCCCCAGCAGAAGGGCTATCGCGACGGCGGGCGCCTGTGCCGACTGGACCTGCGCACCGACTCGGTGAAGGTGCTGCTGGACGATCCCCAGGGCGGCGTGCGCGACCCACAGGTTCACTACGACGGGGCGAAAATCCTCTTCTCCTATCGCCGCGGTGGCCAGCCCTACTTCCACCTCCACGAGATCAACGCGGACGGGAGCGGCCTCCGGCAGCTCACCGACGGGCCGGCCGATGACATCGAGCCTGTGTATCTGCCCGACGGTGACATTGTGTTCTGCTCGTCCCGCTGCAATCGCTGGGTGGCCTGCTGGTACACCCAGGTGGCCATCCTCTACCGCTGCGATGGCGATGGCAAGCGCATCCGCCCGCTCTCCAGCAGCATCGTCCACGACAACACCCCGTGGGTCCTCCCCGACGGCCGCCTGGTCTACACCCGCTGGGAATACGTGGACCGCAGCCGAACGAGCTACCACCACCTGTGGACCGTGAACCCCGACGGCACGGGCCAGATGACCTACTACGGCAACATGCACGGCGGCACGGTGATGATTGACGCCAAGCCGATCCCCGGCACCAACCAGGTCGTGTGCTCCTTCTCCCCAGGCCACGGCGTGCCCGAGCACCAGGGGGCCATCACGATCATCAACCCCAACGCGGGGCCGGATGCCAAGCCCTATGCCCGCCGCATCACGCGTGAGGAGAAGTTCCAGGACCCATACCCTCTGGCCGAGGACGCCTTTCTCGTTGCCCAGGGCAAGCGTCTGCTCCTGATGGACGGCCAGGGCGAGACGCAGGCGCTCTACGAGCTGCCCGCGGGCGACCGCCTCGACCTCCACGAGCCGATGCCCCTTCGTCCGCGCCCCCGCGAGCGGGTCATCCCCTCACGCACGCGGCCAGAGAGCGAGACGGGCCGCCTCGTCCTCGTCAACGTCACCCACGGGCGCAACATGGCGGGCGTGAAGCCGGGCGAGGTCAAGAAGCTCCTCGTCCTCGAGCAACTGCCCAAGCCAGTGAACTTCAGCGGCGGGATGGAGCCGCTGACCCTGAACGGGGCCTTCACGCTCAAGCGCATCCTCGGCACCGTGCCCGTCGAGCCCGATGGCTCGGCCAGCTTCGACGTTCCCGCCCTCCGCAGCATCTACTTCGTTGCGCTCGACGAGCGCGACCTCTCCGTCAAGCGCATGCAGAGCTTCGTCACCGTCCAGCCCGGCGAGGCGACCAGTTGCGCCGGCTGCCACGAGAGCCGCGCCAACACCCCGCTCACGCCCCCCGAGGGCCTCATGGCCCTCCGCCGCCCGCCCAGCCGCATCGAGCCGATCGCCGGCGTGCCCGAGGTCTTTGACTTCCCCCGCGACATCCAGCCCATCCTCGACAAGCACTGCCTCAAGTGCCACGACTGCGAGCCGCACGACGGCCAAGGCCCCCGCGCCGGCGGCGTCGTCCTCTCCGGCGACCGCGGCCCCATGTACTCCCACAGCTACTACACACTCCTCTCCCGCGGCCTGGTCTCGCACGGCAGCGACGCCGAGGGCAACCGCCCGCCCCGCGTCATCGGCAGCTCCGCCAGCCGCCTGATGAAGCTCATTGATGGCTCCCACTACGGCGCCAGGCTCTCGGCCCACGAGGCCACGATGGTGCGCCTGTGGATCGAGACAGGCGTCTTCTACCCCGGCACCTACGCCGCCCTCGGCACGGGCATGGTCGCGGCCCATCCGCCCGCCAAAGAGGTCCAGGAACGGTGCGCGGGCTGCCACGCCGCGCAGGATGCTCGCCCCGGGAAACCCGCCGCCGTCCGGTTCCGCCACCCCGACGACCTGCTGTTCAACCTCACGCGCCCCGACAAGTCGCTCCTCCTCCTTGCCCCCTTGGCGGCCAAGGCGGGTGGCTACGGCCTGTGCAGGCCCCTGCCGCCCGCGGCCAAGCCCCGCCCAGCTACGCCGACAAGTGTGGACGACCAGCTCCAGGAAATCCTCGCCGAGAACGCCCCGAAGCAGCCGCCCGCGCCCCCCGTGGTCTTCGCCGACACCGCCGACCCCGTCTACCAGCGGCTCCTACAGGTCGTCCTCAAGGGCAAGGATGACCTCGACAGGGTGAAGCGCTTCGACATGCCCGGCTTCCGCCCGAACGAGCACTACATCCGCGAGATGAAGCGCTACGGCGTCCTGCTCCAAGCGCTCGGCCCTCTCAATCCCGTAGACTTCTATGCCGCAGACCAGGCCTACTGGAAGGCATTCTGGCACACGCCGTTCCCCCCATAGCCACCCCTTTCCATACTGGAGAGTCCGATGCCCGACAGGTACGTGCTCATTGGCGCGGGCAGCGTGTCGTTCACCCGCGGCCTAGTGGCCGACATCATCCGCACGGGGAAGGAGATCGAGCTGGGGCTTGTGGACATCAGCCCCGAAGCGCTCGACGTGGCGGAGAAGCTCGTGGCGAAGATGGTCGCCGCCAAGGGCGCGCCCATTCGCATCACGGCCTCGCTCGACCGCCGCGACCTGTTGTCTGGCGCTCACGCGGTGATCTGCACCGTCGGCGTCGGCGGCCGCCGAGCCTGGGCCGCCGACATCGCCGTCCCCCGCAAGCACGGCGTCTTCCAGCCCGTCGGCGACACGGCAATGCCGGGCGGACTCTCCCGCGCGCTCCGAATGATCCCCGCAATGGTCGGCGTGGCGAAGGACGTGCTCGACCTATGCCCCTCCGCCCTCTTCTTCAACTACGGCAACCCGATGACCGCCGTCTGCCGCGCCATCCGCAAGGCCACGGGAGCACCCGTCGTCGGCCTCTGCCACGGCGTCCTCGGCGTTGCTCAATACCTCGCCCGCTTCATCGGCGTCCCCTTCAACGAGGTCACGTACACGGCGGTGGGCCTCAACCACATGACCTGGTTCACCGAGTTCCGCCACAAGGGCCGCGACGCCTGGCCGCTCGTCCGCGCCCAGCTTGCCAAGCGCCTGGGCACCTCGCCCGACGGGCTGCTCGACGCCTTCGCCGCGCTCGGCGATGGGTCCGAGGCGCTGGCGAAGCTCGACAACCCCTTCTCCTGGCACGCCTTCGCCCTCTACGGCGCCTTCCCCGCCGTGCTCGACCGCCACGCCATCGAGTTCTTCCCCCAGCTCATCCCCGGCGGCGGCTACTACGGCAAGACCCTGGGCGTGGACGCCTTCAGCATGGAGCAGACCATCGAGCACGGCGACCGCGCCTGGGAGCAGATGCGCCGCGTTGCCCTCGGCCAGGAGCCGCTGCCCGACGCCTATCTCGGCTCCGGCGGCGGCGAGCACGAGCAAGTCATCAGCATCATTGACAGCATTGACACTGATGCCGGCCGCGTCTATTCGGCGAATCTCCCCAACCGCGGCCAGGTGACGAACCTGCCGCCCGAGGCCATCCTCGAAAGCCCCGCCATCGCCGACGCGAGCGGACTCCGCCCCATCGCCCTGGGCCAGTTGCCCAGCGGCCTTGCCGCGACCCTCGCCAGCCGCCTCGCCGTCATCGAGACCATCGTGGACGCCGCGCTCCAGGGCAGCCGCGGCCTCTTCGTCCAGGCCCTCGTCGCCGACGGCTCGGTCGCCTCCCTCACCAACGCCCAGCTCTTAGCCGACGACCTCCTCGCCGCCCACGCCGCCCACCTCCCCCAGTTCAGGAGATAGCCCTTCCGGTCCGAGACTCGCGCCCCTTTCGCCCCCCCACCCGGCCTGCGCGCGGGCGCTACATGATCAACTCTCTCCCTATGGGTTTGATCATGTAGTGGTTCCATCTAAGTTGCTTGCCTAACTGCACTTACGGCTTTCGAGCCTGCCGCGCTACATGATCACCTTGGCCCGCGCCAGTTCCGCCGTTGCGTGCCCGCGAGGCCGTGGTATACTTGGCTGGAGGGGGCTCTGTCTGCGATTCTTGATGGACTGGGGGACACGATCATGGGACCTCGCAGAGCGGCGGGCGTTGTGGTTCTGGTGGCTGCCTGCGTGTCAGAGACGTTTGCCTATAAGGTGAGGTCGTACGACTTCGTCGAGTTCTGCATGGAAGCCGACGTCACCGTGCATGCGAAGTCCGTGGCGCTTCGCGCCGACGCCGTGGAGATCGTGGTCAAGGCGACGGTGTACGGCGAACTTGCCCTGGAGAAGGTCCAGGCATCCTTCACGCGAGCGTGGCGGGATGAAGGTGCGGGCCCTCGGGAGTTCAGCGGCGAACGGCTCGTCTTTCTGTCCTTGAAAGATGGCAAGTACGCGCTGGTGGGAGAGGGCACGCAGTCCATATGGCCACAGGAGTATCCGGCAACCCAGTACCCAAGCGCTGGCGACATCGGCCTGCTCGTGAAGCTCTGCAAGCAGATCAGGGAGTTCACGTCCCTGGCCGAGGCGAAGCGGCTGGCAGCCGTCAATGACATGGTGGCGGCAAAAGACCCCTTCCTCAAGCTGGTGGGGTTCGACCTATGCTCCTGGCTTCTCCGGCGACACCACGGGGAGAAATATGTGCCCGAGGTCGAGCTTGGCTCTGCGTATGCGGTGGCATTCGTTCAACACCCCTGGCGGGCCGACCTTCCGGTCTTCTACAGAGCCGTCGCCCTGTCCAGCGCCGCCCCGCCGTCGGCCGGGCTGCAAGCGCTTCTGCGCGGCATTGAGCATCGGTATATCGACCAGGCTGTGCGGAACAGCGCCATCATAGGACTGGTCCAGATTGCCCACAGGAGCGGGGCCCCTCTCCCGACGCTGCCGAACGTGGAGCCGGTGACACTGGACGGCAAGCTTTCTGCGATCAAGGAGTGGCTGAGCAAAGCGTGGCCCGGCCTGGTCCGTGCCGATGCGGAGAAGATTCTTGCTGCGCTCGTCTCCGACGATCCGCTCAGGAGGATGGTGGGCAGGATGTGGCTGGAGGCTTGCGCAGCCGGGCGCAACCCAAGGTTCTGCCGCCCCTCACGGGGCTGGGATGGTTAGGACGCCCCGTGTGCCCAGATGCCGCATTGCCCCGCGGCCCTCACCGCGGTTGCCCACCGGGCGACGGCTTGGGCTTGATGAACAACACGCCGGCTTGCTTGATCCACCCCGTCCGCAAGTCTACGCGAAACCACCCCTCGCCGTTCTTCTCGTGGAACCGCGTGGGCGAGTGCCTGCCGAGCTCCTTGAGGTCGTACTGCGCCCAGGTCTTCCCCATGTCCGTGGAGATGATGAAGCCGGTGGCCATCGGCGAAGCGGGGGCGCAGTGCGACGCCAGGATGACGCCGTCCTGGATGATCATGCTGCCCGACTCGACCCCCGGATTGAACAGCATCGTGTGCTTCTCCGGCTTGGCGAGGTCGGCGGGGTCGCAGCGGAAGATGCCGCGGTCGTGCGGCTTCGGGCCGTTCGCGTCGCTGATCCAGTAGAGCTGCCCGTCAACGAAGCAGATGCCGCCCGACTTGTAGCGCGTGTTCAGCTTGTCCGACACGACCACCTTCCAGTCCCATCGGTCCTTCGCCGCGTCGTAGGTGCCCCTGAGCCAGTGGCACTCGTGCTTCGTGCCCAGCTCGTGGTCGCCCGTGCAGGCGTAGAAGGCGTCCTCGGCAGGGTTGTAGGCGACGGCGTGGATGTGGCGGCAGAGGACCGGGTTGTCGGGGTTGCCCAGCAGCGTGCCGGTGCCGCCCCCGCCAGGGGAGCCGTTGTCGCGGAAATTCGGGTGCTGCCCGAAGGAGTACGCGATCTTCACGGTCAGCCCGTTGTCCGTCGAGTAGTAGATGTTCACGGGCGTCGCGCCGCCGAGCACGTTGCAGTAGTTCCCCCACACCATCATCTCCCTGCCCTTCACATCCCACGAAACAACGCCCGGGAGCGTGTGGAAGTACCAGCCGGGGTTGTTTGGATTCTGCGGCGTGTGCGGCACATAGTCGGAGCCGTCGGCGGCCTTCACAGTGACTTCCCGGTATGTCTTCAGGTTGTCCGTGCTGACATACAGCTTCGAGCCGGTGGCGAAGACCACGTTGCCATTCTTGAGGATGTGGCTGAACGTGATGCGCTGGGCGTCGGGGAACGCCAGGCTGTGGGGCCACGTGTGGCCGTTGTCTTCCGACAGGAAGATCATCCCATTCGCATGGGCGAACGCCTTGTTCCCCCGCTGCGAGTCAATGTACCTGCCCGCTGGCTGGAGGCGGTACCAGAAGTGGTCGGTCGAGGCGCATTCAGGCATGGGCTTGGTCTCCTCCGCACACAGCCCGGCCGCGCCCTCGACTTCGCTCGGGCCAGGGCCGGGCACCAGCATCCCGCCGGCGGCAGCCGCCGCCGCGCCCAGAAACCGCCCGCGAGTCACCCGTTCCTCTCGCGCCATGCGCTCGCTCCTTTCCCACTCGGCCGCGGGCCATGGGGCCTCCACCACTCGCCACAGCCACAAGAACCCCATAGCAGGATAGCAGAACCACCCCCGAACGCAAGTCCGCGTGCTCGGGCGGCTCCGTGCGATCTCCTGCGGGCGGGGTGCCCAAGGGGAACGCCCGAGGGGCGTGGCGGAAAGCAGCCCGTCCCGCCTGCCCAGTGTCGGCCAGTGTTCGCCAGAGTCGGTCAATCGCCATTTGCCAATCCTCGCCCTTCCGGCTCAGACTCGGCCAGTGTTTGCCAGTGTTTGCCACGTGCGCGCACACCGGCGTCGCGCGGGGTGGGGGGGGCGCCCCGTTTGACCACACCCCTCCGCTGTCCACCATCCACTGTCTACCGTCCACTGTCTACTGTCCACTGTCTACTGTCCACCGTCCACTGTCCACTGTCTACTGTCTACCGTCCTCTCTCCCTCCACCCTGTACAACGGCTTTCCCCCCCGAATTTGTTGGCGGGAAATTTTCCTGGCACGGCGCGAAAATCCCCAACCTCTTGCCCCGCCTGCGCTTCCGCCCATGAGATTTTTTCTATTCCTGGCACCTATTTTCCCCGCCCCCACGCCTATCCCCGGGACGGACCACGCGACGCGGAACCGGCAATCCCACCACGGATGGCACGGATGGGCACGGATGAAGACCGCCTGCCCGCGAGACTGGGCAACCGGCGCAACTCAGGCAAGGGGGATTTGACACAAACCAGTCTGAGCCCGTGGTGGCCAGGGCAAAGACCAACAGGCGACATACTTGATCGCCTGGCTTGTCGGCGCTACACTATGGCATCACCGTGGCTGCCAGTCCTGGAACTCGCAGGAGGGCCGGTCGCCGGGGTGTCCTTTCGAGCGCACGCCTACCCGTGGTTCCGCAGAGACCCCGCCGAGCGGGACCGCATGATCCCCGGGGGAAGGTTGCCATGCATGCTACCCTGAGCCGTGAGCAATTCCTCGCCCTCGCGGACGATCTCCTGGCCCGTGAACTCCAGTATGGCCGGGGATACGTCGCCAGGGATTACAGGCTGCCAACCGGTGAGGGGCGACTGTTTCTCGACCGCCTCGCCTTCGGGGATAAGAGGCGACAGGACCAGGAAACGTCGTGTCTCGCCATGCATTTCTGTCCTCCTGGGCGGGACCGGGACGAACTCATCTCGGTCGCCAGGCTGCTCGCGGTCCCTCTCGGCTTCTTCGGGCAAGTCAATGGCCAGGTCGACGTCATCCAGTGGCGGTCAGACCGCGCCCCTACGATCATCCAAGCACTCGCTGGCCCGGACGAATTCCGGGGGTTCATCCGCAAGGAGGCGAAGCACCTGCGTGCGAGCGCGATGCTCGATGCCAAACGTCCGACGGACAGGCAGCTAACATTCGCTGACGCGGGGCTGCTTGACTTCGCCTTCCAGGCAGCGCCCAAGGACCTGCCCGCCGTCTACCAAGACCTTGCGGCAGGGGCGGCCGACCAGATCCGGCGGCTGCGGCCAACGTGCCCTGATCCGAAAGAAGCCGGTCTGCGCGCGACGATACTGGTTTTCGGCGCCCGGGTCCTGAAGGACAAGGGTGAACTCGCCGCAGAGGCCAGTAACACCATCGAGCTACTTCAAGAAGCAGGCTCAGGCGTCAAGTTCCCAGCGTTCTTCCGTAGAGACCGCTGGCAGGACATACCACCCGACGTTCTCAGCTGGATCGGTGACCGCCTCACACGGTGGCGCTTCGAGTTCCTCAGCCCTTACGGCCTGGGAATGCTCTACCAGTACGCATTCGTCAGCGATGAACTGCGGCGCGAGCTTGCAATCTACTACACACCCTTGGCGATCAGCCAGTTCATCGTGGACAGGCTGCCCATCAATGAGATTCCGCTCCAGCAGCGGTGCGCGGTGGACCCAACAGCGGGTTCGGGCGGGGTCATGCTAACGGCGCTGCGGCGGATGAGGGAACTCTATGAGAAGGAGACGCAAGCGCCAGCGCCTCCCGCTCGGTGCCGGCGAATGGTCCATTGCCGGGACAAGGACCAGTTCGCGTGCTGGATCGCCGCGCTGAGCCTCATGATCGAAACTCGGTGGAACGGTTGGGATATCGAGCAGGGGGACATCAGAGACCTGGAAGTCCGGACGATCTCTCCCGCGCCCACCATTGTCATCGGCAACCCGCCGTTTGAGCTGACGCGCACGGCCTTAGGAAAGGCCGTCTCGCAGCTCCCGGATGGCGGGCTGATCGGCCTGGTCCTGCCGTACAGGTACCGAGGACAGGTATCGGGCGGAGGAGAGGCATCGCGGCGGGAGCTGCTGTCTAGCTGCGAGGTGCTGCGCATGGCCGATCTGCCCGCGGGGGTGTTTACGGAGGCCGCAGAACCCTCCATGATCCTCCTTGCGCGGAAGCGCGCCGGTGGGCCAAGGGCCAACTGGGTCATCCTAGAACACAACATCGAGGGACCCGTCTCGGAGTACCGCTGCGGTGTCCTCCGTGGCCGTTTCGCCGCGCCGAGAGAAGTGACACAGCACGACTGGATAGCTCAGAAGCATTGCCTGATGAGGTCGCCTCGGCTCGCGGGGCTTTGGGCGAGGCTCAACTCGTCAGTCCTGTCAGACGCTTGTGAGAAACCGCATCTGGGGATACAGCTCCGTGAGAGAGAGGCCACGGAAGGCGATCCGGTGGACCCGACGTTAGTGCAGAGCGCGAACCCAGGAGGCTTCGTTCCTTTCTTGCGCGGCACGGGCGGCGCCAGGTCTGCCTTCGGCTTGCCGATTTGCGCCGAGATGGCATATCTCGACTACTATGCGCGCAGAGATGACATACATAGGCCCCGCTCTCATTGGGACATGGAAGCGCAGAAGATCCTGATCCCGAGGACCGTTGACACCAACTACGCGTGGCGGCTGATGGCGTATGTAGATGACGTGGGCCTCTTCCCTGAGAATACGTTCCTGTACGTGATTCCAAAGCGGCCAGACAACGACGTGTACCGAGTGGCCGCTGTCCTGAACTCAGCAGTTGCCAACGCCTGGCTCGCCGAGCACAGCAACGAGCGGAACATCATCGCGGGCCTTCTTGCTGAATTGCCATGGCCCGCTTTTGAGCCATTCGTGGGTGAGCTTGTCTCAGAGCTGGCGTTCCACCTCGTGAGGATTCAGCGCCGCAAGACTGCCATCCAGCATCGCTCGCCCGATGAAACGTGTCCTGCGTGGATGGACTGGGTGGCCCGACGGATCCTCTTGAGAATCGACGAGATTGTCTGCGGCGCATATGGCTTGACCGAGGATGAGCGCAGGGTGCTGTCTTCTCTGTGTCCTCAGGAGGAACGGCCTGGGCTTCCCGGAGAAGTCGCATTGGCATCAGTCCAGGTTGCTGCCGTCCGAAGCCGATCTGGGCGGAGGCTACTCTCGACCTGCGGGCGCGTGCTAGTTCTAGACGATCGAGCTGGACTAAATAACTCGCCACGATTCTGAATCAATGTGGGCGGGGCCTCTGCGCCCCGCGACACCCTGCGCGGGGCAGAGACGCCCCGCCCACAGGCCTGCGCAATTCCGGCACACGTTCCTTCCTGAGCCTTTGATTCAGAATCGTGGCGAGTTATTTAGCCGTGGTAGCCGTTGACGGGCTCGATCTAGGGCTGCCGGTTCCGGTGCGCGTTGACGACCTGCCCACCGATGTCCGACTGGCCGGCTCGCACATCCGTCTCAGTGCATCTTTGGGAGCACGCAGGCTGGATGGTGTTGTCCTGGCGCGGATCGTTGCCTTCCCTGAAGCGGATCGGACGCGTTCGGAGCTGGTCGCCGAACTACGGCGGCTCACCAAGCCCCTGCCAAGGGAGATTGACCTTGCCGAATGAGGTTGTGCAGGTCTTCTGTCTCGATGTGGGGCAGGGCGACGCCACGGTGATCGTGGGCCCACAGCGGGGGAGAGCGATCATTGTGGATGCCCGGCAGCCGGAGCCTATCCTCGACGTTCTGCGCGAGCACAGGATATCGCGTATTCCTGTCGCATTGCTGACGCACGACGACTACGACCACATTGCAGGCTTTGCCGCTGTGCTGCGCGAGTTCCTGCATGGGATGCAGGGCGCCATTGACTTGGTCGCCTATGATTCGGACAGGCTTCCGCAGTCCGGAGCCTTCAGCGGGCAGCTTGCTCTCCTGAAGGAGTTGTGCCTCCCCGAAGGCCCGCTGGGCCCGCGCGCATTCCAGCCGTGCACACCTACGACGAATGACCGGTTCCTGTCTGCCATGCTGCGTGGCACCCAAGTGGCAACGCTCCTTTACCCGTCGAAGCTTGAGGTCGACTTCCTTGCCCGGTCGGGATCATCGCGCAAGGGTAGACGCAAGCGCCAACGACCCCGTAGCCGGCCCAACGAGGCGAGCGCGATTCTGAAGCTTGAGTGGGCGGGCCATAGGATGCTGTTGGGCGCAGACTTGGGCGCGTTGGGCTGGACGGTGCTCTCCCGCAAGCAAGCACAAAGCCTCCACGCCCACGTGTTCCGCTTCCCGCACCACGGTGGTCGTTTCTCACGTACCGAGGTCCAGAACCAGGTGATATCAGAAGCCGGACTTCTGGACATAGTGAGCCCGTCCACCGTGATCCTGTCGGTCGGAACTGGCAACTCGCACAGGCATCCGGACCCAGGCACGGTCCGCGCCATCTGCGCCCGAAGGGACGTGCGCCTCCTGTGCACCGAAGCGACCGAGCTGTGCTTATGCTCGGGCCACCAAGTGCCTGCTGCCCGACCCAGCGGAGCGGTTCCATGTGCAGGGACAGTGACGGTAATCCTCGGAGCGGGCCCGATGCCTACGGTCCTCCCCTCTGAGGAGGTGCACAGCCGGACAATAGACGGTTTCGCGTGCCCCGCCTGTCGCAGGAGGGTTTGATGACCGGAGCAGGTTGGCTCTGCCTTCGTTCGCGCGATTGGCGTGATTCGCGGGCACCCTCCCCCTCTTGATCCGTGCCATCTGTCTCATCTGTGGTCCATTCGTCCTCGCTCCCTTGACTGGCCTTGGGCGTCTGTGGTAGTCTCAAGGCTACGCGGGCAGCCGGCCCGCTGGTAAGAGCATACCCCTTTCAGGAGGCGCATGGCATAATGGGCAATCCAATCACCCGTCGAGAGCTTCTCCGCGTCGGAGTGGCCGCGTCGGCCTCGCTGCTGGTCGGGCCCGCCGCCATGGCCCGGACGTTTGCGGCCAATGAGAAGATCCGCTTCGCCTGCATCGGCATCGGGGGGATGGGGGGCAAGGGCGTCAACGTGGCCTCTGGCGAGCAGATCGTCGCCGCGGCCGACGTGGACGCGAGCCACTCCGCCGGCGCGGTCAAGCGGATCAAGGAGAAGTTCGCAGACGCGAAGATCTACACCGACTACCGCAAGCTCTTCGACGAGCAGAAGGGCCTCGACGCCGTCTGGGTCGCCACGCCCGACCACCATCACTTCCCCGCCGCCTACCGCGCGCTGGACGCCGGGCTGGCCGTCTACTGCGAGAAGCCGCTCTGCCATGACCTCTACGAGGCCCGCAAGCTCCGCGAGCTGGCCAAGGCGAAGAAGGTCGCCACGCAGATGGGCAACCAGGGCCACTCCGGCGAGCACATCCGCCTGCTGTGCGAATGGATCTGGCAGGGAAGCCTCGGCGACGTGACCGAGGCCCACGTCCGCCCGCCCTACAAGCAGATGGACTTCGGCTCGCGCGACCCCGGCCAGCCGGCCGAGGTGCCGAAGGGCCTGGACTGGGATCTGTGGCAAGGCCCGGTGAAGGAGCGGGAGTTCCGCACCGGCATCGTCCCAGCGAAGTGGCGCGGGTGGCTCGACTACGGCACGGGCCTGCTGGGCGACTGGTTCTGCCACAACGGCGACGGCGCGGTGTGGGCGCTGAAGCTCTACGAGGCCGACACCTGCGAGGTGGAATGCGAGGGCGAGGAGCCGAACGCGACAAACTGGCCCCACGAGGTCCGCGTCTCCTGGAAGTTCCCCAACCGCGGCGACATGGTGCCGTGTATCATGAGGTGGAGCTCGGGCGAGTACAACGACTACAACGCCAAGCCGATGCCATCGTCGGTGGACCCCGAGCGGGTGAAGGCGGCGGCCAGCCAGCCGAGCGCCTACTACGGCACCAAGGGGATGGCCGTGTCGGGCTGGTGGATGAACGGCACGCGGCTGTTCCCGGAGAGCTTCATGAAGGAGGTCGGCAAGCCGAAAGCCGTCCTGCCGCGCTCGAAGGGGCACGAGGCCGATTTCCTCAATGCCATCCGCACGGGCGAGCGCTCGTCGGCCGACTTCGATTACTCCGCCCGCCTCACCGAGGTCATGCTGGTCGGCAACGTGGCCAACCTCGTCCGCGAGAAGCTCACCTACGACTTCCGCGAGGGCAAGTTCACCAACAGCGCCAAGGCCAACGCCCTCGTGAAGCGCCAGCCGCGCAAGGGCTGGGAGCTGGGATACGCATAGCGTCCGAGAGACCGTCCCACGGAATCGAGGCGCTGCGCGCCATGCCTGCAAGGAGGTGTGTCCATGCCTGCCAGTGGCCCCGCAGACTGCGCCGTCGTGACCCGCCGCCGGTTCCTCGAACGCTCCGCCGCGGCCGCCGGCGCCCTTGCCCTCCCCGCAATCGTCCCCTCGTCCGCCCTGGCGAGGGAGGGCGCCGCCGCCCCCTCCGAGCGCGTGGGGCTGGGCTGCATCGGCCTCGGCATCCAGGGGATGGGGAATATGCGGACCTTTCAGGGCAACAGAGAGGTCCGGGTCGTCGCCGTGTGCGACGTGCATGAGAACCAGCGGAACCAGGGCAAGAACGCGGTGGACCAGTTCTACAGCAACAAGGATTGTGCGGCCTACGGGGACTTCCGAGAGCTGATGGCCCGCAAGGACGTTGACGCCGTGCAGATCACGGCTCCCGACCACTGGCACCCCCTGATGATCCTCGAGGCGGTCCGCCAGGGAAAGCACATGTATTGCGAGAAGCCCATCGGCTGGAGCGCCCACGCTGGACAGGTCGTGCGGAAGGCGGTGAAGGAGGGCAAGGTCGTCTTCCAGTTCGGCACCCAGCAGCGGTCGGGCGGCAACTTCCGCCGCGCCTGCGAGCTGGTGCGCAACGGGAAGATCGGCCAGCTCAAGACCATCCTGGTCGGAGTGCCCGGGAGTTGGACGTGTCCCAAGCAGCCCACGGAGCCTGTGCCGAAGGAGCTGGACTACGAGATGTGGCTCGGCCCGGCCCCGATGGCGCCCTACTGCTTCGAGCGCTGCCGGCCCTACACCGCGGGCAAGGGCTGGAGCATCTGGTACTGCATCTCCGACTACTGCATGGGCATGATCGGCAACTGGGGAGTCCACCACCTCGACATCGCCCAGTGGGGAAACAACACCGAACTCAGCGGCCCGGTAGAGGTCGAGGGCACGGGCACGTTCCCCAAGGACATGCTCACCGACTGCGCGACGCACTGGCAGGTCGAGAACCGCTACGCGAACGGCGTGACCCTCGTTCACATGGACGACGCCACCGCTCGCAAGCACCCCCTGCAGCAGGAGGGGCACGGCCACGGCGTTTTCTGGCTGGGCACCGAGGGCTGGGTGCACGTGGACCGCTCGCGCATGGACGCCAAGGACAAGACGCTGCTGAAGGCCAAGCCTGGCCCCAACGACGTCCAGCTCTTCCGAAGCGACAACCACCACGGCAACTTCATTGACGCGGTGAAGGGCCGCACCCAGCCCGCCGCCCCGATTGACGTCGCCGTGAGCACGGACCTCGTGTGCAACCTTCAGGAGATTGCGATACGGCTGCGGCGGAAGCTGCGCTGGGACCCGGCGGGGGAGAAGCTCATCGGCGACGACGAGGCGAGCCGGATGCTGGACCGGCCGATGCGCGGGCCGTGGACGCTCTAAATGGCTCGCCACGATTCCCGGTCGTTGTAGCCACAAGCGTCCCGCTTGTGGACCGTGCCGTCGCCATCGGCTGGCAAGCGGGACGCTTGCCGCTACAAGAGCGCCCGTGGTGCCCAGTGATCGAACGACCGGGAATCGTGGCGAGCCATTTAGTCCTCGCGCCGGGGACAAGGAGGACGATGGATGGATTGGAAGCCTGGTCTGCTGGCCACGCTGGCAGCCACGAGCGCCGCGGCGTTCTGCGGCGAGCCCGCGCCCGTTGGCGGCGGGGTGGCGGTGCTCTCCCAGGACAGCTACGTGCGCGCCTTCCTGGCCTTCCGCACGCCAGTGCAAGTCTCAAAGGACGGACAAGTCACCCCTTCGTTGGAGCCCGACCCGCCGAAGGGCAAGGCCCCGGCGCCGCTCCCCGACTTCCAGTCGCCCTTGCCCCCCGCCGATTGGATGAAGCCGGAGTTCGACGACACGGACTGGACTCGCCAGCGCTCCCCCGTCGAGATGCCGCCGGCATGGCAGGGCCGCAATACCTCGCTCCACTCCGCCACGTGCAGCTCGATCGTCTTCCTCCGCTGGAAGTTCGCCGTGGACGACCCCGCCCAGGCCCAGGACCTCAAGCTCTCGACCGAATACGTCGGCGGCCTGGCCGCCTACGTCAACGGCCAGGAACTGACCCGCGCGCACCTGCCGCCGGGAGAGCTGAAGCCGGACACCCTCGCCGAGAAGTATCCCGACGACCTCTACGTCCTGGAAGGCGGCAAGATGCTCTCCCAGCCCTACCCAGGCGAGGCGATCAAGAAGGAGCTGCTCGCGGCCTTCGAGCGTCGCTACCGCAGGCTCGACGGCATCGCCGTGCCGGCCAGGCTCCTGCGCAAGGGGGGCAACGTCCTCGCGCTCGCGGTCTACCGGGCGCCAACCAACGAGGCCGCCGTCGCCGCCCAGCGCGTGCGCGAGGGCGGGATGTACACCAGCCCGGGCATCTGGGCCTACGCCGCGCTGCGGAGCATCAGCCTGGCGAGCGCCTCGGGCTCGGGCATCGTCCCGAACACCGCGCGGCCCAGGGGCGTGCAGGTGTGGAACGTCGCGCCTTTCGACACGCTGACCGCCTTCGACTACGGCGAGCCGGGCGAGGCGCTCAAGCCGATCGCCATCAACGCCGCCAGGAACAGCGTCTTCTCCGGCCGCCTCGCAGTCGGCTCGGACACAGCTCTCAAGAACCTGAAGGTCACTGTGGGCGACCTCAAGCTCGCGGGCGGCGACGGGCAGTTGCCTGCCTCGGCCATTCGCGTGCGCTACGCCGAGCCGGCCCTGCCCGAGAAGTGCTGGACCCCGCCGCACCGCTTCAACGGCCTGCTCGACACCATTCCCGCCGAAATCCCCGTCATCAAGGCCCCGCCCGAGCGCGAGAGGCACCTCGGCACGCCGATCACCCGCCCGGGCATCACCTGTGGCGCGGTCGCTTCGCTCTGGCTCACCGCGCGCGTGCCCAGGGAGGCCAAGGCCGGCACCTACGAGGGCGTCGTCACCGTCGAGGCCGAGGGGCTGAAGCCGACGGCTGTGCCCCTCAAGCTGGCCGTCCACGACTGGGCGCTCCCTGACCCGAAGGACTTCCGCCAGCACCACCTGATCTTCGTCGCGCAGGAGGCCGTGGCCAAGCACTACGGGGTGGACCTGTGGAGCGACAAGCACTTCGCCCTGATGGCCAAGTCGCTCGCACTGCTGGCCGAGGTCAACTCGCGCGAAGTCCCCATGAACCTCGCCGTCAACTTCTATGGCGGCAACAAGGGGGTGATTGACACCAGCAACGAGGAGTCCATGGTCCGCCGGGTCAAGAAGCCCGATGGCTCGTTCGGCTGCGATTTCACGGTGTTCGACAAGTACTGCGACCTGGTGGCCAAGACCGTCGGCAAGCCCCTCCCGCTGCGGCTTAACTGCTGGGGCACGGTGAGCAAGGAGGGAAAGAACGCGTGCGCGGGCCAGGTCACGTGCCTCGACCCGGCGACCGGCAAACTGGAGGCGATGGAGCAGCCCCTCTTCGGCAGCGAGGAGAGCTACGCCTTCTGGAAGCCGGTGATAGACGAGGCCCTGAAGAAGCTAGCAGCACGCGGCTGGCTCGACGTGGCCGCCCTCGGCCACAACAGCTACTGCTACTCGCCCGAGCCGGCCGTGATCGCCGTCGCCAAGCGGCTCTGGCCCGACGGCGTCTGGGCCTACACCGCCCACAACGGCACGCTGGCCGGCAAGTTCACGACGAAGGAGAAGGACGCCTCGATGCCCGTGAAGTACTCGGTCTGCATCTGGACCGAGGGGCGGCTGTCCCCGCGCGGCTCGGGCGCGCTCCTGAAGCCGCGGCCGAGCATCTGGTGCAACACCGCGCGGACCCGCCACCGCGACCACTCGCCCCTCATCGTCATCCGCAACCTGCCCGAAGAGATGCTCCTGCGGGGCCACGACGGCGCAGGC
>Ga0194112_10002592_pt1 | contig 25754 bp, 19 predicted proteins | sample TA2MahC400mmetaG_FD_146191 | JGI IMG/M metagenome (GOLD analysis project Ga0194112, IMG submission 146191) | Freshwater microbial communities from Lake Tanganyika, Tanzania - TA2015016 Mahale Deep Cast 400m | ecosystem: Environmental > Aquatic > Freshwater > Lake | place: Tanzania: Lake... | reverse complement strand
ATGCGTCGATCGTCTTCAACGCGACGCTTGCCGCGCTGCCCCGGCTCTCGCCCGCGGGCTGGCGCTCGGCGCGCCGCGAGCGCGAGGCGACGCGCGCCGCCGTGGAGCCGCTGCGCCTGCGCGCGGCGGGCCTCGACCTCCCTGCCGCCGCGCTGTCCGGAGGGAACCAGCAGAAGGTGGTTCTTGCGAAGTGGATGATGACCCGGCCCTCGCTGCTGCTGCTCGACGAGCCCACGCGCGGGGTCGACGTCGGCGCGAAGCGCGAGATCTACGCGCTGCTGGACGAATGGACCGCCGCCGGGATGGGCGTCCTGCTGATCACCTCCGAGATGCCCGAGCTTCTGGCGATGAGCGACCGGATCGTCGTGCTGCACCGCGGCCGGGTGACCGCGACGATGGATGCCGCGGAGGCGACGGCGGAGCGCGTGCTCGCCGCCGCGATGGGGAGGACCGTCGATGAATGACCGCGCGGACATCATGGTGGAATCAGGGCCGCCGGGCCCGGGCGCCCGTGTCGTGCGATGGCTCGGCACGGCCGCCGGCCGCGCGTTCATCGCGCTCGCGCTGGTCGTGGTCGTCGGGCTGGTCTTCCACGCCGACGGCGCTTTCTACAAGCTCGGCACGCATCGCGATGCGCTGCGGCAGGCGTCGGTCTACGGCATCCTTGCCTGCGGCATGACGCTCGTGATCGTCACGGGCGGCATCGACCTGTCCGTCGGCAGCGTGCTGGCCCTGGTCGCGGTCGTCTTCGCGCGGATGTCGATCCACGGGGGCTGGACGCCCTGGCTGGCGGTGCCGCTCGCCCTGCTGATCGGCGCGTCGTGCGGCGCGGCGTCGGGCCTGGCCGCGGCGCGCTGGCGCGTGCAGCCGTTCATCGCGACGCTGGCGGTGATGGTCTTCGCTCGCGGCCTGGCGAAGTACGTCTCCGGCGGCATGAAGGTCTCGACCGCGGTGCAGCAGGCGGACGGGACCTACCGGTACGTCGATGTGCCGGCGGTCTTCCGCGCGATCGACGCGCGGATCCTCGGCGACAACGTCTCCGTGGTCACGGTCCTGTTCGTCGCCTGTCTCGCGCTGAGCTGGCTGGCCCTCGCGCGGCACCGGTGGGGCCGGCAGCTCCTCGCGATCGGCGGCAACGAGGAGGCGGCGCGTCTCTCCGGCCTTCCGGTGCGCGGCGCGAAGTTCGCCGCCTACGTTGCGAGCGGCCTCCTCGCCGCGGCGGCGGGCATCGCGCAGGCGGCGCAGGAGCAGCAGGGCGACCCCGAGGCGGGGGCGGGCTACGAGCTGATCGCGATCGCAATGGTGGTGATCGGCGGCACGAGCCTCGCGGGGGGTCGCGGGGGCATGGGGCTCACCCTGATCGGCGTGCTGACGATCGGCTACCTCGAGAAGATCCTTAGCATCAACGCCGTCCCCGAGGCCGGCCGCCTGATGCTCACGGGCGTCATTATCCTGGCCGCCGTGCTGACGCAGCGGAGGACGAGATGAGCACCGAACATCCAACAGCGAACGGCGTTCGCTGGCCCCGGTCTTCGCCAGGCCACTTCGCAGGGCAGGCGGGACGGCGCCCCCCAGAGCCGTTCTCGCGCAACGGGCCGGGAGGGTCGCGCTCCGCGCGACCGTTGGGGCGTGTCCTTCGTATCGGCCGCACGGAGTGCGGCCCTCCCGCCCGGTCGCATCCGGACGCAGGGTCGCGCCCCGTTCCGGCGCGACCCTTGGCTGCTTGCGTGGTTCACGCCTGGCCGGGAACTTGGGGGAATTGTGAAGCCCGTGTCTCGCGGGTAGAGTCCGACCCATGAAGACCCGCCTCGCCGCGCCGGCGCTGTCCATCGTCATCCCGCTTGTCCCTCGGGCGGCGGAGATCGTCCATGTCCATGAGGGCGCGAGGATGCCTTGCGAGAAGGCCATTCCATGGTCGTACGCCGCGGCGACGGCCGGGACGGCGCGCGACCGCGGATTCCCGTACCAGTCCGTCTCCACCGACCGCGGCCTGACGTGGTCGGCCCCGCGGAACACGGGCATGTGGGGCTACCCCGCGCACATCCTGACCCTGCCCGGCGGCCGGCTGCTGGCGACCTACGGCGTCCGGCGCGTCCCGATGGGCATCCGCGCGACCGTCAGCCGCGACGGCGGGCAGACGCGGGCCACGAACGAGACCGCCGTGCTGCGCGCCGACCGCCGCGGCGACGGCAGCGACCTCGGCTATCCGATCGCCGTGCCCGTCGGGGACGGCGTGCTGCTGAGGGTCTGCTATCTCAACGACACGGATAACGTCACCCACATCGCCGCCACGCGCTGGCGGCAGGGGCCGTAGCGGCGGAGGGCGCACACGGAGACGCAGAGGGCGCAGAGGACGGACACGGACGGAAGACGAGCACAAAGGCGAAAAAGGACGCGAAGAAGATCCGGGAGAAACGCGATGAAATCCATGGCGGTATGGGCGGGGATGGCGGCGGTCGTGATGGCGGCCGGGTGTGGAAAGAAGCCGGAGGGGGGTGCGGCGGCGCCGGGCGCGGCTGCGGCACCGGCGGCGGCCGTGAAGACGATCGGCATGAGCCAGTGCAACCTCGGCGAGCCGTGGCGGGTGCAGATGAACGCGGACGTCAAGGCCGCCGCGGAGAAGCACCCGGACCTCAAGGTGGTCTTCAAGGACGCGCAGAACGACACGCTCAAGCAGCGCGCCCACGTCGAGGAGTTCGTCAGCGCGGGCGTCGACCTGATCGTCATCAGCCCCAAGGAGGCCCAGCCGCTGACCGAGCCGGTCGCGAAGGCCTTCCGCGCGGGCATCCCGGTCATCGTGCTCGACCGCGCCGTGCTGGGCGAGGACTACACGTGCTTCATTGGCGCCGACAACCGGAAGATCGGCCGCGCCGCGGGCGAGTGGGTGAAGCAGGCGCTGGGCGGCAAGGGGAAGGTCGTCGAGTTGAAGGGCCTGATGACGTCGACGCCGGGCCAGGACCGTCACCAGGGCTTCCGCGAGGGCCTCGCCGGCAGCGCGGTCGAGGTCGTCTTCGAGGCCGACATGAAGTGGCTCGAGCCCGAGGCGCGCAAGGAGATGGAGTCGGCGCTGGCGCGGTTCGACGCGATCGACCTGGTCTACGCGCACAACGATCCCGGCGCGCACGGCGCCTACCTCGCGGCCAAGGCTGCGGGGCGCGAGGGCGTGATCCGCTTCGTCGGCATCGATGCGCTGCCGCAGGAGGGCGTCGCCTACGTCGCGCAGGGCATCCTCGCCGCGACGTTCGAGTACCCGACCGGCGGACGCGAGGCGATCGAGGTCGCGTTGAAGGTCTTCGCGGGGCAGCCGGTGGAGAAGAAGATCGTCCTCGGCTCGCGCCTGTTCACGAAGGACACGGCCGCCTCGGGCGGCACGCCGATTCCGTAGGTCCGGAAACCGTGCGGGAGGAGAGTGGCCATGAGCATGCAAAGCGAGACCGGGTGTTGTCCGCGGTTCGATCCGGCGCCGTGGGACGCGAAGGAGATCGTCTGGAAGGGACGCAGGTTCCTTCGCGACCGCGTGCGGAGTTTCCTGCACATCCCGCTGAACTTCGGCGCGGTGATGCGTCGTTGCGATGCCCGGATCCGTGCGGCGGGCGCCGAGTCGCCGGAGATGATCGTTGTGGCCGACGAGAACTCGCTTTGGGGCGCCGATGTCTACGTCGCCGTCAGCGGCGACGTGCCGGGCCATCCGGTGGTCACCCTCGACGGCACCTATCTGAGCCGTGTCTTCGAGGGCCCGTACTCGCAGATGCGCGCCTGGATCTCCGACATGATGCGCCACGTGGCGGAGCGCGGCCGCAAGGTCGAGAAGCTGCTCTTCTTCTACCCCACCTGTCCCAAGTGCGCGAAGGTGTATGGCAAGAACTATGTGGTCATTCTGGCCCGCGTGTAGCCGTGCCACGGTGCGGACGGGAGGGCGAGGAACATGAGCGCAAAGAGGTCATGCATCGTTACCGCGGTCACCGCCGGGTTGGCGTGCGCCGCCGCGGCGCAGAGCGCGACGCTGGCGCCGCATCCCGGGGCTGGGGAGGCCGTGCCGATCGCCGTCGCCGTCACGTGGAGCGGGAAGATCGCCGACGAGGCGCTGCAGCGGCTTGCTCCTGAGAGCGGGTTCATTGCCGACGCCGCCGCGTGGACGGCCCTCTGGCGGGCGTGGCGGCGGGGGGAGGCCGTTCCGGCCGTGGATTTCGCGAAACACCTCGTTCTCGTTGCTACGGCCTCGGGGCCGAACAGCGTCGGGTGCGAGCCGCGCCTCGAGCCGAACGGCAACGTCCTTGCGAACGCGATGAGCACGCTGATCGGCGGCCCCGGCTTCGGCTACCTTCTCCAGTGCATTCCGCGCGCGGGCGTGCGCGCCGTGAACGGGCGGCCGCTCCCGGGCGAGGCGCCGCTGCCGCCGGCCGCCCCGAAGCGCCGCGGTCCCGGGAGGCTGGTGCCGGGCGTTGCGCCGGGGTCGCCGGGGCAGGGGATGGACGAGCCGGTCGTCGCGCCCTCCTCCGGCAGGGCGGGGGTCGTATCCTCGGATGCAATGGCTCCCGCCGTGGTGTCGGCCGGGGAGCCGGCTCCGGGGGCGGCTCTGCCGCCGGTCTGCGAGGTGAAGGACCTTGTGCCGCATCCGGGCGTCTTCGACGTCGCGACGTGGCGCACCCCGCTGGTCCTGGACTCGGCGGTCGGGGCGGCGAAGCACTTCGACGCGGGAAACATGACGGCACTCGCGAAGCAGGCCGACTTCGCGACGCAGGTGGTCCTCGTCTTCGCCTGGCGGGGTTCGGGCCAGGACCGGCTGAACGTGGCGGTGGCGGAGTCGTACCCGGAGCAGGTCTTCTTCACGCTTCGCCCGGGCCGCACGCGCGACCTGCGCGAGCATGTCCGCATCTTCGCCCTGCGGAAGAACGTCGCTTGGAAGGTGAATGCGGCGAAGTAGCCGCAGGACCGGGCCCCGGGCGCACGCCTACTGCTCGCATTCCTTCATCTTGCGCTCGAAGAAGTCGTCCAGCAGGAGGCCGCGATCCTTGAGCTCCTTCAGCTCCGCGATGCGCCGCGAGACCTCACCCTTGCTGAACTTCGGCTTCGAGGCCGAGTAGATGGCGACGATATCGTTGGCGGCGAGGGCGCGGTTGTAGATGCGGACGTCGTCGAGAACGCCCTGGTAGGAAACGTTCTTGTCCTCGGCGGTCGGGTGGGAGCGGTTCGCGCCGATCGTCAGTTCGCGGCCGGCCGCCCCGATGGCGCCCTTCCAGGCCGAGTTCTGCTTCTGCACCACGCTGTCGATGTAGAGCTTCAGGGTCTCGCCGTCGTACGTGGCCGCCAGGTGGTGCCAGAAGCCGTCGGCGACCATGTTGTCGCCGGCGCAGGAATGCCCCGCCACGTAGGCCAGCGCCTTTCCGCGCATCCCCGAGGCGCCCTCGCCGATGGTCAGCGCGAAGCCCTCGCGCGAATGCCGGTCGATGAGGGTGCGTCCGGTGGTGCCCTCCGGCGCCTTGATCCACACCATGAACGAGGCCTGTTTCGCGTTCAGCGATGCCGAGCCGGGCGTCACGATGAAGTGGTCCGTCCCGCCGAACTCGCACCCTCCGCCCACGCGGCCCTTCTCGGTCCACTTGGCGCCGGCGATGCGACCTGCGTTGCCCTTCCCGCTGGAGTCCACGATGACGCAGTTGGTCGGCGCCTCGTTGAACTCGAAGTGGAGGACGAGGCCCTCCGTCGGCAGGTTGGTCATTGCGGGCGTCTGGGCGGACGCTGCCGCCGCGGTCAATGCCGCAGCGGCGGCGACGGCCAGGGCCTTCGGGCTGCTTGTGCGGATCGTCTTCATCATCGGGTCTCCGCTCACGCCCGGCCGGGCCGGGCGGTCCACGCGGGTCCGACCGTAGTCCGCCCCGCCTCCCGAGGTCAAGCCCGCGAGGGAAGCACCCAACGGTCCGTCCGCCTCCGGGCTGGCCTCGTTTCCGCGTCGGCCCGCTTCTGTGCCTGTTTCGAGCGTCGGTATTCGGATCTCGCGCTTCCCCTTGCCCGCCCCCCCCGCCGTTGTGCCGGCGAGGGCGGTGGGGAGGAACGGCCGGTCGGACCGGGTCCGGAATCGGCATGGGCGCCCCGTCGGGGGTCCTGGCGGGCGGCCGGCGCGGAGCGATGGGAGGGGTCTTCCTCGTCTGGAGCGGGTCGCGAAACGGCGGGATCCGGGTGCGGGAAGGGTTGTCGGCCGCGCCGGTGCGGGGCTATTCTGCGCGCATGAACGCGCGCCCGCTCCCCCGCATCGGCCTCCTCTTCATCACCCTCGCCGCCTGTGCATCCGACTTCGCCTGGCGCGACGCGCCCGACGATGCCGCGACGCTGGCCTGGGTCCGGTTCGACGGGCAGACCTATCACGACGTCGGCTACCAGTTTCTGGGAACGTCCGGGATCGACATCCGGTTCGACGTCGCGCCGGCTCCGGGCCAGTCGCTCGACCTGCGCTGGGGTGCGAAGAAGGACAGGCGCGGCGCGGACATCGTGGTCGGCAGCCACACGCAGCGCGTCGAGGCCGGCGGTCACGACGGCTTCCGCTGGCTGCGCGTTCCTGTCCCGGCCGGGCTCACCGGCGAGAGCGTCACCGTCCGTCTCCGCGAGGCGCCGCCGAAGGCCGCGTTCGTCGCGGAAGCCCGCCTTGTCGGCGCCGCGGCGACGCCCTCCGTGCCGGACCTGAAGACGGTGTCGCACCGCGCGAAGGCGACGATCGCCATGGCCGGCGCCGGCCCCGCCGGCGAGGCCTTCCCGGAGATGCGCGCAGCCTGGGACCGCGAGCCGCCGCCCGCGCCCGCCGGGGCGGGGCCGGGCGAGGCCCTCTTCCGCGCCGCGGAACGCAACGGCCGGCAGGCCAACGAGGCGCTCTACCGCTCGCGCCGGTTCATCGACGGCTGGCTCGCGCACGCCGATCCCGCGACCGGCCTCATCCCTCGAAACCTGCGCGAAAGCCGCGATTTCTGGAACGGCCGCGACGCGGCGGCCGACAACTACCCGTTCATGGTCCTCACCGCCGCGATGACCGACCGTCCGCTCTTCGAGGGCCGCATGCTCGAGATGCTGCGCACGGAGACGCGCCTGACCCCGCGCGTCGACCGGCTTCCGGACGACTACTCGTTTTCCAGGAAGGGCTGGCGGCGCGAGACGGTCGACCTCGACGCCATCATCTTCGACGGCGCCGAGTACGTGAAGGACGGCCTGCTGCCGATCACCGAGTGGCTCGGCCCCAGCCCCTGGTCGGAGCGCGCGATCGGCATCATCGACGACATCTGGAAGCACGCGCCCGTCGACACGCCGTTCGGGAGGATCCCGACGCTGAACTTCGAGGTCAACGGCGACCTCCTCCAGGCCTGCGCGCGCCTCTTCTGGTTCACCGGCGACCGCAAGTACCTCGACTGGGCGATCCGCCTCGGCGACTACTACCTTCTCGGCGACCACCACCCGACCCGCGACGCGGAGGATCTCAAGCTCGGCGACCACTCCTGCGAGGTCATTAACGGCCTCTCCGAGCTCTACGTCGCCTGCGCGCACGCCGCGCCGGCGAAGCGCGAGGCCTACCGCGCGCCGCTCCACGAACTCTACGAGACCCTGTTGAGGGTCGCCGTCAACGAGCACGGGCTCGTCTACCTGCGGGTGAACCCGAAGACCGGCGCCCATGGCGACGCGCTGACGGACAACTGGGGCTACAACTTCGACGGCCTCTACACCGCGTATCTCCTCGACGGCACGGCCGCGTATCGCGACATCGTCCGCAAGGCGCTCGGGAACCTGAAGGCGCACTACTCCGGGCAGGGCGGGATGTGCCAGAGCAGCACGGCCGACGGCTACGCCGACTCGATCGAGGGCGCGATCACGCTCTACAACCGCGAACGCGTCGGGGCGGCCGTGGACTGGATCGACGCCGAGATCCGCACGATGTGGGCGAAGCAGAAGGCCGACGGCGTCATCGAGGGCTGGCACGGCGACGGGAACTCCGCGCGGACCTCGCTGATGTACGCGCTGTGGAAGACGCAGGGCGCCACGATCCGCCCGTGGCGCGCGGACGTCCGCTTCGGTGCCGTCGCCGATGACGCCGGGCGCGTGCGGCTGACCTTCGTCGCGGACGGGCCGTGGGACGGCGTCGTGGTCTTCGACCGTCCGCGCCACCGCGAACGGATGAAGCTCCCGCTCGACTACCCCCGCATCAACCAGTTCCCCGAGTGGTTCACCGTCCGCGAGGGTGACCGCTGCACCGTCCGCGCCGGCGGCGACGCCCCGGTCGTCCACTCCGGCCGCGCCCTCCGTGACGGCCTTCCGCTGAAGCTGACCCCCGGCGTCGAGGTGCGGTGGGTTGTCGAGGCCGCCTCTCCCGTGGCAACTCCGTGAGGATGGGGCTGGAAGGGAGCACACCATGGGCCAGCAGACCCTGCCGGTCATCGTGGGACGCATCGAGCAGGTTGCCCGTTGAGGATGCCAATCGGGCGCCTTAACGCGTGGTACCCGCGTCAAGTACCTGCCGTACGGCTTCACTCAGGAGGGCGTCGCGATGCTGTCCGGCGTGTTGCATTCGATGACGCCGCCCGATCCGCCGCCGAAGCCGATCGGGTTCCACGTCCGCGAACCCGGGGTTCGTCACGTCACGCGGAGTCGAAGCAGGTCCTCTGAAATAGGCTTCACCTGTCAGCCCGCGGATCGGTGGACAAGTGCGGGCGCATCGGGCAAGGTTCGCGCCATGAGCACGATGACGACGAGCTTCCGATTCACGTTCGCCCCGGCATGCGCAGTCCTGGTGCTGGCGGCCGCCGGGTCCGCCGTCGCCGCGGACGGCATCCGCTGGCCGCGCTGGCGCGGGCCGGCGGACAACGCGGTCGTGGAGCAGGCGCTGCCGGTCGCGTGGAGCGACACCTCGAACGTCGCGTGGAAGGTCGCGATGCCCGGCCGGGGCTGCTCGACGCCGGTCGTGTGGGACGGGCGGATCGTGCTGACGGCGCCGGTCGACGGCCGCGACGCGGCGCTCGCGTTCGATCTCGACGGCCGCGAGCTGTGGCGCGCGCCCTTCGGCGAGGAACGGCCCGGCAAGCACAAGTCCGCCTCCGGCTGCAATCCGTCACCCGTCACCGACGGCCGGAGCGTGTGGGTCTACTTCAAGAGCGGGACGCTCGCGGCGCTGTCGCTGGACGGGAAGGTGCTCTGGACAACGAGCATCCCCGAGCGGTTCGGGCCCGACGCGCTGGTGTGGGACATCGGCACGTCGCCGGTGCTCACGGAGAAGGACGTCGTCATCAACATCATGAACGGTCCCGATTCCCACCTGGCCGCCTACGACCGGGCGACCGGGGCGCTGCGCTGGAGCGTGCCGCGCAACTACCCCTGCAAGTTCGAGGCCGACCAGGGCTACACGACGCCCATCGTGCTTCCGTTCGCCGGGCGAGAGTCTCTGCTGGTCTGGAACGCGGAGCACCTGACGGTCCACGACGCGGCCGACGGCGCGACGCTGTGGGACTGCGGGGGGCTCAACCCCGAGGGCAAAAGCAACTGGCCGCCGGTGTCGTCGCCGCTGGTGATGGGCGACACGGTCATCGTGCCCTACGGTCGAGGCAAGCTGCTTCACGGCCTGCGCCTCGCCGGCCGCGGCGACGTGACGGGCAAGGCGCTGCTCTGGTCGCGCGACGACACCGGCAGCTACGTGCCGACGCCGCTCGCGTACAAGGGGAAGGTCATCCTGCTCCGCGACCGCAACGAGGTCGACGGCATCGACCCCGCGACCGGGCGCACCGAGTGGACCGGCGAGTTCGAGAAGAGCGGCACGCCGTTCTACGCCTCGCCCGTGATCGCGGCCGGGAAACTCTACGTGGTCCGCGAGGACGGCATCGCCTTCGTCGCAAAGCTCGACGGCGGCTTCGAGGTGCTCGCCCGCAACGTCATGAACGAGAAGATGTGGGCGACCCCGGTCCCGCTCGGCGGCCGCTTGCTCCTGCGCGGCGAGAAGACGCTCTTCTGCATCGGTGCCCCATGAGATCGCTCATCGCCGCCCTGACCATGGCCGGCCTCGCCGTCGCGGCGACGGCCGCCGACGCGTGGCGCGCTCTCGAGTACGCGCCCGCGCCGCCGGACAATCCGCTCAAGGGCCTCACGCCCTACGCCGGCCAGGCGCGCGACTTTCCGCACAGCCTCGAGTTCCGGTACCTGCCGCTGCGCGCGGTGATGCAGGGCATGGACCGCTTCGACTGGGCGCCGGTGGAGTCGCTGCTGGGCGAGACGTCGTCGCGCGGCTGCCAGGCGGTGTTCCGCTTCTACCTCGAGTATCCCGGCCACGAGTGCGGCATCCCGCGGTTCCTGGTCGACGAAGGGGTTCGCACGCACGCCTACACCAATTCCAACGCGCAGCCGGCGCGGCCGGTCGTGACGCCCGACTACGCCGACCCGCGCCTGCGCGCCGCGATGACCAACGCGATTCACGCCGCCGGCCGCCGCTACGACGGCGATCCGCGCGTCGCGTTCCTCGCCGCTGGCTTCCTCGGCACGTGGGGCGAGTGGCACACGCATCCGCGCCACGACCTCTGGGCGCCGAAGGAGACGCAGCGCGAGGTCATGGACGCCTTCGAGGCCGCGTTCCGGAGCACGCCCGTGATGCTGCGCTACCCGGCGGGCGACTCGGACGCGCAGTACGCGCCGAACCACCGGCGCGCGCTCGGCTACCACGACGACTCGTTCGCGTGGGCGACGCTGGAGACGGGAAGGAAGAGCGACGGCTGGTTCTTCATGGCCCGCATGCGCCGCGCCGGGCCCGAAGCGATGGAGAAATGGCGGACCCAGCCGGTCGGCGGCGAGGTGCGGCCCGAGAACTGGCCGGTCCTGTGGAACGATCCGTCCGGCGCGCCGGCGGGGCAGGAGTTCCTCCGCTGCGTCGAGGCGACCCATGCAACGTGGCTCATGGACTCCAGCATCGTGCGCAAGCTGACGCCGGAGCAGCGCGCCCGCGCGATCGAGGGCGCGCGGCGCCTCGGCTACGAGCTGCACGTCGCGCGCGCCTCCGTCGCCCCCGCGCCGGGCGGCGGACTGCGCGTCGCGATCGCACTGCAGAACCGCGGCGTCGCGCCGTTCTACGCGGACTGGAAGATGGAACTCGCCGCGTTCGACGCCGCCGGCACGGCGGTCGCGACGTGGACGCCGCCGTGGAGCGTGCGCGGCCTGCAGCCCGGCGCCCCCGATCGCGTGATGGACTTCACCGCCGCGTCCGCGATCCCGCCCGGCGCCGCCGCGATCGCGATGCGCGTCGTCAACCCGATGCCCGGCGGCAAGCCCCTGCGCTTCGCCAACAAGGCCCAGGACGCCACGGCCCCCGGCTGGCTCACGCTCGGCCCCGTGGCGGTCCGCTGACGGGCCGTCCTGTTTCGCGCCCCCGGCCTTCGCCTTCGGGACCAAGGGGCGAGGGGCGAGGACGCCGCGACCGGCGCCGGCGGGCTGTTGCCATCAGGCACACAACGTGCTACGTTGGCGGCGTGGACTTCTACCGGTGGGATTCGGTGAAGAACGAGCGGCTGAAGGCATCACGCGGCATCGGCTTCGAGCGGATCGTCCTGAGCATCGCAGCCGGCGATGTGCTCGGGGTGTACGAGCATCCGAACCGGGACCGGTATCCCGGCCAGCAGGTACTTGTGGTGAAGGTCAATGACTATGCGTATCTCGTGCCGTTCGTGGAATCGCCCGACGGGCGTTTTCTGAAGACCATCATGCCAAGCCGCAAAGCGACTCGGGACTATCTTGGGGAGTAGCGAGATGAAGAAAGACGATCTCGACCGGGATGAGAGGGCGATTCTCGATGCTTTTGAGCGCGGGGAATTGCGGCCCGTGAGGAATCCGGCGGCCGCCATCGCGAGGCACCGGAAGTACGCGCAGAACACGCTTCGCAAGGATCGGCGCGTGAACATCCGCATTTCTGACAAGGACCTTGAGGGGCTGCGGGTGATGGCGGTGGAGGACGGGATTCCCTATCAGACGCTCATGTCGAGCGTACTCCATCGCTTTGTCTCGGGCTCTCTCGTCCCGTCTCCCCGCCGTTGAGCCCAAGGCATGCGGGGCCGGCGGCCCCCCCCTGGTTGATCAGCGCCTGGATATCCCGCCCTCTGGCGAGGCGTTCGTGGCAAATGCGTGCGACAAGGCGCTTCGCCAACGTCGCCCCTCAATCCCTCGCCCACCGTCCGTGTTCGTCGAGCGCGTTCGTCCCCGCGCCGACCACGGCGTCGCGTACCGCGTGGTAGGCGTCTCCCGATGCGGACGCGGCGGTCTCCAGCAGTTGGCCGGCAGGCGACGGCCCGGCGCTCCAGAGTTCGGTCGCAAGCAGAATAAGCAGGGCTGCCGACGCCCCTGCCAATTTGGATCGTTGCCGCCTCCTCATGCGCTCAACTCCATCGCCGCGCCCGCCGTCGCGCAACGCGGATCCCCGCCGGCTTGCGGGGCGGGCGGGGCGGGCCTATCCTCGAAGCGGAGACGCGCATGAACCTGAACCTGGTCGGCGACTTCGCGATCGCGCTCTTCATCGGCGCGCTGATGGGCGTCGAGAGGGAGAAGCGGATCGCGGAGAAGGGATTCGGCGTCGGCGGGCTCCGCACCTTCGTGCTGCTCGCCGAGGCGGGCGCGGTGGCGGCCTGGCTGACCACGGAGTTGAATACGCCGTGGGTCTTTCCCGCTGTGCTGGCGGCCGTGTCGGCCATGGTCCTCGGCGGCTACCTGCTGCAGGCGCGCAGCCATCCGGACGCGGTCGGGCTCACGACCGAGGTCGCGGCGGTGGTCACGTTCCTGCTCGGCGGCGTCACGCTCTTCGGCCACCGCGAGATCGCCGTCGCGCTGGGCATCCTCAACTCCGCGCTGCTGGCCTACCGCACGCCCCTCCACACGCTGGTCGGACGCATCGGCCAGGAGGACCTCTACGCGGCGCTGAAGCTGCTGATCGCGACGTTCATCGTGCTGCCGCTCCTGCCGGACCGCACGATCGACCCGTGGGGCGCGGTGAACCCGTACAAGGCCTGGTGGCTCGTCATCCTGATCTCGGGCCTCTCGCTGCTCGGCTACGTCGCGATGCGCTGGCTCGGCCCCGATCGCGGGACGGCGGCGACGGGCCTGTTCGGCGGACTCGTGTCGTCGACGGCGGTGTCGCTGTCGTTCGCGCGGGAAAGCCGGGACGCGGCCGCGGCGTCGCGCGGCGCAGGACCGCTGGCCGCGGGCGTCGCGCTGGCCTGGGCCGTGATGTTCGTCCGGGTGCTCGTCGCCATCGCCGTCGTGCACCGGCCGCTGCTGAAAGATCTCGCCGCGCCGATGGGCGCGATGCTGGCCGTGTGCCTGGCCGCGGCGGCGATGCTGATGCGGGGCGGACGCAAGGACGGTGCCGCGGGCCGCGACGTGCCGCTGAAGAACCCGTTCAGCCTGCAGTCCGCCATCAAGTTCGCCGCCTTCTTCACGGCGGTGCTGCTGGTGGTGAGGGCGGTGCAATCGGTCGCGCCGGGCCGCGGGGTGTATGCGGTGGCCGCGCTCGCCGGCCTGACGGATGTCGACGCGATCACGCTGTCGATGGCGCAGATGGCGCGCGACGCGGGCATGCTCCACGCGGCGGCCGTGGCGATCGTGATCGCGGTGGTCGCGAACACGATCGTGAAGTGCGGCATCGTCGTCGCCCTCGGATCGCGTCCGCTCAAAACGCGCGTCGCCGCGCTCACGGTGTTCCTGCTCGCCGTCGCCGCCGCCGCGGTCCGGCTTCTTCCGTCGGTCGCGCCCGCCCCGGGCCCCTGAGAGGATTCCGGCGGATCGGTCCTTCCGTCCGGCAGGTTCGGGCTCCGCGGCGCCATGCACCGCCTCTTACATCCGGTGATGCGATCGCATCATCGGATGTAAGACCTGGAGAGGCTTCCAAGGATTGGAAACCGATGGCGCGAGGGCTTCCAATCCTTGGAAGACGAGGCCCCGGGCGGCGCGCAGGCGGTGCGGCTACCGGAGGAATCCGGCGTCGCACCAGTCGGCGTGGTCGGCCTTGTTGTCGTCGTCACCGTCGTCGACGATCAGGCGCAGCCGCTTCGCGCCCTTCGGAATCGCGACGTCGAAGTTCCAGAATGCGGGCTTCGCGTGGGTCAGCACGGGTGATCGCGCGAGGATCTCCCGTCGGCCGCCGACCTCGGCCTCGACGACGAAGACGACCGTCGTGCGCGGGTCGTCCTTCTTGCCGCCGTCCGGACCGGCGACCGCGACGAAGCGCTTCCATTCCGGCTTGAGGTCGTAGACCACCTCCGACTTCGCGTGCACCCCGAGGCCGTCCCCGTACGTCTTGCCCGCGACCGTGAGCGGTCCGCCGCCGGCCGCCTTTCCGGCCTGGAGCGAACCCCAGCCGACCGCGGCGCTGACCGGCTTCAGGGAGGTGAGCCGCACCTCGGGCTTGGGCGGGACCGGACCGGGCTTCGGAGGCGCAGGCACTGCAACGCGGACGGTCGCCGGCCCGGACCGCCCGCCGGCCCAGTCGACGGCGGTGACGGCGTAGACCGCGTCCGTTCCGGCCGTGGCGCCGGCGTCGGCGAACGCGGGCCCGGCCGTCATCGCCGCCGCCCCGCCGTCGCGCACCACCTCGAACGTCACGCCGTCGGCCGCCGCGTCCCACGCCAGGCGGACCCCGTCCTTCCACGTCGCCTCGGCGCGAAGGTTGGCCGGCGCGGCGGGTCGTGCGGACGCATCGCGCGGGGTGCGGCGGACGCGGACGGACCACGCGACCTCGCGCCCGGCGGGCGAGGCGATCGTCACGCGCGACAGCCCGTTCGCGCCGCGCGACGCGATGGTCACGCCCGCCGCCGCGTCGGCCTCGGACACGGAGGCCTTCTCGACCTCCCAGGTTTCCGCGGCGCCCGGGGCCGCGCCGACGATGCGAAGCTCGTACGCGTCGCCGCCGACCACGGCGCTGCGGCCGCGCAGCGTGGAGGTGGCGGCGTCCCACGCCTCCTCCGTCCCGTCGACGATCCCCTGCGTGATATGGCGCGAGGTGCTCAGGACCTGCGGGCGGTCGGCGAGCGGCCGCAGTGCGACGATGCGGCACGACTTCGGCGGCAGGGTCAGCGTCAGCGTGCGGCGCGCGGGCGGCAGGAAGGCGTTGCCCCAGAAGTCGAACGCCGCCCAGGCGTCGGCCGCGGGCAGGCCGGCGGAGGCAAGGTCGACCGCGATCGTGGCCGGCGTCGTCTCCCAGTTGAACAGCCCCAGCACGTGGCGGTGCGGCTCGCGGCGGGTGTCGGAGAGGAGCCACACGCGGGCGGGCTCGGTTTCGAAGAGATCGACGGGGCGGGCCGCGAGACCGTGGGCGGGCATCGTGCGCTTGAGGATGTCCATGCGCTCCGGAGGCAGCGCGGGGATCCAGTCGCTGTTGTAGAAGAGCTGGCCGCTGAGGGCGGTCCACGATGCATTGAGGCGCGCCTGGTCGAGCCGGGTCGACGCGCGGACGGACACGCAGTCGGGGTCGTTGTGCCAGACGCGGCCGTGGAGGAAGTAGAGCCGCGAACCGTGCGGCGCGCCGATCTCCTGCGAGCCGGTGTCGGGGCCGATCCGCATGCCGTCGAGCAGGCCGAAGGCGCCGCCGAACGAGCGCATGTTCTGCGAGACGCAGCAGCCGAGCAGGTAGACGCCCGGGCCGGCGGCCTCGCGCACGAGGCGGATGCCGTCGCGATAGGCCTCGATGTTCGTCTTCTCGGGGTTGTGAAAGACGGCGTCGCCGATGCCGTCGTCCTTCCAGCCGTTCTGCACGTAGCGAAGCGGCGTCGCGGTGCCGGTCCACATGCCGTCCATCTTGAACACGCGGCAGCCCCATTCGTGCGCGATGCGCGAGGCGATGGCGCGGAGGCGGTCGCGCGCGGCCGGGTGCGTCATGTCGAGGCACGTGCCGCCCCACTTCGTGTCGTACGGCTTGCCGTCGGCGGTGTGGACGAACCAATCCTGCTTGTCGGCGAAGAAGGGGTCGTCGAACGTGCCGGCGAACGGCATGAACCAGATGCCCGGCGTCAGGCCGAGCGCGGTCATGGCGTCGGCCGCGGCCTTCATGCCGGAGGGGTAGGGGCCGTCGGCGCGGATGCGGTCGAAGACCTTGCGCGGGCCGTTCGGCTTTGTCCCGTCCTGCCAGCCGTCGTCGATCAGCACGAAGTCGAAGCCGAAGGGCTTGAGCTCCCGCGCGGCGGCCTCGTTGAGCGCGGGGAGGTTCTTCTCGTCGCACGCACCGCCGTGCTGGTCGGCGTACCACGTGCAGTAGCCGGCCGGCTGCGGCGGAAGTTGGACGCGGTAGTGGCGCGCGATCGCGTCGGCCCACGACTCGAGGCCGAGCCGGGCATCGGCGAAGAGGCCCAGCGCGAAGACCTCGGTCGCCGCGGCGCCGCCGGGCGCGACCCGTAGGCGGCCGTACTCGATGACCGCGACGATGCGGACCTGTCCGTTTGTCTCGGACGAGAAGACCACGCCACTGCCGCGGTCGTGCGTCAGCCAGCCGCCGACCGCGCCCGCGCGGGTCCTGGGATCGGCGAGGGCGAGGAAGGCGTAGCTGCCCGGGTTCTTCTGCGGCGCGCGCAGGCCGTCGGTGCCGAGCGTGACCAGGCCGTCGCCGGCGACCGCGGCGGAGAACAGGTCCACGCGGTTCGTCACGAGCGGCGCGTCGCCCGCGTTGGGGATCGTGCCGTCGATCAGCGCAAAGGGCAGGCCCGGGAAGAGGCGGATCGCGCGCGTCGTTCCGTCCGCCCGGCGGATCGTGATGGCGCGTCCCGCGCCGAAGACGGAGTCCTGCACCGGTTCGACCGTGGCGCCGCCGCCGCCCCCGAATGCCCCGTCCACGATCCGCCCGCCGCCTGACTTCGAGGACAGCGCGAAGCGGTCCGTGGCCGGATCGTAGCCGGCCGAGAGGAAGTCGTTGTCGATCGACAGAGGGGCGGACAATGCCGGCACGGTCACGAGCGCGAGCAGGGCGACGGGAATCTTCATGCGCGCATCCTGCCACGCCCGTCCGGCCTTCGCGACCTCGAACCGGTCCTTGCGGTGCCCGGGCGAGGCTACGGACGCTCGATGCGAAGCAGGCCGGGGCCGGCGACGCGGAGCGCGAGGAGGCCGCGCGCGGGATCCCATTCATTCGGCGGGGCGCGGGCGACGGGGCGTCCGTCGAGCGACACGGCATCGCTCTCCGCGAGGCCGCCGACGAGCACGAAGGCGCCGTCCGCGGGCCATGGGGCGACGCGGAGCTCGGCCGACTTCGCATCCTCCCGGACGGGATCGAGTGTTCCCGGCGCATGGACCAGCCAGCGCGGGCCGCCGGCGCAGCGGAAGTCGTCCAGCGGCGGGCCGCCGTAGAGGCGCGCGGCGCAAAGCCCGACGGTGAGCGGGTTGATGGCCGGACCGTCGCGGTGCTGGTCCTCCAGCAGAAAGAAATCGGGCAGCAGGCCGACCCGCGCGCGGTCGGAGGCGGGCCACGTGTGCTGGATGCCGGCGGCGGTGATGCCGTCCGCGAGGCGCCGCCACGGGCCCGCGGCGTCGTGGCGGGCCAGTTCGTAGAGCGAGCCGGCGTAGACGAGGCCGCACCACTGCACGGGCTGGCCGAACCACACCGGCGCGCGCCAATTCGTGGCGCCGAGCACGGCGATGGTGCCGTAGGGTCCGACCGGTCCGTCGGTGGGCGGCACGAGGTAGACGAACGGCACGCCGGTCCAGGCCCAGGCGACGGCCTCGTCGAGCAGCGTGCGGTCGCCGGTCAGCTCGAATCCGCGGACGTACGCCGCGACGAGGTGGGCCGAGGCGAGGATGTCGGGCGTGTGCAGCGGGATCTCCCATGTCTGGGCGCCGCGCGGTACGCCGTTGCGGTAGCGCGCGAGGCCGCGCAGCCGGCGCAGGGCCTCGTCGAGGGCCGCGCGATCGCCGGCGAAGGAGGCCATGCGCAGCGCCATATCGACCTCAAGCGCGGCCATGCCGTTCGCGTGCGGGACGGGGTGGGTGCGGCCGTAGTCGGGCTTCCCGGCGCGGGGCCGGTACGCAACGGTGCCGTCGTCGGCGAACCGGGCCAGGTGCTGCCGTGCCGCGCGCCCGGCCGCGTCGGCGTTGGTCAGGACGGGACCGAAGACGAGCGGCGGCGCGAGGGTCCGTCCGTGGCCGATGCGGGCGAAGATGCGGTTGGCGGGCGGCACCTCGCGGATGGCCGCATCCGCCAGCCGGCGGAGCTGGGCGGCGGCGGCGGGATCGCGCACGATCTGCGCGAGCCAGCGCTGATGTGCGGGCGCGTCGGCCGCGGGCTGCGCGGTCCGTTCGCCCCAGACGCAGTGGAGGAAGCGCGCGCCGTCCCGGATGCCCGAGTGGAGCCAGCCGTCGGCGGCGAGCGCGGCATAGGCGGCGCGGTCGAAGCCGCAGTCGGGCGGCGGCGGCAGGCCGTTCATCGCAACGCAGTGCCGCACCGCCGGCCCGACGGCCTCGCCTTGTCCGCCGATCAGCCGGATGCGGGCGGTCACGGTTTCGCCGGCGCGCAACGGGAGCGGCGGATCGCAGATCGCGCGGCCCTCGTCGCGGCCGGGGACGGTGCCGTCGAGGAGGAAGAGGCCCATCGCGTGGCCGCCGCCGCCGAAGGTGCGGTCGGGCGAATCGAAGACCGGTTGAAGACGCGGCCGGGGCTCCCATGCGAGGCCGACATAGCGCCCCTCCGCGGCGATCGCCATCAGCGGGATCGTGACCTTGTGCGGGGCCGGCGCGAGGCGGCGGGATTCCGGCCCCTCGATGTCGGCGGTCGAGCTGGACGGCTCGTCGTCGAGGTGCTCGAGGCCCGCGAAGAGTCCCTGCGTCTTCCGTGCGCCGAAAGAGCCCGCGCCCGGCCGCAGCAGGACGAGGGGTAGGCAGAGGATCTCGCGGTCGGAATCCACGGATACCGCAACGTCGAGAGCCATCGTGCCGTCGGGCGTCGTCGGCGCGAGCCGGCGGATGAAGGTCCAGATCGCACCGTCGGGATCGCGGGCGCGGGTGGTCCAGGTCACGGCGTCCCCGTCGCGGTGAACGGTCCGCGTCACGGCGGCCGTCGCGACGCAGAACCACCGCGGTGCGCCGGCGTGCAGGCAGCCGACCAGGTTGCGGTCGTCCGCGATGGCCATCGGCGTCCCGCCGATCGAGACCGTCAGTCCTGCGTCGCCCGCCGCGACCTCGACGCCGCCGGATGCGATCCGCTCGCGCGCGGGGGAGGCGACGGCCACCGCCGCCGGCCAGGGGGGCGGATCGATTGCGATGCGGGGTTCGAGCCGGATCGAGGCGATCGTCGTCGTTCCCCTCGGCCCCGGCGGATCGATCCGGATCTGCAGGCCCGGTTTCTGGGGCGGGATCGGGATCCGGTGCTCGGTCCAGCGTCCGGCCGGAACACGGCCGCGGACGGAATCCTCCTCGCGGAACCCCGGCCCGAGGAAGATCTGGAACCCGCCGCCGGTGTCGGACTTCATCCGGAGGTTAAGCCACAGCGGGCCCTCGCCCGGCGCGGCGATGGCGGGGCCGATGATGTAGGGGTCCTCGCCGGCGGCGGTTACGCCCAGGCCCTCCGGAGTCGGCCGCATGGCGCCGATGTGGTGCGCCGGCCTCCATCCGGCTCCGGCGTCCGGCCTCGTGAAATCGAACTCCGTTGCCGCCGCGCCGATGGCGCAGGCCGCGACGGCCCCCGCGAACGTCGGGATCCGGTTCATGCGGTGACCGTGCCATTCCGCCCGCGGCGCGGCAAGCCCGCGGCGGCCCGGCCTTCAGCCCAGGGCGGCGAGCACCGCGTCGACGGCGACCCCCTCGAGGCCGCCGTCCGGCGCGCGCAGCAGGCGGACATGCGGGCCGCGGGGGGCCCAGTGGGCGGGATCGGTCGGTCCGAACACGGTGACGACCGGGATGCCCAGCGCGGCGGAGATGTGGGTGATGCCGGAGTCGTTCCCGAGATAGCCGCCGCAGTTCGCCAGCACCCCGGCCAGTTCGACGAGGTCGAGCGAGTCGGCCACGGGTGCGCCGAGCGTCGCGGCGGCTGCGCGGACCGGCCGGGCGATCTCGTGGTCGGCCTCGCCCAGGATGAAGAGCAGGCGGCGGTCGCGCCCCGCGATCGTGCGCGCAACCTCCAGGAAGCGGTCGAGAGGCCAGTTCTTCTTCGCGCTCCCGCTGCCTGGATGGATCGCAAGGGGCGAAGGGCCTCCGCCCGCGGCATCGATCCACGCCCGCCCCGCGGCCCTCTCGGTCGCGCCGAGGGGCAGCGAGGGCACGGCGCCGGCGCCGTAGAGGGCCAGGGATTCCAGGGGTTTCAGCAGGTGGTCGACGATATGGCCCGCGGGGTCGACGGGCGAGCGGTAGAGAAACTGCCGCGCGCCGTGCAGACGGAAGTTGCTTCCGACAAAGCCGTCGGGATCGTGGAGGAAGCTGATGGTCACGTCGAAGGACGACAGGAAGGCGATGGTGGCGTCGTCGATGTCCGGCCGCTGGCCGAAGAAACGGGCGATCCGCGCGGTGTCGAGCGCGTGGACCTTCGCGACGAGCCCGGCGGCCGCGGCCAGCCGTGCGATGTGGGGATAGCCGATCAGCTCGATGTGGGCGTCGGGCCACTGCGCCCGGAGCGTGTGCAGGACCGGAAGCGTGACGACGAAGTCGCCGATCGCGCCGCCGCGGAGGATCAGGAAACGGGGAGGACGCATGTCCCTCAGTAGGTGGTCACCGCCAGCCCGGCGAGAACGAGCCCCGTCGCGGTCAATGCCGCCCCGGTCACGCGGGCCCGGGCGCCGTCCGTCAGCCAGCCGGTCCACCGGCGGAACCGGTAGGGTCCCAGCATCCAGGCGATTCCGGCGACGATGAGGACGTAGGTGAAGCCGGAGACGACGACGCTCCACGGCGACTCGTGCACCCGGGCCGTCTGCAGAATCGGATTGGCGGCCAGCAGCAGGAGACCGCCGAGCGCGCGCGCGGCGAGAAGCTCGTCCACGAAGACCACGGTGAGCCCGAACGCCACCGGGCCCGCCGCCCAGATCCAGGGCTTGAGGGTGTCGAAGCGGCCGAGACGCGCGTGGTAGACGATCCACGCCACCCAGGCAAGGGCCACGGCCGTCAGAAGCCACGCCGCGGGCCGGTTTCGGGGGAATGCGGACAGGGCCCTCCGGACCGTGCCGGGTGCGGCCAGCAGCCCGGCGCCCGCCGCCGCACAGGCGCCGCCGCAGATCATGGATATGGTGGCCAGCGACATCATCGAGCTTGGATCATAGAGCATACGGCCCTCCGGTTCAAACGGGGCGGGAGGCCGTTGCGGCAGGGGGCGGCGGCCGTGGCTGTTCCGGCCGCCCTGTTCGTTCGGTTCGTCGCCCCCCTCGGATTTCCGCTTTACTCCTCCGGGGCATGGGCGTATAGTGACCGATTCAGAGACACATAAGGAAAGGTAGAGGAAGAAGGGAAAAGGGTGCGGAAACGGTATGGATAGCGCGGCCAAGTCAAAGGTTAAGCAGGACTTCCAGCGGCACGGCAAGGATACGGGTTCGTCGGAGGTTCAGATTTCGCTCCTGTCGGCGCGGATCAGCGAACTGACGGAGCATCTGAAGTCCTTCAGGAAGGACCACTCCTCCCGTCGCGGGTTGATCGTCATGGTCAGCAAGCGGCGCCGGTTGCTGGATTACCTGCGCCGGAAGGATCGCGCCTGCTATCAGAAAGTTGTGGAGAAGCTCGGCCTCCGCCACTAAGCGGCGGTCCGCTCCACATGGTTCTCTCCGGGGTCCCTCCTACGACCGCCCCGGTCCGTTGTATCCAGGCATCCCCCCGCCAAGGGGCGGGGGTGGGGCCGTCGTCAGGACGGCCGGCTCCGGTTAGCCGCCTGTGATCCCGTCCCATTTCCCGAAAGGCAACACATGAACAACACGAAATCCATCCAGGTCCAGGTCGGCGCGGGCACCGTGACGATCGAAACGGGCCTCCTCGCCCAGCAGGCCGCCGGTTCGGTGACCGTGCGCTGCGGCGATACCGTGGTCTTCTCCGCGGTGACCAACACGTCGAAACCCCGCGAGGGCATCGACTACTTCCCGCTGCAGGTCGAATACCGCGAGAAGTACTACGCCGCCGGCCGGCTGCCGGGCGGCTACTTCAAGCGCGAGGCCCGGCCGACGGAGCGCGAGATCCTCGTCGCCCGCATGACCGACCGCCCGCTGCGGCCCCTCTTCCCCGAGGGCTACCGGAACGACGTCCAGGTCAACAACGCGCTGCTCTGCGCCGACGGCGAGAACGAGTCCGACGTGCTGAGCATCATCGCCGCCAGCGCGGCGCTGACGATCTCGGACATCCCGTTCTTCGGCCCGATCGCGGCCGTCCGCATCGGCCGCATCAACGGCGAGTTCGTGATCAACCCCGGCCACTCCGTGCTGCCGACGAGCGACCTCGACCTGATCTACGCCGGCACCCGCGAGAAGTTCATCATGATGGAGGGCTCCGCCAAGGAGATCCCCGAGGCGGACTTCCTCGCCGCGATGAAGCTCGGCCACGCCGAGGTCGTGAAGCTCTGCGACGCCCAGCTCGAGCTGCGCCGCGCGGCGGGTCTCCCCGACAAGGTCGTCACCGAGACGCCCGCCGTCCCGCCGGAGCGCCTCGCGAAGGCGCGCGGGCTCGCCGGGGCCGACATGGCCGCGGCCATGGAGATTTCCGGCAAGATCGAGCGCCAGAACCGAATCGCCGCGATCGCCGCGGACCTCAAGCCGCGGCTCGCCGAGGCGTTCCCGGAGATGACCGATCCCCAGTTCAAGTCGCTCTTCGACGCCCTCGAGATCGAGGTCGTCCGCGCCGGGGTGCTCGAGTCCGGCCACCGCATTGGCGGCCGCGGGCTGGACGAACTGCGGCCGATCGCGGGCCACGTGTCGATCCTCCCGCGCACGCACGGCTCGGCCGTGTTCATGCGCGGCGAGACGCAGGCCATGGCGACCGTCACGCTCGGCACGCACGATGACGCCCAGGAGCTGGATGCCATCGCCGGCGGCGCCGACGAGAAGCGCTTCCTGCTGCATTACAACTTCCCGCCGTACTCGGTCGGCGAGGTGGGCCGCCTCGGCTTCACCGGCCGCCGCGAGATCGGCCACGGCGCGCTCGCCGAGCGCAGCCTCCGGCCGATGATTCCGGCGGACTACCCCTACACGGTCCGCGTGGTGTCCGAGATCATGGGCTCCAACGGGTCGTCGTCGATGGCCAGCATCTGCGCCGGCACACTCGCGCTGATGGATGCGGGCGTCAAGATCGCGAAGCCCGTCGCGGGCATCTCGATCGGTCTCTTCACGGGCGAGGGCAAGGCCCCCGTGCTCGTCACCGACATCCTCGGCGCCGAGGACCACTGCGGCGACATGGACTTCAAGATCGCCGGCACTCGGGACGGCATCACCGGGTTCCAGGTGGACTTCAAGATCCGCGGCCTCGGGTGGGACCTGATCGAGAAGTCGCTGGGCATGGCCCGAGCCGCCCGCATGAAGATCCTGGACATCATGCAGTCGGTCCTCGAGGCCCCGCGGGCGGAGCTTTCCCCGTACGCCCCGCGCGTCGAGGTCAGCAAGATCCCGACGGACAAGATCGGCGCCCTCATCGGTCCGGGAGGCAAGAACATCCGCCGCATCACCGAGACCTACAAGGTCCAGATCGACGTCGAGGACGACGGTACGGTCAAGGTCTACAGCGTGTCGAAGGACGGCATGGAGGCGGCGATGCGCGAGATCGGCCTCCTGACGGCCGAGGCCGAGGTGGGCAAGACCTACGAGGGACGCGTCACGGGCATCAAGGAGTTCGGCGCCTTCGTCGAGATCCTGCCGGGGCTCGAGGGCCTCGTCCACGTCAGCGAGATGGCCAACTTCCGCGTGCGCAGCGTCGAGGACGTCTGCAAGGTCGGCGACATGATGTGGGTGAAGTGCCTGCACGTCGACGAGAACGGCAAGATCCGCCTCAGCCGGCGCGCCGCGCTGGAGGAGAAGGATGGCGCCGCGGCCGCGGACGAGAACATCCCCCGCGCCGAGGGCGGCGATCAGGGTGGTGGCGGTGGCGGCCGCGGCTACGGCGGCGGCGGCGGCCATGGCGGCGGTCGCGGCGGCTTCGGCGGCGGCCGGGGCGGTGGCGGCGGACGTCGCCGCTGATTCGAGCCCACGCGATGCGAAGGCGGGCGCCCCCCGGGGCGCCCGCTTCCGTTTTCGGCCGGCCCTCGGCGCGCTGCTCTCCGATCACGTTCACCGGGCGACGAGGGGGCCAGTGCCCAGGGATAAGTGACCAGCGCGAGGTGTGCGGCGTCTGGTGGGCTTCGGATCTCGATTGCGCGCCCCACTCCCGGCTCCTCCGTTGCCGGCCCCTCGCCCCTCCGCCCCTCCGCCACCCGCCACTCCAACACTCGCCCCTTGCCACTCCGACACTCGACACTGGCCCCCCGCCACTTGAGCCTCGACACCCGCCCCTCGCTTCCCGACACTCCTTCCCGTGAAACCGACTCCCGCCCTGAAGAGGCGCGCCGCGAAGGTCCTCGTTCTCCTTCGCAAGGCCTACCCCGACGCCGAGTGTGAACTCCACGGCTGGACGACGCCCTTCGAACTGGCCGTCGCGGCGGTTCTCTCCGCCCAATGCACCGACAAGCGGGTCAACATGGTGACGCCGCCGCTCTTCGCGAAGTACCGCTCGCCGGCCGACTGGGCGGCGACGCCGCAGGAGACGCTGGAATCGGAGATCCGGTCGACCGGTTTCTTCCGCAACAAGGCGACCAACATCCGGGCGCTGGCGAAGGAGGTTGCGGAACGGTTCGGCGGCACGCTGCCCTCGGAGCTCGATGTTCTCGTGACGCTGCCCGGCATTGGCCGGAAGACGGCGAACCTCCTGGTCGCGACAGCCTTCGGAGGGCAGGGGATCATCGTCGACACCCACTGCACCCGCGTCGCCGGCCGGCTCGGGTTCACGAAGGAGAAGGACCCGGTCAAGATCGAGTTCGACCTCCGCTCCCTCGTGCCGGAGAAGGACTGGACCTCCTGGTCCCACTGCATGGTCTTTCATGGCCGCCGCTGTTGCGACGCTCGCAAGCCCGCCTGTCCCCGCTGCCCCGTCGCCTCCCTTTGCCCCTCCGTCCAGTGACAGGGTATTGGGTGCCCGCCCTGCGTGGCCTTGGCGGAACAGGCTTGGCTGCTGGCTGATGGATGCCGGGTGTTGGCTGATGGATGTTCGATGTTCGCGCGCAGCGCGCGTTTCCCGCTTGCCGCCCGCCGTCCTTCTGCTACCTTATGCCGTCTTCTCCGCGACCCCATCGTCCAGCGGTCAGGACATCAGGTTTTCATCCTGGAAACACGGGTTCGATTCCCGTTGGGGTCGCCACCTTCATTTTTTCGAGGTCAAGCTCCCCTAAAGCATCGAACAGCCAATGGTTTGCGACGGTTCCAAATCCACTGCTTGTGGAATAGGCCAAACCGGATGGAAATAGAACCCGCTGGAACCGGATGCGGTTGATCCCGCTGAGCGCGAACCAGATACGGTCTGCGTTGCGTAGCGTAACGGCCGCAGCGTTCAGAATGCCCTGGATGTCCTCGCCCTCCAGCGCCGAGTACTGCCGGTCGGCCTTCAGCGCCGCAATGTCGGCGTCGAGGTCGGCGTTCATCTTCTGATACACGTCGTCGGCGACCACGCCCTGTACAAGTTTCTCCAGCAGGCGGCGCTGTTGCTGCTCCTTCTGCTCGACCCGCTCCTTGATGGTCTGTTGCTCGACCAAGTTCTCGGCCATGAGTTGGTTCCAGCGTTCAAGCACCTTGCGTGCAAACTCA
>Ga0194112_10002591_pt1 | contig 25755 bp, 17 predicted proteins | sample TA2MahC400mmetaG_FD_146191 | JGI IMG/M metagenome (GOLD analysis project Ga0194112, IMG submission 146191) | Freshwater microbial communities from Lake Tanganyika, Tanzania - TA2015016 Mahale Deep Cast 400m | ecosystem: Environmental > Aquatic > Freshwater > Lake | place: Tanzania: Lake... | reverse complement strand
TTAAGGTCGGGGCGGAAAAGGTCCTCAAGACCGAGGCCCGGATCATTGCCGCCACCAACCAGAGCCTCCGGGCCCTTATCGAGAACGGGAAGTTCCGGGAGGACCTGTACTACCGGCTCAAGGTCGTCGAGATCCAGCTGCCTCCTCTCCGGGACAGGCGCGAGGATATCCCCGATCTGGTCGCGTACCTCCTCGAAAAGATCAACCGGGAGCTCCGGCGCAGCGTCCGCAAGGTCCCGCCCGACGTCATGAGGACCCTGACAGAGATCCCCTGGAAGGGCAACGTCCGGGAGCTCGAGAACGCCCTGACCCGGGCCGTCATCCTGGCCAAGGGCGATGTCGTGCTCAAGGAGAATCTGCCCCTCGATACGGAGGAAAAGCGCTCTTTTTCCGATGACCTCGTGTCCCTTGACCGGGTCGAGAAGGATTACATCCAGCACGTGCTGAGCTCCGTCAAGGGCAGCAAGACCCGGGCCAGCCAGATCCTCGGCATCAGCCGGCCGACGCTCGACAAAAAGATCAAGGAATACGGCCTGGACCTCGGGGCCAACGGCTGAAAGACGGGCTCGTAAACTCCCTTTCCGGCCTGTAAACTATCTTGGGGCGGCCTTCCCGCCCGCCTCCTCCGGCCCGCCCTTTTCCCCTGATGGCGGGGCCCCTAGAAGTTGGCATGAAACCTGCAAATTTATGGGGCGCGCGCTGATCAAAGAGGTAATGAACATGGCAGCCAAAAAGATCGTGGTCGTGGACGACGACAAGAACATCCGGAAAACTTTCGACCTTCTCCTCGGGAAAAAATACAGGGTCTATTCCGCGAAGGATTCCAAGGAGGCCCTGACCAGGTTCAGGAATTCCCCGGCCGACCTGGTCATCGCCGATTACAAGCTTCCCGACGGCAACGGCTTGGATCTGATCAAAAAGCTCCGGGCCACGGGCTTCGAAGGCGGGGCCATGCTCATCTCCGCCCACCCCGACCTCGTCCCGGTCGAGGACATGAGCCGCTTCGCCATCAGCCATTTCTTCGTCAAGCCGCTCGACCTCGCGCTCCTCAACGTTTCGATCGACCGGGTCCTCCAGCCCAAGGAACCCGTCGAGTCGGCGGCCTGAGTCGGCCCTTTTCTTTCCGCCGCGGGGTCTCAAATAGCTCAGGTTGACTCCGCGAGGGCGTTCTTTCTACAATGGCCCCTCAGCCAAACAGAAGGAGGTCCGTCCATGCATCTTCCGCCAGGTCTGCCGCGCCGCGATTTCTTCAAGTACCTTTTGGCCGGTTCAGCCGTCTCCGTGTCCGCTCTGGACGCGCTCAACGCGGGCATCGCCCAGAGCATCACGACGCTCAACCAGAAATTCCTGGACGACGAGGCGCCCGACGGCGTCTACTGGGAGGGGGTCCGGGATCTCTTCGAGTTCGAGGACCGGTTCATCATGATGAACAACGGGACCCTGGGCCCCATGCCCAAGCCCGTCTTCAACACCCTCATCCGTTACTTCCGCGTCCAGATGACCAATCCTTACGACGGTTACAGCTACCTGCCGACGTTCAAAGAGTCCGTCCGGGCCAAGCTGGCGGCCTTCATCCACGCCTCGCCCGACGAGGTATCCCTGACGACCAATACGACCGAAGGGGTCAACATCATCGTCCACGGGCTCGACCTCCGGGAGGGGGACGAGGTCCTCGTCACCAGCCTTGAACACCCCGGCCATATCAACCCCTGGATGCTCAGAGCGAAACGGCACGGGATCAAGGTCACCGAGGTGCCCATGCCGCTGTTCCCGAAGTCGGTCGAGGAGGTCGTCGCCGCCTTCGAGGCCGCCATCACCCCGCGGACCAGGATCATCAGCATCAGCCACACGGTGTTCATCACCGGCCTGATCATGCCGCTCAAGGAGCTGAGCCAACTGGCCCACGACAAGGGGCTCCTCATCCTGGCCGACAGCGCCCACGGGCTGGGCATGATCGACCTCAACATGAAGGAGACGGGCGTCGATTTCTTCATGTCCAGCCCCTACAAGTGGCTCGGGGCCCCGACCGGGATCGGGCTCCTCTATGTCCGCAAAGAGGTCTTGGACAAGGTCTGGCCGACCATCGTGTCCTCCGGCTGGGAGACGAACAAGGCAGCCGGCAAGCTCGACCCCCAGGGGCAGCGGTCGGACGCTTTCGTCTTCGCCCTCGACGAGGCCCTCAATTTCCAGAACCGCATCGGCCGGACGCGCATCGAGCGAAGGATCAAGGTCCTGGCCGGCCGCCTGAAACAGGAGCTGGCGAAGATACCGGGCGTCAAGGTCCACACGCCGGTCGATCCTTATCTCAGCGCCGGGCTGACGGCTTTTTCGATGACGGGCGCCAATCCCGCCAAGCTCGTCGACTATCTTCGCGAGAAGCACAACTTGGTCGTGCGGACGACCGGGAATCAGGCCGCCGGCACCTATGGCGTCCGGGTCTCCACCCCCATCTACATCTCGACGAAAGAGGTGGACATGGTCGTCGACGGGGTCAGGACGCTCATGTCCCGCAAGGCCTGATCGAAACCCCCGCGTAAACGAAATTTACAGCGGCGAAAGAGATTTTTTTCCACCGGTCCGTCGCTCCAGGGGAAAACCTCCGTTCCCGTTTGGCACGAATTATGCTTCATCTCCGGGTGCGCGTGAGTGAGATGGCAACGACGGGTAACGGACAGAGCACCTTGAGGGACGGCTCGATGGATGTTTTGTTAAGCCCCCATTCCCACAATACCCTTCCATAACCCTCCTTCTTTCAGTGACGGAGCGAGGGGCGCCGCGGGGGGCGCCCCTCCTCCCCTTTGTCTCGCTTGCCCGAAGGGCAGGGACAGGGCCCGAAACGGGCGTTGACACGCCTTTCCTGGCGGGCCTATAATTCCCTCTAAGAAACACATGAGGGGAAAAACGCCTTCCGGCCGCCCTTCCGCGCGACTAAATAAGCTGAATGATGAGGCTATCTCCGCTCCGGAGCCCCTCTCGAGAAAACCGAAGGAGGACCGAATGAACGCACCTTACCCCCGCTCCAGGGGTCGCGCGCGGCTCGTTATCCTGGCCGGCCTGATCCTGGCGGTCGTTTCGTCGTTGCCGGGCGCCGTCGTCTACGATTTCGTCCAGAAAGCCCCCGAGGCCAAGTGGTCGAGATCTCTTTCCGCCCCCGGCGAGCTGCCCTGGAACGGCCGGGACAACGACGCCCGCGGTTTCGCCCGCCACCTGACGAACGCCGTTCTCGAGGACGGCAAGAGCTATGGGCTCGTCCTCCAGACCCATCCCGAATGGAAGAGCGAGGGGAGCGTCTTCGGGACCTACGCGAACGTCCAGGTCCCGGCCGGGGCCAAGTTCGCCGCCCGGGTCGGCTTTCTCAAGAACGCGACGGCCACCGACGGCGTGACCTTCGCGGTCCACGTCTTCGACCAGACGACGGGGGCGCTCCAACGGCTCGCGACGAAAGCGGCCCGCCATGACGGCGTCCTCGACGAGCTCACGGCCGATCTCGCGCCTTACGCCGGCAAGACCGTGACCTTCCGCTTCGAGGTCCATGCCGGCGCGACGGCCCGCCAGGACTGGGCCGTCTGGGCCTCGGCCGCCATCACCCAGGAGCTCGCCCTCCAGCCCATGAAGGTCGCGGCCGCCAAGCCGGTGATGACGGCCAAGGTCGCGGCGCCTCCGGCTTCCGGGCCGATGATCCAGGCCTTCAAGCCCGCGGTCATCAAGCGGGTCACCCTGATGCCGATGGGAGCGGTCCCCCCGAAGCACAAGATCGAGGACGCCGGGACCCTGTCCGTCGAGGAGCCTCTGACCGTCCTCGACCGGATCTGGAAAGACAACGAGCGGGCGAACACCTATTACTACCTGCCCCGCGAGATCAACCTCATCCGGGAACCGTCCTCCGGGAACTACCGGGTCAGCGCCGTCTGGACCCAGGACCAGAAGATCCGCACGACCTTGGCCCTGCGGGCCAACATCGATCCGGCCGACGTCCGGATCCTCGACGAGGCCCTGAAGAAGGCCAAGGGGCCCCAGGCATCGCTCAGGTCCATGCCCTACGACGAGGCCAACATCATCGACATGAAGGGCTGGGAGGACTGGCAGATCGAGAATATCCGCATCCCGACCTTCGGCTCCCTGGAGAGCGAGCTGCCCGTCAACATCAGCATGACCCCCGAAACGTTGGCCCAGCTGAAGCCGCTCCTCGAGAGGGAAGGACTGACGGCCGGCATGCGCCTCAAGACGGGCGATGTCGAGCGCGAGGTCCCCATCAAGGTCGGTCTGAAATACGCCACGGGCCGGATGTATTCCGATCTGAGCGACCTCGGCTACTCCTACAAGCGGTCCGAATCCCTGCTGACCCTCCACAACGTCCGGAACCTCTCGGCCTTCCCCCTCAAGATCAACTCCGTGAGCTTCCGCTTCCGGCTGCCGAACGGGGACGAGCTTTACAAAGATCTCAAACCGCAGACGGACGCCGTCCTGCCGGCCAACGGAACGGGATCCGTGACGGTCAGGCTCACGCCCCAGCCCCTGCTCGCGGCCGAGCTGGCCAGATCCCTGCCGGCGTCGAAGTCCGACGACAAGCCCGTCAACCCCCTGCTCAAGCAGGCCCTGGACAAGCTCAAGGGCGAGGTCGCCGAGAAGGCCGGGATCGACATCCCGGAAAAAGCCGAAGGTCTCGATCCCAAGGTCGACGAGTTCTTCAGATCGAGGGCCCGCAGCTTCTGGATGGAGGTCGTCCCCGACTTCGAATGCCAGGAATGCCTGGACGCGGTCTGGGACAAGATCGAGGTCGTCTCCTATATCGAGCGGATGAGAAAGATCAACGTCGAAGCGCTGGCCAACGTCTTCGATCCGTCCGCGTACGAAAGCCCTATCGAGGTCGAGAAGGTCCACATCGAGATCCGTTCGCCGTACCTCAGCGCCCAGGCCAAGGACGGCTTGATGGCCGCCGTGGACCTCAACAAGGACAAGCTCCGGGAGGACGTCGTCGTCTACCTGCCGCGGTCGAGCGGCCAGACGCTCTCTTTCGACTATAAGATCAAGGTCATCCTGAAGACCGGCCAGTCCGCCGAGTCGGAGGCCTGGGAAACGGTCTCGGATTCCCTGGACCTGACCCTGGGCACGTTCCACGTCGCCAAGGTCTTCGAGAGAACGGACTGAGAAGGAGGCCCCCATGCGTTCGCGTTTGACATCTATCGGAGGGATCGTTCTGGCCCTGCTCTTGACGGCCTCGATCGTCGAGGCCGAGGTCCTGCTCGACGCCGAGCCGATCCAGGCGGGCACCGTCCTGCTGTTCCGGGACCACGCCGACGAGCACGGCTATCACTACATGCCGCTCTCGCCGCGGATCTCGGCCTGGCCCGACGGCACGCCCAAGTTCAGCTTCATCCAGTACGTCCGGACCGGCAAGGACATCACCGGCGGCATCCTCCATTTCCTGTGCACCTTCGGGCTGACGAAGGAGGAGCTGAACCAGGCCCAACGGGACCTGGCCCGGGTGGACAAGGACGGCAAGATCCTCGGCCCCGTGATGTTCGTCAAGGGCGATTTCCACATCATCTCGGCGTCGGCCGGAGAGGGCGGGGTCTTCGCCCGCAAGGTCGCCGGCACCGGCAAGGCCCCGCTCCTGGCGGGAACGGAGGCGGCCGTGTCCATCGCCCTGACCGAAGAGGGCTCGACCCTGCTCATGGAATCCTTCAACCAGCCGACCTCCGATGTCTCCGTCCAGTTCGTCATGACCTACCAGGGCCTGACGCCGGCCTACAGGGCCATCCTGACCGTCGACTGGGACAAGGTCTACGACCATAAGGAGTTCAAGGCCGACGCCGGCAACTTCCTCGTCAGCGCCCAGATCCAGAAGATCTACGCCGAGCTGCGGGAGCAGGGCGCCATCAAGCTCGACGTCCTGGGCGAGGACACCAAGATGGACGAGCTGCTCGACACGGCCTACAACACCATCACCAAGATGATGTTCGACGCCAAGCCGGTCAAACCCGAGGACATCGGCAAGTCCCAGGCCTCGACCGGCGGCAACTGGCTGGGCAAGCTCTTCGGCCAGGCCCACTTCGGCTTCTATCAGAAGACGGTCAAGATGACCGGGAAATACACGGTCGACCTGACCCGCCGCAAGAGGGACCAGCGGGAGATCCCCCTGACCGGCAACATCGGCGGCCTCCACAAGACCCACGGGAAGAACCGCGACCTGTTCGCCGTGGTCGACCTCGACGACCCGACCTTCGAGGAGCGCACGGTCAACGTCATCCTCGACGGGGAGGACCTGGAGACCTTCAAGCAGTTCGTCAACTTCGCCGGGGTGACGTTCAAGAAGGAATACGAGGACGCCGACATGAAGTCGGTCACCGAGGACCTCGTCTTCGACAAGACGAAGTTCGGCCAGAACGGCAACAAGCTGTCGCTCAAGTACCGGCGCAAGGGCGACTCCACCGAGAAATGGCTGGAGTACGAGTACAAGCCGATGTGGAGCTACATCGGCGGCCTCGAGGTCGCCGGCGAGTGGCAGAAGACCTCCCAGCCGGTCATCACCCTGGCCCCGCCCCACAAGTACCGCTACATCGAGGTCCTGGCCGAAGAGGAGAACATGAGCGCCCAGGGCGTCATCCGGGTCGCCGTCCAGTTCCGGCACAGGAACTTCGGCCGCGAGCTCCAGAAGGAGGTCGTCCTCCGCAAGGGCGACCCCCTCAATGTCCAATACGCCTACTTCCACGAGCCCAACAACCTCGAATACGAATACAACGTCACCTGGCTCCTGCGGGACAACACCCGGGTCTCGTCGGGCTGGAAGAAGGCGACCGACCCCTTCGTTTACGCCTATTTCGAGAAGAATTAAGTCATGAACCGGGCAACGGCCGTCCTCGGGCTGCTGGTCCTGCTGGCGGGCATGGGCCTGTCGGCCGACCCGCTGCTGACCAGGCCGGAAACGGCCGGGGGGAGGATCATCATCTACCCCGACCACCGGGACCCCAAAGTGTTCTATTACGTGCCGGGGGAGCTCGTCCTGGCCCGGGCCTTCGGCTCTCCCCAGTTCTTCTTCTACAAGTACGTTTACGTCAAGCCCGGCGCCCCCGAAGGAGCTCAGACGCTGGCCGGAGGGGTCCTGACCCTGACGATCGAGTTCAAGGACGAGACCGAGGCCCTGAAGGCCCTGAAAGGGGCCTCGTTCGAGTTCCGGCCGGTGCCCATCGAGTCCATGACCTGTGTCCTCGGATACCATCCCGTCGAGGGCGAGCCGCAGGAGGCCGGCCGGGAGGATCTGGCCCGGAAAAAGCTCCTGTGGACCCAAAAGAGCTTCACCCTGCCCCTCAAGCGGGAATCCGCCTCCTATCTCTGGGGCGTTTTCGAGGGCGACAAAGCGGCCGGGCTGAGCGTCGACTGCGAATTCAGCTACGGCGGCTACGAGATCGACGACGAGGGCAAGCTCAAGGCCGGGGCCCGGGACGGACGGCTCTCGCTGGGCGTGCCCGTTTCCATGGCCGCCGATCCCGGTCTCTTCAAGCTGGTCAATCTGGCCGGCAAGATCGCCTTCAATTACCGGAAGCTGAGCGTCCTGTGCTTCGACTTCGTCAACGGCACGAGCGGCGACCTGGCCAAGATCACCGCCGAGATCGAGATCCTGACGGCCCGCAAGCAGCGGGACTTCAAGACGGTCTCGTTCACGGCCGATTCGGAGCCGCAGATGGACCTCGAGTTCGACATCCCCGAAGCCAAGGGCGGCAAGTACCGCTACCGGCTGACCCGGGTCCGCACGGACGGCCGGTCCGAAAAAGGCGAGTGGACGGAGAGCGACGACATGTTCCTCGACCTGTCCACCTACGATTTCTCTATCGATGACGGGAGCCGGAACGTTCCCGCCCAAGGAGGCCTGCGATGAAAAAGAATGCCAAGCTCACGACCGTTCTTGCGGCGGCCCTTCTCGCCGGGGCGGTCCTGGCGTCCGCCGAAGTCGCCCTGGACGAGGTCGTCCAGGCGGGGCGGTTCGTCTTCTATCGGGACCACGCCGACGCGCACAAGTATTACTACGTGCCCGACGCTCCGAGGCTGGCGACCAAAAGGGACGGCACGCCGGAGTTCACGTTCATCAAGTACACGAAGACGGGCGGCGAGACGAGGGGCGGCGTCGTCCATTTCCTGGTGACCTGGGGCTACTCGAGCGGCGAGCTGAGCTCGGCCGAGGCCGTCCTGAAATCGACCGACCCCCAGGCCAGGATCGCCGGCCCGGTGCCGTTCAAGGAGGGGACGTTCCAGGTCGTCTCGGCGACGGCGGGGGAGGGCGGGCTGTTCAGCCGGCGGATCGTCGGCGAGGGCAAGGCGCCGATCATGCCCGGCCAGAAGGCGGCGGTGTCGATCGCTCTGACCGAAGAGGGGGCCTCGCTGCTCTGGGAATCGTTCAAGAACCCGACCTCGGACGTGTCGGTCCTTTTCGCCCTGAAGTTCGCGGGGGTGACCCCGGCGTTCCAGGCCAAGCTGAAGGTCAACTGGGACAAGGTCTACACGCATCACGATGTGCGGCTGCAGGCTGAGGGGACGATCAAGGTCGTCAAGCTGAAGGCCGAGATGCAGGCCATCCTGGACGACCTGCGGCAGAAGGGCGTCATCCAGCTCGATGTCGTGGGCGAGAACGAGAGCACGCAGAAGATGCTGGACGCGGTCTACACCCACATCCTCAACATGATGTGCGAGCCGGTGCCGATGGGGGCCGGGAGCGCGCCGGCGCCGCCGGTCAAGCCGCCGGCTACCGTCGCGGAGCTCGGCCCTCCGGACTGGTCGATGGGCGTGTTGAGCGACCTCGTCCGGACCTCGGGCGAACGGCTCCGCGGCGGCCCGTCCTGGGACCAGGAGCAGGCGACGACCGCCCGGACCGAGCCGCCATGCGATCCAGCCAGCAAAGCGAAATGGACGCTTTTGAAGGCCGAAGGGGATGAGCTTGGAAGCAATAGAAATTTCCTGTTCGCGGCGCGGAAATATGAGGAAGCGTATGCCGTCTGCCCCATGCCGGAGACGCTGTACCGGATCGCGTCCTGCTACGACGTCATTCAGGAGTACGAAAAGGCCCGTAGTTCCTATGCCCGCTTCCTCCGGGAGGTGGGGGGGGCTCTCGGCGATGAAAGAGGAGCGAGAGCGACGACCAGGCTCTCGGTGGTAACCACGGCCGGCGCCGCCCTGATGGCCGGGAAGGACGCTCTTCGGCGGGGAGAGCTGAACGACGCGCTAGCGTTTTTCGAGGGCGCAGGAGGCACGGCTGGGAGCCTTGAAGCCCTCTACTATTCAGCTGTCACCTGCCGGGAGTTGGGCGACCGGACAAAAGATATTTCTTTTTATGAAAAAGCCCGGGAGCGATTCTCGTTGATGATCTCGATGTTCTCCGAGAATCCCTTTCTCAATGATAATCCGCTCCTTGAAAACCTGCGGATAAAGTCCCACTCCGAACTCGAAATCGTCGGCGCAAGAATGCAGCAGCTCAGATCGGCAACTCCTCCCGTCAAACCCGAGGGGCAGGCGGCGGCGACCGATACCGCGAGAACGGAGCAGACAACCGCCCAGATGGAAACCGCAAGGGCCCAGAGCCAGACCGCTGCCGAGGAGGCACGCCGGGCCCGAAGGGAGGCCGCCCAGGGCGGCGTCCAGGCCTCGCAGACCACGGCCCGGCAGGCCGAACAAGCAACGCAGCAGGCCGTTCAGGCGGAAACGGGCAAGCCGCCAGGCACGGTGGACGCAGGGACCAAACCGCCGACAGGCCAGGACGCGACGACGGCCCAGCTTGAGCAGCAAATCGCTTCCCTGCTGGGGTCCAAGCCTCCGGATGCGACGGGGGGCACGAAGCCGCCGACGACCCCGCCCCCCGCGGGCCAGACGCCTCCGGCCAAGCCGGCGGCCCAAACCCCAGCGGCCCCGGCGGCCAAACCCGCGGCCGCGGCGCCCGAGGTCAAGCCTATTGTCAGCGTGTCGCTCGGATACACGTTCAAGCGGGTTAAGATGTCGGGCAATTACGAGGTCGACATGCGCAAGCGGCTGCGCGAGGACCGGGACATCGTCATGAGCGGGAACATCAGCGGCGTCTTCCAGAAATACGGCGAGGACAAGCGGTTCTTCACGGTCGTGAGCCTTGACGACCCGACCTTCCAGGAGCGTTCGGTCGAAGTCATCCTCGACGGGCAGGACGCCGAGGACTTCAAGAACTACATCAACACGGTGTCGGTCCTGTTCCGCAAGCAGCGCTTCTCGGGGGCGCCGATGACCGGCGAGGTCAAGTTCTTCGCCGACCAGTTCGCCCAGAGCGGGAACCGCCTGTCGTTCCGTTACGGCCGCCTCAACGAGGCCTCGACGGAGTGGCTGACCTACGAGTACAAGCCGAAGTGGAGCTTCTACGGCGGGGTGGAGTGGGAAGGCGAGTGGACGAGGACCTCGGACTCGGTGCTGACGCTCGCGCCTCCGGTCCGGCGCCGGACGCTGGAGATCTCGGTCGACGAGGGCAACATCCTGAAGAACAGCGTCAAGGCCCTGGCCATCCAGGTCCGGAACCGGATCTACGGCAAGGACATCCTGAAGGAAGTGATCATCGACTACGACAAGGGCGACCCTCTGCAAGCGCGGTACACGTACATGCACGAGGAGGGCAGCCCGGGCTACAGCTACAAGGTCATTTGGCTGACGACGGACGGCCGCGAGGTCGCGACCGACTGGATGAACCGGGAGAGCCCGTTCATCTACGCCGTCTTCACGGGGAAATAACGATACCGACGGACGATGACGACAAGGAGGACGACCATGAGAAAGATCGCCGGAGCTCTGTTGATCCCGCTCGTCGCGCTCGCGGCGCCGGCCTTCCTGGCCGCCGAGCTCGAGCTCGACTCGGCGCCGCTGCAGATCGGCAACGCCATCCTTTACAAGGACCACTCCGAGGCCAACGCCTACTATTACATGCCCAACCAGCCGCGCCTGGCCTTCTGGCCCGACGGCACCCCCAAGCTGACCTTCCTCAAGTACACCAAGGCCGGCAAGGAGGACGCCAAGGGCGGCATCCTGCACTTCTTCGTCAAGTACGGCCTGACGGACCAGGAGCTGGCCAAGGTCCGGACCGACCTGGCCAAGCAGGTCCCGGGCGCCAAGCTCAAAGGCCCGGTGGTCTTCAAGAAAGGCACCTTTGTCGTCATCTCCGCCGCGGCCGGCGAGGGCGGGGCCTTCACCCGCAAGATCCTCGGCGAAGGCAAGGCCCCGTTGATCACGGGCTCGGAAGTTTCGGTCTCGATCGCCGTGACGCCCGAAGGCGCGGCCTTCCTCGAAGAGGCCCTGCGCCAGCCGACCTATCCGGTCAGCGTCCGATTCGACATGACCTACGAAGGTCTGACCCCGAAATACCAGGCCAACGCGACCATCTCCTGGTCCAAGGCCCGGACCTACTTCGAACAGTACAGGAAGTGGAAGATCTACAAGAAGAAAAAGCTCGGCATCTGGACCTGGTACGTCCACAAGGGCACGGGCGAGGAGCTCCAGATCTCCGACGACCTCCGGTCGGCCGGCGCCGTGGCCATCGACGTCACCGGCGAGGACCAGAACATGGAAGCCATCCTGCAGACCGTGGTCGACCAGGTCATGCGGGAGATGTTCGAGACCAAGATGGAGCTGCCCGGAGAAGGTCAGGAGGAAGGCGAGGGCGGCGGCCAGGAAGGGTCTCAACAAGCCCAGAACCGGCCCTACGGCGTCAGCACGACGATGAAGAGCGTCACCCGGTCCGACAACTGGACGGTCAACCTGACCAAGCGCCTGCGCCAGGAGCGCGAGACCGGGCCCATGGACGCGGGCATCGGCGACACCCTGCGCAAGTTCAAGAGCAACAAGAAGGTCTACGACATCATCAACCTCGACGACCCGGACCTCCAGGACCGGACCGTCCACGCCATCCTCGACGGCGAGGATTTCGATACCTTCAAGCGGTACATCAACTTCGTCACCGTCAGCTTCCGCAAGACCCACACCCAGGGCGAGCCGACGACGCGCGATCTCATCTTCAACGCCAAGTCCTTCGCCGAACAGGGCAACATGCTGGCGTTCGTCTACCCGCGCCTCGGCGAGGGGGCCAACTGGCTCAGCTACGAGTACAAGACGGCCTGGAGCTTCGTCGGCGGCATCAAGGTCGACGGCGACTGGACGCGCTCGGACGAAGCCGCCGTCAACCTCTTCCCGCCGCACCGCTACCGGGAGGTCGATATCATCGCCGACGAGGACAACGTCCGGGCCCACAACATCAAGCTCATCACGGTCGGCTTCAAGAGCAGGATCTTCGACCGCGACAAGACGGGCGAGGTCAAGATCCTGCCCTCCGAGACCCTGCTCACTAAGTATGAGTACGTCCACCAGGAGAACGACATGGGCTTCCAGTACCAGGTCACGTGGCTCCTGGGAGACGGCCGGCGTGTCGTCTCGGGCTGGAAGACGAGCACGGACCCGTTCGTCTACGCCCTGTACGAGGAGAAGTAGCGCCCGGCGTCAGCTGGCCTTGGGCGGGACGAAGCTCATGGCCCGCTCGGCGAGGGCGGTGATCGTCAGCGAGGGATTGACGCCCATGTTGGCGGGGACCGCCGATCCGTCGACGACGTACATGTTCTCGTAGCCGAAGACGCGGTGGCGCGCGTCGACGACCCCGTGGTCCCGGTCCTGGCCGATGATGCAGCCGCCCAGGATGTGGGCCGTCATGGGCATGTTGAACAGGACCTCGGTCAGGGCGTTCTGGGGGATGGCGTCCATCCGCTCGGCCATGCCCCGCAGGGCCTGGTTGGCCTCGGGGATGTAAGTGGGGATCTTCTTCCCGCCGTTCTTCGAAGTCAGTCCTTTTCTGAAGAAGGCCCACCACCGGCGCTTCATGGACACGGTCAGATAGTTGTCGAGCGTCTGCATGACCAGCAGGATGACGCTGTTGCGGCCCCAGCCGAAGGGGATGCGGATCCTCAGGAACCGCAGCGGGTGGCGGAGGATCATGCCGACGGCCCTGAGCGGCCGTGGGATCTTGCCTCCGCCGTCGGTCATCAGCCCGGCGAACATCGACATGATGTCCGAGCCCTTGGGATAGCGGACGAGCTCGATGTGGGTCGAGTCGTTGACGAACACGCTCGAGGTGATGGATACGCCCAGGGAGTGCTGCTGGTTTTTCCTCGACGTCACTCCCGCCAGGACCTCGCTGTTGGTCCGGACGACGTGGCCCAGGCGGTCGGACAGGGCCGGCAAAGATCCGTTCTCTTTGCAGCGCGTCAGCAGCTCGAGGGTCCCGAGGACGCCGGCGGCGAAGACGACGCCCTTGGCCCGCAGCGTGACCTTTCTCTTGAACACGACGTCGGTCGTTCTCTCGGCCATGACCAGGTATCCGCCGTCGCCGTCCGGTTTGACGTCGACGGCCTTATGTTCGGGCACGATGCGGGCCCCGAGACGCTCGGCCAGGTAGAGGTAGTTACGGTCCAGGGAGTTCTTGCCGCCGTCCCGGCAGCCGACCATGCAGTGGCCGGTCATGGTGCAGCCGGTCCGGGCCGGCCCTTTCCCGCCGAAATAGGGGTCGGGGACCTCGACCCCGGGAGGGCCGAAGAACACGCCCACGTCGGTGGCCTTGAAATGCTCCTCCCGTCCGATCTCCCGGGCGTAGTCCCGGAGCATGTGGTCGGTCGGCCAGAACCGGGGGTTCTTGACGACCCCGAGCATCTGCTTGGCGGTTCGGTAATGAGGCGCGAGCTCGGTCTTCCAGTCGGGCGCGATCCCTTTCCATTGAGGGTCCTCGAAAAAGACATCGGGCGGCTCGAACAGAGTGTTGGCGTAGACCAGGCTTCCGCCGCCGACCCCGCTGCCGCCGAGAACGAGGGCATCGTTGAGCGGCCAGATCCGCTGGATCCCGAACGAGCGCAGGGCCGGGGCCCAGAGGAACTTCCAGAAGGCCCAGTTGGTCTTGGGGAAGTCCCGGCCCTGCCAGCGCCTGCCGCTCTCGACGACGCAGACCGAATGGCCTTTTTCGGCCAGCCGCAGCGCGGCGACGCTGCCGCCGAATCCCGATCCTATGACGACGTAGTCGCAGGTCATGAGCTCGTCCGCCGTTGCGGGAGTTATAAACGAATTCCCCGGCCTTTTCAAGCTCTCTTTCACCGCGGTGAGCCGCGATTGACTCGCTCTCCGGACCTGTTGTAGCATTAGCCGGGCGTCCGGGTGTCATCCCCAGGGACGTCCGCTCATCGACAAGGAGACCAGCGATGCGCACGACCGTCAAGAGCCCCCACCTTCCGTTCGGAGATCAGCGCACGGCGCCCTGGTACGGCAAGGACATCATCTCCATCAAGCAGTTCAGCCGGTCCGACCTGGAATACATCTTCGCCGTGGCCCACGAGATGCGGGTCATGGTCGAGCGGGTCGGCACCTTCGACCTGCTCAAGGGCAAGATCCTGGCCAACCTGTTCTACGAGCCGTCGACCCGGACCTCGTCGTCCTTCCTGGCGGCCATGGAGCGGCTCGGCGGCAACGTCATCTCCATCAGCGAAGTCCGCTATTCGTCGGTGGCCAAGGGCGAGAGCCTCCCCGACACCGTCCGGACGCTGGAGTGCTACGCGGACGTCATCGTCATCCGCCACCCCGAGCTCGGTTCGGCGGCCATCGCCGCCCAGGCCGCCCGAAAGCCGGTCATCAACGCCGGGGACGGGGTCGGCGAGCACCCGACCCAGGCCCTGCTCGACGCCTTCACCATCCACGAGGAGCTGGGAAACCTGGAGAACCTGACCGTGACCATGGTCGGCGACCTCAAGTACGGCCGGACCGTCCACTCGCTGTCCCGGCTGCTTTCGCTCTACAACGCCAAGCTCCATTACGTCTCGCCCGAGGCCCTGCGCATGCCCCCCGAGATCATCGCCGAGCTCGAGGCCAAGGGCGTCTCCCAGACCGAGCACCGGACCCTGGACAAGGCCCTCTGGGAGACGGACGTGCTGTACGTCACCCGCGTCCAGCGGGAGAGGTTCCCGAGCGAGGACGTCTACGAGTCCGTCAAGGGCGCCTACGTCATCAACGCGGAGGTGATGAAAGGGGCCAAACCGCGGACGATCGTCATGCACCCCCTGCCGCGGGTCAACGAGATCAGCGTCGATTTCGACGACGACCCCCGGGCCGCTTATTTCCGCCAGATGGAGTATGGCCTCTACGTCCGGATGGCGCTGTTGGCCATGGTTTTGGGCAAGGCCTAGCGTTGACCGGGAGAATGATCTGGGCGTGAGGCCGGTGGATCACAGGGCCGTTCTCGACCGGATCGAACGCGGGCTCCGGGCGCCCCTGCCGGGCCTGCCGGCCCAGCTGCGCATGGTCCCCGAGCCGCGCCCCGGGACGAAGGCCTACTTCGAGGTCGAGGAGACCAGTCTCAAGGCCGGCGTCCTCGTCCTGCTCTACTGCCGGGAGGGACGGCTCCGGCTGCTCCTGACCCGGCGCACCGACCGCGTCCTCCACCACCGGGGGCAGATCTCATTTCCCGGCGGTGAGCGGCACCCCGGCGAGTCGCTCGAGGCCACGGCCCTCCGCGAGACCCAGGAAGAACTGGGTTTGGACCTCGCGGCGGTCAGGATCTTGGGCCAGCTGACGCCGCTCTACATCCCGCCGAGCAATTTCTGCATCTACCCGACCGTGGCCTTTCTGCCCGGGACCCTCGACTTCCATCCCCAGCCCGACGAAGTCGCCGACATCATCGACGTTCCGATCGAGGACCTGATCGACGCCAAGAATCCCAAATATGAGACGTGGGATCTCGGGGGCCGGGAGGCCGTGGTGCCTTTTTACGAGTTCGAGGGCCACAAGATCTGGGGGGCGACGGCCATGGTCCTGGCCGAGTTCCTGGCCCTCCTGTGATAGAATGTCCCTGAGCGAGGTCCGGCCATGACGATAAGAAAGCGCATCCTCAGCGGCATCCAGCCCAGCGGCACCATCCACATCGGCAACTACTTCGGGGCCATCGAGAACTGGGTCCGGCTGACGAAAGACTACGACTGCTTCTTCACCATCGTCGACTACCACGCCATCACCGTGCAGTACGACCCGGCCCTGATGCAGAAGCGGATCTGGGAAGCGGCCCTCGACAACATCGCCGCCGGGCTCGACCCCTCGCGCTGCACGATCTTCGTTCAGAGCCACGTCCCCGAGCACACCGAGCTCTGCTGGCTGCTCAACTGCGTCACCCCGATGGGCGAGCTCAGCCGGATGACCCAGTTCAAAGAGAAGTCGGAGCGCGAGCGTGAGAACGTCACCGCCGGGCTCCTCAACTACCCCATCCTCCAGGCCGCCGACATCCTCATCTACAAGGCCGACGCCGTGCCCGTCGGCGAGGACCAGGCCCAGCACCTCGAGTTCACCCGGGAGGTCGCCCGGCGCTTCAACGGGCGCTTCGGGGAGTTCTTCCCCGAGCCGGCGACCCTCATCGGCCGCGGGGCCCGGGTCATGGGCATCGACGGGGCCTCCAAGATGAGCAAGTCCCTCGACAACCACATCGGCGTCGTCGAGGACCCCGAGGCCATCTGGGAGAAGCTCCGGCCGGCCAAGACCGACGAGGCCCGCAAGCGCCGCAGCGATCCGGGCAGCCCCGACCGCTGCAACATCTTCAGCTACCACAAGCTCGTGACCCCGGAGGGGCAGATCGAGGAGATCGTCAAGGGCTGCGCCGAAGCCGGCATCGGCTGCCTCGACTGCAAGAAGATCTTCTTCGTCAACCTGAGGAAGGTCCTGGACCCGATCCGGGAAAGGCGGATGGAACTCGAGGCAAAACCCGAGCTCGTCCGCGAGGCCCTGCGGGAAGGGGCCCGCAAGGCCCGGACGATCGCCCAGGACACGGTCCAGGGGGCCAAAGCGCTCATGGGCCTGGTCACCGATTTCTGAACCGACCCCGTTTCAGGCAACTCTTCCAGCGTTTTTTTCGTCTACTCCCTTGAAGGCTGAATTTCGAGGAGGTACCGATGTCTCTAGCCAGAAAAATGACCGTTTTCGCTGTCGCCGTGCTCTTCCTGGCCGCGATGGCCCCCTTGGCCCGGGCCGACTACCGGGAGGACTTCTCCAAGACCGCGGCCCTCAAAGCCGGCGGAACGTTCTCCCTCGAGAACGTCAACGGGTCGGTCAGGGTCTCGACGTGGAAAGAGGACAAGGTCGAGATCAAGGCCGTCAAGGTCGCCAAGAAGAGCGAGAAAGACCTCAAGGAGGTCGAGATCCTGGTCGACGCGTCCGAGGGCCGCGTCGCGGTCAAGGCCGTCTGGCCCAAGTTCCCGCGCAACGTCAGCGTCAGCGTCAACTTCGAGGTCAAGGTCCCCGAGGGCGTCAACGTCGAGGATGCCGGCACGGTCAACGGCAGTGTCGATGTCACCGGCGGCTACGCCCGCCTGATTGTCGGGACCACCAACGGCCAGATCAACGTCGAGAACGCGTCGGGCCGGCTCGAAGCCTCGACGACCAACGGCGGGGTCAAGGTCCGGAGGTTCGAGGGCCGGGTCGACGCCCGGACGACCAACGGCAACGTCCGCCTCGAAGGCCTGAGCTTCAAGGACGGCGTCGAGGCCAAGACGACCAACGGCTCCATCCATGTGGGGATCGAATCGCCCGAGAGCCTGAACGCCGAGCTCATGGCCCGGACGACCAACGGCTCCATCTCGGTGGATTTCCCGGTGACCTTGCAGAACCTCCGCCAGTCGCGGCGCGTCGTCGAGGCCCGCATCGGCCAGGGCGGCCCCGAGATCTCGCTCCGGACGACCAACGGCTCGATCACCATCGGCCGCTAGGCGCGAGGCCCGGGGCCGGCTCTCTCACCACAGGAAGCCGATGATCTCCCGGACCCCGAGATAGGCGAAAAACGCCAGGGTCAAGACCAGCAGCCCGTTGATCACCAGCCCGTTCCGGAATTCCCGGCCGACAAGGCGGACGCGGTTGTTGAGGACGAGGAGCGTCAGGGCCACGAACGGCATGAACAGCGCGCCGACGATCCCGTAGACGAGCTGGACTTCCTGGACCTTGAACCAGAGCAGGGTCAGAGGAACGATGGCCAGGGCCAGCAGGTAGGCGCGATAGGCCCGAACACCGGCCGGGCCGGACGCTGCGGAGTCGCCGGCCCTTGTTCTTTTCCTCAGCCGGACGAAATCCGCGAACATGTACGGCACGCCCTGCCAGACCCCGAGAAGGCTCGAAAAAACGGCCCCCCAGAAGCCCAGAAGGAAGATCCCCCGTCCGAAGGGGCCGAGGGCCGCTCCAAGCTGATCGGCGAGGATGACCGCGACGGTGTCCCCCCGCCCCGTAACCTCGATCCGGGAGCCGATGATGACCATGGCTATTCCGAAGAACGCCGTGAGGCCGTAGGCGACAGACAGGTCGAAACGGCTCTCGCGGACGCCCTCTTTCCCGGTCCGCCCCTTCTCCCGGATCCAGTATCCGTAGCAGAGGAGGGTGACCGTCCCGCCGACGCCCCCGAGCAGGGCCAGCATCCAGCCCGTGCCGCCTGCCGGGATCGAGGGGATCATCAGGCCCCCGGCCACCCGGGGCCAATCCGGCGCGATCAGGATAACCGTTAGGAGAACGGCGACGACCATGACGGCTACCAGAACGGACATGACGTACTGAAAGATCCTGAATCCGCCCGCCCAGACCAGGGCCAAGCCGACCAAGGAATGGGCCACTCCCCAGACGACCCGGGACGTGCCCGGGTCACCGATCGGGAAAATCCCCGCCCCCGCCACGCCGCAGGCGTTGATGAGGGCGCCCGCCACGGCGTAGGACCAGACCAGGAAATAGGTGAAGAAGATCCAGTGGACCACGGACCCGAAGTGCTCGGCCCATCCCTCGAGGAGGGTCGTCGAGGTCGCCATCTGCCAGCGGGAGATGCCCTCGTTGAGGACCCACTTGAGGACGGCCCCGGCGAGCGCGGCCCAGAGGAGGGCTAGGCCGACCTCCGACCCGGCCAGGCTGGCGGTGATGAGGTCGCCCGCGCCGACGCCCGTCGCGGCGACGATCAGGCCAAGGGCGATCCGCGAGAACCACGGCCGGCCACCGTGCATGGACGGCCCGGGTACGCTCTCGGCATCGGGGCCCATAGCCGGATGGCCTTCGCTCAGAGGGTCGATCCGCTTTCCCGGCATCGGCCTTTTCCCCACGACTCGCTTGGATTTAAGACCGCGGGGAAGGATATCAGGGCCCCGAAACCGCTGTCAACCTGCCTGCCGGTCCGCCCGATGTCCGCATCTGCGCCGTTCCCGGCGCTACCTTCTCTAGCGCTCTCCGGCCGAGTCGGCTACAATGAGAGGAACGCCCATGGCCGACGAGCGAGGATCGGTTTTCACCCGGAAGGTCAAGGCGGCCGTCCGGTCAATCCCTCGTGGCCGGGTGGCGTCCTACGGGCAGATCGCGGCCCTGGCCGGCCGATATCGGGCCGCCCGGGGCGTCGCCTGGATCCTCCATTCGTCTTCGGAAGCGGCCGGCCTTCCCTGGCACCGCGTCATCAACGCCCAAGGCGGGATTTCGCTGAGGCCCGGCCGGGGTTTCGAGACTCAGAAGAAGAGGCTCGAAGCCGAAGGTGTCGTCGTCGGCCGCGGCGGGCGGATCGACTTGAAAAAGTTCCAGTGGGAGCCTCCCGGACATGCCGCCGGCCGCTCCCCGGCGGCCCGGGCGTTCCTGAGGAAGCTGCTCACCGTGAAAGAGGGCTAGGGGGTGTTCTCCTTGATCCGGACGTTCCGGAAGTAGATCGGGGCCCCGGCGTGCTTGCCTTGGAAGCCGATCCGGCCGCGCGTCGGGAGCTCGGCCTTGGGCTTGCTCAGCCACGGGGGGATCTCGCTGCCGTCGGGGTTGGTCTTGGCCGAGGTCCACAGGCTCATATCCATCCCGGTCACTTTTTCGCCGTTCAGGGCGACCGAGATCTCCCGGCCCATGCAGGAAATGGTATAGCGGTTCCACTCTCCGGGCCGCTTGACCGCGCTCTTCGCCGGCGCCAGGTGGCCGAAGACGGCCCCGCAGTGCCAGGTCGCCGGGCGCTGGGCCCATTCCTCGGCGAAGTCGTCGGCGATCTGGATCTCCACGGAGTTCGGGATCCAATCGGCCGTATCCGAACAGTAGACGATGACCCCGCTGTTGGTCCCCGGCGCGGTCATGAACTCGAGGTCGAGGGTGAAATTCTCGTAGTCCCGGTCCGTCCAGATCGCCCGGTCCTCCGAGGCCGTCAGGACGCCGTCCTCGACGGTCCAGACGCCGGCCGGGAACTCGGCGTTCGCGAGGTCGGAGGCGAACAGCTCCGGCCAGCTCGAAGAGTCGGGATGGGCTTGGGCCTGGGCCGGAGCGTCCGGCCCCTTAGGCGGCGCGCAGCCGGCCAGGAGCATCGTTCCCAAAAGGGCCGCCATGAGACGCAAGGTTGCGGTCTTCATCGTTCCTCCTTCCCCGCGGTCGCCGCGGGCGCGGTCATTCTATCAGGATGCCTGCCGGGAGAGCCAGCCCTGTCCCACACGGCGGGGAAGACGGCCATCAGGGCCCGGGCGGGCCGTCAATCCCGGTAAAGGGAATCGATGAGGCCGGCATACTTGCGCTCGACGATCCTCCTCTTGACCTTGAGCGTGGGGGTCAGCTCGTCGGTCCCGATCTCGAAATCCCGGTCGAGGACGGCGATCCTCTTGATCCTCTCGTAGGAGGCCAGGCCAGGCGTGGTCCGGTTGACCTCCTCCAGCAGGAAGTCGACGATCTCCCGCCGGCGGCAGAGCTCGGCCCGGTCGCCGAAGGGAATGGCCTTGGCCCGGGCGTAGGCCTCGATCTTCTCGAAGTCGGGGACGACGAGGGCGGAGATGAACTTCCGGCTGTCCCCCACGACGACGGCGTTCTGGATGTAGGGACTCGCTTGGACGAGGCTCTCGATCGGTTGGGGGGCCACGTTCTTCCCTCCGGAGGTGATGATCAGGTCCTTTTTGCGGTCGGTGATGACCAGGAAGCCGTCGGCGTCGAGATAACCGATGTCCCCCGTGTGGAGCCAGCCCCCGGCCATGACGGCCCGGGTGTCGGCCTCGTTCTTGTAGTAGCCCATCATGATGTTCGGGCCCCGGGCCAGGATCTCGCCGTCCTCGGCGATCCGGAGTTCGACGCCCGGCAGGGGCTTGCCCGCGGTTCCCAGGCGGTAGCTGTCGAGCGTGCTCCCGGTGAGCACCGGGGAGGTCTCCGTCAGCCCGTAGCCGGGCATGATGACCAGGCCCATGGCGTAGAAGAACTCGGCGATGTCCCTGGATAAGGCCGCCCCGCCGCAGATGAACTGTTTGATCCGTCCGCCCGTCTTGGCCGCGATCTTGGCGAAGACCAGCTTGTGGGCCAGGGCCCTTCGCAAGGCCAGCCCTTTCCCGACAGGCCGCTTGGCGATCGTCTCGGTGGCCCATCTTTTCCCGGTGGCCAGGGCCCAGAAGAAGATCGCCTGTTTGAGGCGCGAGCCGGCCAGGACCTGATCCATGATCCGGGCGTAGATCTTTTCGAAAAGGCGGGGCACGCTGACCACGACGGTCGGCCTGACCTCGAGCAGGTTCGCGGCCACGGACTCAACGCTCTCGGCGTAGGCGATCGAGGCTCCCTTGTAGAGAAAAAGCAAGGTCGCCGTCCGCTCCAGCACATGGGACAGGGGGAGGAAGGACAGCGCGGTGTCCGTCGGCAGGAACTGGATGATGGCGTCGACGGCCCGGATGTTGCTGACGAAATTCCCGTGGCTCAGCATGACGCCCTTGGGCACGCCCGTGGTCCCCGAAGTGTAGATGATGGAGGCCAGGTCCTCCGGCTTGACGGCCAAAGCCCGGCTTTCGAACGCCTCCGGGGAGAGGCCGGCCCGCCGCTTGCCCGTCTCGATCGCTTCCTCGAGCGTCAGGACCCCGGGCGGGGCGTCCTTTTCCATGAGGAACGCCTGCTCGACCTCGGGGAGCTCCGCCCGGACGGCCTCGACCTTGTGCCAGAGGTCCCGGTTCGAGCAGACGACCATCCTGGCGCCCGAGTCGCGGACGATGAATTTGATCTGGTCGGCCGTGAGGGAAATGTAGATGGGCACCGTCACGGCTCCCGAAGCGAGCACGGCGAGATCCGTGATCGTCCATTCCGGCCTGTTTTCCGATATGAGGGCGACCTTGTCGCCCGGCCGGAGGCCGAGGGCCTGGAAACCCAGGGCCAGGCCCCGGACCGCAGCCTCGAAGTCGGCGGTCGAGAGGGAGCGGTATTTCCCGCTCTCCTTGAACATCAGCAAGCCGGGCTTGCGGTGGTTCCGGCAGGTGTTCAGAAAAAGGCGGCTGAGGGTGGTCACAGAGTCGGGCATGTCTTGGCTCCTCCGGCTCGGCTCGAGGAAAACAATATTATACACCGGGATGCGGGCCTTGGCACGTGATCTTGCGGGATCAGGCGAAAAGGGCGGCGGCCGTCCGGATCCTCGTGCGGACCGAGACGCCGTAGGGGCAGGTCTTTTCGCAGGCCCCGCAGTCGCGGCAGGACGAAACCTTGGACCCCTCCCCGAGGGCTGAGTAGGTTTCGCGGGCCCGCTGCGTTTTCCCGTAGCTCTCGTGGTAGGCCAGGCACAGAAGGACGCCCGTGACGGCCACGCCGGAAGGGCAGGCGCGGGCGCAGCGCCCGCACATGTGACAGTAGTCGCGCCCGTTCTCCCGGACGAAACACGCCAGGGTCGCCCTTTCGGCCGGCGTCAGCCGCGCTCCGACGGCCCCCAGGTCCTCGTCCATCTCCCGACGGTTCAGGATCTCGACCAGGGCCGAGGCGACCCGTTCGTCGTCGAGCACCCACTTGAGCATGGCCTGATAAATGGACGCGGACCCCGTCCGGTATTTCCCGAGGTCCTGGCGCCGGCCGCCGACCCTCAGGGTTTTCATGGCCACGACCCCGACGCCCTTCGACCGGGCGTGATCCAGAAGTCCTCCAAGCCCGCTCGTCCCCAGATAATCGGGGTACGTTTCCGCTTCTTTTTCCGTTTCCTGGATGTCGAAGACGTTGTAGCCGACCTGGACCATGTCGTAAAGGCCGCAATCGACGGCCCTGCGGACGACCTCGTCGTGGTTCTGGTGGCAGGACAGGCCGCGGAAGCGCCAGGCCCCGGCTTTCTTCAGCCGCTCGGTGGCCTCGAGGACCCGCTCGTCGTCGAGCACGGCGGCGCTCGCCGCGCCGTGGATCATGAGGACGTCGATGTGGTCTGTCGCCAGCCGTCGGAGGCTGCCTTCGACGGAGGAGATGATGGAGGCGGACGTGTCGCGCGCGGTGACGTGGAACTTCGTTCCCACGTTGAGGTTGTCGCGGCCGATCTCCTTGAGGAGGCGCCCGATCCGGCGCTCGCTGTTGCCGTTCTCGTAGTTGTGAGAGGTGTCGACGTAGTTGACGCCCCGGTCGATGAGGGCCCTCATGAGGTCAGGGTCGGGGAGGGGGCTGCCGCCGAGCGATATTTCGGACACGAGCAACCCGGTCCGCCCCAGCCGGCGGTAGAGCATGGAGCCCCGCTGGACGGGGGCCTCCTGTTTTCCGGGAGCGGCGATAAGCCCCGCGGATGCCGCTCCCCAGGCGGCGACCCCTCCGGCCACGGTCTTGAGGAAGGTCCTCCGGTCTTGCCGGGTCTTTTTCATGCTCGATCCTCCTCTGATGTCCAATCTAACCGAGGCCTGGCGGGGAGTCAAGGCAGGCTCTTTGACTTCCCGTCGGCGGATGTGCTAAATTGCGCCCTTCCGTGTCCAGACGAACGACCATAACCTTCATGACGGGGCGGGGAGCCGTCCCAATCCAAACCAGAGGTGAATCCCGATGAGAAACGCATGGATCTGTCTTTCGTTCCTGTTGCTCGTCTTCGCGGCCTGCGGCAGGAAGGCCGGGGAAACGGCGGCCGCCGACAACCCGTTCTTCTCCGAATTCGCCACGCCTTTCGGCGTGCCGCCGTTCGACGAGATCGGGCCCGTCCATTTCCCGCCGGCTTTCGAAAAGGGCATGGCCGACCAGAAAAAGGAGATCGAGGCCATCACCGCCGAACCCGGGTCGCCGACCTTCGCCAACACGCTCGAGGCGCTCGAAAGGAGCGGCGGGCTGCTCGACAAAGTGGCCGGCGTCTTCTTCAACCTGACCTCCTCCCATACCAACGAGGAGCTCCAGACGATCGAGAAGGACATCGCCCCGAAGCTGGCCCAGCACGCCGACGACATCGCCATGAACGCGGCCCTCTTCGGCCGGGTCAAGGCCGTCTACAACGACAGGGAAGCGCTCTCCCTCACGCCCGAGCAGGGCCGACTCCTCGAGGAGACCTATAAGAACTTCGTCCGCGGCGGCGCGGGACTCGAGGCCGAAAAACAGGCCCGCCTCAGAAGCATCAACGAGGAGCTGTCCCTTCTCTCGGTCCAGTTCGGGGAGAACATCCTCAAGGAGAACAACGCCTTCGAGCTGGTCATCGAGGACGAGGCGGACCTGACCGGGCTGCCGGCCGCCGTCGTCTCCGGGGCCGCCGACGCCGCCAAGGAGCGCGGCAAGGCCGGCCGATGGGTCTTCACCCTGCACAAGCCGAGCCTCATCCCGTTCCTCCAGTATTCCGAGCGGCGCGAGCTCCGGGAGAAGATGTTCACGGCCTACATCAAGCGCGGGGCCAACGGCAACGAGCTGGACAACACGGCCCGGGCGGCGCGAATGGCCGCCCTGCGTGTCGAACGGGCCGGCCTGCTCGGCTACCCGACCCACGCCGATTACGTCCTCGAGAAGAACATGGCCAAGACCCCCCGAGCTGTCTATGACTTCCTCGAAAAGCTCTGGAAGCCGGCCCTGGCCCGGGCCGGGGCCGAGGCCGCCGAGATGCAGGCCATGATCCGGGCTGAGGGCAAGACGTTCGAGCTCCAGCCTTGGGATTGGTGGTACTACGCGGAGAAGGTCAAGAAGGCCAAGTTCGACATCGACGAAGCGTCCCTGCGGCCCTACTTCCAGCTCGAGAACGTCCGCGACGGGGCCTTCATGGTCGCCAACCGGCTCTTCGGGATCACCTTCGAGGAGCGGGCGGACATCCCCAAGTACCACCAGGACGTCCGGGTCTTCGAGGTCAAGGACGCCGACGGTTCCCACCTGGCCGTCCTTTACGTCGATTATTTCCCCCGTGCCAGCAAGCAGGGCGGGGCCTGGATGAGCAGCTTCCGGGACCAGTCGATCCGGGACGGCCGGGACATCCGGCCGGTCATCTCCAACAATGGGAACTTCTCCAAGCCGACGGCCGACCAACCGGCCCTGATCAGCTTCGAGGAAGCCTTGACCCTGTTCCACGAGTTCGGCCACGCCCTTCACGGCATCCTGACCCGGTGCGCGTACGAGAGCCTCTCGGGCACGAGCGTCCCCCGGGATTTCGTCGAGCTTCCCTCACAGATCATGGAGAACTGGGCCCGGCACCGGGACGTCCTCAAGATGTACGCCCGGCATTACCGGAGCGGCGAGCCCATCCCCGACGAGCTCCTGGACAAAATGGACCGGGCCCGGGTCTTCAATCAGGGCTTCGAGACCGTCGAATACCTGGCCGCCTGCTTCCTCGATATGGACTGGCACACCATGACCGAAGCCGCGGAACCGGAAACCTTGAAGTTCGACGCCCAGGCTATGGCCCGGCTCGGGCTCATCCCGCAGATCGTCAGCCGCTATCTCAGCCCCTACTTCGCCCACATTTTCAGCGGCGGCTATTCGTCGGGCTACTACAGCTATGTCTGGGCCGAGGTCCTGGATTCGGACGCCTTCGAGGCCTTCAAGGAGACCGGGCTGTTCGACCCG
>Ga0194112_10002589_pt1 | contig 25780 bp, 25 predicted proteins | sample TA2MahC400mmetaG_FD_146191 | JGI IMG/M metagenome (GOLD analysis project Ga0194112, IMG submission 146191) | Freshwater microbial communities from Lake Tanganyika, Tanzania - TA2015016 Mahale Deep Cast 400m | ecosystem: Environmental > Aquatic > Freshwater > Lake | place: Tanzania: Lake... | reverse complement strand
CGTGTAAAGCCGTCCTTCGTCAGTTAAAACTAGGGATAAATTTTTGGTTTCTTCGGCCAAGGCTTGGGCGGCTTGATTCAAAAGATTGTTTAAATCATGCCGTTGCGGCCAAAGTCGCTGTTTAATCGCCACTTCTGAAACAACTGGAATTTCTTTTTCCTGCATAATATTTTTAATATAAAAGCGAAAGCCTAAATCAGTCGGAATGCGGCCAGCTGAAGTATGCGGTTTTTGCAAATAACCCTCATTGGTTAACGCAGCCATTTCATTTCTAATAGTTGCTGGAGAAACTTTAAGGTCGTATTTTTGGGTAATTACTTCGGAGCCAACCGGGGAGGCAGTTTCCACATATTCATTAATAATTGCCCCCAATAGTTTAATTTGTCTTTCAGATAATTCTGCCATAGCAAATAAATAACAAATCTGCTAAGTATTGTCAAGGGGCAATTTTTGTTGAAATAACACCTTGACAATGGTTTTATTATATTATAAAATAGCAGTCAAGTAATACAACTGATAAAGTGCAAAACAGTAAAATTCTTGACTAAGTAAACTTTGAGAAACCAGATGTTTTGCTGTTAAACTCAAAACTCAAATCGCAAAACTCAAAACCACAACTCAAAAATTAAAACTTAAGAAAGTTTTGCGCTTTACGCTTTAGTTTTACCTTTTGCGTTTTGACTTTTGCGCTTCTATCATTGGATATTTGATATTTTGCATTTAGCATTTATGCTTGAAGGGAGGTGAAAAAAATTATGGCAATTATTCGTTGGAATCCGTTTTTAAGAATGCCGCGGATTTGGGAAGATGAAGATTGGGAAGATGTTTTGGACATGGGTCAGGGTCTGGCCGTTGATATGTATGAAACCAAAGACGATGTAGTAATAAAAACTGATTTGCCGGGATTAAAACCGGAAGAAGTTGATATTACGGTTACTGGCGATACTGTTACTATTCGCGGCGAGAAAAAAGAGGAGGAGGAAGAAAAGGGCAAAAGTTATTTGCGTCGCGAACGAAGGTACGAGCGTTACGCAAGAAGCGTCTCTTTACCGGCAGCGGTCAAAGCTGATAAGGCTGACGCCAAATTCGTTGACGGCACCCTAACACTCACCCTTCCCAAGGCCGAAGAGGCAAAACCAAAGACAATTAAAGTCAAAGCCAAGAAATAAAGCACTGCTTTAAGGTCTTGCGTGGTGACTGTCAAGGTTAAGAAACCTCGGTAACACTCCTGAGTCAAAAGTGGTATAGTCTCCTAGTATCTTATAATAGACGTAGAGGATGCGATGTCACCCGATATGAATCATGCTTTAAATCATGTTTTGGCGTAGCATCAGGGTAAATCTCTTGGTAAACTTTGTCGGTTTGTTCGACGATTTTATCATGAGTGTAATGTTGTTTTATGCGTTGTAAGGATCTTTTGCGCAAAGATTTGCGCAAACCCTCGTTTTGCATTAAAAGTTTGATTTTTTCTGCCAAATCATCGACGTTTTTTTCTTGAAAAATCAGGCCAGCGTCGCCAATGACTTCGGGAATGGCACCGGAACTTGAGCCAATAACCGGCACACCGCAAGCCATAGCTTCAACCATTACCCGGCCAAATTGCTCCTTCCAAGTTTTTGTCGTTTGTGATGGCAAAACCACAACATCAAACAAATTCATATATTCGGGAAATTTTTCGTGGGGTATGGAATCCATGATTCTAACGCGCTTTTTTTTCTGCAAGGACCAGCCTTGCGGACCGCAAGGCTGGTCCTTTAGGGTCTTCATAGAAGTAAGAACTAGCAGGGTAAAATTGTCATTTAGCTTTGACACCGCTTGTAAAAGTATCTTTACTCCCTTTTCTGGAACTAAACGACCAACAAAACCAATTATGAAACCAGTAAGATTTAGCTTACTACGGAGTTCTTTTGTATCTTTTGGGTAAAATTTTTGTTCATCAACTCCGAATTGAGGAAAAATTTTGCTCAATTTCTTGTATCCATACTTTCTTATCAACTTTTCCGCATCGGCATTTCCGCAAATTGCAAAGTTAATGTTTCTCAAATTAAACCAACGGAAGAACGCTTGAATCGGATTTAATTTCCTGTCAATGTTTTCCCAAAAAAACGCAACGAGTTTTTTGTGCCAGAAAAATTTGTTCATGGCTACAATCTGAAAAAGAGCTTGGGAAAGGACCTCTTGTTCTATATGAATAATATCAGGATTAAACAGGCATACAATTTTGTGAAAGTTTAAAGTTGGGTAAGAATACCAAAGGTCACGACCAGTCAAAAAGGTAGGCAGCGGCCAAATTTGATAATTTTTATCTTCGGGAATTTCTTGGTAATTTCGGTCAACTTTTTGCATCCGGTCGTACCAATTTTTGGGGATAACAACACCCAGTTCAATATTGGGTAAATTTGCTAACCGCGTCAGTTTGTCACGACGATTATACGAAGCTGTGTAGGCATGAGAAATAATTAGAACTTTCATTGAATAAAAATCTTGTGCCAGAGTTGGAAACAAAGCAAGGCCCAAATTTCATAGGCAAAATCTTTTTTGCCGCTGTAATGAGTAGCCAAAATTTTTTCAATCTCAGTCCATTGGAAAAAACCAACCTTCTCAATTTCTTTTTTTGATAAACTCTCATCAATCAAAAATTTTAGGTCTTCACGCAGCCATTTTTTAATCGGGATTTCAAAAGCCTGTTTTTTGCGGGCAAAAATGTCTTGCGGCAGGATATCAGCAAAAGCTTGACGCAAAATATATTTCTCTACTCCGTTTTTAGCCCGCAACTGCCAAGGAATACTAAACGCCAACTCAACCAACCGGTAATCCAAAATCGGAACTCGCCCTTCCAGAGAATTTGCCATTAACATCTTGTCTGCTTTCAAAAGGGGGTCATCGTCAAGCCAGATTTTGGTTTCCAGATATTGCATAGCAGAAAGCCAGTCCCAATCTTTAACCTTTTCCCACCGTTGGTCAAAAAAGTTTAGGGAATTTAGAAAGTTTGAAGAATACACCTGCCGAGTCGGCGGGTAGAGTTTCCTTTTGTCTGTAAACCTAAAAATGTCGTACAAAATGTGTTGGGCGCGTTCTTTTTCGGGAAGTATGCTGCGATACAAACGGGTTTTACCAGTGACACCGGGTAGTCTTGCAACTATCTTGGCCAATTTCAGGCGGGCATTTTTTGGCAAAATAGAAAAAAGACTTGCAAGATGGTAAGGAAAATTCTCTTTGTACCCGGCAAAAAGTTCGTCTCCACCTTCGCCGGTTAAAACAACTTTGACTTTTTTACTCGCCTCCCTGGCGAGCAAAAACATTGGTACCGCTGCCGGGTCAGCCAAGGGTTCGTCCAGATGCCAAATTATCTTTGGTAAAAGTTTAACCTCAGCTGGCGACAGAATTATTTCCTGATGCTCAGTTTGAAATTTTTTGGCAATTTGGCGAGCAAAATAGGACTCGTCATATTGGGATTCAGTAAAACCAATAGAAAAAGTCTTCACTGGCTCACACATTAACTTACTCATTGTCCCAACTACAATACTTGAATCAATTCCGCCAGAAAGAAATGCTCCCAGCGGTACATCGGAAATAAGCTGCATCTTGATTGATTTGGTAAGTAATTCACGCACGGCCCTGGTGGCGTACTTTTCTTCTTCCAGTTTATCTGTGTCGCTCTGTGAAAGGAAATCTGTGCTGGCTATATCTTTTTGGATTCCCCAGTATTCTTTAATTCTCGCGCCCTTCTCATTAACCAGCATCAAATGCCCGGGAAGAAGTTTATAAATTCCCTTAAACATTGTTCTTGGCGCCGGGACAAAACGATAATTCATATACAAATCGAGAGAAATTGGGTCAACTTCACGAGGAATTTCTGAATTTTCTAAAATTGCTTTAATTTCCGAGGAAAAATAGAAAGTACCGTTGTGTTCACAGTAATATAAGGGCTTTATCCCTAAATGGTCACGTGCCAACAATAAATGTGCCCTTGACGCATCGTAGATGGCAATGGCAAACATTCCGTTTAGTCGTTTGACAACATCTTTGCCTTCTTCTTCGTAAAGATGCAAAATAACCTCACTGTCAGTTTTGCTATAAAACTTATGTCCCTTTGCTAAAAGTTGTTTTTTGAGTTTAAGAAAATTGTAGATTTCGCCGTTAAAAGCAATTCGTAGAATTTCATCTTCGTTGGTAAGAATTGGCTGTTTTTGTTCGGTCGTATCAATAATTGAAAGCCGCCGCAACCCAAGCCCGCAGTTCCTATCAATAAAAATTCCTTGATTGTCAGGACCGCGGTGAGAAATAGCATCGGTCATCCGTTGGAGTAGCTCTTTATCTACGGATTTGTCCTTGTCAAAATTGTAGATGCCGGTGATACCACACATAAGGAAATCTCAAAACTAAAATCTCAAAACTCAAAACCACAACTTAAATCTTAAATCTTAATTTTAGATTTGCGGTTTTAAGATTTGGATTTGAAATTTGAGATTTGAAATTTGAGTTTTTCATATAATTCCTCATACTCCCCCACCATCCTCTCCCATGAAAACTTTTCCGCATATTCTCGGCATTGCTGTCGTAGCCCTTCGTCGCCGCGATGATTTTTGATAAAGTCTATTATACCTTCGGCAATATCTGCGGCTGATGTACCTTTTAAAAGCAAATCTTTTCGGAAACCGCCCAGGAGTTCAGGGGTGCCCCCGGTCGGGGTACCCAAAACTGGCGTGCCGCAAGCCAGAGCCTCCAGTGTTGTCAAACCAAAACCCTCTTGAGAAATACTTGGGAGTACATAAAGGTCAGCCGCGGCCAAATAGTTTGCTTTCTCCTCTTCCGGAATGAATCCTTCCAGACGAACATTATTCGTCAGCCTTAAATTTTCCCGCCTTCGCGCTCCGTCGCCAAAGCTATGGAGCGTCGGTGACCGAGGCTTCGGCGGGCAGGCAATTTTCAATTTTAAATTTTCAAAAAGATAACCGCGTCCTCCAATAATTAGAAAAACCTCGGGATATTCTTTTCGGACAATGTCAATGGCGTCAATTAAGTTTTCCAGACCCATGCGCTTGTAGAGGCGCCTGATGGTAAGGACGAGGAACCTTCCTTTGGGGAGGTTGGGGGGGCTGGGGAGATTTGGGCGAAACTTTTCCAAGTCGACGCCACGGGGGATAATGGTGGGTTGGGGTCCGTCAGCTGGCGGATGGGGGATTTCGGGGGTTTGGGAAATTAAGCCTTTAACCTGACCTTGACTATATTTACTCAGCACAACAACAGTATCTACATTCCGCAGGCATCTTTTTTGCATCAAGCACATTAGTGCTGCTTCTATTTTAGTTAGGCCAAGTTTTTTCTTCCAACCGCCAGCCTCAGTCAAATACTCTTTTGCCCAATCGCCGTGAAAAGTGAACACTTTGGGAGTCTTTTTTGCCCGCGGCGTCATTAGCGCACCAACGCCAGCAAGACTCAGATGAAGGTGCAAAACATCAAATCCGCCAAATTTTTGCCAAAGAGAATTTACCAATGACTTCATATTCAAAGGAGCGGAAAGGTAGAAAGGAACGGAACGATTCCATTTTAGCGGCGTACGAAAAACCTCAATTCCATCAATAATTTCGCAGTTTGGCCAGTTTGGCTCAAACTTGTACGTTGCCACTACTACTTTGCGCCCCCGCGCAACCAAGCGTTTGGATAATTCGTAGATGACGGTTGGAACCCCGCCGTCAACGGGGGGGAATAAATCACTGACCATTAGAATTTTGAGTTTTGAATTGCAATTTTGCATTTTTAATTTTTAATTTTGAATTTCTTTAGCTCTCCGACAAACATTGCCAATCGTCCAAGAAATTCCAACGCCGCCATCTTTAGCGAGCGACCCTGCCACCAAGTGATAAAAAACCGCGGAATGGATTTTATTGGCAGCAACCAATCAACCCTACTCCTTCCCCATTTCTTCCGAAAAAAACTTCCTCCAATGCCGCGGGCATATTGTTGTTTTAAAAAACCCGCCAGCGAGTATTCCTGATAATGCTCAACTTTTAGGGGAATATACAAAAATTTAAAACCGTCCCTGGCAATTCTTTTTTTCAAATCCGCATCTTCGCCGGCCGGAACTGGAAAATTTTCATCAAAAAGTCCAACTTTGTCAAAAACTTCTTTTCTAATTGCCATATTGTTAGTCACGCCGCCCGGCGTTTGCATACCGCCAACAATTTCCTTATCTTTTCCGCCATAAAGTTGCCTTGTTTGAAAACGCTCGTATTGGGCAGTCACGTTTTTTTGCAAAATCTCCTCCGGCGCTTCTTGATAGCCGCTGACAACGGCAACTTCGGGATGACGCTTAAATCCATCGTAGAGTTTCTGAAGCCAATTGGCCGGCGGCACGCAGTCGTCATCAGTAAATGCAATTATTTCCCCTTTGGCATTCTTAATCCCCAAATTCCTTGCCGCGGCCGGACCTTTGTGTTTTTGGGTCAGAAAGCGGAAGGGAACTGTGGTTTGCCACATGTCAGCTGACAGTCCCCAATCCGCCTCTGGCGGGAAATCTGCCTCCGGCGGACTGCCGTCGTCAACAACAATAACCTCGTATTGGTCTTTGGGGAAAGTTTGGGTAAAAAGGGAAGAAAGGCACTTTTTTAGCAGGTGTTTGCGGTTGTAGGTGGGAATGATAATGGAAAAAATCATTGAGTTAATTTTACCGTAAGTTTGGATTACTGTCACTTTTTCTGCAAGGCTGGTCCTTGCAGTCCGCAAGGACCAGCCTTTTTGATTCTTGACACACAGCATCTTTTATGCTATTATAAGTTTGCCAAAATCGGCAGAAAAGGTCAAAATTCGCCTTTCTGCTGAAAAACTCGGCGAAAATAAATAAAAAAGGGGGGTTGGCGAAAATGTTGGAGAGAATACTGGCGTACGAACCGTTTCTGGGTTCAGTAATATTGGTCTTAGCAACGATGCTGCTCGCCGTGGGGGCTTTTGTACCAGCATTTGCTCTCAGTGTTATTGCTGAAATAGGTGCGATTCTGACTTTAATCAAAGGCCCCGAATCACACAAAAAGGTAAAACCCTTCATGATGGATTTCCTTCCAGGAAGGGCTGTTGTATGGAACGTCGTTATTGGCTTGCTGATTTGTGCGGTTTTGGCCATAGTAGTTTGGAAGTAAAACCTAGCCGGCGGCAAAACCAGCTGCCGAGAAAAGAAGTTAAGAAGGGAGAAGACTCATGGAAATTTTACTTAAAGACACACTCAATGTCTTGCTAACTTTGATTGGCATCAGTGTAGCGTGGGTAATCGGGTACCTGCTTATAAAGTATAAGCAGAAACAGGCAGAAAAAGCGATGCTATGGGCAATTTGTGCAGGACGTCTAAGTTTATTCGTTACCGACTCCCTTGAAGAACTGATTCTACGGTTGGAGAATGCCAAAATAACTTTCGTTGCAGACCTTATTTTGTTTTTGGTAATTTGCATATTACTTTCTGCACTCAAACTCAAAGCGCATCAGGAATAACGGTACAGCCGCTTGGGTTTTTCAAGAACCTTAAACCCAAGCGGCCTATTTTTTACCTGATATACAAACCTTATCAAGAGCGAGGCTCTTGATAGAACTCTTTTGAAATTAGAAATTAGACATTAGAAATTAGACATTTTAGAGAGTAGGCTTCTCTGTATCTAATGGAGTTTGATGATAAAATAAGGCACATGAAGACTATTTTGAACCTCTTTATCTCCCTCCGCCCCAAGCAGTGGTCTAAAAACTTTTTTGTTTTTGCCGCTTTGGTCTTTGCCCGCGAGCTTTTTAATTTGCCGCTTTTGGAAAAAACTTTGATTGCCTTTTTTATTTTTTGCCTTCTATCAAGTGGAGTTTATCTCATCAATGATATTTGCGATATTAACGAGGACCGCAAGCATCCTACCAAACGCAGCCGCCCGATCGCGGCCGGGAAAATCTCAGTCAAACTCGCAATCTTGACCGCGGTGATACTGCTTGTAAGTGGCCTAAGTACAGCCTATTTAGTCTTAAACACTAATTTCTTTTGCGCTGTTGCCATTTTTGTTTTTCTTAATTTTGCCTATTCTTTTTTTCTTAAAAAAATTGCTATTTTAGATGTACTACTTGTGGCAGTAAGCTTTGTTTTGCGGGCGCTGTCTGGGGGACTGGCGATTTCGGTTTTTGTTTCGCCGTGGTTGTTAGTCTGCACTTTCTTCCTAGCCCTTTTTTTGGTTTTGGGGAAGAGGAGGGGAGATAGGACTGATGGGATGGATAGGACAAATAAATATACCGCGGAAACTTTAGATAGATTTATCTTAGTTTCGGCAACCGCGGCGCTTTTGTCCTATGTTTTATACAGTATTCTTTCGGAAACGGCCAAACTTTACGCGCCGCAGAAACTTTTTTATACCGTGCCCTTTGCCACTTTTGGCATTTTCCGCTATTTTTATTTGGTTTACCAAAAAGACCACGGGGCAAATCCAACCGAAGTTTTGCTTTCCGATGCGCCGCTTATTATTAATTTAATTCTGTGGTTTGTTCTGGTTGTTATTATTTTGTATAATACGGTAAATTTATGAACCCACATATCTTCCGCGCCTATGGCATACGCGGTATCTACAATAAAGATTTTGACAAAAACGATTCTTTCTTAATTGGCAAGGCTTTTGGCAGTTATATCCAAAAAATTTCTGGCAATAGAATAGTCGTTGGTCATGACAACCGTTTTTCCTCAGATGAAATAAATGCTCATTTTACCCAAGGGTTGCTCTCAACCGGCTGTAATATCACTAATGTCGGTTACTCGCTTGTTCCAATTATTCATTACACGGTCATTAATCAGGGTTTTGACGGCGGCGTAATGATTACCGGCTCGCACAATCCTAAGGAATTTAATGGTTTTAAATTTGAAGGAAAAAACGCCCAAACTCTTTTTAACCAGAGTATCAAGGAAATAGAAAAACTAACCGAAACAAAAAAGTTTATTACTGGTAACGGCGAGATTACTTATCAAGATGTATTTGAAGGTTACATGAACGCAGTTATCTCACGAATTGACTTACAACAACCTTTAAAAATTGTAATTGATGCCGGCAATGGAACGGCATCAGGGTTTGCTCCAATTTTGTTTGAACGCTTGGGAGTAAAAGTAATAAAAAAACATTGTTTCTTGCACGGAGATTATCCTTACCATATTCCCGACCCCGAAGAGAAAATTGCCATGGATGATGCGGCAACCGAGGTTCTAAGCCAAAAAGCAGATTTGGGGGTCGGTTTTGATGCCGACGGTGATAGATTCGGCATCATTGACGAAAAAGGGCAAGTATATGAAAATGACAAAATTATGATTTTGCTAGCACGAGATATTTTAAAAAGAAACCGCGGCGCAAAAGTCCTTTTTGATATTAAAAGCAGTTTTGTTTTGCCAAAAGAAATAGAAAAAGCCGGCGGTGTGCCAATTATGATGCAGACGGGAAACCCCTATTTTAGAGCGACAATGGAAGATGACCCGCAAATTTTGCTTGGCGGCGAAGTCAGCGGTCATACTTTTATCAAAGATAATTATTACGGGTTTGACGATGGGCTTTTTGCCGCGGCAAGAGTAATGGAAATACTAAGCCGCGCTCCGCACCCCTTTTCTGAGTTTTTCAAAGATGTTGTTAAAACAGCGCATACCGAAGAATTAAGACTGCCTTGCCCTGACAACGAAAAATTTGAAATTGAAAAAGCAATGAAAAAAGAATTTAGAAACAATTGGGAAACAATAGAGATTGATGGAGTGCGGGTGAAATTTTCCGAAACGGCCTGGGCGTTGGTTCGCGCCAGCAACACCAGTCCTTATTTGTCCTTGCGTTTTGAAGCTGAGAATGACGGTAAACTTCGCGAAATTATTGAAATTGTTGAAGCCCGTTTACAAAAATATCCGGTCGTTGACACCGGCTGTCTAAAGGAACTTCTCTCCTAAGCTCTCCCAACCTTTAAGGTTGGATTTCGCTATTTTCCGCCCCGCACAAAACCATACGATCCTTAGGGTTGAATTCCGCTATAGATCAACACAACCAACCTTTAAGGTTGGTTTGACGCTGACTAAATGACAAATATACGGTGGCGAAGGGAACCATACCAGATGGGAGGCAAAACCGAAACAGGGAACGGTTAAGTTTTGACTGCCACTACCCATAGTGATAAGTAAGGGTATTTGATAATATCGGTTACAACCCTATCTAAAGGCAGGAAAAACCTTAGAGGAAATGTAAGTGCCCAAGATAATTTCCTACCAACTAATCTGGACGCTAACCTTTCTAGGTTAGTTATCATCTGGTAGACAAAACCAATTATTTCTCCCCGCTGCACAATCCTTAACCCCGCACCCCTGAACATATTATTAAGTTCATCAAGAGTATAACCCCATCTGATATGACCGCCATCTTCGATTTCGCTTACCGTGTCACCGATTAAGTGCTTGTAGTTTTCATTGGGTGTAGTTAAAAACAACTTTCCCCCAGGAAGCAGATGTTGGCTAATCTCTGCTATTAACTTGCGATCGTTGCGGATATGCTCTATTACTTCTAAACACAACGCAGCATCAAATTTCTCCTCATTGCGTAAAACTTGACCAATATGCCGAAGGTCACCAATAAAAAAGGAAGTTTCTTCTTGCTTTAATCTACTTGACATTTGCCGTGCATAGGTAACCTCCTTTTGCTCATAAGAAATACCGGTAGCCCGCCAACCCCTGTACGCCGCCCAGTTAACGGCAAAACCATTACCGCAACCAAAATCGACTAATCGTCGTCCATTGCCGCTGGGCAAGATATTCATTAGCCACCACATTCTACCTTGATAAACAACATCAGACGTAAACAGGAATTTTATTTGTAAAATTTTTTCACGAATTACTGCTATTTTCATGCGTGCCCGCTCCATTTGTCAAAAACAGGTTCAGGTTGTATAACTACAGATTTAATTAGTACTCAACTTTTACACTTTTCGTCGCTCTGGAATCCGCCCTCGCCAAGGCCTCGGCGGATTCCCTCCCGAATGACAATCTCTCGTAAATTTGCAAAACTTTAGATATTGGAAGTTTACTTCTGCCTAACATACTTCAACAACACAATAGCTTCTTTTTTTAACTTAGAACCCTCCAAAGCCAAAAGCAATCCAAAATAAACTAAGCAAAGTAAGATTCCCCTGATAATCAGAGTCAAAAATAAACTTCTCACTATAATAATATATATTATTATAGTAGAGACGATCAATGTGCCTAAAACGGCGAGGGTTGGAGCAAGAAAAATCTCACCCAGGTTTAACTTTAGATCCCTTTGAATCTGTTGATAGCTAAGAAAAACCCCGCTGAGCATTACCAAATCAACGGCTAGAGCGACGCCGGTACCCCGCCAAAAGTAGACGCCAATACTAGCAAAAAATACCAACAAAATGGCTTGAATGATTGCAATCTTTGTCCTTATTTTTGGCTTGCCTAACCCACCAGAAAAAAGAGGGCCGGTGCCATCAAGAAGAATTCGAGCAAGTGAATAACCGGCTAAAATCCGAAGTAACGGCACGGCCGGCAGCCACTTTTCACCAATCAAAAGCTTGATAATATCCGACGCCAAAACAAAAAGTCCCACCGCCATCGGCAAACTGAGCCGCCAGATGCCTTTTAAAAAAATTGTAAAAGCTTTGGCTAATTTTTCGCGGTCATCTTGGCATTTGGCATAAACCGGAAAAGCAACTCGGGAAATTACTTGGGTAATAAGCTGGGTTGGCAAAGTGGCAAATTGAAAAGCCTTGCTATAATAACCCAAGAAAACCGCGCCAACAAAAGTACCGATTAAGAAATTATCAAATTGGAAAAGAAAAACTGATGCCAGTGAGGAAAGAAAAATTGGTAGGCCGAAGTTTTTGAAAAACCAAGAAAGAATTTGTTTATCAATTGCAAAAATTGGACGAAAGCGGCTAGTAAACCAAAAGCCGGCCGTTTTTAGTGAGATTAAACTTATTCTTTGCACAACCAATGCCCAAACACCAAAACCTTGCCAAGCCAAAAAAATTGCTGCGGCGGCGGCAATAAAGGTTGCACTCGCCTCCAAAACAGAAAGAGTTTTAAACTCAATTTTTTTCTCCAATAAAGTTCTTGGAATCGCCCCCAAAGCTTCAACCAAAGCAAAAATCGCTAAAACCAAAAGAATACTTACCACCTGCGGGTCGTAAATTTTTTTCAGCAAAAACGAGCTGATTAAAGCAAGAACAATTGCCAAAACTGATAAAGCAACTTGAAGAAAAAATAAAGTTGAGGTAGTTTCTTCTTCTTTATCTTGACGATACAAAATCGCCGATTCCGCGCCCCAATCTTTCAAAACTGAAAAAACGGTCAAATAAAAAATCGCCAGAGCAAAAACGCCAAAATGCGAAGGCAGCAAAATCCGCGCCAAGATTATCCCGGCAATAAAATTTATTGCGGTGACGGCGTAGGAACCTAAAAAAGCATAGATTGTACCGGTGGTAGCGCGACGAACAAGATTGTCCATAAAAATCTCAAAACTTAAAACTCAAATCTCAAATCCACATCTTAAATCTTAAAATCTTAATTAACATTTACGGTTTTTAGTTTTGGCTTTGAGATTTGAGATTTGAGATTTGAGATTTGAAATAACAACCTAAACTAACTGTTTATAAGAATCCACAAGTCTTTCTCCATGCTTTTCCCAACCAAACTCTTCCGCTCGCTTACGGGCGGCGGCGGACATCTTCGCCCGTAACTTTTCGTCCCCATAAAGCTTCAGGATTTCCTCCTTTAACGCCTCTTTGTCTCGAATTGGAACAATAAATCCTTCAATATTATCTCGCACAACCGAACCGCTATTGAAAGTCGTAATTACCGGCAATCCGGCCGCCAGCGCTTCGTAAATAACCAATGCACTCCCCTCTTCAATACTGGGGAAAACGAAAATATCGGCGGATTGGTAATAAAAGACAGGATCCTGAAAGCCGGTAATCCTGAGAGCCTGAGAGTCTGAGAGTCTGAAAATTTTTTGAATTTCATTAGTTACATTACCTACCAAGATTAGTTCGGCGTTTTTGAGTTTTAATTCCTGCCAGGCCTGCAGCAAATACGGAATTCCCTTGCGAAGACTAATTTGTCCAACAAACAAAACACTGAGTTTTGAGTTTTGAGTTTTGCCTGCCCGCCGAAGCCTCGGTCGCCGACGCTCCATAGCTTTGGCGACGGAGCGCGCAGGCGGGAGTTTTGAGTTTTGCCTGCCCGCCGAAGCCTCGGTCGCCGACGCTCCATAGCTTTGGCGACGGAGCGCGCAGGCGGGGGTTTTGAGTTTCTCGATGTCTGTCCCAAACGGTATCATCAATAATTTCTCCTCAGCGACACCGTGCTCAAGGAAACTATTTTTTGCAAATTCCGATGGCAGTAAAATATAATCTGCTTCCTCGTATTCAGCCAAATTTCTTTCTACGACCTGCGGCAGGACAGGCTTAGCCTTGATTCCCCAATTCTCGTACTCCTCTTCCAGTAGTTTTTTTTGCGTAAGGATGTGTGACGAGGCGCGTTGCACAATGTATTTTGCTCCCCACGTCTTTGCCCTACGACCCGACCTTAAACTCATTCCCGCCCAACCATGAAAAATATCACAGGTTTCAATTTTACGCGCGGCTAAAAAATCTTGCAAATTGTCCTTTATTAAAGAACCATACTGTTCGCCAAAAACACGGTTTAATCCCGGCGGATTACTGGGAACTTTGCTAATCAAACTTTCCGGAATTTCCGATGATACAAAAGCGGGAACAATTATTTTTTTTAAAAAATTATGGCGGAAAAAAGCGCGGGCGCCCTGGTAGGCGGTTTGCCCAATTCCCTTGCCGGCGAAGACACAGCCGCCAATTGAATAAATTACTTGCATAAGAATTTTCAATTACCAACTTTCAATTTTCATTGAATTTTCAATTTATTAATTTTCAAGCATTATTTAATTGAAAATTGTTTCATTGAAAATTGATTGTAAGTTGAGAATTGAAAATTGTAAATTTGTAAAGGTTAGCTTTTGTAAATTAGAATAACGCCAAGAATGATAAGTAGAGTACCAACAATACGGAGAAACCCAACCTGCTCCCCTAAAAAAAGCGCGGAAATGATCAAGACAAAAATATAGGAAATGGAAATCATTGGGTAAACCATAGAAAGTTCAGTTTTGGAAAGAAGAACAAGCCAAGAAACAGCAGAAAGCGCATATAGGGCAACACCGGAAATTACCCGAAGAGAAGTTGCCGCGCTGACAAAAAATTCAATGATTGGCATTGTGCCAAACCCGCCAACACTATTCATCCCGGCTTTCAGTAAAAACTGCGCCGCAACAACCAAAATTAAGTTTAAGGTAAGCAGTGCAACAACCATAAACTATGCCTCCTTGGTCATAGTAGAGGTGTCACCAAGAGGCAGTCCTAACTCTTGGGCCTTGAGCAAACGGCGCATGATTTTGCCGCTTCTGGTTTTGGGCAAAGTATCAACAAATTCAATTTCGCGTGGATAGGCATGACCGGCAAGTTTTTTCTTAATAAATGTTTGAATATTCGCAATCAACTTTTCCTTTTGCTCTTTCCTTCTTGCTCTTTTCTCCTGACTCAATACCACAAAAGCCTTGATGATTTCTCCCCGCATAACATCGGGTTTACCAATCACAGCGGCCTCCACAATATCAGGATGCTCGACCAAAGCGCTTTCTACCTCAAACGGACCAACCCGCTCGCCGGATGTTTTAATCACATCATCGGCCCGGCCAATAAACCAAAAATAACCATCTTTGTCTTTGAGCGCGCGATCCCCTGACATATACCAATTATTGACAAAGTAACTCTGATATTTCTTTGGGCGGCGCCAGATTTTTGCCATCATTGACGGCCAGCCCGGACGGATTGCCAAATTGCCTTCTTGATTAATACCCAATTCATTTCCTTCATCATCAACAATGCCGGCAACGACGCCGGGAACAGGTTTCCCCATCGAACCAGGTTTTATATCCAAGCAAGGATAATTGGCAATCAAAATCCCGCCGGTTTCGGTTTGCCACCAATTATCGTGAAATGGTCTGCCAAAGGCAGATAACCCCCAGCAAACCGCCTCGGGATTCAAAGGTTCTCCGACGCTGCACAAATGGCGTAAACTACTTAGGTTGTACTTTTTTACAAGATCATTGCCCGCTGCCATTAACATTCGGATTGCCGTTGGGGCCGTGTACCAAACGGTAATTTTGTATTCTTCTAATAATGAGTACCATTTGTCAGGGTCAAAGCGACCTTCATAAATCAAGGTCGATGCGCCATTGCTCCAAGTGCCCAAAATTTCATAGGCAATGCCCGTTACCCAACCAGGATCGGCCGTACACCAATAAGTATCATCCTCCCGCAAATCCAAAACATATTTGGTCGTCATATGTTCGTGTAAAATTGCGCGATGAGTGTGAATTACGCCTTTGGGCTTGCCCGTAGTGCCCGAAGTATAAAGCATAAAAGCCGGGTCAGTTGGTCTCATTTCCGCAATTTTTGTTTTATCTGCAACCTTGGCCAGTTCGCAATAATAATATAAGGTATCTTTTTCGCGCGGTTTGGCATTTATTAATTTTTGTTCCTGCAGAAACGGACGGCGGTTAACTTCGTCAATAAGAATAATTTTTTCTAAACTGGAAAGTTTATCTTTAATTTTATCAACCCGTTTTTTAAGTTCAGTATTGGTAATTAAAATTTTCGCATCACTATTATCAAGCCTGTCCAAAAGCGCTTGCTCGCCAAAAGCGGCAAAAAGCGTTCCGGCAATACCACCCATTTTCAAGATTCCTAAAAAAGAAATAAAAAGCTCGGGAACGCGAGGGAGAAAAATAAAAACGCGATTCCCGCGGCTAATATCAAGTTTTTTTAAAACATTAGCAAAACGGCTGGATAGCGCGGAAAGCTCGGCAAAAGTATATTTAATTTCTGTTCCGTCCTCTCCTTCCCAATACAAAGCAACTTTGTTTTTGCGCTCGTTTTGGGCATTTCTATCAACCGCATTATAGGCGGCATTAAGCCGTTTCCCCGGAAACCAGTCAAGTTCAGCTTCGGCACCATTCCAAGAAAATGATTTGTAAGTTTTTTCATAGTCGGCAAGATTAGGCGGAACTTTGAGTAAATCCTTGGTTTTACGGATAATCTTAGGTTTCATAAAACAACACCTCCATTGCTAAAAATAACTGTCGCCAAAAGTAATGTCAAGGCGCTGGCGTGAATTAAAGAGTGACTGTTTTTGCGCAAAATACCAGCCCGCCAAAGACTAAGGGAGTCATTTAAGTAAAGAATGATAAACGCGACTAAACCGACAATCATGATGCTTTGCCCCAAACCCCAAGAAGATGGTTGAATTGCTTCCAGAGCGCGAAATTTAAGCTCGGCAAGACCGCTTAAGGTTTGAGCCGGCATTCCGGCCGGTCGAATTTCTGCCCCCTCAGAAATCACCGCCACGGTTGAAGCAGGTGTAAATTCTTCCCGAGCAGTACCCGGTACTGCTGGAGGTTGTTCTTCCGCCGCATAAGCCACCGAAGCGGGCAGTCCCGCCGAGTCGGCGGGCAGGCCAAAAAACTGAACAACTAGAGTTGTCTCCCCCTCCAAGAGCTTACCATTAACAACCGCCATGCCAATTTCGGTGAATTTGTTATTTAAAAGATTTTCTTTGTGCGTCGGACTCCTCATCCAACCGGATATCACCCCGGCCGATGTATTAAAATCTTTGGCCAAATTTTCTCCCGCCATTAAAAAATTATATCCCTCTTTATCAAACCAAACCCAAGGTGTTGTCCCGTCGGGGGCAACATGCGCCCAATAATTGTCTGCAAGCATATCCTGCGCTTTAAGATAAGCCGCTTTGTCCAAAACTGGACTTTCAGTTAATGGCGAAAGCCCGGCATTTTCCCGTTCTTTGTTGGTTAACTCAATCAATTCCTTTTGGTAAATACTGGTGGCAAAACCTAAAATGTGCGGGTCGGTAGAATAAAAGTTGTTTAAGACAAGCTGAATTGTTAAAAGAATAACAAAGAAGGTGCCAAGTGCCGGATGGCGCAATGCCAAGGGGCGGTGGTCGTTTTTCTCTTGGGGCAAAAAAATATGGAGCATGCGGTTATTATAGAGACTGAATTTGATAGATGCAAGAAGGTAAAATTAAACAAATGCAAGAAGCTCCATTATTAGCAAAAGTTTTTCCACAACATGCTGCATTTACTGTTATTAAAGCAAAAAACCATTCACTATAATAATATATATTATTATAGTGAGGAACTTTTTGACCAGAAATTCTAAACTCAAAATCTAAATTCAAAAGGCCAAGGAGAGTAAAAAGAAAAGGTGCTTAGAGTTGATGAAGAATCGTCTCATGGAAAATCCATGAAACTCATCAACCAAAAGCACCTTTGGTATCTAGATATCTATTTGCTCTCTACCTTAGTCCTCTTACAACCCCGGTTTGTACATAAAAAGCAGTAGGAATATATAACCTAACCCTAGCGCATCAAGAAGCCACTGCCGCCGTCTGCTTTTCACCCTTAATTCAGGTTCTTGGTAATTTGACCCAATTAGTCTTGGGAATATGCGTGGAACAATACATAACCCAATTGAAAAAAACATGGACGGTAGCCACCAAGTAACCAAATCGGCGTTAAGCAAAACCGGTAATTTTCTCAGCCCCAAAAACGGTAACCAGAAGGTAGGTTTTTCCAGGCCAAGGACATGAAATGCAATTTGGTTTAAGCCTCCTAGGGTAATAATGCAAAAAAGGACAACTGCATATCTTGCCCGCCTTGAAATTAAACTTCCTATTCTATTTCTATTCGTTGCGCTTGCTATCATCGCTCACCTCGCAGTAGGTTCATTGCTCCTGTTTTCAGAAGATCAATTGTTGCTCTAACGATTTCATCCGGAGATAGGTCTGAGGCGAACTCAGACCAAGTGTGCGCGGTTGTAGCCGCTGCTTCAGCCTTCAGAAGTTCCGCCTGAGCTTGTACTTGCTGCAGTTTAAAGTTCATATACAATTGAAAAAGCTCTGGCGAGGGCTGTAATGTCTGGGCAGTGCAAAAAGCAGCAAAGTCCGCAATCAAGTCAAGTGTTTGCTGATCTCTTTCTGCAACTTCTTCCATTTGCCTGGCTTTTGTTTCTAAAGCCTGTGCCGTTGCCGGGTCCAACTCCACGTCGCCAAAGCGTAATCCTGTTACTACGTATCCACAACTCTTTTCTTGGTGAAGTAGTTCTATGGGTAGTTCAACCTCCACGCCATGTTGACGTTGAATTAGTCTTCTGTTTAGGTCCCTCAGCCATTCCGTGTGTTTATATCTTTCGGTAATGCTTAGTGATTCCGCATTACTACGGGCTAAATCTACAAGCTGAGCAAACAGTAACCCTTCGGCTTCCTCTGTACCGACATCACGTGCTCTCAGAAACGCCTCAGGATCTGCGGTCCGGGCAATAACGAGTGTTAATCCAAAGGAAGCAGAGCCCCAGTCTTTGAAATGAAACTCCACGCGTCTTTCTGCAATAGCTTCAGGTTTGGTTATCCTTATCCAAACTCGCCAGACAATGATAACCAAAACAGTATAGACAAGAAGCGGGGCTAAAAGTTCAAAGATGGAATTCTTCTTTTTAGTTCCTTCTGGCACTGGAAGGGTTGTTGATTCTGGCGTTAGAGTTGGAACTGATTTTGCCTCAACTGGAACCGCCTCAAACGGATACCCAAATGGCGCCAGCACAGTTGCGGGACCCTCGGCACAGTTTTGCTCGCAGGAAGGAACATAAATCTCAATGGCATTCTGGTCCGGATATTCTTTGGTCACAAGAAATCCGTTCTGCGCAAGCGCAATATTGATTTCTTCCTGTGAGACTTCGCCAAGTTTTGTTGCATTGGTAAGAAACGCCCCAAGGTTGTTGGCGTCGGGTCCGGTATACTTCACGGCTCCAACATTAAGAACAACACGCTTCTCCGTAGATGGCACAATTGCTCTAACTTTTTGTTTCTCAACGGCTGCTGGTTGCGACTGAACTTGTGCCGGTGCAACCGTTGGTCCACTTGCCCCAAGTTGCAAAAGCGCAAGCAACACAAGTGCTGAAAGCACAACAATTCCCGCTACGGTCACCCAGGAAAGTCCGAAAAACCCGCCCTTTTTTGCAGCTGACCTTTGTCTTTCTCGGCGGAATTCTTGACGAACTGGTACAGGCCGAATAGGCAATTCCTCCTCCTCTTCATCTTCATCAGGAGCCTCGGCAGGTACAAACTGCCTCTGGGTTGACCACTTCTGTGTTGGTCGTTTGCGGAAGAACCCCAGAATAACCCACACACCGGAGAGCACAGTAAGCAATCCGCCAAGACCCATAAACCCCTCTTTTGGAACAACTGCCAGAACACTTAGAGGTCCCGGCAAAGTAGTCAAAAGGGGGTAGGCGCGAAGACCTACGAAGAGCAAACCTACCCCCACCACAAGCAAAATCAATTTCTTCATTTTTCAGCCTCCTTAGACTTCAAACTTCTGCTGGACCGCGTTCAAATATACCAGGTAGTTTTGGTGCAATCCAAAAAATGAACGCACTAATTACCGCTAGTACCCCCTCGACTTTAAACCCACCTGTCATTGCATAAGCGACTGTTGCCACCGGCGCGTAGCGGCCCCAAGATTGGGGAGATATTATTCCGTATGGTGAACGCAAGGCCTTGGGTAAAGCACTGACAAGAACGACAATCAGCGCAACAACTGCTACGACCGCTAGGACATCACGCAGGACATCCCGCACTTTTGGGGAAAAAAAGGATACCACTCTCCCCCATACGAAAAATAGTCCTCCAAAAATAACCAAACTGCTCAAACCTATTGTAGCCGCAGTGACAAAATCATCTTTAGTAGCAACACTCAGGGAACTATAACCAAGAGAAAGTAGAGAACCTACTCGTACCAGAAAGACAATCGGCTCGTCGCCCACAACACCTTGCACATTAGTCTTGAACCTATTCCATTTCTGGTCAAGGTTATACTTTTCCCAGACCCAACGCCGCAGGATGGCCAAGGTTGCACCCAAAAACACTACTATTGTAATCGCATAGAAGGGAAGCTCACCCAACCCAATACCACCCGGTACAAATCTGTCAGCAAATGGTATTTTCATCCGGCTAGCCTTGCCAAAAGTTGTTTCACCCAGCGGTGCGGTAGTCTTTTGAGCTAAACTCGTAACCTGTCCGGGGAGTGCCGTGCCCGCATCAACTCCTCCACCAACCGTTCTTGCAACTTGCTTGACGACCTCGATTGGTGAACTTCCTGTTTTCAATGAGTAGCCGACAATCCCCACGGTAGCTACAATCATCACTATCAAAATCACTCCAAAAGTTTTGCTTATTAACGCTCTCATCATTTTCCTCCCTCACTTTCTAAGTTTTTTAACTTATTACTTCCTTCACAACTTCCAAAACCCCAATTGCAAAGCTGCCAAATATACAGGCGAGTATTACTATTAGAGCCCAAGTGTTCGATAGCGACTCTTTCGCCAGTTCAAATGGCGATGGGTTCACTTTCAGAAACAAAACTGAAAGCAACGCAAAAACCGCGAAAGCCAAGAGCGCCATCGGCCAATGTTTTCGTTTCCTATTCATTTTCATTCTTGTATTCCTCTGTTTCCTGCAATCTCTTATTAGATTTAAGACGAATACGCCAACCGTGAGTACCCCGAGCAAAACGATGGAAACAAGGATTCCACCCCCAACAACAAACAAAACCGAACTAATCTCAATCTGTCCATCTCGCACTGCTGAGAAAAAGATACTAGCAATCACCAGCAGCCATAGAAACGGCGACATTCGCTGTAACCCCTTCATTTTTCCCTCCAATCCTTTATTTTCCTTGTTAAAGTGCGGAATTTTCAACTTCTAATCATCTTATAACAAAAATAGAAAGCGTTGTCAAGCCCAGCTTGACTTTTGCCACGCTAAGTGAGATGTCAAGTCCCCTTCGTGCGATTTCACCATAAACCAGTTTATGGTGATTTAAGATTGAATGGAAAAACGGTCTTGTTTTTTCAAAAAAGTATTGTACAATGCTGACCATGGACAGATACAATCTTTTACACTCGCTGCCAATAGGAAAAAATCCTCCCAAAGAGATTTTTTGCGTGGTGGAAATCCCCACTGGCTGCACCAATAAATATGAATACGACCGCAAATATGGTTTTTTTAAGTTAGACCGCGTTTTGTATGAAGCGGTTTTTTATCCGACTGAATACGGCTTCATTCCTCAAACTTGGGACGATGATGATGACCCCCTTGATATTATGGTTCCTGTTACCTTTCCCACCTTTCCCGGTTGTGTTATTAATGCTCGCCCGGTGGGGGTTTTGAAACTAATTGATACTAATAAAGAAGACAGCAAAATCATTGCCGTACCTATTGGTGAACCGCGTCTTTCTCATATCAAGGATTTATCTGATTTCGACCCTCATTTTAAAAAAGAAGTGGAAAATTTTTGGGAAAACTACGCCGAATTGCAACCCAATAAAAAAATAAAAGTAATTGGTTGGGGCAAAACAAATGCCGCTTACGAAGTAATTGAAAAAGCAGTCAAATTATATCAAGAAAAATTTGGCTAAAACGCAAAGACCCCGATGGAAATCGGGGTCTTCTCAAAAATTCCAAAACTGCGGTTTTCCGTTTAGTAATTAGATGTTAGACATTAGAAATTCTCTTGTTACTCCTCATCGCCCCAGCCCTCTTCCTCCTCTTCCCAATCCTCAAACTCTCCGGTATCTTCAGCACTACCCTCAGCAACTGGTACCATAGTTACTCCACAATCATCACAAGCTGGAGCCTCGGCGCTTGCTTCTACTTCTTTAATTGCCCCGCAGTCTGGGCATTCATATTTTTTCATTTCATCCATCTTTATCACCCCCCTTCAGGCAAGGATTATCACGGAGTGTAAATAGATTATCACGGAAATTTATCTATGCCAATCCTTAATCATTCCCTGAAGATCTTGTTATTCTTACAACTTTATATTAAGATTATAATAGGGTGTCAAGTAGGAGTGTGCGAATGAACGCGAATGCGTCAAAGGTTGCAATTAAGCCTTACTTTCTTGACGCGCGAGACTAAAAGCGCAGACCAAGCTACTTTGTCTCAGCGAATTAACACGAATAATTATGAAAATCATGGGTATTGACCCGGGTGTTGCTACAACCGGCTGGGCGATTATTAATTCTCAGTGTCTCAGGCTCTCAGTCTCTCAGGATGAAAACTATGGTGTAATCAAAACCAAAGCTGGCGTACCAATGGCGGAGAGACTATCAAAAATTTACCGCGAGCTTAGTAAAATTATCAAAAAGAACAAACCTGATATGTGCGCAGTTGAAGAGATTTATTTTGGCAAAAATGCCAAAACCGCAATGGCGGTTGGACAGGCAAGGGGAGTTGCCATTTTGGCAGCGGTCAATGCTAAAGTCCCAATTTGTGAGTTCACGCCATTGCAGGTTAAAACTGCCATTACTGGCTATGGCCGAGCCGAAAAAATTCAAATCCAGAAAATGGTGCAAAAACTTCTCAACTTGGATGAAGCACCCAAACCAGATGACGCGGCCGATGCGCTGGCTGTAGCAATATGTTGCGCAGCAACAAAAAACCCATGATTTCTCACCTCCGCGGGAAAATAATTAAACATTTACCTGATTCACTAATCGTTAGCACTGATTCCTTTGGTTTCCGCGTCCGCGTGCCAACTGCGCTTTTAGCAAAAGCTAACGAAGGCGCAGAAATAGAACTTTTTACTCATTTACAGGTTCGCGGGGACGAACTTTTGCTTTATGGTTTTTCTGATTTTGAGGAATTAACAATGTTTGAAATGTTAATCGCCGTCTCCGGCGTTGGGCCAAAAATGGCCCTTGGAGTTTTATCCGGAGCAACGGTTTCAGAAATAAAAGACGCTGTTTCTCGCGGCGATTCGGATGTTTTTACTTCGGTTTCCGGCATTGGCAGGAAAAACGCGGGGCGGATAATTTTAGAGTTGCGGCCAAAACTAGGTAGCGTTTCCGAACTTGACTTGACCGAATTCGGAAAGCCAAAAGAAGTTAATGAAGTTATTGCCGCCTTGAAAAATCTTGGTTATTCAACTAACGAAGCCCGTCAAGCTCTAAAAATGGTAGATAAAAATTTAAGCGTGGAAGAGAAAATTAAGGAGGCACTGAAAGTGATGGGGAAATAATATGTCCCAAGACCTTACTTCACCAGAGCCAATTGACACAACTGACGAACACTTGGACCAATCCCTGCGTCCCACTCGTCTTTCCGATTACAAAGGCCAAGAGCAATTAAAGGGAAACTTGAAAATTTTCCTGCAGGCGGCAAAGAAAAGAAACGAAGCTCTGGAGCATGTGCTTTTTTATGGGCCGCCGGGGCTTGGTAAAACTACTCTTGCCCATATCTTAAGCGCTGAAATGGGAGTTAATATCCGTGTCACTTCGGGCCCGGCGATTGAACGCGCCGGCGATTTGGCTTCAATCCTCACCAATTTGGAAGAACACGACATTTTATTTATTGACGAAATCCACCGCCTTAATAAAATCGTGGAAGAAACAATGTATCCGGCAATGGAGGATTATTGTCTTGATTTAATTATTGGCAAGGGCCCCTCGGCAAGAACTCTGCGCTTGGATTTAAACCGTTTTACCATCATTGGCGCCACAACAAGGATTGGGCTGATGAGCGGCCCTTTGCGCGACCGTTTTGGGGTTACTTATCGATTGGATTTTTACGATACTGAAGCGCTGAAAGATATTGTTAAGCGTTCGGCGTTGGTTCTGGGAGTAACTATTGACAATGATGCTTGTTGCGAAATTGCTCGCCGCGCCCGGGGAACGCCGCGGGTGGCAAACAGGTTACTTAAAAGAGTGCGCGATTTTGCCGAGGTCAAAGAGATTGGAAAAATTGATAAAACCGCGGTTAATGAAGCCTTGAATTTACTTGATGTGGACTTAAAAGGATTGGACGGTATTGACAGAAAGCTGCTGACAACAATTATTGAAAAATTCAGCGGCGGGCCAGTGGGAATAGAAACGTTGTCCGCAGCAATTGCCGAGGATATTGGCACAATTGAAGAAGTAATTGAACCATTTTTGCTGCAACAAGGATTACTAAAACGCACTCCCCGCGGCCGTCAGGCAACTCCCACCGCCTATAAACATTTAGGCCTAACTGCACAAAAGGAATTGTTCTAAAGGTAAAAATCGGTGGCGAAGCTTTAGGTGATTTATTATCTTAACCCCAACGAAAGTTAGGTTTTTTATTGAGGCTCTTTGATTAAATCCTGCACGGTGGCAAGTTGCCCAAGTTGGCTAATTAGTTCACCCGGTTTCTGCAGCTCGTCCATAATTTTTTCTCCTGCTCGCACCAAGACAGGATCCTTACTTATTATTTCAAGAGCTTCTTCAGCGGGAAGTGCTTCCATGTCAGAAAAATTGGTAAGAACCGCCATCGCCCTCGTTGCCCTACCATTTAATACGACAATATCTTCTTGTGTTATTTTGTGGGGCTCCAGTTCAAAAAGATAACAAAGAACTTTGTCGGCAGGAGAAATCCCATTTTCTGGTATTTCCCAAATTTGATATAAAGGTTCGCCAAGGTAATCTGCTAAAACAGGGGGGACATTGTTCGCCGCTTGTTGTAATTCTTCTAATGTTAATTCTTTTCTCTCCTCTGCTGCTGGTTTGGTTTTTTTCTTTTCCTCCACCGGCAAACCAAGATTTTCTTTTGCCCGTTTGAAAATCTTGTAGTCTACGAATGAAGATTCTGCCGTACCAATTCTTTCAGCCAAATTCACCAAAAAAGCATATTGCAAAAGGCGAAAATTATCAAGCGCCTCCTGATTTTGCCCTAAAGCCTCTACATTACGATGCTTCACGGCAAGTCTTTCTCCCCCAATTTCTGCATCAACCTGCACATATTGTGGTTTGCCCTTTTCTTTTTCCGCGCTATGCACTTCAATTCTGATAGTCTCTGTTGGCCGACCTTTTTCATCTAATGCAATTGGTCTACCTCTTTCATCCAAGGCAATAAATTTGATTGTTTGCGGGGTATAGGTTTCTTCATCAAAACTTTCGGCTGTTTTCACAATAAGTTCTACTTTGCCAACTTTACTACTACCAATCTGCCCCAAGGTTTGACCCTCTTTATAGTCTGGACTTTTTGTGTTTGGAGTAATTAAAAAAATTATTTCCGCTGCTTTCTTTTCCTTCACATTAAGAACAACCGAAGCAACAGCGTTTTCGCCACTGCCCTTTAAATCTCTGATGACGCTTTCAAAAAGTTCAAGGGTTTGTCTTGCTCTTTCAACTGGTTCTGCAAAAAGTTCTCTCGTGGCATTGGGAACACTCTCTTGACTCAAAGTGTTTTCGCCGGCGCGCAAAGGAGAATAAATAAGTTCGGCAATTTTATCGGCGGCAGCTCGCAGGTTTCTTCGTTTGTCTTCTGGCAAAGAGGTACCTTCGGGAACTGTTAAAAGTTGGGCAAAACCACTGCTTGTCGTTTCTTTTTCTATAGTTTCTACTGGTTGGGGAGTTTCGCCAAATGAAGATTGTCTCATTGCAAAAAATATTATACCAGAAATGTGGAGCCGATGGTCAGAATTGAACTGACAACCTTTCCCTTACGAAGGGACTGCTCTACCGTTTAAGCTACATCGGCTTTCCTTAAAAATATCTTATCAAAAAAAGTTAAGCTGGGCAAATTTTGTCTACGGCAACTTGGCAAGGACTAACGCAAAAATGATAAAAT
>Ga0194112_10002588_pt1 | contig 25786 bp, 19 predicted proteins | sample TA2MahC400mmetaG_FD_146191 | JGI IMG/M metagenome (GOLD analysis project Ga0194112, IMG submission 146191) | Freshwater microbial communities from Lake Tanganyika, Tanzania - TA2015016 Mahale Deep Cast 400m | ecosystem: Environmental > Aquatic > Freshwater > Lake | place: Tanzania: Lake... | reverse complement strand
GCGATCCAGCGCCGGCACAGGTGTATTTCGGCGTAAGTCCTTGCCATGCCTATGCTGAGGGAGGTAGAAGGGTTCCTCGGCTTGGCGCCCCCCTTGTGGGCACCCACAAGAAAGCCCGGAGAGCCGCCAAAATTATCCTTGACAAATGGGGCTTTTGTTAGTAAGCTACGGGTCTGCGTACCTTTTTCCGGCTGCGTTCCGGTTCGTTTTGCCTGAACCACAGGAGAGCGACAGATGTCCCATAAGGTTGACCGTCTTCAGTTGATCCGTGAGCGCCACCGCAAGCTGATCCTCGAGCCTCGCAGCAAGGTGATGGATTTCGACTTGTTTGACGAGTGGCACGAGGACTTCGATGTGGTGGACGAGGAGGTGCTCGCGCGCGAGCTGCGAGACCGGGGCGAGGATGAGTGACCCGCGTTCCCGGTGGAACGCGGGAAACTGGCAACTCGGAACTCGGGAGTCGTTTTTGGAGCGTTGAAGGCCGTGCCGTGTGGAAGGAAACGCCGCCGCCGCAAGATAGCGAAGCACAAGCGCGATAAGCGGCGCCGGGCCGACCGTCACAAGAAGAAGCTGCGCTGAGCGGCCCCTCGCCCGCGCGAACTGCGTGAGAATCAGCCGCCCGCCCGGCGGCGCGTGGCGGTGCGCTCCCTCCGACCTCTTGCCCCCCTCTTCACCCAGGGCGCCCCGACGTGTTGCCTAGAGCGTGACCCGTTGGGAGTCCCGCCTTTAGGCGGTTCTCTCCCATGCCCTTCCGCCTGAAGGCGGGACTACATGGCGGCTGCCCTTTGATATGGGTGAACCACCAGGCGCCAGCGGTCTTCCCGAATCGTCGTCGTTGTCGTCGTCGTCCTCGTCGTCGAGAGGAGGAAGGGGGACGGGGTGCGGACTCGACGACGACGAGGACGAGGATGAGAAGACTGGGAGCGAGTTGATTGACTTCCGCAGATCGCCGCGCTATAATCAGGGCGCGGGCGAGGTTTGGCCTCGTCCCCAAGGGGGCTGTGTGGCTCAGGGACCCCAGGAGAGCAGGCCATGAAAAGGTTGGTTGTCTGCCTCGTGGTTGTCGCAGTGGCCGGCTGCCAGAGCGCATGGCAGAGGCTGGACCAGTATTCCGCGTCGTACATGCGGGTGATGGATGCGGCGCAGGCCGTTCTCGCCCGGCGCTACGTGGTGACGGCGGTGGACCGGGCGCATGGGATCATCGAGGCGTCGTCCATCGTGCGGGCCAACATGATCACGAAGTATCGCACGAAGGCGACGGCGCGGGTGTTCCAGACGGGGGATGGGACGTACGACGTGGAGATGCGTGTGACGAATGAGCTGGAGCTGTCGGAGCCGTCGCTGATGGGCCGCGGGCAGCCGCCGCACGACTGGCGGGCGGTGGGCTTCGACCATCTGGCGGAGACGGCGCTGAGGGCCGAGGTGCAGGCACAGATGATGGGTCAGACGGTGACGGCGACGCCGCGGCCGTCGTATCTGCTCTTCTCGGCGCCGAGGCCGCCAGTGCCTGCGGGCCTGATGCGGCCGAGAATCCCTGACCCCGTGGGTGGCGCGAAGGAGCCGCCGCCCCCGCCGCCGAAGCCGCAGTCGGCCCCGAAGCCGAGCCCTGAGGCCCCGAAAGTGAGCCAGGCGAGCCTGTTCACGCAGCACCTGGCGATGGGCGACCTGCACTGGGAGCGGCGCGAGCTGGACGAAGCGTTGCTGGCGTATCAGCGTGCCGCCTTGGCGGCGCCGAAGGAGCCGACGGGCCACCTGTCGCTCGCGGGGGTGTGGACGGCGCTGCGGCGGTACTCGGTGGCGGCTGTGGCGCTGCGCGAGGCGGCCGCGGTGGCGAACGGCCATCGGCTGGCCGCGGCGGAGCTGGCCCGGCTGCGGGGGCCGGCCGAGGAGATGACCGAACGGCTCCTGCTCCTGAAGGGCTGGTGCAAGCAGCAGCCGAACGACGTGGACGGTCAGCTCCTGCTGGCGTACCACTACATCCTGGCCGGCCGCGCCGACGACGCCCGGGCGAGCCTGGGCGACGTGGTGCGGGTAAAGCCGCAGGACGCGGCGGCGCGGTTCCTCACCGAGCAGCTCGCGGCCACGCAGTCCTAGCGCGGCCACCAGACGCCCGCCCCCGAATAGGACCTATAGGGCCTATAGGTCCTATTTCGTTTCTGTTGCCGGAAGCCAAGACTGCCTGAAGGCAGGACTCCAAACAGGGAGGGAACGCGTTGGGAGTCCTGGCTTCAGCCAGTCTTTGGCTCTCGAGCACGGCGCCTGTGCTCGGCGGACCAGGCGTTCCGCAACAGCAACTACCTTGTTGGACGCGAGCCATGGAGCCGCTTGCCGATGGTGGTGCCTGGCGCGAGGCCCGCGAGGCGATGGTGGAGCAGCAGCTCCGCGGGCGCGGCATTCGGGATGGCCGGGTGCTCCAGGCGTTCCGCGATGTGCCCCGGCACCTCTTTGTTCCCAGCGACCGGCTCGCCGAGGCGTACGAGGACCACCCGCTGGACATCGGGCGGGGCCAGACGATCTCCCAACCGTTCATGGTGGCGCTGATGACGGAGGTGTTGTCGCTCCGAGGGGGCGAGCGGGTGCTCGAGGTGGGCACGGGCTCAGGCTATCAGGCAGCGATCCTGGCAAAACTGTGTGCCACGGTCTATACGGTGGAGCGGCTGGCCGAGTTGAGCGAGCGGGCGCAGGCGCTCCTCGGGCGGATGGGGCTTGGGAACGTGCGGTTTCGCGTCGGGGATGGCACGCTGGGCTGGCCCGAGGAAGCGCCGTTCGACCGCATCATCGTGACGGCTGGGGGGCCGGACGTGCCGGCGTCGCTGAAGGCCCAACTGGCGGAGGGCGGGCGGCTGGTGATGCCCGTGGGCGACCGGTATGGGCAGGACCTTGTGGCTCTGGAGCGGCACGGGGAGAGCTTCAAGCAGGAAAGCCACGGCGGCTGCGTGTTCGTGCGGCTGATTGGGAAGGAGGGGTGGCCCGAGTGAGGGGGGCGGCCGAGCCCCGCCCGGATGACACGGACAGGCACGGACACACACGGACGGGTGGCTCTCATCCTCAGATACCGTGTCCGTGTGTGTCGGTGTTGGTCCGTGTGGCTTGCCGGCACTTCTTGACAAGCTCGGAGCGTGCGAGAGAGCGAGGACGAGGGACGAAGGACGAGGACGAGGACGATTGGGGGAGAAGCCGGACGCAAGCCGTTGTGAACGCTTTGACTTCCCCGCCGCGGCGGTGGTATAATCGCGGAGTGGAAGTGCCCGGGCAGAGATTCCTCCATGAACCCCCTATGACAGGAGGGGCCTGAGTGCGTATCGTGGTGATGAAATGGGCGGCCGGGGTGCTGGCCGCCGTGTGCTTCAGCCTACCGCAGTCCGAGGGCGGCTCGGCGCCGGCCCGGGCCGAGGCGACGGAGCCGCTGGCCATCTCCTACGTGGAGCCGGCCACGCCGGAGGCGGGACGGGAGAGCTGGATCGTGGTCTATGGCCACGGCTTCAGCGAGGACGCGGCGAACGTGAAGGTGAAAGTGAACGACATCGCGGCGCTCGAGGTGCGGGTGCCGGCGCCCGAGCGCCTCAAGGCGCGCCTGCCCGCGACGACGGAGGCCGGGTCGGCCTCGGTGACGGTGGAGAACCCCAATGGCGAGAGCGTGACGCTGTCCCGAGCCGTGTACTTCCGCCCGAAGGGCGGCGGCTGGAGCTTTGGGGCGATGATGGCCGGGCTGCGGCGCGACTGGCGGGTGTGCGTCGAGTGGTTCCGCCTCGGCGGGCCGGTGATGTGGCCCCTCCTGTTCCTCTCGTTCTTCGGCATCGCGTGGATGGTCCACTGCCTGCTCGTGCTGAGGCAGTCGCAGATTCTGCCGCAGAAGTTCATGGACGCCCTGGCAACCCACTTGTCGCAGGGGGACATGAAGGGGGCGACGGGCGCGTGCGAGGGCTCGCGGTCGGTCTTCGCCCGCGTGGTGTTGGGGGGGCTGCGGAAGCTGGGGGAGGGGCCTGAGAAGATACGCGAGGCGGTGGCGGCGGCCGGCTCGCGCGAGGTGGCCCACCTGCACCAGAAGATCGGCTACCTGGCCAACATCGGCACCATCGCGCCCATGCTGGGCCTGCTGGGGACAGTGACGGGGATGGTCATGGGCTTCAACGTCATCGCCTCGGGCGAGGTGCGCCACTACCTGCTCGCCGCCTCGATTGCCCAGGCCCTCATCACCACGGTGGTGGGCCTGTGCATCGGCATCCCGGCGATGCTGGTCTACTACTACCTGCGGGCGCGCGTGCTGCGGTTGACGACGAACATGGAGCTGACGGCCGATGAGGTGGCGACCACGATCATCGAGAAGGGGGAGGAAGCATGAACTTCCGCCGGGCCGCCACGCAGGAGGAAGGCTTCCAGATCGCCCCCATGATCGACATGGTCTTCATCCTCCTCATCTACTACGTCTGCACCACGGCGATGGGCCAGCTCGAGCGGCAGATGGACCTCGAGCTGCCGACCGCTGAGAAGGGCGTGGTGGCGCGGCAGCGGACCCCCTACTTCATCAACATCACGAAGCAGGGCACCGTCCTCATCGGCAACCGCGTGATGAGCGACGACGACCTGCGGACCTGGCTGAAGGAGCTGCACGACTCCTACGGCGCCGCCCCCCCGCCCGTGGTCATCCGCGCGGACAAGGAGACGCCGTTCCAGTACTTCGTGAAGGTGCTGGACGCCTGTGCGGTGGCCGACGTGCGGAACGTGGCCTACGCCAACATCGAAGGGCCGCGGCGAAGCCCGTAGCGCGGCTGCCGGCTCGGAGCACTCATGCGCATTGCACGTGTCGCGACAAGGCTGATCGCCCTCCCGCTCTGGCTCGCCGTGGCCCAAGGCGCGCTCGCCGGCGAGGGCGCCGCGGCCCCCGCTGACCTCCAGTTCGACTTTGCCGAGGGCCTCTTCCGCGACAACCTGACCAAGCAGGCCATCGTGGAGCTGGAGAAGTTCCTCAAGGAGAACCCCAAGGACCCGCGGGCGAGCCTCGCCCGCTTCTACCTGGGCGAGTGCCACTACAAGGAGCAGCGCTACGACGCCGCGCTCCCAGAATTCGAGGCCGCGGCGAAGGACGAGAAGCTCACGATGCGGCCCATCGTCCTCTACCGCATCGGCGACTGCCGCTTCCGCCTCAAGGACCTCGCGGGCGCCGTCGCCCCGCTCCGCGCCTTCCTCGCCGCCGACCTGGCCAACCCCGACCACCGCCGCTTCGTCGTCCACGCCCGCTTCGCCCTGGCCCTGGCCGAGTTCGCCCAGAAGCGCTTCGCCGAGGCCCTGCCCCTCTTCCAGGAGGTCCTCGCCGACCCCGCGCCCGAGAACACGTACAAGGGCTACGTCCTGCTGCCCATCGGCGACTGCTTCCTGGCGCTGGGGAAGGTGGATGAGGCCCTCGGGTGCTACCGCGAGCTCGAGACCTATCTCGAAGCGGCGATCAAGGCGAAGCCCGATGGCCCGGACGCGAAGAAGCAGGCCGACATGCTCGCCGGCGCCCGCGCCCAGATCGGCAGCCTCCTCCTCGGCCAGAAGAAGTTCGACGAGGCCCTGGCCGTGCTGGGCAAGGTGGACGCGGCCGGGCCGCAGGGGGCCGAGGTGCTCTTCGGGCGGGCGCAGGCCCTCTTCTTCCTCGGGCGGCACCAGGAGGCCCTGGTGCCGGCCCTCGACTACCTCAAGCGCTTCCCCAAGGGCGCCTTCCTCGTGAGCGTCCTCTGCATCGCCGGCGAGTGCTGCTACCGCGCCGAGCGCTTCGCCGAGGCCGAGCAGCACTTCGCCGCGCTCCTGGCCGCCGACAAGACGGGCAAGGACCCTGCCCGCGAGGCCGCCGCCTACGGCCGGGCCGCCGCCGCCTACCGCCAGGGCGCGGCGCGGGCCAAGGAGGCCGCCGCCGCCGCCGCCGACGCCTTCCTCAAGGAGTTCCCCAAAGGCCAGCGGGCGCCCGACGTGGCGTACTTCCGCGCCGAGGAGGCCTTCTGGCTCGGCGAGCACGCCGACGCGCTGGACCGCTACCGCAAGCTGCCCGCCGAAACGCCCGACCCCGAAAACGTGTGCCACAAGATCGCCGTCTGCCTCGACCTCCTCAAGCGCCACGACGAGGCGGCGGGGGCCTACGAGGACTACCTCAAGCGCTTCCCGAAGGGCAGCCGCATCCAGGCCGCCCTCGAGCGCGCCGCCCGCCTCCGCGGCCAGCTCAACCAGTACGCCAAAGCCATCGTGCTCTACGGCGAGTACTTCAAGCTCTACGCCAGCGCCGACCCCAAGACCGCCGAGGAGTTCCTCTACAAGAGGGGCGCCTGCCAATACGAGCTGAAGCAATACGACGAGATGTTCGCCACCTTCACCACCTACTTCGACCGCTACCGCGCGGGCGTCTACAAGGGCGACGTCCTCTACTTCCTCGCCTGGTACCACAGCGAGATCAAGAAGGCATACGAGGTGGCCGTCCCGCTCTACGAGCTGTGCGCCAACATCCCCGGCAAGTACCAGAAGCCGGCCCGCCGCCACCTCGCCCACAGCTACGTGAGCCTAGGCAAGGCCCGCCTGGCCGAGAAGCAGCAGAAGGAAGCCAACGAGCTGTTCCTCAAGGCCGCCGAGACCTTCCTCGGCCTCATCCGCAACGACCCCGACGTGCTCGCCGACGCCCCGGAGTACCTCTGGACCGCCGAGCTGTTCCGCGAGCAGCGCCGCTCCGCCGAGGCCATCGAGGCCTTCGAGGCCCTCCTCAAGCGCTTCCCCGACGAGGGGACGCCCTACGTCATCTACTGGCTCGGCGAGCTGGCCCTCAACCTGCCCAAGCCCGACCACGAGCGCGCGAAGAAGTACTTCAAGGACTTCGTAGACCGCTTCCCGCCCCACCACGAGCTCTTCCTGTGGGCCAAGTTTGGCCTCGCCGAGACGCTGAAGGGCATGGGCGACAGCGACGGCGCTTGGCCCTACTACCAGCAGGTCGAGGAGCTGGCCCCAAACGCCATCGGCAACCCGGACACCCGCGACCGCCTCATCCTCAAGTGCATGCTCCAGATGGGGCGCATGGCTTTCGACAAGAAGAACTGGGAGTTCGCCCAGAAGTACCTGCTCCGCGTGGTCATGCTCGTGCCCACGGGCGAGGAGGCAGCCGAGGCCCGCTACAAGGCCGGCGTCGCCGCCTTCCACCTGGGCGACCTGGACGCCGCCATCACGGTCTGGAACGGCCTGATCCAGAAGTTCCCCGATTCCCCCTGGCGCGAGCGGCTGCTCAAGGAGCTCGAGCAGTACAAGCTCCGCCTCGCGCCCGACGGCAAGAGCCTTGAGAAGCGTCCTTGACTCGGTAGAAATGAATGGGGGGCCGCCAATGGCCGCCGTATCGCCAATCAGCCGCCGCCGCGACGACGTGAGCCGCTGGGTCCTCACGTCCCTCGCCGTCTCGCTCCTCATCCACCTCCTCCTCGTCCACTTCGTCGGCAACATCCGCGCCTTCGACGTCGAGGAGTTCTCCTCCTCCATCTCCCGCTGGTTCCACATCGTGCAGGAGCCGGAGCCACCGAGCGCGCGGCCGGTGTCCGCTGAGCCTGGAAAGGTGGCCGACAGCGGCGGCCCGCCCGTGCCGGTGCGGCCCGACGAGATTCCGCTCCTCGACCCCAAGCAGCGCATCCCCGGCCCCTCCTTTCCCACGGAGAGCGAGCTGGCCGTGCCCGCGCACCCCCCGACTGCCTCGCGCGCGCCCGACAGCGAACACGTCATCATCCACCGGCGCGGCCAGCCGCGCGTGGACCAGACGAACGCCGAGATCGGCGAGGTGGCCCCCGTGCGCACCCTTGCCACGCCCAGCGTGGCCCCCATCGGCGCGGGAGGCCGTGGCATCCTGCGTGGCTCGCCCGGCCTGCCCGGCCCGCCCAAGCCGCAGCTCCAGCTCCGCGAGCTGGCCGCCCCGCGGCCGGCCACCGACTCCCACGCAGGCCCCCTCGCGCCCCCCACCGTCGCCCCAAGCGTCACCGCCGTCATCCCAGGCGTCACCACCCCGCAGGGCATCGCCATCCCCATCGAGGACTCCCTTGCCCGCCGCGACGTCGGCACCTCGCCCGTCATCATCTTCCCCGGCAAGGCCCCCGAGGACGTGGAGCTGCCCGTCTATCCCCTGGGCGGCGAGGTGAGCATGCGGATGGACCTCTTCGCCCGGCCGGGCGAGGAGCGCCACTACTTCCGCCTCGAGATCAGCGTCGCCAAGCCCGACAAGTTGCTCGTGATCCCGAAGGACGTGGTGTTCATCTGCGACGTCTCTCTGAGCATGCAGCGGGCCGAGATCGTGGCCGCGCGCGACGCCCTCGGCCGCTACCTTCGCAGCCTGCGGCCCAACGACCGCTTCAACGTGGTCCTCTTCAGCGAGGAACCGCGCAAGCTCTTCCCCGACTTCGCCGACCCCTCGCCCGAGCGCGTCGAGGCCGCCCTCCGCTTCGTGGACCGCCTCCCTGGCCACGTCCGCACAGATGTCTATCGCGTCCTCAACGCTGTCGTCCGCGACGTCGCCGACCAAGCCGTCCGCAACCGCCCGACCAACGTCTTCTTGATCAGCGACGGGCGCTCGACCCTCGGCATCCGCGACGCCCGCCGCATCGTCAACGAGATCAGCGCCTACGCCAAGCCCACCTTCGCCATCCTGCCCTTCGACGCCGGCGAGGGCGGCAACCGCTACCTCCTCGACCTCCTGGCCTACCGCTCGCGCGGCCAGGCCACCTTCTCCGACAGCGTCGAGCAAGTCGAGGCGCCGCTCGCTCAGCTCTTCCAGCGCTACGACAAGCCCGTCCTCATGCAGCTTCGCCTCAACTACACCAACCTCGCTGTCGAGGAGACCTATCCCGCCTTCCTTCCCAACCTCTACGCCGACCAGCCGGTGGTCCTCTACGGGCGCTGCAAGCCCGGCCAGAACGTGACGATACAGCTCGAGGGCAAAATCCCCTACGCAGGCCGCACCCTCCAGCACAGCCACACGCCCGGCGCGCCCGACCCGAAGCGCGAGGACATCGCCCGCGACTGGGCCCGACAGAAGATCCACCACCTGGTCTCCGACCTGGCACGCGTGGGCGAAAGCTCCGAACTCCGCGCCGAAATCGAGCGCATCGGCCGCGAATACGGCGTCCGAACCCCCTACGACCGGTAACCCCACGCGCCGCTGGAGCGCGCCTCAGGGAAGCACGCGGCCAATGTTGAATGCTGAATGCCGAATGTCGAATGCCGAATGCCGAACGGAGCGATCCGATAGCTGCCCGCCTCTCTCTTTGTTCATTCATCATTCATCATTCATCATTCATCATTCGCCATTCGGTATTCCGCTCCCGCGGCATTCATCCCGCTGCGTCCGCCTGGATGGGGGGAGAGCGTGAGGATTCGCGACGCCATTGCCATCGTCCTCTCGATGCTGTTGCCCGGCACGGGCCACATCGCGGCCGGCAAGCCGTGGAAGGGGGTCCTCATCTTCTTCCTCTTCGGCTTCGCCCTCGACGGCTGGATCTACAGCCAGGCCGCCACCGTCCTGCCCCCCGAGCACACCGTCCTGAGCATCCCTGCCGTCCGCAACTGCTCCCTTGCCCTGGGCATCATCCTCTGGGCGTTCGCCGTCTGCGACACGGCGGCCCTGGCGCTCCGCCACCGCCGCATCGTGGCCAAAGCCGAGGTGGCCGAAGGCCACATCCGCAACGCCTTGATCGGCCACCTGCGCCGCGAGCCCCAGGCCGCCCTCAAGGCCCTCCGCGCCGCCCTCCGCATCAACGACCAGGACCCCGACGCCTGGTTCCACCTCGGCGTCGCCTATGCCAGCCTCGGCCAGCGCCGAAAGGCCCGCAGGGCACTCGGCCAGTGCATCCGCTACGACCACGACGGCAAGTGGGACACGCAGGCCCAGGCCCAGCTCGAAGCTCTCGCCCGTGGCGGTGGCACGGCTGGCTTGTCCAGCCGTGGCTTGACGGGCGCAGAAACACGGTCGGACAAGCCGACCGTGCCACACCCAGAGCCCCCCAGTGAGGAGGCCGAAAGTTGAAGCTCGCTCTCGACCTCCGGACAATCAACCTGGGCCTTCTCCTCCTCCTCATCCTCGTGATGGCGAACCAGTTGGGCTTCGACCTCCCGCTCGGCGGCAAGCGCGGCCTGCCGATCACCGTGGCCGACGGGGTCCTCGCCCTGGCCGCGGTAGGAGCGGCGCTCCAGCTCCTCGGCCGCAAGCTGCGCGGCCTCAGGCTGCCACCTGTCCAGGCCTACGTTCTCGTCGCCGCCGGCTGCGTCGCCCTCGCCCGCTCCGAGTCCCAGCCCGAGGCGATGAAGGAGGTCCTCCAGCTCGTCGAGTACTTCCTCATCGCCTTCGCCGTCTTCCTCAACGTAGCCGAGCGGGGCGACGTGAGGCTGGTCCTGGCCATCTTCGCGGCGGCAACCGCCATCGTCGTCCTCTGGGCCGCCTGGCACTACCTGCGGTGCGATTCGGCCCTGGACGTTCGGGCCGGCTTCAAGAACCGCAACGCCCTGGGCGCCTTCCTCGCCATCGCGCTCCCAGTCCTCTACGGCCTCGCGCTCCACGTCCGCTGCTGGGGCCTGCGCCTCGGGCTCCTCGCCCTCGTCGCCCTCGGCCTGCTCGTCAACCTCTCGGGCGGCGCCGTGCTCGCCACGCTGCTCATCCTCGGCCTCCTCAGCGCGCTCCGCGGCCAGAGGGCGCTCGCGCTCTACGTGGCCGCCCTCGCCCTCATCTGCCTCGGCGCGCCCAGGCTCCTCCCGCGGCCCTACCACACCCACATCCTCTTCAGCTCCGTGACCCCCTACGTGAGCGACAACTTCCTCCTGAGCGACAAGGCGCTCGTGGCAAGGGCCGAGCACTTGCGCCAGGCGGCGCTCAAGGCCAAAGCCGACAGCCCCCAGTCGCCCCCGACTCGCGACATCTTCGATGCCAGGCACCTGATGAAGTTCCTGGCCGACCGCCGCGGGGGCGAGCGCCGACTCACCGGCGAGGAACGCGCGCTCCTCCTGGACCTCGAGAGGGAGGCCCAGCAGGCCGCCGAGGCATTCCCCCACGTTGCCGCCGCCTCGGCCTTCGCCTCACCTGCCGTCGCCGTGCGCTATCAGCACTGGGACGCCGCCATCACGTGCGCCAGAAGGCTTTGGGACGACCTCGCGACCACGCTCTTCGGCTTGGGCTACAGGGACTATCATACCGCCGTCGAACCCTTCCGCCCCTCGGAGGGCAGGCTCGGATACTACACCGATATCGTCGAGGTCTACAACGTCGCTACCTCGGAGCCCTTCACCCACGACGTCTGGCTCAAGGCCCTGGTGCAGACGGGGCTGGTGGGGCTGCTGGCCCTCGGATGGTTCGTCGCCGCGCTCTTCGGGCGCGCCCTGCGGCTCTACGGCCAGGCCCACAGCGAGCTCGCCCTCGGCCTCGCCCTCGGCGCCGCCGGCGGCATCCTCGGCTTCGCACTCTGTGGCATCTTCACCGAAACCCTCGCCCGCGGCATCGCCATCCCCTTCGTCTTCGTCTGCTCACTCGTCCTCCTCGGTGAGCGCATCGTCCACGGCGAGGACCGCTCCGGCATCGAGCGCCTCAAGTCCGACGAGTATTGAATTGGAAGAATGGATGGGTGGATGAATGGATGAATGCCTGACAACCATCCAACCATCCATTCATCCATTCATCCATCCTTCCGCCACAGAAGAAGGCAGCACACTATGGTTAGAGTTGGCATCCTCGGCGCCACGGGCGCCGTCGGCGAAGCTCTCATCCGCATCCTCCTGGGACACCCCGAGGCCAGGCTCACCTTCCTCGCCTCTGACCACGCGGCCGGCACGCGCGTGGACCAGGCCCTGCCCGTCCTCCGCGGGCAGACCGACGCCACGCTCCGCGCGCCCGATCTGGCCGGCTTCGTTGCCGAAGCCGACGTTGTGTTCCTTGCGAAGAAGGGCGCCGACTCGATGGAGTGGGCGCCCAAGCTCGTCGCCACCGGCCTCAAGGCCATTGACTGTGGCGCCGAGTTCCGCTTCCGCGACCCAGCCCTCTACGAGCGCTTCTACGGCGCCAAACACACCTGCCCCGAACTCCTCGCCGAGGCGGTCTACGGCCTCCCTGAGCTCTACCGCGACAGCATCCGCAAGGCCCGCATCGTCGGCGTCCCAGGCTGCTACCCCACCACGGCCATCCTCCCTCTCGCGCCCCTCCTCGCCGAAGACCTCGTCGCACCCGCCGGCATCGCCGTGGATGCTTATTCCGGCCTCTCCGGCGCCGGCAAGACCTACAACGAGAAGACCCGCAACCTGTTCGTGGACTGCGATGAGAACTGCCGCGCCTACAACCCCCTCACCCACCGCCACGCGCCCGAGATCGAGCAGGAACTCTCCCTCGCCGCAGGCAAGCCGGCCACGGCCCTCTTCGTCCCACACCTGCTCCCCCTTGACCGCGGCATACTGACCACCATCTTCGCCGACCTCGCCCGGCCCGCCACCACCGCCGACGTTTTGGCCCTCTGGCGCCAGCGCTACGCCAACGAGCCCTTCATCCGCGTCTTCGACAAGCTCGACGAGGTCACACTCGCCAACGTCCACCGCACCAACTACGCCGACTTCTCGGCCCTCGTGGATGCCCGCTCGAGCAAGCTCGTCATCGTCTCCGCCCTCGACAACGTCATCCGCGGCGCCTGTGGCATGGCCGTCCACTCCATGAACCTCATGTGCGGCCTCCCCGAAACCACGGGCCTCCTCTTCCGGTGTGTCTGAAGCGTGGGCGAGAGCTGGAGACGCCATGAGGCACCTGCACGGCCCCATCGCCACCCACGGCCACGACGATCATCACGGCGAACACGCGCACCATCATATGCACAAGCACGCGGAGCGGTCGCGCCTCCTCGCCTCGCTGGCCCTCACCGGCGCGATGATGGTTGCAGAGCTGATCGGGGGCCTCCTGACCAACAGCCTGGCGCTGGTGAGCGACGCTGGGCACATGGCCACGCACTTCGTCGCCTTGGCCGTGACCTACTTCGCCATCCTCATCGCGGCACGCCCGGCTCCCGCGGGGCGCACCTATGGCCTGTACCGCACCGAGATTCTCGCCGCCTTCGTCAACGGCCTTCTCCTCCTCGGAGCGACCGCATACATCCTCTACGAATCCGCCGTCCGCCTCATCCAGCCGGTCCCGATCGCCACGACAGAGATGCTCATTGTGGCTGTGGCGGGCCTTGTGGTCAACTTCGTGTCCGTGCTTCTGCTGGCCGGCGTGGGGAAGCAGGACCTCAACGTGCGAAGCGCCTTCCTCCACATGATCGGCGACACTCTGTCCTCCGTCGCCGTCGTCGGCGGAGCCGTCCTGATGCACTTCACCGGCTGGCTGCGGGTGGACCCCATCCTCAGCGCCCTCATCGCCGTGCTCATCGGCATCTGGTCGGTCGGCCTCCTGCGCGACTCGGCCAACGTGCTCCTCGAATCCACGCCCAAGCACGTGGACATCGCTGCGCTGGTGAACGCCCTGCGCGCCGCTTCGCCCGAGGTCCGCGACCTCCACGACATCCACGTCTGGGAGATCACCTCGGCCATGTACGCCATGACCGCCCACGTCACCCTCGATGCCGCCACGACCGTTGCCCAGGCGCAGGATGTCCGGCAGCGCCTCGAGGCCTGCGCCCGCGACCAGTTCCGCATCGGCCACACCATCTTCCAGTTCGAGGGCGCCGACGCCTCGTGCGACCACGTCGAGCCCTACGGCGCCTCACACGCCGTGACGGACGAGTAGCCGGCGCCGCAGCCCCAGGAGGCGACCGAGATGCCCGCAAAGCCACACGTCGTCGTCGTCGGAAGCTCCAACACCGACATGGTCATCCGCTCGCCACGCCTCCCGCGGCCCGGCGAATCGGTCGTCGCCGGGCACTTCTACATGGCCGCCGGCGGCAAGGGGGCCAACCAGGCCGTCGCCGCCGCACGCGCCGGCGCCCACGTCACCTTCGTCGCCAGGCTCGGCACCGACGTCTTCGGCGACCAGGCTATCGCCGGCTTCCACCGCGAGGGCATCGAGTGCCGCTGGATCGCACGCGACCCCAAGACCCCCTCCGGCATCGCCCTCATCCTCGTCGCTGAGGATGGTGAAAACCTCATCTCCGTCGCCCTCGGCTCGAACCTCAAGCTCACGCCCGCCGACGTGGAGCGCGCCGCCGACGCCATCGCCCGCGCCGGCGCTCTCGTCGTTCAACTCGAAGTCCCCCTCCCCGCCGTTCGCAAGGCCGTCGCACTCGCACGCCGCAGCCGCGTCCCCATCGTCTTCAACCCCGCCCCCGCACCGCGCAAGCCGCTCCCCAAGTCCCTACTGCCCCAGATTGACTACCTGGTCCTGAACGAGACCGAGTTAGAGGTGATTTCGGGAAGCTCGGACTTCACGGCGGCCCGCGGCCTCCTCGACGCCGGCGTCGGCTACGTCATCCTCACCCGCGGCAAGCGGGGAGCGGCCGTCCTCGACGGCACGCCTCGCCCAAGGCTCATCCCCGGCTACAAGGTCAAGGCCGTTGACGCCGTGGGCGCGGGCGACGCCTTTGTGGGCACCCTTGCCACGTTCATCGCGGAGGGCCGCCCGCTGGAGCAGGCCCTTGGCCTGGCCAACGCCGCCGCCGCCCTCTCCGTCACCCGCAAAGGCGCCCAGCCCTCCATGCCCACCCGCACCGAGATCCTCCGATTCGCGGCGCGTCATCGGGAGTCGGGCCGAGGACGCTGGCACTGAGCTACCCCCGTCCGCCACGTGCAAGTTAAGAGAGGTCGAGCCATGGTGCCGCGCAGGCCGCTGCAGTAATGTTGCAGACCTATTCAACTCTGCAACGCTCTCATCTTCCCCCAATGCCCCGCCACAATCTCGAGCAGGCGAGCGTGAAGCGGCGTCTTCGCACTCGGTGGGGCGCGGCAGACGCGACGCCGGCCATGGTCCGACACGCGCGCGTAGCCCCTGCGAACGAGCTTCGCCATGTGTCTGCTCACCGCCGCGGGCGACATCCTGAGTTCGCGGCTCAGCACGCGGGGCTCCACCGCCTCGCCACTGGCCAGCCTGCGTAGAATCTGGAGCCTCCGAAGGTGCGTGAAAGCCGTCGCGGCGTCGAACACATCCTCGGCCGCGGTCCTCGCGCCATCCGCTGTCCCGCTGCTCGCGCGTCGAGGCGTGGACCCCCAGGACGGGCGTGGCAGCCTGCTCCCGAGCGCCTCGTACAGCCATCTGGCGAGTTGCCCGCTCAGAGCGTGCTCGCTATAGGGGGACCGAGCGGCGCAATAGCAGCGCGCACCCGACCGGCGGCGCCACACCAAGCCCGCGGAGTCCAGCCGTGCAAGGTGCGCGGACACCAGGTCGCGGCTGAGGCGCAGAACTCGGGACAGTTGGCTGGGTGTGAGGTCCTCCCCAGCGGCCAGCCGCGACATGATGCGAAGGCGGTTGCGGCAGGCGATGGTGCGCAGGACACGAACGATGATCTCATCCATTGCGTTCCTCCTGGACAATCATTGCAGAGTTGAATAGGTCTGCAATGATACTCCTAACCCACGCCGGTGTCAAGCCCCTGGCGGAACGGGAGTATGACCCCCAATCCTGGTGATTCTTGGGGGGCTGGCAGGAAGGTGTGTGAAACCAGATGAAAATCGGCTATGCTCCAGAGTGTCCCCTACGGGCTTTCCCCGTAGCAAAGAAGCATAGCCGATGGTTCCCGAACGCGTGCGTGCGCAGATCATGGCAAAAGTGGTCGGTCTTGTCGAGGGGGTTTTGGCGTGGTGGATGTCGGGGGAGGAGGACAAGCCGTTCTATGCGGTAGAGCACAAGGGTGCGGAGGTGGGTCGGGAGTTCGCTCGGCAGTTGGTTCAGGCGGTCGTGCAGGGTTTGGGGACGGGCTACAGCGGGCGAGTGCTCGGCCCCACACGCCCAAACAAGTTTGGGCGTGGCACCCTCGCATTCCTTCGTGATTCCCCGCAACGGGTGCCACGCCCAAGCAACGCTTGGGCGTGTCCTGGGCAACACCAGCTACCTACAGAAATGGCCCGCACCCGCGGAATGGCTCTGCGGGCCCAGCTCCGCCCTTGGGGTCAACTGGTGACAACGGGGCGTCCGCGCTTGTACAACTGTTTCACACCTATTCAAGTCTGCAATGGTCGGGCTGACCCGCTCCCCCCTCGGGAGTGGCGTCATCTCCTCACTCGGTGAGCCACGCTGCCGGCAGCGCTCCGCTCCCAATGGACGGAGTCGTGCATGACTCACCCACCAAACTACGCGCCATCGCACCGAAGAGCGGTTAGGGCCGCGGACGGGGTGCGGTCATGCAGAGCGGGGCGGGGCCGTCAGCGGGAACTCGCGCTGGAGGAGGGCCATGGCCTCGTCGCGCGTGGCAAGCTCCCCTTCGAGCTGCGCGTCCTCGACGCGGGTGAGGATGGTGGTGAAGATGGGGCCGGGCACGTAGCCCAGGGCGATGAGGTCGTGGCCAGTGATGAGCCTCGGCGGGCGAATGACCTCCTCGGGCAGGCTCGCCAGCTTCTGCCTGCAAAACTCGTAGTTGTCGAGCGAGCCGTGGCTGGCCACGCAATCCGCGCGGTGCATCTCCAAGCCCTCAGCGAAGTGGGGCGAGCGAAGGAACCGCTTGAGCGTGCTCTCGCGCATCCGCGCGACGGCCATGAACCGCATGTGGTCGAGGATAATGGCCGCGACGGCGTCGGCGACCTCGGCGGAGAGGCGCAGCCGCTCGCAGACCGCCCGGGCGATGTGCGCGCCCGCCTTGTCGTGCAGGTCGAACCTGATGCGGTCGCTCTCATACTGAGTCGGCGGTTTCCCCACGTCGTGCAGGAGCGTGGCGAACGCCAGGACCGCGCTGGGGCGCTCCAGGGCGTCGAGCGCCAGGCGGGTGTGGGTGAACACGTCGCCCTCGGGGTGGAACTCGGGCGGCTGGTGGACGCCGACCATGTCCTCGACCTCCGGGAGAACGTGGCGGAGCAAGTCCGTGTCGTGCAGGAGCTGGAGTGCGATGCCGCGGTTGGGTCCGGTGAAGATGCGGGTGAGCTCTTCGCCGATGCGTTCGGCGCTGACGCGGCGAATCTCGGGGGCGTGGCGCCGCAGGGCAGCCTCGGTGGCCGCGTCGAGGCGGTAGGCGTAGCGGGCCGTGAAGCGCACCGCGCGGAGGAGGCGAAGGGAGTCCTCGGCGAAGCGGGCGTCGGGGTCGCCGATAGCGCGGACGATGCCATCGCGGATGTCCTGCTGGCCGCCGACGAAGTCGAGGATTTCGCCCTTCAATGGGTCGAAGAACAGGCCGTTGATCGTGAAGTCGCGGCGAAGCGCGTCCTCGCGGGCGTCGGCAGGGCGCACGGCGTCGGGGCGGCGCCCGTCGCTGTAGCCCACGTCGGCCCGGAACCGCGCGACCTGGAACTCGTCTTCGCCGTCCACCACGACCACGACGCCGAACTGTGCGCCGACGGGCACCGTGTGGTCGAAGATGGCCTGGACCGCCTCGGGCGAGGCGTCGGTGGCAATGTCATAGTCGTGCGGCTCCTCGCCCCGGACCATGTCGCGGACGCATCCGCCGGCGAAGAGGGCCTGGTGGCCCGCCTCGGCGAGGCGTCGCACGATCCGCTCGGCCTTCTGACGAAGGGGCGTGTCCACGGGGCTATTCGCTCTTGGGGGGTTGGGCGTCGCCGGGGGAGAAGTAGCGCAAGACGATGGCGCGGTACTGGGGCGGCACGTCCGCCCGGCTGGCCGCGGCCACGGCGGCGTGCCGCGTGACGAGCAGCCGGCTCTCGACCTTGATTGCTGCGCGAGGCACGACTGGCGTCTCCTGGGGGCGGACGAGTTCGGGCGAGGCCGCCGCCGCGGCCCCCTTGCCCTTCTCGCCGTCGGGGGCCTTGCCGGGGATGGGCCGCGCGCCGTCCCGCGCCAGTCCGGCCAGCTCGCGGCCCCAGCCCTCGAGGAGGCGTTCCGCGCCCAGCAACAGGTCGCGCTCCGCCTCCCCCTTCTTCCGATCCTTCGGGTCAGCGGACCGCTTCAGGGCCTCGGCGTTCGCGGCCTTTGGGTCGCCGAGGTCCTTCAGCATCTTCTGCACGGCCTCGAGGGCCTTCTCCGCAGTCGGGTCGCCTGCGGCGAGCCCCTCGAGTTGCTTGCCCATCTGTTCGAGGGTCTGGGGTGTCTGTTCGATGCCCCCCTGGCGGCCCGCGCCGGCGAGCCCGGCGAGTTCGGCCGCAGTGGAGCTGGCGCCTTGCCGGACGGCGGCTCGCTCGGCTTCGCAGGCCGCCCGGGTGGCGCCCCAGCCGAAGAGGTCGAGCGAGGGCATCAGCGCCGCGACGAGCAGCCCCACCGCGCACAGCGCCAGCCAGCGGAAGCGGTCGGGCACGCGGACGGAGAACTGGCGTCGGGCGTCCAGAGCGGCCACGCGGCGTTCGGCATCCGAGCGAACTGCGTCGGCCATTGGCCCTTTGCCCGCGGCGAGTGCGCTGGAGAGGCGTTCCTGAAGCCCGAGATGCGCATCTGCGGCAACGGCGGCGGCGTGGGTGCCCGGCCAGCGCGAAACCCCCGCCGCCACGCTCGCCAGTCCCGCGGCCAGGATTAGGGCGGCCACGAGTAGCCCCGCATTCGCCCCCAGCGACACCAGGCGTTCGGCGCCCAGCAGCCCCGCCGCGGCCCCGACGCCGACGGTCAGCCAGACGCCGCAGGCCTCCAGCGCCGCCTGGGTGCCCAGCCTTCGGGCCACGCTCCGCACGAACGCCCGTACCCGTTCCACGCCACCTCTCCTTGTGCTACCCGCTGCCCTCATTATACCCCGCCATCAAGCGGGGTTCAATGCCATGGCAAGGACAACTCTCCTCGTCCCCAAGCTCGCTGGCGTGCTGCCCTGGCTTGCTCGCAACGATTCTCGGTCAATGAGACACTCTGAGGGCCATCCGCCTGAAGCGATCTTCCGCCTGGGCCTGCCTCGTAGCGTCAGTGGCGGCCCGTCCGCTGCTGGCCCCAGTCCTGCCCCTACCCGGTCACGAATCGGCGCTTGCAATCGGCTCCCGCGCCCGGTAGACTGTCCGGCGCACGGATCACCTTTCTCTCATCGGCGCTTCAGGAAGGAGGCCGCACGTGAGCGAGCAGAAGAGGGACGTGTCGAGGCGGGACTTCATGCGGGGTGCGCTGGCCGTGGGCTCGGCGTTCGGAGGGCTGACGATTCTCGGGGCCTCGGCGCGCGGCCAGGCCAAGAAGGCGTTGAGGGCGGGGCTTGTGGGCTGCGGCAACCGGGGCCGCGCCGCCGCCATCAACTTCCTCGAGGCAGGGAAGTTCGTCCAGACCGAGACGGCCATCGTTGCTCTCGCGGACGTTTACCAGAAGCCGATCGAGCTGACCCGCGAGCGGCTGAAGCAGGACGGGTGTGACATTCCCGATGGCAGGTGCTTCGCGGGGTTCGACGGCTACAAGAAGCTAATTGACAGCGGGGTGGACTTCGTGCTCCTGGCCACGCCCCCGGTGTTCCGGCCCGCGCACTTCGAGGCGTGCGTGAAGGCGGGCAAGCACGTGTTCATGGAGAAGCCGGTGTGTGTGGACCCGGTGGGCGGGCAGCGGGTGATCGCGGCCGGCGAGGAGGCGGCGAAGAAGAACCTCTCGGTTGTGGCCGGCACCCAGCGCCGCCACGACACTGGCTATCTCGCCACCAAGAAGCTCGTCGACGACGGGGTGATCGGCTCTGTCTGGGGCGGCGCCGTCTACTGGTGCGGCGCCTCGTCCTGGATCACAAGGAAAGAGCCGGGCTGGAGCGACCTCGAGTACATGATGAAGAACTGGATCAACTTCGTCGAGATGTCGGGCGACCACATCATCGAGCAACACGTGCACAACATTGACGTGATGATCTGGTTCATGGGCGAGGTGCCCGCGGTTGCCGTCGCCGTCGGCGGCCGCGCCCGCCGCAAGACGGGCAACCAATACGACTTCTTCAGCGTGGACTACCAGTTCCCCAAGAAGAACTTCGTGCATATCCAGAGCCTCTCCCGCCAGGTGAACGGCACGTGGAGCCGCGAGACCGAGGAGCTGATTGGGGACAAGGGGCGCATCCTCGCCAAGAGCGTCTACCTGCACCCGCGTAAGCGCGTCGAACTGCCCAAGATCGAGGGGCACGATAATGCCTACGTGCAGGAGCACGTGGACCTGATCAATGCGGTGGTGAAGGAGAAGCCGGTCAACGAGGCCGAGCAGGTGGCCAGCTCGACGCTGGTGGGCATCATGGGCCGCATCTCCGCCTACACGGGCCAGCCTGTGCGGTTCACCGACGTGGCGAAGCCCGACGGCCAGTTCGGCAAGCTCGCCCTCTCGCCGACGGCGGAGGACTTCGAGAAGGGCGAGATCAAGCTGCCGGCCGAGGAAATCCCCGTGCCCGGCACTGCCGAGGTGTGATGCGCTTCCGTTGTAGAATGTGGTTGTCCGAGCACGCCCAAACAAGCTTGGGCGTGGCGCCCACGATTCTGGCCAGGCCAATGGGGGGTGCCACGGACAAACTTGTTTGTCCGTGCCCGCCGCGAAAGCGGCTGAGCCTGGAACAGCAACACTCCACCTTCTTCCGGGATCTGTCCGCTCGCGCGCTCGCCGCGCTGTGCCTTGCGGCGGCCGCGGCCATCGCCGATCAGCCCCGGGAGGTCGTGGCTCCGCCCGGGCAGCGTGCCGTCGCGCTCCTGGTCCCCAGGTGTCCCCCTGCCTTCAACCTCGAGGTCTCCCTCCTCTGGACCGGGAAGGGGGAGGGGGCCGAGCTTCTCCTCGGCCCCAACGCCTTCGGGGCGTCGGGCTACCGCGTCGCCGCCGGGCCGCCGCCGTGGGGGACGGCTGAGTGCCGCGGGCCGCGCCTGGAGGCCAAGCACACCCACGACATCGAGGTGCGGGTGCGTCCCCGATGGCTCGAGTACTGGCTGGGCGGCAGCCTGGTGGCTCGCTGCCCGGCGGAGGTGGACGGGTCGGCTGGGGTGCGCCTGGCCGTGGCCCCCGGCTGCCGAGCCGTCGTGAGCCAGTGCCGGCTGCGCGCCGTCGAGGCGGCGTCGGGTGAGGAAGCACCGGGCCGGTTCGTGTATGCCGCTCTCGCGTTCCCGCACGAGGGGCGAAGGGTCCCCGACGGCCTGGCGGCGGGGGGCCAGGCCGTGGAAGTGCGGGGTGCGGGCAGGAACACGGCGCTCGTGAAGGGGCAGGACGCCGCGCTTGGCCTCGGGGGGCGCTACGCGGCCATCTTCGGCCTGCGCGGCGTCGAGGGCGCCGGCAGCGTGTGGCTCGACGTGGCGACCGTCGAGGGCCAGACCCTTGCCTCCGCCCGCGTGCGGCTCGAGGAGCTGCCGACCGACCGCTACGCGCGCTTGAGCGTGCCGTTCGCGTACACGCCGGGAGCGCCCGTGGAGTTCCGCGTGGCCCTCGAGCGAGGCACGGCGCGGGTGGACCAGGTGGCGGTGGAGGGCGTTGAGGCGGGCGCCGGCCGCCCGGTCCCCGCGCGGGAGCGTCGCGCCCGCGCGCTGGCCGAGGTGTGGGGCAAGGCCCGCCCCGGCCCGGCCGCGGCGCTCGCCATCGTGCGGCTCGAACGCCGGCTCGCCGCAGGCGGGTGGTACGAGTTCCGCGTCGTCTGGCAGCAGAAGGCGGCAGAGCGCCTCGATGATGTGGCGGCGGACCTCTGGGTGGCCACCCGCGACGCCTGGGGCATCGTGCGGGTCTTCGACCTCGGGGCCGCGTGCGATGCCGTGCCGCCCGGCCCCCAAGCGGCCACGGCTTGGTTCGACCCCGCCCTCATCCCGCGCGTGGGGCCGCCAGTGGCGCTCCTCGCCCAGCTCTACTGCAAGGGGGCGCCCGTGGCCAGCGCCTCGCGCAAGTGGGGAATCCCCGTGGACGACGTCTACATCGTCGGAGCTCAGCGGGCCGGGGCGCTCCGCGAGGCCCCGCCCCTCACTGAATGACGGGGGGCTCACGCCGGCCCTCGATGTCCCACCCCTTCGTCCACCGCCGGTAGGTGAACACCTCCTTGTAGTCCACCCTATCGCCCCGGTTGCCAGGGGCGTTCTTTAGCGGCCCATCGGTGTACTGGGAGTTGTGGCCCTCCCAGCGGAACTTGATGCGCAGCTTCACATGGGCCACGGCGCCCTCCACCGAGACGTCCTCGACCGCCACCTCGAGCCCCCCTGCCTTCGCGCTCGCCTCCTTGTCGTCGGCAAAGTACGCGTAGAACTTGTCCTTTATCTCCTTCTCCGATGGCATGGAGGGCGCGGCCTCGAGCGTCCCGCCGCCCCCGCCCCCCTTGCTGCCCATGGCGGGGAGCCGGTACACGAGCGCGGCCAGCAACACGACCATGATTGCCTGGAGAATCGTCTGTATCGTCCGATTCGAGCCCATCGCTTCTTGACTCCCAATGACGTGTGGCTCCCGGCGGCCCAGCCTCGGCCGAACCCACGCGCTGATGATACCCCGGCCCCCGCGCGCTGTCAAGGCGCGAAGCCTCCTGCTCCTTTCCCCTTGAACACCGCTTGGCGAGGGGGTAGAATGAGAAGGCCGGTGGGCGGGTGGTGGAATCGGCAGACACATTGGACTTAAAATCCAAGGGGGCCTAAAAAACCCCATGCGGGTCCGAATCCCGCCCCGCCCACCACGATTGGTGTTGCCCTCTACCCGAGCGGCCCCTTGGGGGCAGGGAGGAGGCGACATGTTCTGGCTCAGTTCCAGGCCGCGGCGGGAGGGTTGGGGAGTGCGCTTTGCCCACACGGGGGGGCCGCCGCCGGCGGGCCACGGCGCCGGGGCGCACCCGCACGTGCACCACTACCATCGGTCGGGCGCGCCGGTCGGCCTCATCGTTGGCATCGGCGCCGGGGCAGTGGCGGTGCTCATCCTCGTCCTCGGCATCGTGAGCAGCCGCCCCGACGTGCCGACGCTGGCCGAGTTCAAGGCCAAGCTGCGCATCCCGCGCGAGGGGCTGCCCGCGGGGTTCAAGATGTCCCAGGTCGACTTCGTCAATCGGGCGGGCGACTGCCGGCACCACGCTGAGACGACCTCGGAGGTGTGGCGCTACTACGACATCCAGGGGGGCACGGCGGTGGTCGTGCTCGACCGCAGCGGCTGGGAGGTCGGCGAGGCGCGCATCCGCCGCATCCTCATCCGCTGAACGGCCCCGCGCCCGCGGGGCAGTGGCCCGGCGGAGGCCCAGGAATGAAGACCACAGTTTGTTCGCTGTGTCTTGTCCTCGCCACGCTTGCCTGCGGCGGCGAGGCACCCGGGCAGGGGGAAGGCGAGGAGCCCGATGGCCGATACGCCAAGCCCGCCAAGGGCCTCCCCGGCCTGAAGCTGGAAATCCTCGCACCCAAGACGAGCTACGAGCTGGGCGAGCCAATCGAGGTCACGCTCCGCTACACCTACACGGGCGACCTCAAGCTCGCCATCGAGCACGTCACCTACGACCGCTGCGGCAGAATCCAGAGCTTCGGCTTCCGGGCAGTTGACGAGAAGGGCCGAGCCGTCCGCGACCCCATCGCCGACCACCTCGGCGGGATGGGCGGAGGGCTTCGGGGCTTCGGCCCGCTCGGCCGCGACAGGCCCTACGAACAGAAAGCCGTGGTCAACGAATGGCTCTGCTTCGACGAGCCGGGGCGCTACACGCTCACGTGCGAGTCCGGCATCGTGAGCCTCGACCCCCACGGGACCGGCCAGCCATACCACGGCCGCCCCGTCGCCGTCACGAGCGAGCCGCTCAAGCTCGAACTCATCCCGCCCGTGGACGCCCATCGCCTCGCCCGCATCGCCAAGGCCGGGGCGACCCTCGACGCGAAGGACCGCGAGGCGTGGGGCAAGGCGGTGGATGACCTGCGCTTCATGGTGGACGAGCGGGCGATCCCGCTCCTCGTGTGGGCGCTGACCTGCGGTAACGGCAATGCGCGGATTGACGCACGCTTCGGCCTCGTGAGCTTCCGCGACATGCGGCCCGTCACCCATGAAATCCTCAAAGCCGTCCAGGGCAAGGCTGTCCTCGACAGGGACGACGTGCAGAGCTATGCCTCCGTGCTGACCACCGCCCACCTCCGCGCCAGGGGACTGAAGGACGGCTGGGTCGGCTCAAGCTACGGCAAGGTCTACGCCCGCTGGCAGGCCGTCCTGGAGGCGAAGCGGCAGCAGGGAGCCAAACAGCTCACCGGCCCCGAGGCCGAGAGGGCCAAGCTGGACGAACTCCTCGAGAAGGAGGCCCGCACCCTCGACGACTGGAAGGCCCTCCTGGAGAAGGTGCCCGCAATGACGACCGAGCAGCAGCAGAGGGCAAGCTACCAGATTGAGCGCGGCTGCCGCCACAAGGAATTGCTGCCGCTACTCCGGACCCTCGCCGCCGACGAGCGGCTCAACTGGACCGACCTGCGGCCAGGCGTCCTGAAGGCCCTCGACGCGATGGGCGACGACTTCTGCCGCGAGGTGCTCTTCAAGGACATCACCTCACCAAAGTCCCGCCTCTACAACGCCAGGGGCCTCCTCGGCGACTATAGGGCGAAAGAAGTCGCCGAGCGGCTGTTGAAGCTCCTCGAACAGCCGGGCGAGGACCATGGCCAGGCGGCCCGCCTCCTGGCAGAGAACGAGTTTGCGGTCGCCGCGGCCTCGGTCCAGGCGCTCCGCGATGCATACCTTCGCGCGGAGCGTTACTTCGACCGCGACTACCTGCTCTCCGCCCTTGCCCGCCGCTCGCCTGAGGACGCCTTCGAACTCGTCCGCGACATCGTCAACGGCGTCCGCCCCGGCTCCCAGTTGCACGGCCACGGCGTGGAGTTGCTTGCCGGGATGGACTTCCCCGCCGCCCAGCCGCTCCTCTTTCAGGCGCTTCACTCGGAGGATGCGGAGCAACGCGAGCGGCTGGTTCGCTCCCTGCCCCCCTGCTACTTCCGCGAGGCGTTCCTGCTCTTCCGCGGCGACCTTTCGGGCAAGGTGCGGGTCGCCGCCAAGAGCCACCTCGCCGAGCTCTCCGGCATCGGCGAGACCGCCATCGGCCCCAGGGACAGCGTCCTCTATGCTGCCGGCAAAGAGGAGGATGCCCTCGCCCAACGCTGGGAGGCCTGGTGGGCCGAGAACGCCGCACGCTTCGGCCGCTGGGGCAATGTCCTGGAGGGCGTCGCACTCAAGTGCTCGACCGACAAGGGGGTCTACGAGGCGGGGGAGCCGATCTGGCTCACCATCCGCCTCCGCCGCGAGACAGGGGAGCTTCCCCTCGCCGCCGAGGTGCGCGTCGTGGGCGAGCGCCGGAAGCCCGGCCCAGATGGCGAACGCCCCGAGCGATTCGACTACCGGGGTGTCCCCTTCACTCTCTCGCCCGGCGAAGGCCGAGCTGTGCTCGCCGACGAGCCGCGCAGCGAGGCCGCCTATCGCATCAATCTCCACAGCAAGCTCGAGTTCCGCGAGGCCGGCACCTACTCCTTCCAAGTTCGCACCGTTGTCCCAGGCCGTGACCGCGACATGGCGCGCTGGCCTCAGTCGCCGCCCCTGACCATCCAGGTCCGGCCAGGGCCGTCGGACCTGACATGGGGCGAGCCGTGCGATGGCCTCGCGGTCTCAGTCGCCGTCCCCAAGCGGAAGGTCGCGCGCCGCGATGGGCTGCCAATCGAGGTCCGCCTCAGGAATGTCCGCGAAGCCGAGCCCCTGACCCTTCCGGCCATCGTGTCAGAGCCTTGCTGGCTGCCCAAGAGCAAGCGCTATGACGACGACCGCGACCCCGAACTCCGCTTCCTCCAGTTCGCCCTGAGCGACGAGAAGGGGACGCCGCTCGACCTCGGCCCGGAGCCCGAGCAACGCAGGGAGCGTTGGGAGCCCCACGGCCGGCGCCCC
>Ga0194112_10002587_pt1 | contig 25786 bp, 22 predicted proteins | sample TA2MahC400mmetaG_FD_146191 | JGI IMG/M metagenome (GOLD analysis project Ga0194112, IMG submission 146191) | Freshwater microbial communities from Lake Tanganyika, Tanzania - TA2015016 Mahale Deep Cast 400m | ecosystem: Environmental > Aquatic > Freshwater > Lake | place: Tanzania: Lake... | reverse complement strand
GCTCTTGGCATAGGCGTGCCCGCGCAGGGCGCCGTCCATTCGCTCGTTGATCAGGGCCAGATTCCTGGGATCGACGCCGACGAGCGCCGGCGCGAGCGCCTGCAGTGCCACCCGTGCGCCTCCTGCGAAGCCTTCCAGGTATGTGCTTCCCAGCGGACAGACCTCGCCCCAGCCGGTCGTGCCCTGGTCGGTCACTACCTTCACCACGGTCGAGGGCAGAGCCCGCACTACGCGCCCTCCGGACATCACGTAGTCGCCGTGGACGTAGTTCAGGTCGTAACCGTAGACTTCGATACGCGTGATCCGCAACGATCTCACCTCCTGCCGCCGTGCTCACCAGATGTCGCCGACCTTGAAGCCCTCCGGGAACGGATCCTCCGGATCGAGAACGTAGGCGGCGAGTCCTGTTATCCAGGCCTGTCCGCTGATTGTCGGTGTGACCGCCGGGTATTCACCGACCCTGGTCTCGCCGACCAGCCGGCCGGTGAAGATCGTGCCCAGGATGCCTTCGTGCCGGAAGTCCTCGTGCAGAGCCAACTGTCCCTTGGCGTGGAGTGTCGCCATCTTGGCGCACGTACCCGTGCCGCAGGGCGAGCGGTCGATCACACCGGTCCAGGTGGAGGGGTTGCTCCAGTCGAGCGTGCCGGTTGAGATCGCCACCACGTTCTTGCGGTGCGCGTCCGGATGCGACGCCGGTCCCGACAATTGGGCAATCGTGACCCCCTCGAACCCGGGCTGCTCCGGATGCCGCACCGGCAGCTGCTCGCGCGCCGCCGCCTTGACCATCTCGCCGATGCGCACGATGTCACGCCCCTCATCGGGGACGAGGCGCAGACCGAACTGCGGGGCGTCGGCTATGACGTAGAACATGCCGCCGTAGGCCACGTCGACCGTAACCGCGCCGATCTCGGGCACCTCTATGACCCGGTCAAGGTGCACGGCAAACGCAGGCACATTCTGGAAGGTCACGCGGCGGACCTTGCCGCCGGCGCAGTCGGCGCGCACCCGGATAAGGCCGGCAGGGGCCTCCAGCGTGATCTCTGTCGCCGGTTCACGCATCGGCAGCATCCCGGTCTCCAGGAGCGCGGTAGCCACGCACATCGTGTTCGTCCCCGACATGCCCGGGTACTCGGTCTGTTCCATGATGACGAATCCGGCATCGGCCGCAGGGTCGGTGGGCGGCAGCACGATGTTGCAGTTCGCCGCCGGATAGCCGCGGGGCTCACGTAGCATGCGCAGCCGCAGGCCGTCGGCGTGTGTCTGGAGGTGCTTCATCTTCTCGAACATCGTGCGGCCGGGCACGTCGAGGATCCCGCCCACGATCACGCGGCCGGGCTCACCGCCTGCATGGAGATCGATCGCATGGAGCATCTGGGAGATGCGCATCGGCCCCTCCTGCGGGACATCCATCTCGGTCCCCGACTGGTCTGGAGTATACATCCCTATGACCCGGATCGGCAGCACCGGCCCCTGCTGGCACCAGGGCCTTCCCAGAAGGAACTTGGTCTTGCGCCGACAAACCTTGCCGCGGTGCCATGAACAGCAGCGCGGATCTGTTGTTTATCAACGGGCAGGTCATCACCATGGATCCTGCCCGGCCTGCGGCCGAGGCCCTGGCTACCCTGGGCAATCGCATCGCGGCAGTAGGCGCCGCGTCCGATCTGGCCGGCCTCAAAGGCCCCGCGACCCGTGTCATCGATCTTGGGGGAGCGAGCCTGCTCCCCGGGCTCGTTGACGCGCACTGCCACCTGGCCGGATACGGGATGTACCTGGCCGGCGTGGACTGCCGGTATCCGGCCGTGCACTCGATCGCAGACATCCAGGAGAAGATCCGCCAGGCGGCCGGAGCCACCCCGCCCGGGCAGTGGATCCGCGGCTGGGCCTACGACCACAAGAAGCTGCGTGAGGGCCGGCACCCAACCCGCTGGGACCTGGATGCCGTTGCTCCCCGCCATCCGGCGGTCGTACATCGCACGTGCTTCCACATCGCCGTAGCCAACAGCCGTGCGCTGGAGCTTTGCGGCATCGCCGCGGAGACGCCGGATCCGAAGGGAGGGCGCATCCTCCGCGATGAGGACGGGCAGCCCAACGGCGTCCTGGTGGACGCGGCGCTTGAACGGCTGGGCGGGCTGGCCGAGCCGTCTCCCGACGAACTGCGCCGTGCCCTGATCGAGGGGGCCAGGGGGTTCCTCCCCCACGGCGTCACGTCCATCCACGATGCCGGCGGGCGCGGCCCGGCGCAGGTGCAGGCAGCCGTGGCAGCCAGGCGGGCCGGCGATCTAAACGTGCGCGTCTACATGCTGCTGTGGTCCTCCGCGGCTGCGGAGGAGACCTACAGCAGCTTCCTGGGAACCAGGATCGGCACGGGATTCGGCGACGACTGGCTGCGCATCGGTCACTTCAAGCTCATGGCCGACGGCAGCAGCAGCGGGCCCACCGCGGCCATGCGCGCGCACTACGACAGCAACCCGGAGGACTCAGGCCTCCTGTACTACTCCCAGGAAGAGGTGACCGAACTCTTCAGCCGCGCCTATCGTTGCGGCTACCAGTCGACCGCCCACGCGGTAGGGGATCGGGCGGTCGAGGTCGTGGTCAACGGCATCGAGGCGGCCACCGCAGGAGCCGAGCCCCTGCCAGTACCGCCCCGCATCGAGCACTGCGGGTTCGTGGACCCGGATCTTCTTCGGCGTATCAAGTCCCTGGACATCATGCCTATCCCCCAGCCGGCCTTCATCTACGACTTCGGCGACGGCTACCTGCGTGACTACGGAAGCAGGACCCGGTACATGTTCGCCTGCCGGTCGTTCTTCGACTCTGGCATCGTGGCTGCCGCCAGCTCGGACTGCCCTGTGACCAGCCCCAACCCGATGCTAGGCATCTACACCGCCATGACCCGCAGGACGCGCACCGGACAGGTGGTCGGGCCCGAGGAGGCCATAAGCCTCGAGGAGGCCCTGCGCATGTACACGGTGCACGGAGCCCTGGCCTCAGGCGAGGCAGACCGCAAGGGCAGCCTCACCGTGGGGAAGCTCGCGGACCTGACCGTGCTCTCGGATCCCATCCTGGCTGTGGGCACAGAGACAATCAAAGATGTCGTGAACGTGATGACGGTCGTGGACGGCAGGGTGGTGTTCGAACGATGAAGTGATAGGATGCCGCCTGCGCCAGGCGGCATGATACCCGCGCATCGCCGGCTTGCACTTCCTCATTAAGGCACCTAAAATGTATGTAATTGAGGAAGTCGCGCCCGGAGGGTCCAGTGTCCACGAGAACCGAGAAGCGACAGCGTCTCTTCGAGCTCGCTGGCTCCCAGGCGGGCTACTTCACGGCGGCTCAGGCACGCGAGATCGGATACAGCGCCCGCGCGATCGGGCACCATGTCCGAGCGGGGAATTTCGAGCGGGTGAGCAGGGGGTTCTATCGGTTGCCGGAGTTCCCCGGGCTTCCCAACGAAGACGTCGTAGCAGCCTGGATCGGCGCCGGGCCCCAGCGCGCAGTCGTGTCACATGACACCGCGCTCGCGCTCTACGAACTGGCACCGTCACGCGCGCGGAGGATTCACCTGACCGTCGCACTTGCGCACCGCCCGCGTCACCGCCCCAGGTTCAAGGCCGTGCGCATCCACACCACGAAGGAACCGCTCGGCAGCGACAGTGTGGTGCAGCGCTTTGGAGTGCGGGTCACATCGCCCGCGCGCACGATCGCCGATGTCGCGGAAATCGGCGCGGATCCCAGCGTGGTCATTGAAGCCGTCGCGCACGCGCTTGGCACTGGGCTCGTCACGGTCAACGAGCTTCTTGGGTCTGTCGCGGGCCGGTCCGCACGTGTGCGGCAGCTCGTTGATCGCGCCATCAGAGAGGCCGGCTCGCGTGCGCCGGTACGATAGCCCCGCTGCGTTCCGCGCTGCCGCCGAGGCGCGCCTGCGCAATCGCGCGCGCCGGCTGGGCGTGGCTGCATACATCCTACGCCGACAGGCCGGGCTGGAGCGCCTAATGGCTCGGCTCACGAGAGCCGTGCCCGGACGCTGGGCATTGAAAGGCGGGTTGGCGCTCGAGATCGCGCTTGGCCAGCACGCGCGCCCGTCGGTGGACATGGATGCGGATCATGTTCTCGGCTCATCCGCCGCTCGCGCAGATCTTCAGCTTGCCGTTGCAGAGGATCTTGGCGACCACTTCACATTCGCGATCGTTGGAAGCGAGGACCTCAGCGATGGCGGCGTTAGCCTGGCGGTGCGGTACAGGATCGGCTGCGAGCTGGGCGGGCGCCCCTTTGAGCCGCTGCAGGTGGACGTCACCGAGGCCCCGCCTGACCCGTGGGACGCCGAGCCGGCGCAGCGGCCCGGCCTACTGGAGGAACTCGGGCTTGGCCCCATCCAGGTGCTCGTCGCGCCGCTGGAGCGTCAGATTGCCGAGAAGCTGCACGCCTATACGCGCACGTACAATGGTGGCACGACCCGCGCAAAGGACCTTGTGGATTTCGTCCTCATATGCAGGCACGCACGCATGGACGCGCATCGCCTGAAGGACGCGATCTACAGTGTCTTTGGTCGCCGCGGAACGCATCCGGTTCCCGACAGGCTACCGGCCCCACCTGCCGAGTTGGGTGTCTCCTACCGACGGGAGGCGATTGACGTTGGCATTGAGCCATCGTCGGAGGCGGGGTACAAACTCACCGCTGCGTGGTTGGATCCGGTCCTGGCCTGCACCGCCAGCGGCGCTTGGGATCCAGACAGGGCACAGTGGGTGGGGTAGCGCGCCGCGAAGACCTCGAGGACTGGCCTGCCGTCCCAGCCATCCGGAATCGCAAGACCGAGCGCGTGGAGGATCGTGGCGGCCGTGTCGAATACGCGGACCGGCTGCTCGATCGCGTGCCCCTTCTTCACGCCGGCCCCCAGGGCGATCCAGGGGATGGTCATCACCTCCGGCACGATGACCACGTGGTCCTTGTCGATGCCGCCGTGGTCGGCTGTGACGATCACGAGGGTCTGCGCCTCGATGCCGGCGTCGCGGAGCGCCTGGCGTAGGGACTCGACGCCGCTCAGCGCACGGCGCAGCGACTGCAGGTAGCCGAACGACATCCAGCCGTCGGCGTGGCCGGCCCAGTCGGTCTCGGAGATGTGCGCCAGGATGATGTGAGGACGCGCCGATCGGATGTAGGCCGACGCGGCTGCGACCAGGTCGGGGGTCAGTGTCGCCACTCGCCACGGGACAAGCTCGACGCGATCCATATGCTGCGGGTCGGCGATGACGCGCACGTAGGGCTTCTGGGTGAACAGGGCCGTGCGCAACCCCGCCCTCTTGCCCACAGAGAAGATCGTCGAAGCCGCAGGAAAGGGCCGGCCGGGCACCCAGGAGTTATCATGCACCCCGTGCTTCTCGGAGCCCACGCCGGACACCATGGACATATGGGTTGGCGCTGTCACGGGCGGTATGGTCGTCTGCGCCGTCATGCTATAGCTGCCTTCCTGAATGAGCGACCCCGCGCCGGCCGCGCGCAGGCCATCCGGCCGCCCGCCGTCTATGCTCACGAGGAGAACGTACTGGGCGCGAGCGCCCGCCGGCGGTTGCGCAACGAGCGGCGTTGCGGCAACGATGCATGCCGCGACGGCCAGGAGCAGGGCAAGCGCCCGCAAGCCCACTGCCCTGCCCAGGACGAGGCGAGAGGACCGTACCCACAGATCACGCATGGCCCGCACTCCCTTCCCTTGGCCCGAAGATGCAGATCCGGACACGTCCTGACTGACCACTAGCAACCCTGCCCCCGCCCGTCAAGCCCCTGTGGTGGCTCAGACAGTCAGACCGCCAGGCAGGAACGTGCCAGCAGGACGATTGATAGGGCAACGTATGGTTCGGGTTCCGCGGCATCTCTCACCTGTACGTGTTGCGGCGTGCTGCAAAGTTGGCCGGCGGAGAAGCCGCAGCGCGGCGCCTGGTCTCCTGCCATCTGGGCGCCGGCTCCGCAGGACACCGTCGGGGGGAAGGGGGCGGGGCCTAGTCAGGGCGCTGAGTAATTCCACTCAGTACGTTGAGTGAATTGGGAGTCATCCGCCGGAACATCTCCCGGAGCCCTTCCTCGAAGACCGCGGTGTAGTGCTCAGGCCGGCCCGGAACCGGCGCCGCAAAGACCGTTCCCAGCTCGCTCTCGTGCAGCAGGGTGTTGACTTCCTTGGCGCACGTGGCCAGCTCTGATCCCAGTACGGGCGGCGGCAGGGGACGCCCGCGCATCGCCTGCAGGCGGCCCCAGATGCTGCGCAGCGCCCTGAAGACCAGCCCCCACTGCGCCCAGCGCAGCCCATCCGGTACGTCGAGGAACCGCCGCCACGCGGTCTGCTCGAGCGAGTACTCCACCTCGCGGGCCTTGCGGTGCTCCGTGAGGAACCCGGCCTGCGCCATCTCCGCCATCGCTCTCGCCACAGGCGGTTGGGCATGATTGATCTGCCGCGCCACGCGCCTGGGATGGCCAACATGGTGCGTCAGCAGGAACAGGACGATCTCCGCGCGCTTCGCCTTGAGCACTTCGTCAACGGTCATAGCCGAGCTCCATTAGCGTGAGGGACCATGACCACCCTAGCGAGCCTGTTGTCTTGCTCCGCTCGCCATTCATGGTTCACCGCCCATGACTGGGATCTTGCGGAGCGCATCGGCCATGCGCCAGAGCTGGGCTTCGTAGCCGACGGTGGCGCCGGTGGAGTTGGGGGCCGTCGCCTTCTTCTGCTTTCGGACCCTGCTTGCCACCCTCATCGCTCCTTGGTATCGGTTGTCACGTCCAGGCCAAGTTCGAGTGGCACTCATCTCAAGGGTCTACTTCCTGTTCTCGGGGCGTCCGTGGACATCCTGTCGCGCTCCTTCAGCACACCGACCACCAGGGCGCGGCCAGGACGTCCGGCGTCAGCCACTCGCGCCGCGTCCCCGTGTGCAGCAACAGGCCGGCGCGAGACGCCTTGCCGTACTCGGCGCGAAACGTGCGGATCGCCGCGGCGTCGGCCAGACGCGGGCGCGGCGTCGCCTTGACCTCGATGGGCAGCAGCCGGCCCGAGGCCTCGATCACGAAGTCCACCTCTTCGCCGGTCGTTGTGCGCCAGTAGAGAAGCTCCGCCTGCTCCGGTCGAGCGTCACGCCAACACAAGAGGTCGTTGAGCACGAGGTTCTCCAGGTGCGCGCCCGTCGGCTCAGCCGACCCCGCCAGGTGCAGAGCCAGGCCCGTATCACCCCAGTACAGTTTCGGCGCCTTGATCAGCCGCTTCGTACGGTTCACCGCGTACGCCGGCACCCGCACCAGCAGGAAAGAGGTCTCGATCAGGTTCAGGTAGCGGTGGGCGGTCGGCTGCGGCAGCGCGACATCCCGGGCCAGTTCTGTCTGGTTCACGATCTGCCCCAGCCGCAGACACGCTCCCCTCATCAGGCGCCGGAAGTCCGGCAGCGCGGAGATGGCCGAGAGGATCTGCAGGTCGCGTTCCAGGTAGGTGCGCACGTAGCCCTCGAACCACACCGTTCGTTCCGCCGCCGTCTTCATGTGGATGGCGGGCGTTGGAAAGCCGCCCCGCCGCGCCAGCGGCCGCCAGTCCTCGGGCTCGTCGTCCGATGATCGGAGCACGTCGAGCCACTCGGTCTCCTCGGCGGCCAGCAGGCGTTCCCACAGGCCGCAGCGGCCCATGCCTCGTTGTTCCCGCCGGGTCATCGGCCACAGTGTGAGGTAGCTGGCGCGGCCGGCCAGCGACTCCGAGACCTGCCGCATGAGCAGCAGATTGGCCGAGCCGGTGAGCAGGAACTGTCCGGGCCCCCGACGGCGGTCGATCGCCCGCTTCACCGCCGACAGCAGGCCCGGCTCCCGCTGCACCTCGTCGAGGGTGACCGGCGCCGCGCCTCCGACGAGGGCCTCCGGATCTCTCCGGGCGAGGTCCAGTGCGTCGAGGTCGTCGAGGGAGAAGAACCGCCGTTCGCCGGGCGTCAGGGCTTGAACCAGCGTGCTCTTGCCCGTCTGCCGGGCACCCGTGACGACGACGGCCGGCATCACGCGCAGTCGATCCGCGAGCGCTGTCTGGACGTGGCGGGGGAGAAGAGTGCTATTCATAGTGTGAATGATACACATTCACGACGTGAATGGCAAGCGTCCCGCACGACGCCGTCGGAACGCTTGAGATCTCGCAACCCAGGTCGGGAGGCCCGTTCTATCCGAATGTGCCGAGCGAGACAGTAGGCGGCCATCTTGACGTCTTCCTCGGCCAGCCTGACCGGTTCGCGTTTCACAAGTGCCGGCAGCATCTTTGGATTGAGCACTCATGTCTGGTGCCGCTGCGCCTCGTCCACAACCAGTCGCTTGATCTCGTCATCGCCTGACTGCCCGGCGACGTGCAGGGGAGGCTGCTTCTGTAATGGAGAGTGTGGCTTTGCCAAGTGATTCCTCCGGAGTAAGACGTCACCTGGCACCTGCGGTGGTGGCTGTCTTCCTTACAAGTTCAGTACCCATTCTCGGGGGAGGCGGAGACATCCTGTTGGCTCCGGGGCCAGCAGGAATCCCGGCCTCTTGGATGGTATTGGTCATTACTGGTCATTACCAGTGCGCCGAAGGGTTGCCAGGTGCGCGTATTCGATGTAGGGAGAGGGACTAATGGATTCCGCGGCTGAGGGTCGCTCGAAGAAGCGTCGCGTGATGGTGGGCGCCATAGGGAAGTGCGTCCACAACCTGGGCGTGGAGGGGTTCGCCGACTGGCTACAGGACATGGGGCTGGGTTATGTGTCGGTGAAACTGGGGCCTGCGGTGCCGATACAGGAGGTCGTGCACAAGATCCGCGAGGCGCGGCCCGAGGTCGTTGGGGTCTCGATGCGCCTGGGCGACCTGCACGTGGACAAGCTCGTAGGCGAGTTCGTGGAGACGGTCGCCAAATACGAGCTGCACCCCAGCACTTCGGGCATCCGCTACTGCTTCGGCGGGCTGCGCCCGGCAGCCAACCTGGTGCGGGCGATGACCGGGGTGCCGCTCGAGCGGGACGACTTCACTCCGATCGAGGAGCGGCACTTCGACCTGGAGGCGATCGCCCAGGAGTACCGCGACAAGCCGCAGTTCCACCACTTCTTCGAGGTGATCGCCGACGACTACATAACCATGGAGGAGCTCGAGCGCTTCGCGCGCGGGCAGCCTGTCAGGGGCGTGGAGGCGCAGGTCGAGTGGTCCGACTACCTGGTCGAGCGCATCCGGCAGGTGCGCGAGCGCGAGAACAGGCCGATCATCCGCGCGCACATCGGCATCGCGGCCGAGACGATCGAGCCCACGATTGAGGGCATCGAGGTGCTCGCCGATGCCGGCGCCCTGGAGATCGTCTCGCTGGCGCCCGACCAGACCTCGCAGGAGATGCTGGCCAAGTTCATCCGGGGCGAGGAGGATCCCTCAAGGTACCTGGCAGGGCAGGGCGGGGCGCCCATACGCAGCGTCGAGGATCTGAAGCGCCTCAAGGCCGCAACTGCTCGGGGCAACTGCCCGATGAGCCGCATCTACAGCGGTACCGACGAGCTCCTCGAACTCGCCAAACTGTGGGAGGAGCACCTGAACTCCTGCTTCCCGGCGGTGCCCATCTTCTTCTACAACCGGATGGACGGGAGAGGCCCCATCTCGATTCGCGACTCCTTCCGCGAGCACTACGACACGATCCGCTACTGGGCGGGCGTGGGCAAGCCGGTCGAGATCAACGATCCCCACCAGTGGGGCCTGCGCTACGCCACCGACGACATGCAGGTGGCCGACCACGTGCTCTGCGGGCTGATGGCGCTCAAGCTGGGCGTCCGGCACTACGTGATGCAGATGATGTTCGAGCTGCCCCCTGAGATCTCGGCGCTCGACGACCTTGCCAAGATGAAGGCGGCCTACGAACTGATCGAGCCGCTCGAGCGGCACTTCGACTTCTCGATCATCCGGCAGACGCGATCAGGCCTGCCCAGCTTCCCGCCCGACCTGCACCAGGCCAAGGGGCACCTGGCGTTCGGCATCTACACGCAGCTCTACCTCGAGCCCGACATCCTCCACGTCGTGACGCACTCCGAGGCCCACCACGAGGCCAAGGCCGAGGACATCATCGAGTCCTGCCAGATCACCAAGCAGGTCTGCTGGGACTTCGCCAAGGGGCACGTGCCCAACGTCTGGGCCGATCCCTGGGTGAGAGACCGCATAGCCGAGCTCAAGAAGACCAGCATGTACAACGTCCTGCACGGGGCGCTCGCCGGCGGGTACGAGGGACCGGTCACCGTCGCGAACTTCCTCGAGTGGGCGAAGGAGCCGGGCGAGGACCCTAAGCGCAACTACGAGGCGATGCTGCTGTCGCTGGCGGACGAGCGGGACTACTCAACGGGGACGTGCGGCGTCATCAGCCCGGACGCGCTTGAGCTGGCCCTGCAGATCGGGCTCTACCAGGCCCCGCACCTCACCGTGGCCGACCGGCGCTACGAGATGGTGGGCAAGTGCCGGACCAAGGTGGTCGGCGGGGCGTGCCGGATCGAGGAATGGAACGGCATCCCGGTCAAGGACGAGTTCACGCGCGTGGACCTGGTGCGCCATCACTACCCCTGGTACTTCGACCGGAGCATCTCGGTGGCGGCCGACCAGACCTACATCACCGAGACGGACCGGGAGGAGGAGGAAGCCGCCGCCGCGGAGATCGCCGGGCGGCACGCCGGCCTGGTGCAGGCGCGCGCCAAGCAGGTGCTGGTCGTGGACTTCGGCTCGACCTACACCAAGGTGGGCCTGTTCGACGTGGCGACCGAGCGGTTCGACCTCCGCTACGTGCCGACCACGGTTGACGACATCCGTGTCGGGTTGGCCGACGGGCTGGGCGTTCTGCCGGCATGCAAGGAGCGGGGCGACTGGAAGCCCCTCGACGAGGCGATGAGCAAGTTCGACATCAGGTTGCCGTGCTCCAGCGCCAAGGGTGGGCTGAAGATGGTGACAGTGGCGCTCGCCCGGGAGGAATCGGGGTTCGCGGCGGAACTCGCCGCACTCACCGCCGGCGCCAAGCTGGTGGGGAGCTACGACGGCAAGCTGACGCCGGAGGAGGCCCACCGCATCTACGCCGTTGACCAACCGGAGATCATCTTGATCGCGGGCGGTGTCGACGAGGGGGGCGACACCGAGACCCAACTGCACAACGCGCGCCTGCTGGCCGAGAACGCTAAGTACGCCACCTACACGCGCTACGGCGTCCCCGTTATCTACGCCGGCAACCATGATGTGCGCGAGCAGGTGGAGCACATCTTCCGTTGGAACAACGTGGACATCCGGATCACCGACAACGTGATGCCCGAGGTGAACCGGTTCCACATTGAGGTCGTGAACGAAGCCATTCGCGAACTGTTCCAGACGGTGATTATCCGCGGGAAGGGCTTCGACGTGGTGGAGGAGTACATGGACGCCCCATTCATCCCCACGCCTCGAGCGGCGTTCCGGGGCATCAATCTGCTGGCGCACGGCCACGGCAACGAGGAGGGCCTGGGGAACATCATGGCGCTCGATATCGGGGGCGCCACCACCGACTTCTTCTCCAACGTGTCCGACAATCCGCTCTACGTCTACGAGGGGCCGGACAACGCCCGACGCGTCAAGCGCTCCATTCTCAAGACTCCCAACAGCCCATTGGCCTACCGCCGGGTCGAGGGCAAGTACGGGCTCGCCTACAACGCCGAGAACCTGAAGGAGCTGGAACGTTTTCGAAGCGGCGAGATGCAGCGCGAGCTGTCCGAGTACTTGAGCCGGAACTTCCTCGACGCCTTCGTACCCGGGGCGAGCCAGTTCTCGCAGTTCCTGTATTCGCGCAACGGCCAGGTCGAGGTCGCTCTCGACCGGTACCTGAGTTTTCTCTCCTCCAACCCCCACGTCGTCCCGGATACCGCGATAGAGAACGCCGCCCGAGCATGGCTGGCGCACGAGATCCTCGCCACGGCCACCCGCAAGCATGCCGGATACGTGGAGGAAACCGAAACCTACTTTCTGCAGTACGGTGTCAATCTGCTGAATCAGCCGGTGGCGGTCGTTCTGATTGGGGGCACCGTGTATCACAAGTGCCAGGAGAAAGCGCCTCGCTACCTGGACGACCTCGCTTTGATCGCGGGGGGCGTGCTCTTCAACCCTGATGAGCCCCATGTGCTGCGGCCCCGCGGCCCGGTCTTGCTGGATGCCCAGTACCTGGTCAGCATCATAGGCGGGCTGTACGGAAGGGTGAACCCCGAGCAAGCGGTGCGGGTCATGAAGCGAGAGCTGATACCGCTCGATGTCCAGCAGTACGCAGGGAGGGGGTAGCGACCATGAAGCCCAAAGTGGCTGTCCTGGGGGCGGGCAACGGCGGGCACGCCTTTGCCGGTGATCTGGCGCGGCGTGGCTTTCCGGTTCGCCTCTACAACAAGTTCGCCCATGAGATCGTTGATCTCCAGGCAGCGGGCGGCGTGCGGCTGGAGGGCGCCATTGACGGGTTTGGGCGGCTGGAGCTGGTGACGACGGACATTGCGCCGGTTGTAGCCGAGGCCGACATCATCCTGGTGGTGGTGCCGGCTACGGCCCACGCCTTCATGGCTGAGGAGTGCAGCCCCTACCTTCGCGACGGGCAGGTCATCGTCCTCAATCCGGGGCGCACCGGGGGTGCGCTGGAATTCCGCCAGGTGCTGGCGAGCCACGGTGTGGAGGGCCGGGTCGTGGTGTCGGAGGCCCAGACCCTACTGTTCGCCTGCCGGATTTCGGGTCCGGCCCGCGTCCGGGTGAACAGCATCAAGCGCCAGGTGCCGCTGGCCGCGCTGCCCGCGAGCGATACACCGCGGGTCCTGGAAGTTCTGCGTCCTCTGTACCCGCAGTTCGTCGCAGCCCGGGACGTGCTAGAGACCGGTTTGGACAACATGGGGGCCGTGTTCCACCCCGGCACGGTCGTGCTGAGCGTGGCGCGCATCGAGTCCGGCGTGCCGTTCGAATTCTATCGCGACATGACGCCGGCCGTGGCGCGTTTCCTGGAGGCGATCGACGAGGAGCGGCTCGCCGTGGCGCGGGCGTACGATGTGAGCGCCATCTCGGCCGCCGAGTGGCTGAAGCGAAGTTACGAGGGCGTCAGCGGCGTCACGCTCTACGACCGGATCCTCGGCAATCCGGCCTACGCGGGCATCGCCGCCCCGCGCTCGCTGGATACCCGCTACGTCTTGGAAGATGTGCCCACGGGTCTCGTGCCCATCGCGTCGCTCGGTCGGTTGGCCGGGGTAGACGTGCGGGTGACGGCGGGTCTGGTTGACGTGTGCGGTGCCTTGTGCCGGCGCGACTTCTGGAGGGAGGGCCGCGATCTCCATCGGCTGGGAGTTGCCGGCCTCACAGTTGCAGAGGCCAAGGCGCTGATCCAGAGTGGACCCGCCGTGACGCGGTAGGCTGCCGGCCTGCCGCAGCGGGTGACCACCCCGCTTCGCCTTCTAGCGCGCCACATACAGGGGTTCGCCGAGAGTCCGGATGTCCACCTCGACGCCGAGGCCTGGACCCGATGTGGGCCCGCCCCAGCCGTCTCTGGAGCGCGGCCGGTAGCCCGCGATGTGCTCCTTTGTCCAATCATTCATGAACGACACGGTGAACAGGGCCTCCGGCCGCACACTCGCCGCGAGGTGGCTCACCGCCGCGGTGACCAGGTCGCCGCCCCAGGTGTCTTCGATTGTCAGCGACACGCCGAGCGCTTCGCACAGGTCGCGAATCAAACGCGCCTTGGTCAGACCGCCGACCCTGCTGATCTTGAGATTGATGCCTCCAGCGCCGCCCTGCTGCACGGCGGCCAGCAGCGACGGCACATCCGTGACGATCTCGTCGTAGATCATCGGCAACGTCGTCACCTTGCGGACCGCGACACATTCCTCCAGCGTGGGACACGGTTGTTCCAGATACACGCGCGGGAGCGGGTCGAGCAGACGGGCCGCGTCCTGATGCGGATCGCCGCCGATCTTCAACTGGAATCGGTGGATGTCCTCGGCGCGGTGTGCCTGGACGAACGCGGCCATCTCCTGGACGTTTCCGAGCGGGACCGCCACGTACAGCGGGTACCTGTCCTGCCGCTGGCCTCCTAACAACGTGGCAACCGGCAGCCCTGTGGCCTTGCCCAGGACATCCCAGCAGGCCACGTCCACCGGGCTCTTGGCATACGCGTGCCCGCGCAGCGCCGCCCGGGCGCCTCCCGAGAACCCGGGCAGGTAGGTCTGGCCTAGCGGGCAGACCTCGCTCCAGCCGGCGATCCCCTGGTCGGTTGTCACCTTCACCACGGTAGACGGCAGCGCCCGCACAACGCGGCCGCCGGACATCACGTAGTCGCCGTGGACATAGTGCAGGTCGTACCCGTAGATCTCGATCTGCGTGATCCGCAACGACACACACCTCCGGAATGCGTACGTGATGTAGGCTCGGCAGCGCGGAGCTCCGCTCCCCTGAGGTCGCGGCCACGAGGGGATTCCGGCCTCTGGGGTCGAAGAGTCCAGCCAGCGGTTCCTTTCCAGGCCATGCGGATCACGATCGAGGTTATGAGCCCGCTCCGCAATCGCCTGCCCAGGGGCCAGCGCTCCGCAACGCTTGAGCTGCGCCCCGGCAGCACCGTCGCCGATGCCCTTCGGGCCGCGGGCGTCCCGGACGAAGAACTGTGGAACGCCAGCATCGCGGGCCAGCTCGTGTACGCTGAATACCAGCTCAAGGAAGGGGACTCCCTTCTGGTGTTCGCCCCCATCGCAGGGGGCTGTCAGCAGGCCTGATTGCCAACAAGCCAGGGAGGCTACGATGATGCGCGGGGTTGCCGGCAAGATCCTCAGGGTGGACCTGACCTCCAGAACGATTCAGGTGGATCAACCCGACGAGGAGTTCTACCGCACCTACCTGGGAGGCGCCGGCTTCGTCTCTTACTACCTGCTCAAGGAGGTGCCCCGGGGCATTGATGCCTTCGACCCCCAGAACAAGCTGGTCTTCGCCCTTGGCCCGATGACCGGACTGGCCATGCCGGGCGCCACCCGCAACTGCGTGGGCGCCAAATCGCCCCTCACAGGCGGCTACTCCAAGAGCGAGGGCGGGGGGTTCTTCCCCATGGCCCTCAAGAAGGCTGGCTACGACGCCGTCATCGTGGAGGGCAAAGCCGATCGGCCCGTCTACCTTCTGGTGACAGACCAGAAGGCAGAGATCCGGGACGCCTCGTACCTGTGGGGTAAGACGGTCCTGGAAACCCAGGATGCCATAGCCTCCGAGCTGGGGGAGAAGACAATCCGCACCGCCGCCATCGGCCCCGCGGGCGAGAACCTGGTTCGTTTCGCCTGCATCATGAACGACCTCAAAGACGCCGTGGGCCGCGGAGGACTGGGCGCGGTCATGGGCTCCAAGAACCTGAAGGCCATCGCCGCGGCCGGCCGCTGGAATCCTGAGGTGGCCGATCCGGCCAGAATCCGCCAGTTGACCACCATGATGAACAAGGGCTTCGCCGACAACCCCCTTGGGTTCGCCAAGAACCTCCACTCGTGGGGCACCGGCGGCTCTGCCATGATGCTGGCGAGCAACGAGATCGGCAACATGCCCTCCTACAACTTCGGCGTCAACTCCTTCGATGGCACCGCCAAGGTCACGGCCAACGCCGTCCTCGATACCTATGGTGTTGGCATGGAAGCATGCGCCGCCTGCGCGGTCCGCTGCAAGAAGGTGGTGGAGATCGGCGAGCCCTGGAACGTTGACCGCCGCAGCGGCGGGCCTGAGTACGAGTCCCTGGTAGCCCTGGGGCCCCTGTGCGGTGTGGACGACCTGGCCTCAATCACCAAGGCCAACGAACTGGCCAACCTGTACGGCATGGACTCCATATCTCTGGGCGTCTCGATCGGTTTCGCCATGGAGTGCTTTGAGAACGGGATTCTCACGCCCCGTGATACCAACGGCATCGAGCTCAAGTTCGGCAGCGCCGAGGCGATGCTGCAAATGGTGGAGATGATAACCCATCGCAGGGGCGTGGGCGGTCTTCTGGCCGAGGGCACGAAGCGGGCGGCCGAGAATCTGGGACCGGCTGCCGGCGCGTTCGCCATGCACGTCAAGGGTCTGGAGATCCCCATGCACGAGCCGCGCGTCAAGCAGGGTCTGGGCCTCATCTATGCCGTGGGGGCGCAAGGGGCCGATCACTGCTCCGGCATGCACGATACCGGCTACACCATGAACTCGCCCGCGTTTGAGCACCTGCGGGGCATGGGAGCCATACGGCCCCTGCCTGCCAACGACCTGTCGGATGAGAAGGTCGCATCGCAGAAGGCGTCTCACCTTTGGAACCTATTCCTCGATTCGGTTGTCTGTTGCCAGTTCGTGCCGTGGAGCATTGACGAGCTGGTGGAGATAGTGCGCGCCACAACCGGCTGGTCGTACACCACGTACGAGGCAGTGAGGCTGGGTGAGCGGGTCGCCACACTGGGCCGCGCCTTCAACATCCGTGAGGGGATCACCTCGGCCCAGGACAACCTGCCCAAACGGATGTTCGGCCCCACCCGCGCGGGCGCCTTGAAGAACGGCGGCATTGACCCTGAGAAGCTCAGCCACGCAGTCCGCACCTTCTACGCTATGATGGGTTGGGATGAGGAAACAGGCGTGCCCACCCGCGGCAAGATGATGGAGCTGGGGATCGGCTGGGCGGCTTGCGACAATACGCCAGACAATTAGTCTTTCGCAGTTGACAATCCACGCGACAATCAGTATCTTCAATAGGACAATTAGCACAGGCGGGGCCGGCGGCCGCAGTGCCTGTGACATCCGGCCGGGGCTGCGGCGCAGCAGGAGCACCGATGGCACTCAGGGACATCATCCTTGACACCGCTTCCAGGCGCCAGGCGTTCAGGACCGCCGACGTAATCCGCGCCCTGCGCGGCCGGGCATCCCGCCAGCATGTCAGCGCCACCATCAATCGCCTGGTCAGGGAGGGCCGCCTCATCAAAGGAGGCTCGACCCGGGGCGCCTTCTACGCGCTCCCGCGCCACAGCTCGACCCTGGGAGTTGCGGTCAGAAGGCGGCTGCGCAACGAATCCCTCCGCGAGGAGGAGGTCCTTGACGGCCTGCGGCGCAGGGCTCCGTTCCTGGGGCAGCTGAGGCAGAATGTTTCGGGCATACTTGCCTACGCCTTCTGCGAGATGCTGAACAACGCGATCGAGCACTCCGGGTCTCGCGCCGTCGAGGTCGAGATCACCCGCGTCGGTGGCGTGCTGGCGTTCGTGGTCAACGACTTCGGCGTGGGTGCGTTCCGAAACGTGATGCGGCAGCGCAACCTCAACTCCGAGCTGGAGGCCATCCAGGACATCCTGAAGGGCAAGACGACCACTACCCCCGCAGCCCACTCGGGTGAGGGCATCTTCTTCACCTCCAAGGTCGCAGACGTCTTCTCCCTGGAGAGCTTCAACTACAAGCTGAGGGTGGACAACGTGGTGGGCGACACCTTCGTGGGAGAGCGCAGACCGTCGAAGCGGGGGACCAGGGTGACCTTTGAGATCGCCGAGCGGTCCGCCCGCCGGCTGGACGACATCTTCAAGAAGTACGTGACGGACCTGGAGGAGCCCGCGTTTGATAGGAGCGAGATCCAGGTGCGGCTATACGCACACCGGACCATCTATATCTCCCGTTCGCAGGCCAGGCGACTGCTTGCAGGGCTGGAGAAGTTCAGGGCCGTGACCCTGGACTTCAGCGGTGTTGAGATCGTCGGTCAGGCGTTTGTGGACGAAGTGTTTAGGGTATTCCCAGGGCACCACCCCGAAACCGCCATCATCCCGGCCAACATGAACGATGCCGTGAGATTCATGGTCAGCAGAGCCCGCTCCGGATGATGGTAGGCCTCGGCCTGATGCGCGCTGGTTCTGGCGAGCGCGTAGGAGGGCAGGCCCCAGGCCCCGAAACCTCAGGACGGAGGGCGACGACATGAGCGAGAAGATCGAGTTCACCAGCAACTACTCGGATCTGAGCACAAATCAGGGCTTTCAGTTCGAGGTCGCCTGCAACCGGTGCGGAACCGGCTTTCGCACACCATTCCGGCCTTCCATCACCGGCACGGTTACCGGTGCGATGGACGCCGCCAGCAGCCTCTTCGGGGGGATCTTCGGCAGGGCCGCTGATCTTTCCGAGCGCGTGCGGTCGGCGAGCTGGGAGAAGGCGCATGACGCGGCCTTCAAGGAAGCCATGGCGGAGCTACGGCCGGAGTTCATCCAGTGCCCGCGCTGTTCGACGTGGGTGTGCCGGAAGAACTGCTGGAGCGTGGCGAAGGGCCTCTGCAAGGAGTGCGCGCCGGACCTGGGAGTGGAGATGGCCGCGGCGCAGTCAAGCCGCACCGTGGAGGAGATCTGGGCCCACTCCAAGATGGCCGAAGAGGACCGCTCGATGCTCAAGGAGCAGAGCTGGCGAGAAGGCGCGCGCGCCACGTGTCCGAGCTGCAACGCCCCGCTGGCCAAGAAGGTGAAGTTCTGCCCGGAGTGCGGCGCAAAGATCCAGGCCGAAGCCCACTGCACGGAGTGCGGGGCCAAGCTTGCTCCAGGGGCGAAGTTCTGCGCCGAGTGCGGCACGAAGACACAGTAGCGCGCCTGAAAGCGCCGGCTACGCTGTGTCGCCGAGGAGCCTGGCGTCCGCGCCCTCCGCGGAGAGCTCGATCCATGCCCCCGCGTTCCTGCCGTTGCCCATCGAGCAGTTGACGACCAGCGTTTCCTCCAGGCGCGCGACCCCGGGTGCTTCGTGGATGTGCCCGCATACCAGCACGCGTGGGCGGCATCGCGTCAGCAGCTCCAGCACGCTGCGCGATCCGGCGCGCGTGCGCAGGAAGGTCAGATCGAGGGTGCCGAGCGGAGGTTCGTGCGTAACCAGCACGTCGCAGGCGGTCCGCACGTTCGGCCCTCCGAAGGAGAGGCCCGCGATGACCGCGGGTTCCTCACCGGCGAGTCGGCCGTGACGCGTGACCTCGTCCACCGCACCCGGGCCGTCCATGTTGCCGGGTACGGCCAGAACCGGCACCGGAAGGGTGTGGAGCAGGGCGAGTACCTCAGCCCCCTGATCACCGTGAGTGAGGTCGCCTGACAACACCACGACATCAGGGGTGTGCGCAGATACCAGCGCGCGAACGCGGGTGACGCGTTCCATCCGCCCGTGGAGGTCGGCAAAGGCAAGAATCCGAATCGCCGGCATCAGCCACCATGATACCAAAACCACCACGATGCTAGAGCAAGAGAGTGGGAGGCAGTTGTAGAAATGTCGCCACGGGCCGCAATCTCGGGGCACGGCCTGGGGGGGTGCCGCCTGTGGGCAGGTTCGTCGTGGATCAGGACGGGCGCATAACGCTTCCCCCTGGCTATCAGGGGACCGAGGTTGTCCTGGAATCCCGCGAGGACGGCATATCTCTCTGGCAGGCCAGGCCGGACGCGCGCCGCATCCATCTCGAGGTGACGGGCCGCTGCAACCTGGACTGCGCCATCTGCATCCGCAGGGCATGGCGCGATCAGTCAGGGGAGATGGGTTCCGAGAACTTCGGCCTGGTCATGGAGCAACTGCGCGCCTTCCCTGACCTGCGGCGCATCACCTTCGGTGGCTTTGGGGAGCCGCTCCTGCACTCCCGGATCGTGGACATGGTCGCCCGCGCGGCTGCCACGGGAGCGGGCGTGACGCTGGCGACGAATGGACTGCTCCTCGACCGTCACACGGCCGAAGCCCTGCTGGAGGCCCGTCTCGATACCCTTGTGGTGTCCGTGGACACGGCGCACATCCAGGCATACGCGCGGGGAGGTGTGGCAGACGGCCTTGACAGGGTTCTGAGCAATGTGCGAGGCATGCGAGAGATGGCGTGGCAGCGCGGCTTCATGGGCCCCCGAATCGGCCTGGAGTTCGTGGCAACCCGCGGCAACGTGGAGGAACTGGGCCGGCTGCCCGAGCTGGCCAAGGACGTGGGCGCGTCCTTCGCCCTGGTTTCCAACCTGTTGCCCTACACCCAGGAGATGGCAGGCGAGATTCTGTACGACCGCGCGGAACCGCTGCCGGTGCCAGCGGGCTGGTCGGTGCGGTCGGCCGACTGGCTGGTGTGGGGGATCACCCGGCTTCCACGAATGGGTTGGGGCGCGGCCCGGCGCTGCCGCTTTGTCGAGGACCGGGCGCTGGTGATCGGGTGGGACGGCGGGGTGAGCCCCTGCTACGCCCTGATGCACTCCTACCCTTGCTACATCTATGGGAGGCGTAGAGAGGTCAGCCGCTACGTGCTCGGCCAGGTGGCCGAGCGGCCGCTCGCGGAGATCTGGGCCGCTGAAGAGTACGTGAGCTTTCGAGCAAAGGTACGCGAGTTCCGCTTCCCGTCCTGCGTGGACTGCGGAATGGCATGCGCATACGCCGCGAGCAACGAAGACTGCTGGGGCAACGCACCATCATGCGCCGACTGCCTGTGGGCGCAGGATATCCTGCGCTGTCCATAGCCGGGGGACCGCGGAAATCGCGATGATCCGCAGATGGTTGCCAGTGCTGCTCGTAATCGCCTTCGTGGCGGTGGTGGTGGGACGCCTCACCGAGATCGAGCACCTGTTGGAGGCGCTCCGGCAGGGTCAGTGGCAGTGGGTGCTGACCGCGGCCCTGCTGCAGGGTGCGTACTACGCCGCGTACGCCGCGCTCTTCCATGCCGCGTTCAAGGTAGTGGAGGTGGACGGGCGGTGGCGCGATCTCCTGCCGGTGTTGCTGGCCTCGCTGCTGATCAACACCCTGGCCCCCAGCGGCGGAACGGCCGGTTCCGCGCTCTTCGTGGACGACGCGGCCCGCCGCAGGCAGTCTCCGGCCCGTGCCCTGGCTGGCACCATGCTGGTGCGGGTGGCCGACGCGTGCGCCTTCACGGCCATCCTGGTCGTCGGGCTGGTCCACCTGTTCCTGCGGCACCATCTCGAGCCCTACGAGATCACCGGAGCCGCATTGCTGCTGCTGGGGACTGCCGGGCTTGCGGGCGTGCTGCTGCTGGGATTGTGGTGGCCGACGCAGTTGCGCCGCGGCCTGGGTTGGATCGAGCGCACCGGGGCCCGGCTGGGCGGCTGGCTCCGTCACCCGTCGCCGCTCCGGCCGGGTTGGGCCGAGCGGAACACCGATGAGTTCACCCGGGCCGGGGCCGCCATCGGCGCGCGCCCGCGGCGTCTGGGGCGGCCGCTCGGGATCGCGCTCGCCGCGCACCTGGTAGACCTGGTGAGTCTCTATGCCTTGTTCCTGGCGTTCCGACAGCCGATCGCACCCGGCGCGCTGGTAGCGGGCTATTCGATGGGCATCCTGTTCTGGAAGATGTCGCCGATCCCCGAAGGGGTCGGCGTCGTGGAAGGCATTATGATCCTGGTCTTCGTCTCGCTGGGCGTGCCGGCCCCGCAGGCCACGATCATCGCGCTGGCGTTCCGCGGCCTGACGTTCTGGCTGCCGATGGTGTTTGGCTTCTTCATGGTCCGGAGATTGAGACTGTTCAGCCAGGGAGGCCTGCGATGAGTGAAGGGTTTGCAAAGGTTCGCGCAGCGGTGGTACAGGCGTCGCCAGCGGTGATGGATCGGGAGGCGACGCTGGAGAAGGCCTCCCGCCTGATTGACGCGGCCGCGGCAGAGGGTGCGCGGTTGATCCTTTTCCCAGAGGCGTTCATCCCGGCTTACCCGTGGGGCCTTCGGTTCGGGACGCGCGTAGGTGGGCGTACGGCAGAGGGCAGGAAGGCGTGGGCGCGCTACTGGGCCAACGCCGTGGAGGTGCCGGGGCCGGCCACCGAGGCGATCGGGCAGGCGGCACGCCGGGCGCAGGCGTATGTGGGCATCGGCGTGATCGAGCGCGACCAGACCTACAGTCGAGGGACGGTATACTGCACCCTGCTGTACTTCGGTCCCGACGGCCGGCTGCTGGCCAAGCACCGAAAGCTCATGCCCACCGCCGCGGAGCGGTACATCTGGGGGGCGGGCGACGGCAGCACGCTGCCTGTTCTGGATACTCCCCACGGCCGGTTGGGTGGGCTCATCTGCTGGGAGAACTACATGCCGCTTGCGCGGATGAGCATGTACGCGAAGGGCGTGGAACTATATCTGGCGCCCACCGCCGACTCGCGCGACGCCTGGCAGGCCACGATCCGGCACATCGCGTGCGAGGGGCGGTGCTTCGTGTTGTCCTGCTGCCAGTTCGTGACCAGGGGGATGTACCCGGCCGATCTCGAGGTATCAGACGAACTGGTCGAACTGCCGGAGGTCCTTTCGCGCGGCGGCAGTGCCATCGTCGGTCCATTGGGAGAATACCTGGCAGGCCCTCTGTTTGGTAAGGAGGGCATCCTGACGGCCGACCTCGACATGGGGCAGGTCGTTCAGGGCAAGTTTGACTTCGACGTGACGGGACACTACGCGCGGCCCGACGTCTTCCGGCTGATGGTCAACGAGAGGCCGATGCCTCCGGTCCAGACCGCCAGTTGGTGCGGCGCTGCGGACCCCGAGCCGAACTCGGCCGCCGAGGAGGCGCATGGTTCGTGAGCGGCCGGACCGTCATCGTTACCGGCGCGTCGAGCGGGATCGGCGAGGCAACGGCCAGGGCATTCGGCCGCGCCGGAGACCGGGTCGTGTTGGTGGCGCGCAGGGCCGAGCGGTTGCGACAACTTGCCGCCGAGCTGGGCGATTGCCTCGTCGTGCCCGCCGACCTTACCCGGCGAGAGGACATTGCCCGGATCGTGGAAGCCGCGCTGGCGCGTTACGGGACGATTGACGTGCTGGTCAACAACGCCGGGCTGGGGCGCTACGACTGGCTGGAGCGCCTGCCCGAGGACGAGATCCACACCCAGATTGAGGTGAACCTGGTCGCGCCTATTCTTCTGACGCGTGCGGTGCTGCCGGTGATGCGGGCGCAGGGGCGCGGGGTCATCATCAATGTCGGCTCGGTGGCCGGGAAGATCGCTACCCCGACTACGACGATCTACAACGCGACGAAGTTCGGCCTGGAAGGGTTCAGCGAGGGGCTGCGCCGCGAGGTGCGGCCGAAGGGGATCCACGTCTGCGTGGTCGCCCCGGGGCCGGTTTCCGGCACCGAGTTCAGCGCGCATAGGAAGCCCACTCCCCTGGGGGTGACCGGGCCCAGGTGGCTGCGGACCAACACGGGGACGGTGGCCGAGGCAATCGTGGGGCTCGCCGACCGGCCCCGGCCTCGGCGCGTACTGCCCTGGCCCTACTGGGCCATGATCGCCCTCAACACCGCGCTGCCGTCGGTCGTGGATCGCCTGATCTTCCACATGATCCGCCGCAGGCAGGGGAACATTCCGCGCGGGCCGAGCGTAGACCAGGGAGAGCGTGGGAAGGAGTGATCGAGATGAACGTTCATCGTTGGCTTGCCGGCGCGCTGGTGGCGGTGTGGCTGCTCGCTTCCGCGGCAATCGCGACGGCCGAGCCCCAGGCCAGGCCGGAACCTCCGGTTGCGATTGGCAAGCCGAAGGCCGATGAAGTGCGGCGCCAGGGAGACGCCTATTGCTTTGACCGCGCCATGTCCCTCGGCAACGTCGTCGTTGCCGGAGGCCGATGCTACACCTTCTATCTCATGCGCACCTCAGGCGGCAGCTTCCTGGGGTTCGGTCCCCCTGGACCGCCGATGATCCCTCCGGGACAGCTCGTCCGAATGGGCACCCCTGCCGGGGCCAAGTTGAGGGGCCGGATGTTCTACACGGTTCCGTTGCCGAGGCCGCTCACGGGCATCCCAGTGGGAGCCATTCGCTTCACCAATGTGCGGATCGTTTGGGAATCCGGGCGGATCGTGATCTACGTCCCGGGAATCACGACAGAGGGAGATCAGCGAGAGATCGAGATGCCTTTCATGCAGCGCTAGCGCAGGTCGCGGCGCACAGGCCCAGGTCAACGTGGCGTCGGACCCCGAGGCACCGCGCGGTCAGCGTAGCGGCGGGATTTCTTCGAGGGCCTGCGGGTTCTCCAGCGAGGAGATATCACCTGGATCCTCGCCCAGGTAGCGAGCGCGGATCACCCGCCGCATGACCTTGGCATTGCGGGTCTTGGGTAGGTCCCGGACGAACCGTATGTCATCTGGGGCGAGTGCCTTGCCCAGGTGCGCCGCGGCAACCTGCTTCAGGTCCCGGCGCAGCTCCTCACCGGGCTCGTGTCCGGGTCGGAGCACCGCGAAGCACACGACCACCTCGCCCTTTATCTCGTGAGGCACGCCGATCGCCGCGGCCTCGGCCACCGCGGGGTGCGAGGTCAGCGCCGACTCGACCTCTGCCGGCCCGATCCGCTTGCCGGCAATGTTGAGGGTGTCGTCGCTGCGGCCCAGGATGTACCAGAAACCGTCCGCGTCCGCGCGCACCCAGTCGCCGTGCACCCATACTCCAGGCCAGCGGGACCAGTAGGTCTCAATGTAGCGCTCCGGGTCGCGCCAGAACCCCCGCGTCATGCCGGGCCACGGCTGAGTAAGCACCAGCTCGCCAACCGCCCCGCGCACCGGTCGGCCGTGCTCGTCGAAGACATCCGCGGCCATGCCTAGGATGGGTCCGGTGAACGCCGTGGGCGCCTGCGCGTGCAGCGGGTCGCAGCACAGGATCCCTCCTGATATCTCGGTGCCGCCCGAGTAGTTCATGATCGGGCACCGCCCTCCGCCGATGTGCTCGAAGTACCACTTCCAGGGCCCGGGGTTCCACGGCTCGCCTGTGCTGCCGAGGATCCGGAGACTGCCGAGGTCGTGGCGTCGCGGCAGTTCAGGGCCGTGGCGCATCAGCGCCCGGATCGCCGTTGGCGAGATGCCCAGCACCGTGACCCTCTGCCGTGCGACCATCTCCCAGAGGCGGTTCGGGCCAGGGTGGTCGGGCGTTCCGTCGTAGAGGAACATCGCTGCGCCCAGCCAGAGGGTGCCGATGATCAGCCAGGGCCCCATCATCCATCCGATGTCGGTGTACCAGAAGACACGGTCGGCGGGCCCGACGTCGAAGCAGTAAGCCATGTCCATGGCGGTCTTGAGCGGGAACCCCATGTGGACGTGCACTGTACCCTTGGGCCTGCCGGTCGTGCCCGACGTGTAGATGATCATGTAGGGGTCTTCCGGGTCCATGGCCTCGGCCGGCGCGTCTCCCTGGTGGTCGCGCACCACCTCGTGCCACCAGAGGTCGCGACCCTCGGTCCACGGCACCGGGGCTCCCAGGCGCCGGACCACGATCACGTGCCGGATGCCCGGGGCCAGTGCCGCTGCCGCGTCGGCCGTACGCTTCATCTCGACCGTCTGGCCGCGCCGCTGGAAGCCGTCGGCGGTGATCAGCAGCTTCGCCCCACAGTCGGCCAGCCGCGTGGCGACCGCCGGGGCCGCGAAGCCCGAGAAGATCGGGACGTAGATCGCGCCGATCCGCGACAGCGCCAGCGTCGCGACAACCACCTCAGGTACAAGCGGCATGAACACACCGGCCACGTCGCCCCGGCTGACCCCTAGTTCCCGCAGCGCCGACGCGAAGCGGCGCACCTCGCCGTGCAGCTCCGCGTAGGTGAGCGTGCGCGTGCTGCCGTCCTCGCCTTCCCAGATCACGGCCGTCCTGCCGCCCCTCCCGGCGTCTATGTGCCGGTCGAGCGCGTTGTCCACGAGGTTGGTGGCGCCGCCCGTGAACCAGCGCGCCCATTCGATTCCACGGGAGGTGTCCAGCACGCGGTCGAATGGCCGCAGCCACCGCAGCCCCAAATCCTCGACCACCGCGCCCCAGAACCAGGAGGGATCTTCGATCGAGCGGCGGTAGAGGGTGTCGTAGTCGCCCATCCCGTGGCGTTCGATGAACCGTTGTAGGCGGCTGGTTTGCGCTGATGCGGGGTCGGGGGTCCAGACG
>Ga0194112_10002585_pt1 | contig 25809 bp, 34 predicted proteins | sample TA2MahC400mmetaG_FD_146191 | JGI IMG/M metagenome (GOLD analysis project Ga0194112, IMG submission 146191) | Freshwater microbial communities from Lake Tanganyika, Tanzania - TA2015016 Mahale Deep Cast 400m | ecosystem: Environmental > Aquatic > Freshwater > Lake | place: Tanzania: Lake... | reverse complement strand
TGAGCCCATTGTTGAGGGGTGGCACGAGAGGTTAAAGGCTATACTGGAGAGGCTGGGGCACAGTGTGTTGCTGAAGCCTGTGGGGGAGAGTGCAACGGCAGAACTCGCCAAGAGGGGTGGCGGAAGGAGGGGCTCACTTCTGGACGAGAGGAAGAGCAACAGCAGGATTCTTGACGAGGTCTCACTTCTGGACATCGACGGCATGGTGCTTCTAAACTCTGGAAGGAGTGCCCAGAGCGGAATAATCTTCGGGGCAGAGACGATAGCCAATACCAGAGTATTGAGGAACATGACCTCATTTCCCCTGATCCAGCTCGAGAGGCCAGGCAAGACGGACGGCATCCTGATCGTTTGGAACGAGTCCGGGAAGGTCTTGGGGAGGAGGGTAGCCGAGGAGCTGGACCTGGCGGTGATCACACCGAGTCTCGAGGCGAAGAGGTTCACCAGGGAGGGGGGCAGGGAGATTAGGCAGATACAGTTCGCTAGGACCGGGGACGATATAGTGGTGAACGGACGGAAGGTCGGGGTCTGCCTGACGGATCAGGTCTACCTCATTGCGAGGGGCGGAAGGCTGATCGACATAATGGGAGGGAAGCTCCTGAAGAGGGAGGCAAAGAGGCTCTCCTTCGAGTCCCTCTCCCAGGTAGTGGTCAAGACGATGACGTTAGGTCGTTAGGCGTGTGCGCTTGGCGGCTTCATTTTTGTTCTTGACCGATCGTACACAAAATACCACATCATTTTAACATAATTAAGGGCGACTTCTGAATGCACAGGTAACAGTTATATATAGGTAAGTTAGTTACTTAAGTAGGTGAGATTATGTGCTGCGAAGGAGATTGTGGACCAAACTCGGAGTGCTGCTGCCTTAGAGATACTCCGCTAAGGGGGCTTCTGCACCTAGCAATACTGGCCTCGGTCAAGGATAAGGATGCGCATGGCAGTGATATACATCAGAGCCTTAAGGACAAATACGGGATAGATGCCGTCAAGCCGGTTATCTATACTATGCTCAGAAGGATGGAGAAGGAGGATCTGCTGGTCTCCAAGTGGGATGTAAAGGCAAGCGGGCCGGCAAAGAGGGTATACAGAATAACGGAAGAGGGAATCGAGTATCTGAAGGAATCCATAGAGGGGCTCAGGAAGGTGGTCACAGTAATCAACATGCTACTGGAAAGAGAAGGCAAACCAGATGGGTAGTGCCATAGAAGTAATAAACCTGACAAGGCAGTACACCAACGTCCTGGCGGTGGATCGAATAAACTTTGAGCCGGTAGAGGGCTCCTGGCCCGAGAACCTGAAGCATGGCAGGCACCAGCGTTACCGTGCACACCGCGGCAATGCCAGAGGTTAACAGCTTTCATATGAAGAGGTTAACATCGGCGTCCTTCGCCTCTTCAAGGTATTTGCCCACGCTGCAGAACTCGTCCACCTCGTCGATGATCTCCTCCCGCTGGATGCCCATTATCTCCATTGGGACGGTGCAGGCATAGAACCTGACGCCAAACTCCTTTGCCTCCTTTATCATCTCCCGGATCGTGAGGAGCCTCTTGGCGCTCATCCGCTTCTTCACCATGGAGGTTCCAAGACCTAGCATGTGCATCCTCGACAGCCTGAGATCGTCCGCGCCCTTTGGCATCATCATGTCAAACATCCGAGGCGCGAACTCCTTCCTTTGGGGCGCCTTCTTGTTGGGATCCCTGATGACGCTAAGGCCCCAGAAGGTGAAGAGGAGAACCACATCCCACCCCTCTGCTGCGGCCCTCGAGGCTATCAGGAATGCCGCGAAGGCCCTGTCGAGGTCGCCGGAGAAGAGCACTATGGTCGCCTTCGGCACATTCCCACCTCACTTCATCTTCCTGATGGTTATCCGCCAGACACCATTCTCCTCTGTCATAGATATAACCTCGTGCCCCTGCTTCCTGACGGTCTCGGGTATCTCCTCCTTGGAGAGGGGGTAGTCAAATATGACCTCCAGAGTCTTGCCAACATCCATCTTCTTCAGCCTCTTCAGGGTCTCGAATAGGGGCCTAGGGCATATGAGTCCCTTGCAGTCTAGCGTCTCGTCAGCCATATACACACCTCAGAATGAAAGGAACTTTTCACCAGCTTCAATTATTAGTGCGCGGATCTCAATGGGGTCAAGAACCTCAACCCCCTTTATGAGGGTCTCTTCTTTTATTCCGCGCTTCTGGAGCGCTTGGCGATCCGCTACTACCCTGCCGTCTACCTCAAGTAGCTCGTTCACCTGCTTCTCGGTGGGCGGCAGGCTGATGTTCTTGAAAGGATCCACTTGCCCCTTCCTTCCTACGTGGACGCCCTCTCCCTTGAGGACGACCGCGACCTCATTCCCCATGGACGCCCACGCCATGGCGGCGAAGAGTGCGGCGTATGCATTCTCGTGACCAAAGGGGGAGTGTGAGATCTCAATAACAAGTTTGGGCATTCTCAGGAACCCCCGAAGGAGAGTACCCTATCGGCACGGTTCAGCATATCCACGAAGCCGTAGATACTGCAGAAGTTCAGTCCGTTGATCACCTTCGTCGAGGAGTAGTCCTTCTTTCCGTCTCTGAGCTCTCCTTTTATGTAGCCGCGGGCAATGGAGCAGATCTCACAGCTCATTATGACCGCCCCCTTCTCGATCAGCCGCTTAACGGCCTCCCCAACAGGGAAGAAGAGCTTAGGGTTCTGCTCCGTCATCTGCGCGTGAACCGCATCGCTGTAAAGGAAAATCTCCACGGCATAGCCCTTGTCCAGCGCCCTCTCAGCCATCCTGCACAGGTGATCCGCGTACTGACTGCCGAAGGGGGCAGAGAATAGCATCATTGTAACGGTCTTCTTTCTTGAGGATTCTACCATGTGAACACCCGCTCCGCCCTCTCCATGATGTCCTCTATGAAGACTCCCTCCAGATCGTCTATGACCTCCACGCCCGGCTCCAGATCACCCTCAGAGATGCCCCTTGCCCTCAGGTCTCTCGCGCTGGCTCTGACGGTGGTCTTCTCTGGGGCGTTGCCGAGGTTGAGACCGACGTACCCCGTCTGCCCCTTCCTCGCACACAGTACGCCGTCGCCGAGGAGGTAGACCACGATCTCCGTACCTTGGTCCTTGGCGCCGCGGAGTATGCCCAACATACGCTCTGCGTCCTCATCTGAGCGGGGCGTTCTCATTAAAAGAAGACAGACGCGCATCGTCCTGCACCTTTTTGTGTTTTAATTATGGTTATGCGTGTGATATAAGACTTAGTCAGGTGCAGGTCAACCCAATTATAACCCAGAAATAACAATATTTATTATTTTGAAGGGATGTTCTTCTATTACCATGGAAGCTAAGAAGCTATTCTTTGCAGTATCACTGATTGTAATCTTCTTGATGTACGCCGTGCCTTACCTAGTCCTGAGCGGAAATGCCGGACACTACACGCTCGTATTCTGGGCAGGGCTCTCAGCAGCATACCTGGCTTTTGTGTTCCTCCTGACGAGGAGATGAAAGGATGGAATCACTCTCGATGTACCTCGCGCTGGTGATCTATTTAGGCCTCGGGACGGCGGTGGCACTCTTCTCGAGGAAGTTCCTGAGGAGGGACGCGAGGGACTTCTACACGGCCGGCGGCAGGTTCGGAACGCTCCTCTCCTCCCTTTCGTACGCCGCCACGACCTACAGCGCCTTCATGTTCATCGGGCTGGTGGGGTATGCGTACAGCACCGGCGTGGGGACGCTCGGTTTCGAGCTCGTCTACTTCGTCGGAACCCTCTTCCTCCTCTACTACATCGCCCCGAAGTACTGGGCGCTCCACAAAAGGTTCGGGTACGTCTCGCCGGCGGAGGTTCTCAGCGAGCGCTACGGCAGCAGGGTCGTGGGGGCTACGGTGACGCTCCTGGCCCTCGTCTCCCTGATACCTTACGCCTCCTCACAGGTCATAGGGGTGGCCATAGCCGCAGAGGGGGCCAGCGGGGGCGCGGTGCCCTACACATGGGCTGTGGTCATAGCCATAGTGGTTGCGCTCCTTTGGTCGGTGATAGCAGGGATCTGGAGCGTGGGGTGGACGGACGTCCTCCAAGGAATGATCATGCTTGGGACGGGCATCCTGATGGTCTTGTGGGTCTACTTGTGGGGCTACAGCAACGCGAGCTTCGACCTCGCTTCGTTGGGTTCACTCTCCTATGTGCCGAACCAGTTCTGGTCGTTCGCGGTCTTCCTCAACATGACGGTGCCGTGGTTCTTCTTCGCGGTGACCAACCCGCAGGTCGTACAGCGCCTCTTCGCACCCAAGGACAGGAAGGCGCTCAACGGCATGATCATCTGGTTCGGGGCTTACGGTCTACTCTTCACGGTTCTGGTCACGCTCATGGGCCTTATGCTGCGGGGGATGACCCTTGGGGGGACCTTCCCGTTGATTACCTACAGGGACTCCGTCACACCCACGTTGCTCGGCATGGCGCCGCTCTGGCTCAGCGTTCTGGGTTTGGTGGCGGTGCTGGCGGCATCGGTCTCGACCATCGACAGCATAATCCTCACCCTGAGCTCCATGGCAGTGAGGGACGTCCTCGAGCCCTACAGGCCATCCCCATCGGCGAGGACGGGGCTGCTGGTCGGCAGGATCGTAATCGTGGTGCTTGCGCTGGCCTGCACCCTCTTTGCCCTCGCCAGACCTGGCTTCATTGTCGACCTCGCCGTCCTCTCCTCGTCGCTACTGCTCCCACAGGCGCCTGTGGTGATAGGGATGTTCGTGTGGAGGAGGGGCGGGAAGGCCTCCGCCACGGCCGCGATCATCTCGGGCTTTGCCGTTGCGATCGCCCTCTACTTCCTCAAGCTTAGCCCGCTCGGCTTACCAATGAATGCATGGACCCTGGTCGTCTCAACGCTGGTCTACGTGGGCGCGGCTCTGGTGGAGAAGGCGCCAGATGGTGTAGAGAAGTTCGCCGGGGCATGGGAGGAGAGCAAGGCTTGATCGAATGGGTCATGATAAAGCGGGAGGCCCTTGAGGCCTATCTCGAGCTCTGCAAAGAGGTCTTCCCGAACGAGAACATCATGCTGATGAGGGGCAAGGTGAAGGGCGAGACCGCGGAGGTTAAGGAGTTCCTAATACCTCCCTTCTCGACCTACGGGGAGGGCTTCTCCGGCTTCCAGCCCCACATGCTCCCGTTCGACCTGAGCATCATAGGGGTGGCCCACTCCCACCCAAGCGGGAATGCCACGCCTTCGATTGAGGACCTGAACAGCACATACGGGAAGCTGATGATTATCGCAGGATACCCGTACAACGAGAGATCGGTAAACGTCTATAACAGCAAAGGGGAAAAGGTCTCCTTCACAGTAGTGTAATAAATACAGCGCGACAGAAGAAGCTGGGCAAGTGGGGGGGAGAACAGATGGTGCATAGGTCGGCTGCACGGTCAGCCTCGACCGAATAGAATTTTACCAACCGCTGTAGTTTTATGCTAGGTGTGGAAAAATTGAAGACGCTCTGGGCACCTTGGAGGCTTGCCTTCATAACAGAGGAGAGAAGCGGCGAGTGCATATTCTGCAAAAAGCCAGCCGAGAATGACGACAAGAAGAACTACATCTACGAGAGGAGGAACCTAGTCTTCGGGCTTCTCAACAGGTTCCCCTACAACTCTGGGCATTTGATGATTGCGCCCTACAGGCACATCATCAGCTTCGAGGAGCTGAGGGACGAGGAGTGGACGGCCATGCTCAAGCTCCTGCAGGACACGACGGCTGTCCTGAACAAGCTGATGCGCCCGGAGGGGTTCAACGTAGGCTTCAACATCGGAAGGGCCTCGGGCGCCGGGTTCGAGCACCTCCACCTTCACGTCGTTCCAAGGTGGAGCGGCGACACCAACTTTATGCCGGTCCTCTCCGATACGAAGGTACTTCCAGAGCACCTTGACGAGACGTTCAGGAGGATAAGGGAGGACTTCAGAGACCTGCGAGGGTGAGGACTTTCATAGCCACAAAACCCACGGCGATGGCTAATGTAATGTTCATCAGGGTTATTGCAAGCGCCCTCTTGGCGCCGTACTCCCTGATGAGCACCGCAAACGTTGCTATGCACGGGATGTAGAGCACCATCACGATGGTGAAGACAAGCATCTGAGCAGGCGTCATGAATAGGGCGAAGTTCGTGGTGCCGAAGTACGTCGCGAGCATTATGAGGGCCAGCTCCTTCCTCAGGAGGCCGAATATGAGGGCTATACCGGTTCCGACGGGCAGACCCAGCAAGCCCACCGTGACGGGAGAGAGGGCGCTCACAACCACGTTGATCACGTTGAGGTAGCCAGCCAGCGCCACCACGAAAGACCCGGCCACTATAAGCGGGAGGGCCATATACACAAAGTCCTTGGTCTTGAACCAAGTCTTCTTGAGGATCGTCTTCACTTTGAAGGGGCGCAGTCGGGGCATCTCCATTATTAGGCCTACCGGTTCCTCAGGCAGAACCTTGAAGAGCAGCCTGCCAATGGCAAGCACTATGGCCAGATCGAGGACGTAGATGGCAAGGGCGGCCCAGATCCCCACGTATGTCCCGGCGACGCCGAGGATTATGACCGTTCTTGCCGAACATGGTATTAGGACGACGAGGGCCCCCAAGATGAGCCTCTCCCTCTTCGTCTCCATTATCCTGCAACCTATACATGCGGGGACGCTGCAACCGTAGCCCAGGAGCATCGGTATGAAGGCCTTGCCGTGGAGCCCTATCTTGTGCATGAGCGAGTCCAGCAGGAAGGCAGCCCTAGGCAGATAGCCTGTGTCCTCAAGGACGGAGAGAAGGAAGTAGAAAGTCGCTATGTACGGTAGGGCGATGGATGTAGCGGCGCCTATGCCGAAGACTACGCCGTTGAGGAAAAGTTCGCCGAATACCGGATTGAATGAATACAGGGGATCTCTGAGGAGCAAGATGAGCTGGCCGAACGCTTCGTCGATCAGGAATGAGGCTATTCCCCCAAAGTAGAATATGGTGTAGAAGAGGATGCCGAGTATGACAACAAGGATCAGGTACCCGGCGAACCTGTGGGACAGGAGGTTGTCCACCCTCTCCTCCACCGTGCGGATCGGCTCAACGCGTTGGCTGGCGGACGCCCCGGCTATGCGGTTTGAGAGGGAGTACCTCTCAGAGGCGATGATCACCGGCGCAGGCTCCCCGTGCATCGCCTCCATCGATTTTAGGAGGGCATCGACCTTCCTCAGGAGGGTTGCGTCCTTCAGGAAGATCTCTTTGACCGCTGGATCGTCCTCCAAGAGCTTTATGGCGACCCAATCGATGGGGTAGGGCGGCTTCAATTCGCTTGACCTTAGGTATCCCGAGGTATTCGCTATGTAAGACTCCACCTCCTTGCCGTAGAGGAGCCTTCTGCCCTTCCCGAGCGCGCTCCTAGCCAAGACCTGCTCCATCAGTTCTGTCATGCCCAAACCAGAGATTGCGATTACCGAGACCACCGGGACGCCAAGCCTCTCAGAGAGCCCCTTCGGATCTATCTCGATGCCCTTCCTTGAGGCCTCGTCCATCATGTTCAGGGCGATGACGACGGGTGCGTTCATCTCCAGCAGTTGGAGGGTCAGATAGAGGTTTCTCTCAAGGGCTGTTGCGTCGACCACATTGATGACTACATCGGCCTCGCCCGAAAGGATGTAATCCCTGGTTATGACCTCTTCCTCAGAGAAAGTAGAGAGGGAATATATCCCGGGCAGGTCGATTATCTTTATCCTCCTTCCTTTGTAGACGAGGACGCCTTCCGCGCGCTCCACGGTCTTGCCCGGCCAGTTCCCGACCGTCTGGTTGAGCCCGGTGAGCTGGTTGAATATCGAGCTCTTTCCGACGTTTGGGTTCCCTGCCAGGGCGACGGTGATGGGGTGGCGCTGCTCCTCACCGGCGGGAGGGCGATCGCTCAACTTGGACACCCCGAGTTTCTAATTTATTTTAGGCCTGACCAGCACCTTGGAGGCGATGCCCCTTCCAACAGCGATTGTCGTCGACCTTACCTCTAGCTCTATCGGCCCTCCCGCGGGGGCACGCCTCAGCATCTTAACGGCGGTTCCAGGGGTAAGGCCGAGGTCACAGAGACGACCGATCAACCCCCGACCTCCTACCACAAGCACGACCTCACCCGTTCTGCCCACCGAGAGGTCCAGCAGGGGCACAAGCTCCTCTATCCTGTAGGGCATGATCTTGAGCCGGTCGTAGAACTCCTTTAGTGTGGCTCGGTCTATATGGTGGCAGGACATCCAGTGATCCATGGCACCGGGCGGCCTCTTCGCCTCGCCGCGGTGGAGGAGATGGTCGTGGAGGAACTCCTCCCTGTGGTTAAGCAGGACGGCCTCACCCTTGCTTGTCAATTCAAGTACCCCCTTGCTCTCCTCCAGAAGTTTATTTTTTACGAGGAGATCCAGTTTGTCTGCATCGACCCCAGCCTCCAGGAGGTTCTCCCTCTTGACCACGCCGAGGCTGGTCTTTAGTCTGCAGAAGGTCTCAAGGGCCTCCTCGACCACGCCGTTCACCCCCAGATTGCTGGGATGGGTTTGCCGTGAGGGCAGCTCTTCGGTTTGCCCAGCTTTAGGTATAGCCTCTCCAGCACCCTCCGGCTCAGGTGATGCTCTATGCCGCAGATCTCATCCTGCACATCGGACGGAACCATTCCAAGATACTGGGAGAAGAAACACTCCAGTACCCTGTGCTTCGATAGGATATCCATGGCGTAGCTCCTGCCGGCGCCCGTCAGCCTCACGCCCTCGTAGCTGATCCTGACCACCAGACCCCTCTCAGCCAGTTTCTGCATCGTCTCGGTGACGGTGGATGGGTAGACGCCGAGCCTCTCAGAGAGCTCCTTTATGCGCACCAGACCCTTGGACTCCTCCTCCGATATGGTATAGATCATCTCGAGGTAGTCGTCGGGGTTCTTATGCTCAGCAATATCCACTTAAGTGCACCCGAGTAATTTCGGTGCACCGAAAAATATAAGGATTTCGGCTGACCGAAAGTTTTGCTTGGAGATCAGGCATTTTTTAGCTGGTTCGCTCTGCATTCTGATAATCTCTGATTTCAGATCCTGTTATTGAAGTACCATTCTTGTAGCCAGCCAGGGCAGAGGGCAGCTCGCCGCTGGCAGATACTCTATCCTGACCGTTGGTGCCGGAGGGTTGTAGAGGAGGGTGTCAGCAACGGCACTCATGCTAGAATCGCAATGATAATGAGCGCCAGATCTCTTTATGTGCTCACCCACCATAAATCGAGATCGGTAGATAACTCTTTCCTTCACTTTAGCGTCGAGCCCTTCCCTGCCCTAGCCATTTTTATCCTGCCGATGGCACCCGGCACGTCCTTGGACTCAATGCCTTTAGCCAGCCTGAGACTCTTCTCGACGCTGTTCCTCGTCCCGCAGTAGCAACACGTGAACGTTGAAGCATCCTGCCGCCCTGCACAGACGCCCCCACACTTCCTGCAGAGGTATATGTCGTAGTTCAATGGTAACCCCCGTCTCATCAATTCAATAATATTGTTCGCATAATTATCGAGATCGGTTCTAGGATTTAATTCTGACCATCAAAAAAACAAAAAATAAATAGCCCATTAGGTATACTTGAACTACTCATTAGGTGATTTGCAAACTTGAGTGAGATTTGTTCCAAGTGCGGGCTACCTAAGGATCTTTGTGTTTGTGAAGCCATCGTAAAAGAGCAACAGAGGATAAGAGTTTTTGTGGAAAAGAGGAAGTGGGGCAGGGACGTCACCATCGTTGAGGGCATCGACGACAAGAACATAAACCTCAAGGAGCTTTCGGGCAAGCTAAAGAGCAAGCTGGCCTGCGGCGGGACGGACAAGGACGGAAGGATAGAGCTCCAGGGCGACCACCGCGAGAGGGCTGCGGAGATCCTTGTGGAGAGCGGGTTCCCACAGGACAACATAGATGTGGAGTAGGTCCTTTCTTTGAGTGCCAAGGACTTTAGGGAAACCGTATCCTCCTTCAAGAGGGCCGGGATCAAGCTTAAGGTCTGCCCCAGGTGTGGAAGTGCTGACGTCTCGATCCTGACGCTCACCGGATACGTCACGCAACCCATTTACGCCTGCAACAGTTGCGGTTTTCGAGGCAATATCTTCCTTGAGGTCAGCAAGGAAAAAGAGGAGGAAGAAATAGAGAGGGCTAAGACTGATGGGGAAGGGGAGGAGAGGAGAGAGGGTTAGCCTTTTCCCGGCCTCGAGCGCATTGATGCCTACTGTAGCGGAACCTCTATCCCGAGCTCCTTCATCAGCTCTTTGTAGCGGTTCCTGACCGTGACCTCCGTGACCTGGGCGGCCTGCGCTATCTCCTTCTGGGTCCTCCTCTCGTTCTCCAGCAGTGAGGCGACGTATGTTGCGGCTGCAGCGAGTCCAGCAGGATCCTTGCCAGCGGTTATTCCGAGCTTTTTTGCGTCCCTGATGATCTCGGCGGCCTTGTGCTGGGTGGTACCGCTGAGCTCCAGGGCACCGCCTATCCTGGTGATGAAGTCAACGGGGTCGGCGATGGGTATGTTGACGTCCACCTCCCTGAGCAGTAGCCTATAGCAGCGGGCGACGTCCTTCCTTCCTGCCTTGGTGTACTTTGCGATCTCGTCCAGCGTTCTAGGAACCTTCTGCGTCCTGCAGGCCGCGTAGATGGCGGCTGCCATGACCGACTCTATGGACCTTCCCCTGACGAGACCCTTCTCAACGGCCCGCCTGTATATTACGGCAGACTCCTCCTTGACGCTCTTGGGAAGGCCTATCTGGGAGCTTATCCTGTCGAGCTCGCTCATCGCCTGCGCCAAGTTCCTGTCCAGGGAGCTGTGGACCCTCGTACGGATCTGCCACTTCCTCCACCTCAGGATCTCTATCCTCTTCCTCGGCTCGAGCTTCCTTCCCATGGCGTCCTTGTCGCGCCAGTCTATGATGGTGGAGAGCCCCCTGTCGTGGACCGTCGGGGACAGCGGCGACCCCACCCTGCTCCTCTTGTCCCGCTCCTCCGAGGTGAATGCCCGCCACTCAGGACCCCTATCAATTATCTTCTCGGTGATTACCAGACCGCAGTTGGTACAGGTGACCTCGCCCCTCTCAAAACTCCTCACGAAGTTGGTGCTACCGCAGTTGGGGCACTTGATGGCCTCTGACTCGGAGCCGGACTCTCCCCTATCCTTCTCCCTAACCTCGTGTTCTGTGACATTCTTCGCCTCTGGTTTGGACATAACTATACCAGCTTGAGGGGCCACACCTTCGAGGGGAAGAATGTTTAATTCTGCTTCTATTTAAAGTTTTCGATTTGTTTATATTTTGGCGGTAAAACTACTAATTAAAGTTTGCGGAAGATGGTTCTGTAAACTTGTCGTCGGATTCTACTCATTGTCAACTTTCGTCGGATGACGCATTTTTGGATCAAAGTCAACCGCTTGTTTTCACCCTTAGCCTATATCCCACAAACTTCTGCAAGGGTAATTACCATAATCTTTTTTGCAATTTAGCCATTGATTCCAATCGCTTTAACGAGGGCGGATCTACTGCAGGCTTGCGTTGTAAATATTTCTTCATTTTTTCTTTGCCTATAATGGATCTTATTTTGTCTGTCTCTTTTAACTGTTCAAGCCTGTTTCGTTCTCTAAGTAAATTGTAATTTACATATTCACCAAGGAGTTTGCTGGCCTCGCTATATGTTGTTACGCCATAAGAATAACGTTCACGAGAAAAGATTTTCGCCCTTGGCAACCTCCCTATCATACTGTCCCCTCCCCTCGTCTTGAAAGACACGCCGAGAATATCAACATAAGTAAAAAGGCTAAGGAAATCATCGGCTCTAATTTCAACTTTTTCATATTGCGGGAACCCGAGATTGCAGGCATAAATCAGGGTCTCGTTAAGAGGGGTTGTATCATGGATTTCCGAGAGGATCAATCTAAAATCAACTTCATTCAATAATATGTCTCTTAAACCAGCATCGATAGCAAAAGACTTTATTCCTCTCGAATGGTAAAGCTTTATTATTGATCTTGAGAATTTCGGGGCGATTAGAGGCACGGTTCCAATAAAGGCCTTGCTATTACCTATCTGTTCCGTTTCATCGATAATAAAGGCCATCATCTTTAGATATTCTTGAAATTTGGCATCTGAGAGAGTGTTGTTTTCCTTTAGCAATTTACTTTTTACGATTGGTAACATTATAGCAACATCATTCGAGGCATATAGACAATGAGTTAGCGTTTTTAATTTATTTTGATCAGGCACGGAATCAAATCTCAAGTCAAATATAGTCAAATTTAATCTATCCTTAAGAAATTTGGAACGTATAAAAGAAATAAAATCCGTCGTTCCCCTTTCTTCTAAAAAATTTATGAGTCTTTCATCAATACGCCTCGTTATCTCATTTATGCCAGAGTAAAACTCCATTCGTCCAACTTCTTTTAACGATGCTGAGGGGGTCTCGAAAACGATGTTATTAGGCAAGGATATCTCTTTTTTAATAATTCCCAATTCGTCATCTCTTTCAATTTCCCTTGCCCTGATTATTTTAGCCATGTTTATATATGGTATCCAAATAATGATTTAAACATGTCCTATATTGAGGACTTTGGACTTGAGTCACCTGCACGAGCGTTTATTCTGTTGACACTTTTTATAAAGGATATATGTAAGAAAAAAGCGATGGACATTCTACATCTTCAGAAAGTAATAAGATTTTTCGAATTCCTTAAAGCAAAACAAGATATTGATTTTTCTAATTATAGTCTCGGTGGCGTCTCTTACGAAATACAAGAAAATATAGATACACTTTTGGATGTGGGATTAATTAACAGAGCGGATCATTTTTATGAACTTACATCTGAAGGTGAAAAAGCAGTTATGGAATTGATGAAAATACTAAATGTTGATGATATACAAAAAATGACTTACGCTAAAAATAAACTCAATCACTTGAATTCTCATGAACTAATGTTTTTTATGTATGTGCTTTTGCCTGAAACACAAAAATATTCCACCGAATTTGCCCAATTAAATAAGAATCGTGACAAACTAATCCAAAGTTTATTTTTAAAGGGCGCAATATGCACAGAAGAGGAATTTAAAATGTTTGGAGTTCGCAAGGAGGAATTAATTGAAACTATCGCAATAACTCAGGATAAAGAGTTCATGCAAGCTATCAAAGAAGGCTGTGAAGACATCAAAAAAGGACGAGTTCGTCAATTTCCAGAACTGCTCTATAAATACAGGCCTGATTGAGTTGTATGAAATAAGGCATTCGCTTTTTTTCGAAAAGCAACTTGAAAAGATCAAAGATAGAGGGGTAATAAATCAAATTTTAAAAGGTATTCAAGACCTTGGTAAAGATCCTAATATTGGCGAAAACCTGTTATATGAATTACGTGGGTACCGAAGCCTAAGAGTCGGTGACTGGCGTGTGGTATATCAATTTAATGACAATATAGTAAATATTTGTGCGATGGGTCATGGTCATGATGCGTATAATGAAATGAAGAAATATTTACGATCAACCAAATAATAAAATGATGGAAATTTTCGTAGTTATTAATATCAAGCTGGTTGGAATTTCATATTTAGATGAGCGTTTTGTATCAAGGTTTTCCATTTATCCTTTCCTTTTACTTCTATCCCGCAAGCCTCTGCAGGAGTTTTGTCTTCTAATGCCTCATGCGGTCTTACGAAGTTGTGGCATATCTGATACCCTGCCAGTATGGGTGTCCTTCTTCTTTAATGTGGTTTAAATGATTAATTGCCTTGAAGAAAGCTTTAATAAAGCTAGATTAATCTCAATTATCAGCCCGGTGGTGTAGCGGCCAAGCATAGCGGGCTCTGGCCCCGCCGACGAGAGTTCGAATCTCTCCCGGGCTACCATCGCTTAGGCATGTGGTGAGAACAACAGCAGTCAATCTCATAGACATGCTGACCTTGAGCACTTTGGCCAGTTTAGCAACAGGTCTGGGCGGGTTAATCGTCGTTATAAAGAGACCTGGAGAAAAATTGATGGGTCTGGCAGCCGGCATATGTCAGAACAGTCATGTTAGGCAAGTTTGTTCTAATCGAGAGCCTATTTCGGGGTTACGCCCCACGATCTCAGCCACTCGGTGATTCCAGAGTATATCAGTTGGGCGGCAAAGGCGGCTATGATTATGGTCATGAATCGGCCTAGGGCCCTCGTCCCGTTGCGGCCCAAGATCCTTACCAGGATATCGGAGTACCTCAGCAAGAGGAAGGTCAAGGCGGTGACTATGAAGATGCTGATTATCAGGGCCACGATCGAGGCAGTTGCCGAGAGCACGATTATGGTTGTCATGGTCCCGGGACCCACCAGTAGCGGCGTGGCAATGGGCACGATGGCCACCTCGGCGTGAGACTCTAGGGACTTCGTCCTGGGCAGACCACCCAGCATCTCCACGGCTATGCTCATGAGCAGGATGCCGCCGCCTACCTGCAGGCCGGCTATGCCCACATGGAAGAAGCCCAAGACGTAGTTGCCGCCCACGGCCAGCAGGAGCGCTATTATCAAGACGGCAACTGAAGAGTTGCGGACTATTCGATGCCTCTCGTCTGCCTTCAGATCGTCGGTGAGGGAAAGGAAGGTCGGTAGGACGCTTATGGGGTTGAGGATGGCGAAGATCTGCCCCGCGATCACGAGTACTTGAGCAGGCAGTGAGGATAAGTCACCGATCTGGAGGAGGGCGGACGGATCGAACATGTTCAGCGCCTAAAGAGAGCAGAGTCGTTTTAGATTTAAGCCTTTTTATTGTGCGAAGACAAAACGGGCTTTGCTCACGGTGCACTTGGCGTTGTTATTAAAGAGGAAAAAAGGAGGAAAGGTGGGCTATTACTTCTTTGCAACGGCTAAAGCTCTCTTGCCCGTCTTGATGTCTTCATCGAACCAAGTCTTGGTGTAGCTGTCAAAGACCCGCTTTGTCGCTGGTGCTACTCCTCCCTCGGCCCATAGACCGAGGCCTATCACTGCTACGACAGAGACCACGACGGCTACTGCTATAATGAGGATATCCACCATATTCTATCCCTTCTAAATCTCCTCCAACAACCAAGATCCCTTTAGTACTAAATGGATACCTTTAACTTTTTAAAGTTTGGCATTTTTGTTACATGAGCACCCAAAGGTTTTTATGGCATCCCTCATGGCGGCTTCATCAGGGTTCTCCTTCTTCGGGTCCATCTTCGAGTACGCGACCACAAACCTGTTTGAGTGGAGGCAGTACATGGATAGACCGATGATCTTCAGGCTGACGCCTCTGCTCAGGGGCTGCTTGTAGGTATAGGCGAACTCATGCGGGAAGGTCTCATGCTCATCCGCTGTGACGGGGGTTCCCTTTACAACGTCCAGTGACTTGATGTTCCGGTTATTCTTCATCTCCTCAAAGTAATTGTTGATGAAGACCTCGACCGTCGGGGCTTTAGCCTTGTACCTGTCAAGACACTCCCAGACGATATCGAGCGCAATACCTTTCGGGGTAATAAAACTGATTATTCCCGAGCCGTACTGCGACTTCTTATCAATGGTAACCTTCCAATCATTCGGGAGGACCATATTGAAATCGTAACAAGAGAATCTCATGAGGTTCACCTGTAACTCGTCGTATTGTAACGCCTATGACGGTTCACATTAGCGACTCGGATTTATATCCCTTCTGCAATAGATCTGTGGGGAATTGATGATGGAGCTGAAGGTAATAAAGGTAAGGATGCCGAAGGACGCCAACGTTATCGTGGGGCAGACCCACTTCATAAAGAGCGTGGAGGATCTCTACGAGGCGATTGTCACCGCAGTGCCAAAGGCAAAGTTCGGGGTCGCCTTTGCCGAGGCGTCCGGACCGTGCCTCGTGAGGCACGACGGGAACGACCAGGAGCTCCGGGACGCCGCCGTTGAGAGCTGCAGGGAGATAGGGGCAGGGCACACGTTCGTGGTCTTCATGAGGGAGGCTTATCCAATAAACGTGCTGAACCGCCTGAAGGACGTGCAGGAGGTCTGCAGCATATTCTGCGCCACGGCCAACCCGCTGGAGGTCGTTGTTGCCGAGGACGATCTGGGGAGGGGGATACTGGGAGTGATAGACGGGAGCTCGCCCAAGGGCGTCGAGGGGGGGAGGGAGAGGGCGGACAGGGTCGAGTTCCTCAGGAAGATCGGGTACAAGCGGTGATTTAGTTAGGAGAAATGTCACGAATCAGTGATAAGGTTTATCTATTCGTAAAGGTTCTATTTTACCCAGACCTTTTGAACTGTGAGAGAAATGCAGGAAATGCCTGAAAATGCCATAAAATGAGGTCTTGAAATTGAAGGGCAGACATCCGTGCGAAGCGACATGTCCTCATTTCAGGTGCGGACAGAGAGCCTTATACATAAGATCGAGAAACCCGCAGAATCAAGGAGGATACAGGAGCAACCCGTGGGAACAGCGGACGGCCCAGGAGGGGAGCGCCTTCTGCAACTGGGTGGGAGACATCTGCGTAGTCTCAAAGTGCAACTATGCCTTCTGCGAGAGGAGGGCGCTGCTCCCCGACGGCTCATGCGGACTTGAGGAGAGGGAGAGCTCCGTAAAGGCAAGGAGCATCGAGGAGGAGGCGAGGCGGGAAGAGGCTATACTCAGGGCCGCCCGAGAGAGGTTGCTCAAGAAGACGGGGAGAGAGTTCTTCGAGTAGCGACCATAAGAAAACAAAACAATACAACACAAAACAAAACAAAACCAAGCCAAGCCAACCCCCCTTATTTTTTGTTTTTCGGAAAAATTTCACCGTCGCGGAAGGTCATCTTTTTCGTCTTCCACAGACTGGGCAGTGTGCATCTTTTTTTATGGCGACCTCCTGGAATGCCATACGCTCACCGTCGTAGACTATGAGACGCCCAAGGGCGGGCCTGCCGATGCCCGTCAGCAACTTAAGGGCTTCCGTTGCCTCAAGGCAGCCCATCACCCCAGGGGTCGGTCCCACGACGGGAACCTTCTCTGGCTGCGGGCACTCTGCAGGGTATATGCACCTCAGGCACGGTCCGGCATGGGGAACGATGGTGGTCATGTACCCCTCAAGCCCGTAGACCGCGGCGTAGATGTATGGGATCCTCCGTCTTACGCACTCCTCGTTTATAATCATGCGCGTCTGCATGGTGTCCTGGCCGTCAACGACTAGGCCTATATCCTCAAGGAGCTTGGTAACGGAGTCCCTCGTGATCATCTCGTTGACGGCATCGACCTTAACCTCGGGGTTAAGCTGGATAAGCTTCATCGCGGCGGACTCCACCTTTGGCCTCTCAAGGTCTGTGCTCCAGTGGATGACCTGCCGGTTGAGGTTGGAGAGCTCCACCACGTCGTAATCGATTAAACGCAGGTAGCCCACGCCGGCAGCAGCTAGGTAGAGTGATGCGACGCTCCCTAGTCCGCCGATTCCTGCTACCGCGACCCTTGCCTGCCTCAGCCTCTCCTGACCTTCCTGCCCGAAGCCTCGCAACATCATCTGGCGGTCGTACCGAAGCAACGCGTTGTCAGACCGGTCCATTGGATACCCTCGCAGAGACATCTTTTGCTTGTAGTTTAAAAAGGATTGCGCGTATAAGAAAAGCTAAATAGCAAGGAAGGGAGATTTTGACGGTGTGCCAGGGTGGCCGAGCCGTTAGGCGACGGGCTGCAGACCCGTTATACTGGGGTTCAAATCCCTACCCTGGCTCCATGGTGATTTTATGGCACTGACGTCAAGCGTTAAGGAAACGATTAGCGAGATGATAAAGATCCAGCAGGTTTTGAGGAGGACTTCTCCGAACCACAAGATGAACGACGAGGAGAAGAGGCAGGTTCTTTTATCTATTGAAAAGGCAGAGGAGATCCTGAAGATGATGAGGGAAGAGGTGAAAGGAAGATGAAGATCCCGCAGGACAGGCTAAATCGATACGTTGGCATGAGGCGCGACTTTGCCGAGGAGGAGTACATCAACCTACAGCCGATACAGAGGGGAGGGATACTGACCGAGGAGGCTAGGAGGGCGATATTGGAGTTCGGGGACGGCTACTCCACCTGCGACTGGTGCCCACCCAAGACTGCGAGGCTGGATATGATAACGGACCCGCCCATACAGCAGTTCTACCAGGATCTGGCGGAGTTTCTGGGAATGGACGTTGCGAGGGTTGTGACGAGGTGCAGGGAGGCGAAGTTCATAGCATTCAGGATGCTGGGCGGAGCAGGGGACTACGTGGTGCTGGACTCTACGGCGCACTACTCGAGCTACATAGCCGCAGAGCTGGCCGAGTTGAGGGTGAAGGAGGTGCCGAACAGCGGGCCGCCGGAGTACAGGGTCGATCTGGAGGCGTACGCGGCGAAGATAGATGAGGTAAAGAAGGAGACGGGGAAACTGCCAGCGGCTCTTCTGCTGACCCACATCGATTATTTGTACGGCAACCTTAACGACGCCAAGGTCGTCGCGAAGATAGCGAAGGAGTGCAAAGTCCCCTACATACTCAACTGCGCGTACTCGGCTGGAATAATGCCCATCAATGGAAAAGAGCTGGGCGCCGACGTGCTCACGAGTAGCGGGCACAAGAGCTGGGCTGCGAGTGCGCCTACTGGAATCTTGGCGTTCAACAAGTCGCTGGAGGAGAAGTTCACGGCAAGGTCAAAGATGGAGGGCGACCTTACCAAGAGGAAGTTTGGGGCTAAGGAGCTCGCCATGCTGGGCTGCACGGTGATGGGTGCGCCGCTGATTACTTTAATGGCATCCTTCCCGGAGGTCGTGAAGAGGGTGGAGAGGTGGGGCGAGGAGGTCGAGAAGGTCAGGTATCTGGTGGCGGAGCTGGAGAGGATCGAGGGGATAAAGCAGATGGGCATGAGACCGAAGATGCACACGCTGACGCACATGGAGACCGAGTCCTTCTACAAGGTCTCGGAGACCCACAAGAGGAAGGGGTACTTCCTGTACGACGAGCTCAGATCGAGGAAGATCGTGGGGATACAGCCGGGACTGACCAAGCACTTCAAGCTCAACACCTACGGGCTGACATGGGACCAGATAAGGTACGTGAGGGACGCCTTCTTCGAGATAGCCAAGAAGTATGGGCTGAAGATCAGCTGATCGTAGCTTAATGCCAAGGTGATGTGACGTCAAGGACTCTTGATTATCTCCTCTATCTCTGCAATTCTGTAATGGTTCAAGGAGACTTGCAAGCCGTAGCTCGTGGGTTTTGCGATTATGAACCCTTTCCTTATCAGCCACTCCGCGGTCTCCTTCGCCTCTCCTCTCAGATGCCTAGGGAATCCCTTGGAGAGGTTCTCAAAAGCGGTGTGCCGGCCACCTATGATCCTGTCGGCGTAGAGCCTGGCGAGGATTGTTTTTGCTATCACGTCCATATTCATCAATATATGGGTTCACTCATATAGCCCATTATGTTCTTTAAGTCACATTATTGTGACATATAGTAAAGTTTAATAGCCATCATGCGATTATATTGCAGGGATAGTTATGGATAAAGTGCTGCAGGAAGGACCTCTCGCGAGGATGTTTGCTGGATCGGCGATGGCCGCCGTCCTGGACTTCTTGATCGTTTACAGGCACTGGGACTACTCGAAGACTGACATCGCTAAGAATGCCGGTGTCAGTTTCCGCACCGTACTGCGGCTGCTACCAGAGCTGGAAGAGGGGGGCGTGATCAAACGGACGAGGAACGTAGGGAAGGCTTCCATGTACCAGATCAACGCAGAGAGTCCCATCGTCAAGGCGCTTGAGGACTTGAGCCTGAAGATAGCAAAACACGACGCAGACAAGATAGTTGAGAAAGAGGGCAAGAAGGAAGTGCTCAAAGCTCCTGCATAGCAATAATTTAGTTTTTTGCTTGACTGCTGGCTCAATATTCAGTAGTTTAAGCATCTGCAGAATGCCCAAGTTCCGGGATCACAGGTTAAGCCGCTTCATCACGAGGCTCGGGTTATCGTAGACCACCCTTTCCGCCTCGGCCTTTGTCAGCCCGGAGCTGTGCGCAACCCCCATCGCAATCTTGGGCGTGAGGAGATCGCCGATGTCGTGGGCATCCGAATCCACCACCAGATGGGCGCCAATCCTCCTTGCCAGCCTGGCGACGTGCCCGTTGCCCAAGCAGTGCCCGCCCCTGGACGTGAGCTCGAGGAATATACCGTTCTCCCTCGCCCTCTCCACGGCCTCTCTGGATATGTAGCCGGGGTGGGCGATTAAGTCGACATCAGAACAACTGCAGGCAGCCCCGTCCGTGCCCTCCTGGACTGGCTCGACCGGGGACTCCCCGTGCACGACCACGATCTTCGCGCCGTACCTCTTCGCCTCCCTCGCCAATGAGGGGATGCTCTTCGGGGGGACATGCGTCAACTCAACGCCAGGGATGAGCTGGAAGTCGCTGTAGTACTTCGAAATGAACTCGGACGCCCGGACGAGCGATGAGATTACATGCTGCATATTCGACGGATCCGTGTGGTCCGTGATGGCAACAGCCCTGTGCCCGAGGACGTAGGTGCGCCGAACGATCTCAGCCGGGAGGAGTTCACCGTCGCTGATGAGGGAGTGCATGTGGAAGTCGCAGATCCTTCGTGATGGGAGAGGCATGATGGATTTAAAGATGTTATGTTAATATATGTATTTGCGTTTGAATTTCGGTTAATGAGGTCTGAAGATGTCGAACAACGAGTTCAAGGTAACGCCCTGGGAGGTTAAGGGTGAGGTTGACTACGATGAACTCCTCAAGCAGTTCGGGGTCGAGCCCCTGAACGATAAGCTTCTAGAGAGGTTGAGGGGGCACGCCGGCAGCCTGCACGTGCTGTTGCGAAGGAAGGTTTTCTACGCCCATCGGGAGATCGGCGACTGGATGGACTCCTATGAGAAGGGGGTCAAGGCTGTCCTCTATACGGGGAGGGGGCCATCCGGATATACGCACCTGGGGCACCTGATCCCGTGGATCCTCACCAAGTACCTGCAGGACGCCTTCGGCTCGGACCTGTACTTCCAGATCACCGACGATGAGAAGTACCTCGTGGACCAGGAACTCACCATGGAGGACATCCACAGGTACACCAAGGACAACATACTGGACATAATAGCGGTGGGCTTCGATCCGAGGAAGACGCGGGTATTCACAGACCTGACCTACACGAAGGAGCAGTACAACATCGCTGTGAGGGTGGCCAAGCATGTCACCTTCTCCACGGCGAGGGCAACATTCGGGTTCACGGACAGCTCGAACATAGGGATAATATTCTTCCCGGCGATACAGGCGGTTCCCTGCTTCCTGCCACAGGTACTGGAGAAGAGGGATGCCCATGTTCTGATCCCGTGCGCGATTGATCAGGAGCCATACTGGAGGATCGCGAGGGATGTGGCGCCCAAGCTGGGGTACAGGAAGCCCGCCGGGATATACAGCAAGTTCATTCCCGGATTAGGAGCGGGCGGGAAGATGAGCGCCAGTATGCCAGAGACATGCATATTCCTCTCGGACAAGCCTGAGGAGGCGGTAAAGAAGGTCAAGAATGCATTTACGGGCGGGCAGCCCACGATAAAGGAGCAGAGGGAGAAGGGCGGCAACCCAGACGTCTGTGTGATATACAGCTACCTTTACAGTCTGTTCGACGAGGACGACAGGAGCGTTGCGGAGACCTACAGGGCTTGCAAGGCGGGCGAGAGGATGTGCGGCGAGTGCAAGAACCAGCTTGCGGATAAGGTGGCCGCCTTCCTGAAGGAGCATCAGAGGCGAAGGGAGGCGGCTAAGAAAAGAGTGGACGAGTTTCTGCTCAAAGAGTAGAAGATTGAGATTAAGGAGATGCCACGAGCGTGGTCGTCCGCACGACCCCGGGTATGCGCCTCACCTGGGTGACTATCTCGTCCAGAAGAGGGATGTCCGCGGCCTCCATCCTTATGAAGACATCGTACTCGCCGTAGACGACCCTGCACTCGGAGACGCCGTGCAGTTTCTTGACCTCTTTGACTATGTTGTACTCCTTGCCGGTCTCGGTGGCGAGGAGCATTAGGGCGATCACGTTGGGCATTAGAAACACCAACAGATAACGAGGGAAGGCGGTTTAAAAGAGTTGTGATTTCGGACCATCTGAAGACAAACTTGTCTATAGTTATTCTAAGAACATCATCTTCCTTTCATTGAGTAAAACAACATTAGCAAAGTTTAAATATTGTAGATATATTTAAATGGAAAATCTGTCAATAGTAAAACACGCAGGTACACCTATCGATAATTTAAGGAATATCTTAAGGTGTTGAAGTTGGAAGTTGGAAACGATTTTGTAAGTTTGGTCGACCTACTTGGAAAAATGGAAGAGGAAAAGAAAGTAGACGTTTCTATTGTTGGGGTACTTGATAAACTGATAGCAAATTGCAAATCTGATGAGAGGTTTTGGGCTGAAAGAGAGGACATGCCCGTTGATGAGTCATTTTTACTGTATCATTCTGTAAGAAACTCACGCCTTATTCTTCAGAAAATGAAGACCCAGTTCATCTCAGCGGAGAAAAATCACGAGAACCCCATTGTCATTGATCATGCAATAGAGGTTGCTCCTTTACTAAGCGAACTCTTTCAGAGTATATGTTCTCTCAAAGAACAAGCAATCACTCCTCAGAAGATATCGTTTATCTCAAATAAGTTGAAGGCTTTAAGAAACATGGCAAATCGTTTTGGTATGCTACCATCGCCCAAAGAAGAGCTTACAGAAATAAACAAGGAAAAACTTGAAAGAAGCTTCAGTCGATTTGCGGACACCGTACGGGCGATGTTCGTTGAAGTATAGAGTTCTGTTTGACACCAACGTTCTAATAGCAGGATCAACATACGCGGCTTGCGATGATTTGAAACTAAATCTCAAACATCATTTTTTTGACCGATCTATGGGGTTAATAGGCTTCGTAAAGAAGCACCTTTCAAAACGTATTGGGATAGTCACTGCCACAATAGAAGAACAAGCATATAATGCACTTGAAAGGGCCGTTAAAGATGAACTGAAGAACCAACTTGTAGATCGTGCAACAGATTTCCAAATTTTTTCAGTCATATTCAACATATGTGAAGATAGGTTAAGAAACATACTCTCAATCTTACGTCGTGAACCGGTCGACCCTAAAGAGGTTTCTAAAAATATCAAAAAAGTCTTTGATATGTACGAAGGATTGACGGAGGCGGCGTATGATCTTCCAAAGCCCGAGGGGTTACTCACATTCATCCCAAGGGGTTTTAAAGCAGTGGCCTTCGATATCTTTAAGACACAAGATGAGATCATTAATTCCCAATTAACAAATCTGCTAAGAAAACCCGTGGAAATCAGCGATAAGATAATACTTGCTGAGGCAATCTATTTGTTAAATCAGTACAAATAAACAGAAGGAGGCAAGGTGACGTTGTTTATTGCTTCTACCGACCACCACTTTTCACCCGTCAGAAAGAATGGCATAGTGTCAAGAGGTGTTACGGAAACCATTGAGAAACGCTTTGGAATAGTTTGTGATTGGCCAGACGAGATTGAACGAAGTCTAAAAAGTGTAGTAAAATAATTAGGCGCACGACACGTTTTAAAATGGAGTCGGATAGACCATTGGCAGAATTCAATTTGATCGCGCAACTATAGGAACCGATATCAGTTTGTTAGGCGGATAATTAATGGGGGTTGCCTTGAAGGTCGTTGTGGCGCTTACTGGGGCGAGCGGAGCGATTTATGGTTATAGGTTGTTGGAGAAACTCCAAGAGGCGAAGGTCGAATTAATTATTATTGCCTCGAACACGGCGCTTGAGATCCTGAGGAGGGAGACCGGGATCAACGGGAAGGCGCTCTCGCGCTTCGGGAAGGTCTACGGGAACGACGACATGGTGGCACCAACGGCGAGTGGGAGCTTTTTGTTTGATGCGATGGTGGCGGTGCCCTGCAGCATGAAGACGCTGGCGTGCGTGGCGAACGGCGTGTCCTCGTCCCTGACCGCCCGGACGGCTGACGTTGCGTTGAAGGAGAGGAGGAGGCTTGTGCTGGTGACCCGGGAGACGCCTCTGAGCTTGGTGCACATAAGGAATATGATGAAGGCGACGGAGGCGGGGGCGGTGGTGCTACCGGCGTGTCCGGGGTTCTACCACAGGCCGAGGACGCTGGAGGGGCTGGTGGACCACATCGTCGGGAAGGTCCTCGACCAGTTGGGGATCAAGCATAGCCTCTTCAGGAGATGGGGCGAAGGGATATAGAGCCTGAGATGTGGATGCGATTAGGTAAATTGAGATGGGGAGCAAAGGGGGGATAATCGATAGGGAAGCCGTGCCCGCGTTGTAAGGGTGTGGGGTACGTCGTTTACGAAAAGCATGGAGAGAAATGTATTGTTGCGTGCCCTGAGTGCGGAGGGCGCAAAACCTGTTAAGTCGCCCGTCGCAATCACAGAAATCTAATTACTCGCAGTTATCCAAATTTCCTTAAGAGTGTGTTTATGCATTTATCGGAATTTTCAAGAAGTTTCTCTACATCACTTTTTGATGCTCCTTCAATGTGAATGCCAACCACCACCAAGCACCTTCGGCGAGTGGCCTTGGAAATCTTTTTTGCGGCATCGCTTGATACGATATAGTCCTTATGCTCGGGCATGGATACCGAAAAGGCCTCGCCCCCCTTCTCGGAGATCGATATTGAGCCTATGTGGGGTCTCTCGCCGCCTCCGATAAACATAACAAGGTCGTCCCCCGCCTCTATCACATCGGCCCAAATCCTGTGCCTCCCCTCACCGCACTCAGCAAAGTGGCCCATCGACACCACTACTTACTTTATCCAGTCCTTGCTGCTTATCTTCTCCGGCAGGTACACGTCCAACAGGAACCTGAAGCCCTTAGAAGACTTCGCCTCTATCTCCGCCTTCACCCTCCTCTCCAGAAACATCTTGATCTCCTGCCGCCACCTCTTCGACTCGTAGAACCACGGATACCTCGGGAGCTTCGTAACGGGGTCCTTCACAAGGAGCTCCTTCGCCCTCTTTATGTCCACATCGTTCGCCTTTATGAGGTGATCCTTGGGTATCTCGTACCTCTCCAAGTCGGTCATGGTCATCCCCAAGAACTTCGCCGAGGGGCATGCCAATCGAAACGACTCGTACGACAGCGAAATTGACCCAGCGCGGTACGTCGAGTAAATGTACCACCCGAAGGGGTCCGCGTCCGTCAGCACGTATATGGGCAGGTCCCAGTCCTCGCTCAGCCTCCTTACCATCCTCCGGGTCGCCCTGTCAGCCTGACCCTTCCCCGTGATCAACAAACATTTATTCTTCCTCCAGAACTCGTAGTTGTTCAGCCGCTGAAATATTGCGTCCTTCTCCACTACCAGCACGTACTCCGCGTCCACGTCCAGTATCTGTATCTGGTCGCACAGCGAGGGTATGTTAAACGCCCCTATTCCAAACCGCGAGCAGTCAATTCTGTTCCCCTTCGACTCCAGCACCGCGTTCCCAACTAGGGCACCCCTCGACTCCGCCACGACACCCATCTGCTCCCTGAGGAGCCCGGTCATAACCTCTATGTCCTGAAATATCGCATTAGATTCATCCTGGCTGTTGAAGGTCTCCACCTCGGTCCCCTCTATCGTGTGCAACGTGTAGTAGTAGAGGTCCCTTATCGTCGGGTGGTCGTCATGCTTCAGCGCCTCGTGTATCGCCCTCGCAAGTAAACAGGTCTGCATGAATGACCTCACTCCCCCAATCTCATTGAACTTCCGCTCGCTCGCCCTGTCCCCTAGCGTCAGTATCTCGCGCTTCTCGTCGAATACGGTATTTGAGGCGGTCCTAAGCGGTATGCGCATCAGTGGGGGTTTCGCATCTACTATTTCGTCCGCCAATCCTACGAA
>Ga0194112_10002576_pt1 | contig 25847 bp, 33 predicted proteins | sample TA2MahC400mmetaG_FD_146191 | JGI IMG/M metagenome (GOLD analysis project Ga0194112, IMG submission 146191) | Freshwater microbial communities from Lake Tanganyika, Tanzania - TA2015016 Mahale Deep Cast 400m | ecosystem: Environmental > Aquatic > Freshwater > Lake | place: Tanzania: Lake... | reverse complement strand
CAGGGCTGGAGATCTTACATCAGAGGAATATGGTTACAATTTCACTGCTACGGACCTTTTGAGGTATATTCCGAATGCATTTAAGTATTAAAATAATTTTTTTACCATTTATAGCCATATTTTTCCAATTTTTTTGAATTATTGAGAAACTGATTCAAATCGTAATAAGACATCAATATGATTAGTATTCCGACGATTATAGTACTGATATAAGTTTTTATTTCTAAATTCAGTGGGAAAAGGTAGATGAATAGCGATAAAATGATTAAAAATATTATTACATAGATTGTATTGTAAATGGACTGTTTTTCAAAATTTCGAATTTCTCCGTGTAAATCTTTGGCAAATTGGGGTCCAATTTTTTTATAATGTTCTTTGAATATTTCTAAGGCCAGAGGATCTTTATTTTTGATATACGCATTTAGAAGGGCGAGATCTAGCATTATAATTATGGGAATGATTAATAGAGTGAATATGTAGATGGGTTGATTTATGGCTAATGCCAATGCACATTGACATACTCCTAAAACAACAGGAATAAGCGTATCAAAAATTGAGGCCCTTATCACTATGTACTGATTATGCAGAATATATCCATGCCAGATAAATATCACCAATCCAAAGGATATTATTATTTTACATAGACTAATGTCTAAATTTTGTTGAATGGTGATGATATAGAATATCGCGCCTAAAGCAAAGCCCTGAACTAAAGAAACTAAAATATTGTATGTAAGTGTCAGATAAAGGGCTATTGGCTCATGCAAGACTTTATTCATTTGATAGTCCGTAAATTTATCTGCTGAATGTTTCATATTTTTCACCATTTAAAAAAAACGATTAACTCATTAGTTTCTAAAATTTCTTCTTTTCTAACTAAATAGGCATATTCCCTATTAAACTAGGATTGTGAATTTACAATTTCTCCAGCTTTTCAAGTTCAGCTATAAAGTGCTGATTAAGAATCTGCATGTACATTTCTCTGGGCAGAAGCTCCCTGCTGACTGTGCTGAGGGTCTCTTCAGACATTTCACCGTCCCTCACCAGTTGACGCCCGGCTTCCTTAGCTGCATCCAGTACATCATTCACTGGTATGCCCATTTCCATCATGTTTCGGAGTGCAGGCCCATGAGGCCTTAAGAGAGCACCTGCAAATTCATCATGGGAGTTCTGGCAAAAAGCTTCCATATGAGCAACTAAGGGGTCGAAATTGTCCATCTCCCAGAATCCACAATTCGACACCAGGACGATTTTGCCTGGTTTAATACCCTCTCTTAGGGGGTGTCTTAAGTGATTGTCTTCAACCTCAAAGAAAGGAAGAATTTCAGGCACTGTTCTATCCATAATAGTCTTCATTGGACCGTTAACACCATCACAATAGACTGGTGATGCAAGAACCAGCACATCAGCCTGACCAATCTTAGGATCTAGCCAGTTCATATCATCATTCTGGATGCATTTGCCGGGTGTTTTTAGCATACAACCAAATTCACCCAGACAAGGATTTATATTAAGATCACGTGCATAATAAAGTTCCACGTCTGCCCCATCTTCTTCCATGCCCTCCAAGAAAGGATTTAAAATCAAAGCTGTGTTTCCCTTATCCTTATGGGGGCTGGAGTTTATAGCTAATACTTTCATCTTTTTGCCCTTGCCCACATTAACTACCTCTTTTTTATTCAATGGTGTACTGGCAGTATTCATCACCGGCACACATCTGTTTACTGAATCTATGGGTGTATTTGGGGTTCAGTTCCTCAACAGCGCTTTTACCAAACGCTTGACAGTGATTTGGCATACTTTCAAAGGGAGCGTTCATCTCCTTATTTGTATTCAGTATAGGGCAGTTAGTTACTCGCTGTACAACTCTTTCATTGGTTGCTTCCAGTGTTTCATATTCCATTTTTCCCATGATGATCATTCCCACGATTCCATAGGCATCGTCGACTTCGATGGCATTGGTTGTGGGGAAACCCAGGGAATCAGCAATGGTTTTTATTTCTTTCCCTGCTTCAGTGTCTATAGCTTCTTCTATCTGATCAACGGTTTCATCCCCTAATATTTCCCTAAAGGCCATATTGTAACCTATGCCTGAAACCAGAGCGGCTTTGGTTGCAATTTCCCACCGTATTTCGGCAGGAACATCTTCTAATTCCATTTATATCACCTCTTTTTTAATAAAACTATTGTATAGATTCAATCATTAAGGAACGAAATAACATCCTGTGTAAAGCGTGAATCTGCTTCTAGCTCAGAGTGTTTAAGTTTTGGATAAAAAATTAATTTTGAATTAGGAATCAGATCATCAGTTCGCCTTAATAACTCTTCAGAATAAAAAATATCTTTTTCCACACCAATTAACAGTGTTGGTGCCGTTATTTTATGAAGATAATTTTCTGCATTAAATATATCCTCTGCAAGAAGAGTGTTAACCAGATCATCAGGGTTATCAGGGTGAAAATACAATGGTTCAACCAACCACAATATCAAACCTAACAGATATCTGCTAACTGCAGAATCTCCAAGTTCAAGGGGGAAATATGAACGCGCCGCATCCCTATATCTACCTTGTGATAATAAATGAGTATATTTAAGCTGTAATTCTCTGCCAAACGGACCCAACTTATGGGCTGTGACCCCTAAAACTAGTTTACGCACAAGATGGGGATAATCAATTGCGAATTGTTGAGCAATGCAACCACCTGTAGATATTCCCATTATATTGACTGCTTCTCCAAATTCGTTTTCAATGGCATGTGCATAACCGGAAGCAAGGTCTTTCATGGTCGCACCCTTTTTTATGCCTGGTTTTCGATCAACAGCATAAACTGTGAAGTAATGAGCAAGGTACGGGAGGATATTCAATTCAAACCTTTTATAAATAAATTCATTTATAGGAAGGGCTCTAATATAAACCAAAGGAGGGCCATCTCCCATTGCAAGATAGGGCATACCACCTTCAAGTACTCCATTATACACTTCTTCCTCTTCTTTCAATTTTAAATCACCTATTACAATTTCAGTTATCTTTAAATTCTTTTTATCTCTTTAATTAGCCAATACAGTCCCTAATATCTATATAAATCGTGTTAAAATCAATTAATTTTCTTCCAAGTATCTTTACAAACACTAACCATTTTTCAAAATTGGTGAAATGAGTATTATCCAAAAGAATATCGCCAGGATCCAGATTAACCACTAAAAATTCTTCTTTAGCTTCTAGTAACTGGTTATTGAGATGTCCAATAAGGGCGGATATTGCGTCAGAGTTTTCAGATTTAAATGCAGGATCCACCATGAAATTCAGTTTAAAATATTCTCCCTCACTCATTATCTTGGGCATTTTAGTCAATTTGTTCAAAAATTTGAAGATCGCACTTATCGCTTTCAAGGATAGGGGCAACTTCTTGTAATAATAGTTTACCAGCCGTGAAGTGTCCCATAAACCGGTGCAGGCAACAATTTCACCTTTCTCTTTAACAACCCAAAAATTATCCAATGTATAACCTGGGATTCCATTTACAAAAGATTCGAAGCTATCCGCAGTATAAGGTATGAAATGTTCCCGTCCTTCGTAATAGTGATTTATAATATCTACGACCTCATGAATCTCATTTTTCTTAATACGCTTTACAACAAACTTTTCAGGGATTTTTACTGTTTTATAAACTGGTAATACGCAGGATTTGAAATAAATTGGATTGAAATAACTATATTTTGTAAAAAGAACCTTAGAAGCTTTATTGGGTTCATATATATAGCAGTAAATGTAATTTGCCCCAATGTCGACTGCATGTTTTTCCACTTCATTTATCAACTGAGAAGCTATCCCCTGCCTCCGGAAATTAGGATGCACATTTACTTCGACCAGGTAAATATACAGATCCCCTTTATTGGACTTTTTTACTACCCAACCAATAGAACCAGCAATTTCACCTGATTCTTCAGCCACGAGAAAATGGTAATTATCATATAATTTATACCTAGCAGAAGCATCAAGACTTTTATCTGTTATTAGTGCATAGTTTTCATCTCCTTGTGGACATAACTTCTCCATGGCCAATATTTGTTCATTATCACTCTCTTTAAAAGGTCTAATGGAAACCATTATATCACCTTCCTTATGAGATTAAATTGAATTTTCATTGTTGAGGAATGAAACAACATCAGGAGCAAAACGTGAATCCGTTTCTACCTCAATGTGTTTTCGCCCAGGATAAACTATTAATCGTGAATTTGGGATTAAATCTGCTGTATGCTTTAATAACTTTTCAGGAAAGAAAAAATCCCGTTCTCCACCAATCAATAGGGTTGGAGCAGTAATTTTATGCAGATCTTCTTCAACATTAAAATTTTCATCGGCCAGAAGGGTGTTAATCGTGTCTTCCGGGTTTGTCGGTCTTAAAAACAGTGGTTCGGCTAACCATATTATCCCTCCCAATAACCATTGGCTAAAAGAAGATTCTGCAAATACAGTAGGATAAAAAACACGTGCAGCATCTCGAAACCTTCCTTGGGCAAGTAGGTCAGCATATTTAAGCTCAAGTTTTAGACCTTCAGACCCCACTCTATAGGCTATGGCAACAAGCACTAACTTCCGCACCAGATGGGGAAAATCAATTGCAAACTGCATAGCAATAGCCCCCCCACTTGATAAACCCATAACGTTTACTGCTTCCCCAAATTCGCTTTCAATGGCACGCGCATAACCGGAAGCAAGGTCTCTCATGGTTGCACCCTTTTTTATGCCTGGTTTTCGATCAACAGCATAAACTGTGAAATTAGGAGCCAGTAATGGGAGAATATTCAATTCGTACTTATACATCCTTTCACTTAAAGGAAGGGATCTCATATAAACCAAGGGAGGACCATCCCCCATTGCAACGTATGGCATTCCTCCCTCAAGGAAACCTTCACGCATTTTTTCATTATTTTTCATGAAATAACCTCCTAATTATCCTTTTTAATTTTTATGCCTCTTTGGAAGAACTTTATAAACAGATCTAGCCATCAGTCCGCTAGCCACGGCCAAATATCGTTCTTGAGTTATTTGGTTATGTTCAAGAAGCATTTTTTGTTCGGTTGTGGGTGTGAAGGCATTTCCAAATGCCATTCGATTGTATATTGCAGTGGTTACAGGGTCTAAATCTTCCCTTACTGTTCCTTCCTTAATGCCCTGTATGTAGCATTCCGCCACCATCTGCACCATGAAATTAACTTCATGTAAAAAATCCTGCACATTGGGATCTTCAGGGTTTTGGACCTTCATCTGATAGAGTTCAGTTATTGCCCGCCATTCTTGAGGGTTATTCAGGAAAAATTCAACAGTTCCATCACCTATAGCACTCAATTTCTCAGAGCCCGTGGTGCATTCACTTATATTTTCCTTCAGATAATTGTTGTATTTGCGGTTAACCTGGGCATTAACCGCCGCAAGTAGGCTGCTTTTGTTCTTGAAATAGAGGTACAAAGTCCCTGTAGCAACATCAGCTTCTTCTGCCACTTTTTCCATTGTCATTCCAGCCATTCCTTCTTCTGCGACTATCTTCTCGGCAGTGTTCAATATGGCTTTTTTCTTTTCCTCTTTTTTACGTTGCATTCTTGAGCTCATGTTTTCCCTGTATAAGCTTACTTATAATCTTTTTATGCTCAAAGTCAATACTTTAAATAGAATTTAATAGAAAATACAGCTTTTGCATTAATTTTTCAAAGTGAATATAATTCACTAATGAATATTATTCATTAATTAATATATAAATGTTTTTATATTCTTATTATTTCGAATATTTCAAAAACTTTTTAAATTGTCTATCTTAAAAAAATTAGATATTTAATACCTATTTACCTAATAAAGCCCTAAAAATTTGGCAATTATTAAAATCAACACTCCAAATATTCCACCAAAACCTGCGACCAGGACTGTTAGGATATTTATCGGAATTTTGAAGAATGGGAGTAAATTGAATAAAAACAGTAAAATAAGTCCCAGCAACATATGAAGATTATATAAATGGCTATTTTTCCAATTTTCACAAGAATTTTGATACCGGCAATACCTAATACCACGATCAAAATTCCAATTATCAGCATCCATATAATATCCACATAACCACTTACCCAAGCATCAAAAGCCACATTTTTTTTTAAATTGGATTTTTTTTATCACTTTAATTTAGTTTTAATTAGGGAATATTGTTGTTAAATACTTTTTTTAATCCTTTTTACAGATTTTATTATATAGAGCAGCTTGTAGGGCATAATTTTTTACCATACCTGCAATTTCACGTTGATCCATTTCTTTATCTTCAAATGACACTGTTTTTTGGCTATAGAGACTGAAAGGAGATTCTCTTCCCACTACTCTTAAATTCCCTTTATGGAGTCTTAGTCTGACATTACCAGTCACTCTCTTCTGCATGTTATCTATAATGGTATCTAAATCTTCTCTTAAAGGTTCATGCCATAATCCATTGTATATTAACTCAGAATAGGTTTCAGATATATATTCACAGAATTTAAGCTCATTTCGGGTTAATGTTATCTGTTCTAATGCTTTGTGGGCTGTTATAAGTAAAATAGCTCCGGGAACTTCGTAATTTTCTCTTGATTTCAGGCCGATTATTCTGTCTTCTATTATATCAATTCTTCCAATACTATGTAAACCAGCAATCCTATTACATTCAGCTATTATTTTAACAGGAAACATTTTGGCACGGTCTATGGCTACTGGAACTCCGTTTTCAAATTGTATGGTTAGTATTTGGGCTTCATCTGGCGCATCATATGTTGAATTGGTCCAGCTAAATGCTTCCTCAGGCGGTTCTACCGTAGGGTTTTCTAGAATGTCTCCTTCTATGGATCTACCCCAAAGATTCTCATCGATACTGTAAAGCTTATCAGAGGGAAGAGGTATGCCGCAGGACTTTGCATATTCCATTTCCTCTGTTCTGGTGAGATTTAAATCCCTTATAGGCGCTATAATATCTAGATCTGACATTGATCTTATGATTGCTTCAAATCTGAATTGATCATTTCCTTTTCCAGTGCATCCATGGGCAATTGCAGTTGCACCTTCCTTTTTAGCTAATTCCACTATTTTCATTGCAATCAGTGGCCTTGCGAGGGCAGTGCTCAAAGGATATCCCTCATAAACTGCATTAGCCCTTAGTGCCCTAAAGATAAATTCTGTGGCAAATTCCTCTTTTGCATCTATGGTGTAATGTTTTGAAACCTTAATTTTATTGGCAACTAAGGCAGGTCTTTCTATTTCTTCTATTGGCTGTCCCACATCTACACAGGCAGTTATAACTTCCGCATCGTATTTTTCTTCAAGTAACTTTATGCATACTGAGGTGTCCAGACCTCCGCTGAATGCAAGAACCACTTTTTCCATTTTTCATCACCTGATAATAATCCTGATAATAATTTTATATGAAAGTCTGATCTAATATATACAGTGTTGTATCATGTCTTAATTTAAATTTGTGGGGTAAATAATGGCGTTTGGAAATTTGAAGGACATTTTTAAAGGGAGTATGAGCATAATATCCTATGAAACTGGGGGCGAAATTGAAAAAAACAAGTTATTAAATGAAAACATTCCCAAAAACCAGATGATACAAAATTTAATTAAGCTAGCAAGACACGGAACTCCCCTTTTTAAAATTGGAGATGATAATCCAAAGATAATGATTATAGCTGGTCTGCATGGAAACGAATTACCCCCCCAGATAGCATCGCTTTGGCTTATAGATGAGTTAATGGGTTATAAAATAAAAGGAACTCTTTATATGATTCCCTTTGCCATACCCCATGCTACTATGGAAAATTCAAGGAGATTTAAAGGTATTGACATGAATAGAATAGCATCAAAGGGAGGATATGTGTCTAATAATATAGTTAAAACCATTAAAATGCTTAATATGGATGCAGTGGCAGATTTTCACTCAACCAAGCCTAAAAGCAACCCTGGAAGAGAAAGTGTTTTCTGTTCCAAAAATCCCTCCTATAAAAGTTTTGAGATAGCGGAATACATAACAAAAGCCACATCTTCAGAATCAATAGGTTATGATGATGCTGGAACTCTTTATACTGGGGCACTGGAAGATGAATGCAATTTAGCTGGAATTCCGGCAGTAACATGTGAGGTTGTATCAGAAAATGGCGAAATTGATGAGGGTAGCCCTCAAAGATCGTATCTTCAGATGATAGCTTATTTAAAATATTTTAAGTTAATATAATCGATAATGTCTAATAACTATAACATCTAATAATAAATATCTAATAATATCTAATTTTGGAAATATCTTCATTATTTTATCATTATTAAATCTCTAAAAGATCAAAGCGTGATATGGTGTCCTCTTATAAAAAACATGGCTTGTTTTCGTTAATCATGGTTTTACCTTTTTTTCCAGATGTTTTTTATCTTTCACTTGCATTTATTGCGGCAGCAATTATAGACATGGATTACAAAATCACAAATAGAAATCTAATGATAATGACCTTATCAGGGATTTTAATATTTTTAATATTTTATATATTGAAATTACCATTTTTATTAGGTTTGGTTTTGATTACACTTTCTTCGATATTTTATATATCAAAACATAGGGGAATTATGCATTCATTTGTTGGAATAGTCATTATATCTGCATTTTTAACATTTTTCATTTGGGGATTGTTTATTTTGCTTGGAAAGTATGATATGATTTTTAATTTGGACAACAGGATTTATTTGGTGATAATATCTATATTTTTGGGGATTATAATTCTGAATAAGAAATTAGTGCTAGTATTTTGTATTTTAACAGCTGTTGGGATATTAATGGCGCCTTTCCCTAAATTAGATGTTTATAACGTCTTTTTAGCAATATTATTGGGATCTTTAAGTCATATAATTCTTGATCTTTTCAGTCCAAGTGGTTTAAAGCTTTTTAAGCCTATATCATCAAAAAAATGCAAAAAAGTTTGTGGTGTTGCATTACTAATTTTGTGGGGGCTTTTTTTTGTTATCTCATTTTCATTTCATGGATGTTTTTAGGTTTTTTATTTTAAAAGTGGAACATTTGTCTTAGATGTCATGGAAGTAGACATGTAAACACACAAAATTAACAAAAAAACAATATAGAAAGATTTATATTATCATAGATAATCATGTTAATTAATCAGAATTATCAGGGTATTTCAAGATTATAACCAACAATTAATCTGGTGACAATAATGAATGTCGTAATGAGGATTTTTTATTTCATTGCTTATTTCATAGTTCTTGTTATTGCTATACTGCGGTCAGCTTTCGACGTTGCATTGAGAACAGTGAATGGCAAGGTTGAACCGGTAGTAGTAGAAATTGAAACAGTACTTAAAAGACCAGTCTCCCAAACCATACTGGCCAACAGCATAACCTTAACTCCTGGCACGCTTTCAATAGATCTGGATTCTGAAAATTGTATAATAAAGGTAGCAACAATTGTGCCACGGGAGCGAGATGATATAATTCCGTTTGAACCATACATAAAAGGGATGTTAGAATGAATCTGTTATTGTTATCTCAATATATTCTTTTAGGATCACTTGCAGTATTTGCTATTGCAACTATAAGGATTGCAACTCGAAAAACAATTGCAATGGGACTTGTAGGGCTATCTGGTTTAAGTATAGCAGTTGCTACAATCCTAATTCTTGTTCAAAACATTTATAATATAGGATTTTGCAGAGATATAGCATTTGCACTTGTAATTTTAGGGCCAGTAGGTACTATAGCATTTTCAAAAGTGTTGAGAGGATGATTTCAGTGATAGATACAATAGAATTAATAAAATCGGTTTTTCTCATCTTGTCATCTATTTTTGTGGTACTTTCGGCAATTGGAATTATCAGATACAAGGATGATTTGGAAAGAGTACTGTACGCTCGAATACATATACTTGGTGTAGCTGATGTTGCGTGTATTATTGCTTTACTTGTACTTGGTGAGCCTCTTTTAGCTGCTTCTTACTTCATCTTTGCTCCTTTTGCGTCCCACGCAATAGCAAACGCGTATTACTACGGGGAGGAGAAAAATGATTGAATATATACTTATGATTACTGCAGTCTTTGGGGCTGTACTGGCACTGATTCAGAGAGACCTTCTAAAGGCGGCTATATTAACAGGAATACCTGGGGCATCCCTTGCATTCTTATACCAGTATTTACTGGCTCCTGATGTTGCCCTGACTCAGGCAATAGTAGGTTCTGCAATACTTCCAGTATTTTTTGCTTTAGCAGTTTATAAAACACGAAGAGCGGAGGACTAGTATGGTTGTAGACACACAACTTGCATCATTTTTCACAGCTGGTGCATTGATAGTAATTGGAATATTTGCTGCTCTATTTCTTGATAATCTCATAAAAAAAGTCATAGGACTTGCTTTCATAGGGGATGGTGTCAATCTCTTCATAATTACAATTGGATACAAGCCAGGTGGAATTGTCTATATTTTCCTTCCAGACATGACTGTAAGCTGGTTTGCACAAAATGCCAGTTATCCACTCCCTTTTGCTTTAGTACTAACCAGCATCGTTATCGGGGCAAGTACACTGGCCGTAATGCTGGGACTAATAATAATACTTCATAAAAAACATGGAACTATAAGTGCGTCCAAAATTCTTGGAGAGTAAGGAAATGATTACAACTGATTCAATGATATGGACTCAAATCTGGATTAAACCTTCTAAACCTTATATAAATGCTATAAGGGAGGTATATATGTGAATCCTCTCATTCCATTAATGGTTATACTTCCAATTGCCTGTGCACTGCTTTTAAATTTGTTGCACAAAAAAGATCGCACAGTAAAAGTGCTTGCCATAGTTGTGGCGTTGGTTCTACCTATCATACCACTTCTTGCAAGTTATGGACTCCATTTTTTTGGAGGTTATTATCCTTTATCTGAAAATTCAGCTATTGCTGGGGGTTTGCCTTCATATATTACAAATTCTGCTTTAAATGTATTCCATCCAGCCATTACTTATTCATTTGAAAGTGCACAGAAGATCATGATTTTCATACTGGGCTTAATTGCATTTTTGGCTATTTTCACATCTCTTAATGAGACAAAGAGGCCTTCTGGCGTTTATGCGTTTTTAATGTTCATGGGAACGGCTTCTGTAACAGCGATTCTGCTTTCTGATGATATATTCAATTTATATGTTTTCTTTGAGATTGCTGCAATTTCACAGGTTGGAATAGTAATAGCATCTGGAGTAAAGAAAAATTACGAAACTGCACTCAAATACATGATTTTAGGCAATATAGCCGCTCCAATGCTGCTTCTGGGGGTAGCATTTCTCCTGGGAGTTACAGGCAATGTAAATATAACTGATATTATTTATTCCATAAAAAATGGTATTGTAAGTCCGCAAAATCCAGTTTTACTTATGGCATGTGGTCTTATAGTATTTGGATGGCTTTATGGTTCAGGACTTCCGCCATTCCACACAATAAAATCGGCCCTTTATAGTAAAGCTTTACCACACGGTGCGGCTCTTTTACAGGCATTTTCAGTCTTTACATTTGTTGGTCTTGGAATTATAATAATAAGAATATTCTCTTACTTACCATTTTCAAAAATAGTGATTATTGTTATATCTCTTCTGGCCATGATTTTAGGAGTTACAATGGCTTTAATGCAGAATGATATTAAACGAATTATTGGATATCTGGCAGTTGGTGAGCTTGGATATATAGGTTTAGGTCTTGGAATTGGAACAGCCTTTGGAATAACTGCAGGTCTTTTCCAGGCATTAAATGAGGCCATAATCACAGCATTCCTTTTTTTAGGTTTTGGTACTGTTCTTTACATAACTAAAAAGAGCGATACACGTAAACTTGGTGGAATGATGATAGAAACACCAAAATTAGCTCTCGTCGTGCTCTTGGCTGGTTTTGCAATGGCTGGTGTCCCCCCTCTAAATGCCTTCCAGAGTAAGTTAATGTTAATTCAAGCATCCATACAAGCAGAAGTGCCAGAACTAGGTATAATCATGATTTTGATAAGTATTGTAACATTCATGACTTTCATGAGAGCTTTTTATACTATTTACATGCGACCTAAACCACCAGAACTTCAAATCACCAATAAAAATATTCCAAAGGCCACAATTATATCTTTGCTCGTGTTGTTGGCAATATGTATAATATTAGGTCTTTATCCAAAAATTGCCACAAATTACCTGCAAGTTTTGGCAAATAGTCTGGTCTGATAAAAATTGAGGGATTCTATGGGCATATATGACATTATATTAAAAAGGATTAAGGAAATCCAGAGTAAAACAAAAGAAGACGAGCCAGTAACTAATATTTCAACTTCATCAATGTTAGCTGCGGAGATAACTTTAATATCATCTCTTATAGTAGCTTCAATTATGTTAAGATTTATAAATAAAGCTCTTATGATGGTTGCAGTTCTAATATTAATCCTAATAGCTGTAATAGCCATGCCAATCATGCCAAAACTGAGAAAAGAACAGAGTGATTCTTTTTCTAATATGTTATTCTACATGATCTTGGCACTGGGAATTATAATAACACTATTTTACTGGGGGAGCGTAAATGTCTGAAGGATTAAGAAATCTTATAGCTGGAATTTCACTGGCTTTATTTGCAGTTACATTATTTGAAGCTATTTATGGATTTAAAAAAGTAATATATCCTGGAATAAGTTATCTATACAATTGGGTAGGTCCTAAAATTGCTCCTAATATGGTTACAGTTGTTATATTTGATTGGAGAGGATACGATACCCTTGGAGAGGCATTAATACTTGTAACAGCTGTTGTTGTAACTTTACTTATATTTGGAAGAGGAAAGGTTGAGCTTGGAGGGAAATAAATGAGCACAATACTTAAGATATTTGCATTTCCAGCAGCCTTGATAATAATGTGTGTGGGGATACTCACTATTTTAGGTGGGCACATAACGCCCGGGGGAGGATTTCAGGGTGGTGCCATGATAGCTGGAGCGTTCATATTCTGTGTAATTGTATATGGACTGCGTGAAAGCCCATTTAAATTTTCGCACGATTTTTTAGCGTCCATGGAAAGTGCCGGGGCTCTTGGATTCGTATTATTAGGTCTGGCCGGATTGATATTTTCAGGATTTTACCTTTACAATGTAGGAACTGATCTCTATAACATTGTAGATCCAATAATAAAAAATTTATTCCATTATCCAGACCCTACAAACGCAGGTATACTACCCTATCTTAACTTTGTAGTAGGTTTAAAGGTTCTGGTAGGTTTAAGTGCAGTGGTAATAGCATTTTTAGGGTTTAACCAATTAGATGAGGAGAGTTAAAATGGTTTACGCAGGTCCACTGATTCTTGGATTCGTAATGGGATTCATACTAGGAACAAGAATTAAAACGGACCCAGAAAGCAAGCTAAAATTCACTTTAGGATCGTATATTGTGGTATTAATAGTCGCAGTTGCTATGGCTTACATAATAGGCCCATTCCCATTTTATACTGATGTTCCTTTAGCACCAGGGTTTGTATCAGCTATTGCAGGATTAATAATTGGTAAAATAACTTTTGGAAGATGATAAGGAGGATAATATAACTAACAAGTAGTTAACAAGTAACTAACTAACAAACAAGTAACTAACAGATTTATGGAGTTAAGATCATGTTTTTATCAACTAAAAAATGTGAAGGTATTGGAGAATGCGTTAAGCAATGTCCTACTGGTGCCATCAGGATAATAGAAGGCAAGGCATTTAGCTGCATCACCTGCGGTTTATGTGCAGATGCATGTCCAAACAGAGCCATAATCAAAAATAAATATGGTGGATTTGTTGTAGATAGGGCTAAATGTAATGCATGTGGTGTGTGCGAGTTAACATGTCCAGTAAACAGTATAAAAATTGAAGATGAAGTTGTGAAGGGGATATGTTCAAGATGCGGGTTATGTTTGGATGCATGTCCAATAAATGCCCGAGTGGATGCTTATGAGTTTATGGAAGACCGTCAGTTGAAGTTCCTTGAATCTTTAAAACTCACAGTCCCACCAAAAATACCATTTAAAAAAGAAAAAGAGATAGTTCAGAGAACAAACGTGATTACTGATCCTGAAAAATGCACTTTATGCAAACGATGTGAATATTACTGTCCAACTGGTTCAATTATGGTGGATGTGAACCTTGAAGGCAAGTGTACAGAGTGTAGAGTATGTGAGGATGTATGTCCAACAGGCGCCATATCAGATACAACAATTGATGAGGAGAAATGCACTCTTTGCCTTAAATGTCTCCAAGAATGTCCTAATAAAGCCATATATATTGATGACTTTAAAATGAAAATAAGAAAACCAGATCCATCAGAAGAAATAGAAGGAACGATAGTTTCATGTCTAAACTGCGGATTATGTACGGAAGCATGTGGACCAGGGGCACTGAAAATGGTGGATGGGAAAATACGTTATGATCCCAATCTATGTGAGGAATGTGAGACTGCTGAATGTCTTGATGTTTGTCCAGTTGGCACACTTAGATTATCAGATGATCCAGAACGTAAAATAAAAGGGTTCTGTGTATCATGCGGTAAATGTGTTGAATCTTGCGACCTAAAAGAAGCAAGAAGCTTCCAGGAAGTTACATGGGAAGGAGATGTTTCTGAAGATTGTATATCCTGCGGTATATGTGCAGAGGTTTGTCCAAAGGAGGCTGTTACTCTTAAAAGGGGTAAAATTGAAGTTGATATGGACAAATGCATTTTATGCGAAAAATGCGCCATTCACTGTCCAGCAGACGCCATCAAGAAAACTACAATGCTCAAAAAATCTATAAAAGATGGATTTGCCTTTATAGAAGATAAGTTATGTATGAAATGCAAACTATGCACTAACATATGCCCGGAAGAAGCTATTTCAGAAACTGAAGATGGGAGAATTGTGGTGGATGATTCAAAATGTATTTATTGTGGGGCATGTTCAAATGCATGTCCTGCGAGAGCTGTGTTGTTTGATAGAGAATTTGAGGTATCTTCATGAAGAATTTAATCAGGATAATGCTGGAGGGAGCGTATAGTAATATTAAAAGAATTATTTTTGCTTCAGACAGGGTAACAGATATGGAAATTCGAAGCAGAGTCCTTGAAGGCAGAGTTGTGCCTACAGAAAAGGTAGCAGAGATTTCATGTATAGGATGTGCTGGATGTAAGAATGTATGTCCTACTGGCGCTGTAGAGATGGTTAAACTTGAAGAACCAGTTGAACTTATGGAAGGCCTCATAAAAAAGGAAATTCCAGTTCTAAACAGTGAAACATGTGTAAATTGTTATTACTGCCATGATTTCTGCCCGCTTTATGCTCTCTTTGGAGAAGCAGGTACAATACATCCCAATAATGTTGGAGTTGTGGAATTAGATATAGGGGAGCTTCTGGAGGAGCCAGTTAAAATATCTGATGATAAAATTGCATTTATATCTCAATTTCTCGCTGATTCAACTATATTAAAGAAAAGAGAAGAGGAAACAGACTGATAAATAATGTTAACAGCATAAATTTTATTTAACCATTTATTTAAACCAAATTAAATTAATAAAATCTTCATAATAATCGAGAGGGATAAAATTGAGCTTAAAATCATATTCAAGAGCAAGAGCTGTACATGTGATGCTTGTGTATACTGGAGGATGTAACGGCTGTGATATAGAGATTGTTAACTGTATATTTTCACCAAGATATGATGCTGAACAGTACAAGGTTTTTCTGACATGGAATCCAAGGGAGGCTGATGTACTGGTAGTTACAGGTCCAGTTACTAAACATACAGAAAAACCACTAAAAGAAATTTATAATTCAATCCCAGAGCCAAAGGCAGTTGTAGCAGCAGGTGCATGTGCTCTTATGGGTGGAGTTTACAAGAACATTCATGGTGACATTCCCTCAGAAGAGATTGCAGGACCTGTTGATGAAGTTATACCTGTGGATGCAAAGGTGCCAGGTTGTGCTGTTAGACCTGAAGACATATTATCAGGGCTTGTGGCTACATTACCAAAACTATTGGAAGCTAAATAGTAAAAAACTAAATATCAAATGATAAATTGAATATCAAAAGCGATAAATCTAATAAATTTAGATAGATATATAAAAGCGTTTATAATAGTGTTATTTAGGTGATAATGGCCCATATTGAAAGTTTTAGGATAAAATCAAACAGAGTGTAGGATATGAGTGACAATAACAACAAAAAAATAATAGAAACAGAAGTCCCAATGGGAATGGTTCACTCTGCAGCCATAGAACCATACAGAGTCAGACTATTTGTTGAAGATGAGATAGTAAGAGATGCTGAGATAACAGTGGGCATAAATCACAGAGGCATAGAGAGAATAATGGAGGGTCTTCCTGTTGAAAAGGCAAATAGCCTTACAGAGAAGATATGTGGAATCTGTTCCAATAGTCACATCTGGAATTCGGTTTTAGTGGCAGAGAAAGCACTTGGAATTGAAATTCCAGAAAGAGCAAGTTACATAAGAATTGTAGTGGAAGAGCTGGAGAGATTGCACAGCCATCTTCTGTATTTAGCTCATGGTAGCGAAGTTTTAGGCCATGAAACATTCGCTATGAGGCTATTTTACATCAGAGAGACCGTCATGGAACTTTTAGGAATGATTGGAGGAAACAGAGTTCAATATGGGGCCCCCATAATCGGGGGCATTAGACCAAGATGCGATCTCAATGAGATGAGAATAAAAAAGATTAAAGAAGGCATGGATTTCCTAGAAGAAAAGGTTGCAGCATTTGCAGATAGATTCACATCAGATCCCATGATAATGGCACGTATAACAGGTGTGGCAGTTTTATCAAAAAAAGATGCCATAAGGCTTGCAACCTCTGGCCCTACTTTGAGGGCAACAGGTGTTGACATAGATTTAAGGAGGGATATGGAGAGCTATGATCCATTTGAATTTGACATAATCACTCAAAAAGATGGAGACGTTAAATCAAACCTTCTTGTACGTGTATTTGAAATTTTTGAGTCCATAAAAATAATTAGACAAGCTATAGGAAACCTTCCACCGGGTAAGATAACCAACCGAAGCTGGGGGATGCAGGATACACCCATTGTAAAAAGTTACATAGAGGTTCCCAGAGGAAAGCTCTATCACTCCTATAAACTTGAAGAAGGCAGGACAAGGAATGTTATTGTGCGAACCCCGTCCATAACCAACATAGGAGCAATGGAGCATGCCTGCATAGGAGCACATATAACAGATGCGCAGCTGGCCATAGTTCAATGCGATCCATGTTTCACATGCACAGATAGGGCCATTAAAATAATCAGATTATAGGAAAAATATTCTAAGGGATATTCTAAAGGAGATTTAAAAAAGAAGACATAGGTGATTGAAGATATGACAATTCTAAATTCACTAATCGCAGTTTTTGGTACATTGATTTTAGCATTTTTAGTCAGTATATGGCTTCCAGGGATTGAACGTAAGTTCATTCATGCAAGAATTCAGCAGAGAGTTGGTCCACCAATTTCAAGTCTAGGAATCATGGCTCCAATTAAATTCTTCTTTAAAAAGACAATAATCCCAAATTCTCCAATGCCTAATTTATACAACGTACTTCCAGTAATCAGTCTTTTATCCTGTGTGTTTATTTTCCTATTTATAATGCCTCAAATGTATTATTTAGGAGCTCTTGCAAGTATCATAGCTATAGTGGGGCTCTTAAAGATTGAAGAAGTCATTTACATGTTTATGGGTTCTCTTTCAAAATCAATTCTGTCTGTAAACATGCCATTTCCAGATCTGGCAAAGGGTGGCAAGCATCGTAAAGCAACGAGATCTTTCCTAGAAGAGCTAAGCAGTCTTCGAGCCTTCAGACTTATAGCATTTGGATCCTTCCCAATTTATATTGCGTTTTTTGTACCTGTAGCCATAGCAAAAAGCATTTATATTGGTGATATAGTGCTGTATCAGCAGATAAATGGCCCCATACTTTTTACGGTTGCAGGTGCGATTGGAGCACTTGTATACTTTATTGGGTACATGATACTCTTAAATGAATACCCATTTGTAATACTAAAAACTAAAGCAGATGTTATTGAAGGTCCGTTGCTAGAATATGCGGCGAAATATAGAGCATATGTATATTTAACCAGAGGTTTCCTGATGTTCGTACTTGCAAGCCTCTTCGCGACCCTGTTTTTAGGTATTCCTCCGAATATATTTGATTGGAAAGTATTAATAAATATAGGTGTTGCAATTTTATTCCCAATAGCAATGGCGTTACTCAGTGCATTTTCTCCAATATTTACATTCAGACAGTTTTATCCAGTTGTGGCTGGAGTTTCGATTCTTGGAATTCTTGCTATTATAGCTGCATTTATCTAGAAACCTTTAGAAAAGGTTTCATCCAAATATCAATAATATAAATTCAATGAAATTTGAAACTAAACAATTTAAAACTAAATATTTAAAAAAATAATCGATAATGTAGGGTGAAAGCATGAAATTCGTGGTAAGACCTCATCATATCATAAGTGTCGGTGGATACATTGTTGAAGTCGATTTCCCATATAGAAACATAATAGTGGTTAATCCAACTGATGAACCTATAAAAATCGATGTTCCCATATTCTCCCAGGATTGGGTTGAGGGGCACCGTAAATTAGGGCTAGAAATCACACCTATCAAGAAAGAAGATAATTTTTTAAGTACATTCAGGAAAGAGAAGGCAAGGATAGAGAAGCAACAGATTGAATAGCAATTCCAATCTTCTGTTTTAATTCATCAATGTGGAATAGAATTTAAAAATTAAAATATGATACTTAATTTATTGTTATTTTTTAAGATTAAATGAAATTTAAAATATTGAAGAAAATTTTGTAGAAAATCATTTTCTAGGTATAATTAAGGAAAATAGTTAAAATCAAAAAAGAAAAGGAAAAAAAGAAAGTTATTGTATCTGGAAGCTGTTGATGATCATGTCAAAATTGGCATTTTGTCCTTCAAAGTCTTCTGTTTTTGCATAGAAAGTAATGGCATATAAAAACCCGTTTTTAGTTAACATAATGGTTCTATATTTTAGTTGAATTCCTTGTTCCGTGGTTTTAAATATCAGTTCTGTAGCGTTGGTATTAGCTATCGTAATGGTTTTTTCTGAGATAAATTCATAATTTGGTTTTGCACGGAAAATACTTTTGCCGTCTTCCACTGTCAAACCAGATGCTTTTTCCACTATAACTGCTGTGCTAATAGAATCGTTTATCTTTTGATTAGGGTCGCCAAATTTTGCAACTATATATCTTTCATTTGTCGTATTTATTAGAGGTATCCAATTACTTGGATAATCAAAAGATGTTCCATTACCTTCAAAATGCGTTGTTTTATTTTCGGTTGTAACCTCAGAGGTACATCCCGATGCTAAGACAACAAACACTAAGATGGAAATTATTCCAATTGCAGATTTTTTCATAATAACACCACTTGTTTTTTTGTTTAAACTTTAATTTATTATTTGTTATTTAAAAAATTGGAATTTGTATATATTATCATACTATTATTTTTCCTCTTTAAAATCAAAGCTTCTGGTCTATAAACCTTAAAAATTATTCTGCAGAGTTATTCTGAATTTGGAAACTTTTAAATTATTAATCGTAATTTTAAAATATAATAGTACACTTGTTCACCTTAATTTGGGGATTATATGCTTTGATTAACAAAGGAAATATGAAAAAAAATTCATGCCCAATAATTAAATACCTATGAATCTGAAATATTCATAATAATTAATTTATTGTAACTAATTAATTCCATGATAAGTGATTCAAATGAATAAAGTTGCCATAACCATAAAAACTATCAACGAACCCGGAGTTTTGCGTGATATTGCCGAAATGATGGCTAATTGTGGAATAAATATTATTTATACTCATCTTTTCATAGAAAAGGATGAATCAGCTTCAATTTACATGGAACTTGAGGGAGTTGATACGATAGATGAGCTTACACAGAACCTTCAGATATTTGAAGCTGTAAGTGACGTTAAAATCCACCGTTCACTTGATGAAATATATGGAAAAAGGATAATAATAATTGGTGGCGGTGCACAGGTTGCCCAAGTTGCCCAGGGAGCTATAACCGAATCCGACAGGCACAACATAAGAGGAGAGAGAATAAGTGTGGACACAATTCCACTTGTTGGTGAACAGGAACTTGCTGAAGCAGTCTCGGCTGTTGGAAGACTTCCAAGGGTGGGGGCTTTGGTTCTGGCAGGCTCACTAATGGGTGGAAAGATATCTGAAGCAGTAGAAGAGATAAAAAAGGAGCATGATTTGATTGTTATAAGTCTTAACATGCCTGGTGGTGTAACTGAAATAGCGGATCTTGTAGTGACAGATCCTTTACAGGCAGGAGTTATGGCAGTTATGGCAGTTGCAGACACAGCCATATTTGATATAAAAAAAGTAGGAAGAAAAAAGTTTTAATATCTTTTGGAAGTATTTTCAACTCATCTCTACGGCTCTAATTAGCCTACTTGCAGCATTTTTTAGCTCAGGGTCTTCTATTTCTCCACTCTCTCTTATTTTAAGCGCCAGCTGAAGAACTTTGGAAACATCCTGAGGTTTGAGGTTTTCAGCCTTTTTCCATTAATTTTTCCATTTTTTCATCCATTTTGTCACCACCATTAATTGTTTGATCTTTGAAAAATTTGTATTTTTAGTGTCATAATTTGGCACTAAGTTATCAGTTTGAAAATTCAATTTTTTTAAAAGGATAAGGGTTTTTTAATTTTTTTGTGAGGATAAGAAAAATTATAAGAAGAATTGTAAGAATTAGCAATAATCTGATTTCATTCAGTTTATGAACCATCATAATATTCACAAAACACTGAATATTCACATATTTTGCATTTATTTATATTTTGAGCTATTTCAGAGACATGCCCCTCATAAAACATTTTTTTAATATCATCCAATACCTCAAATAGTTCTTTTCTTAGTTTTGAATTTATAACCACTGGTATTTGCTTGTTAATCTTCAGATATTCCACAAATCCCACAAGAACCTCAGTATCAAATTCCTCTTCAATAAGGACAGAATAAGCAGCAACTTGAATAGCATCAGCTTCCCAAACACCCTTTATTGGATATTTGCCTGTCTTAATTTCAATAGGGTAGTATATTCCATTAATTATCTCTATTTTATCTATTTTACCACTCAAATTTAGTTTTTTATTATCTATTCTGTATTCAAGGAGAGATGGTGGAAAGAGTATATCTATAATTTCGGAGCTATTTTTTCCAGTACTCTGAAGTATCTTTTTTATTTTTGCAGAGATTATCCATGATTCAAGTTTAAGATCCTCTGCTAAATTCTGATATAACTTTTCAATGTCTATATTTCCATGATTTTCCACATCAAGAATCCCAACTGATGTGTTTTCAATGAGTGAGGGGACGTCCCTGAATATGATATCTAAAATCTCCTCAATTTTCTCATTTCCCCTAATAGACTGGATATTTCTCTTTAAAATTTCTTGGAAATCTCTCCTGATTTGATGAGACAGTTTTCCAGATAAAATATTTGGATTTTTAGGTTTAATGTCTTGTGTAAAGCTTAAATACATCTTCATGGGACAATATAAGTATTCTGAGATTGAAGAAACTCTAATTTGCATTTTAACACCTCTATAAAACCTATTTGTATACATGTTATAATATTATTATTTATTATATTATTATTTAGTAGATAAGTAAAATAAGTTTTTATTTTAATTTTATTATTTTATAGTCAAGTGCAAAAGTTTTTAAACCATTGGTTAAATGAAGGCTGTCGAAAATTGAATTTAATCAATCAAGCCAATTTTAGGGATTCCTGTGAGTTATAAGTTTAATAAATTATGCTCTTGACTATAATTTAGAAATTTTTAGAATGGATTTTTAAAAAAATTTAATTTAAAAAAATTAAAGAAAAATTAAATAAAAATTAGTATGATTATTCATCCAAAACTCGGATAAATAAACTTTCTTTTTTAACAACATCTAGCTTATCTATTTTTTTTATAGCCATCTGAACATTTTTCTCCAGGGCTTCGTGTGTGATCATGAAAATCGGTACTTCTCCTCCTTCACTCCTCTTTTTTTGACTTACAGATTCTATACTTATATTAAGGTCGCTCAATATGCCTGATATCTCATGTAAAACTCCTGGTTTGTCAATAACTGTCATTCTAATATAGTATCTGGAGTTTATATCTTTTATATCCTTTATTTTCTTAACCTGAGTATATTTTGGTCCATATAAAACTTCTTTATCCATATTTTTGATTATATCCAAACAATCACCAATTACGGCGCTTGCTGTGGGCATCATTCCAGCTCCCTGACCATACATCATAACAGGTCCCATTGCATCTCCAACTATGTATATACCGTTGAAAACATCACGAACTGAGGCTAGGAGGTGATTTTGAGAAATTAATGTTGGATGTACTCTAACTTCAAGCTCCCCATTCACCATCTTTCCAATTGCAAGGAGTTTTATTGTATAACCCAGATCATCCTGTGTAAATTTTATGTCTTCCTGTGTTATCTTACTTATACCTTCAACATGGAAATCTTCCTGCTTTATGTAAACTCCGAATCCCAGGATAGTTAATATAATCAATTTTTGAGCTGTGTCAAAACCTTCGATATCAAAAGTTGGATCCTGTTCTGCATAACCCTTATCCTGAGCCTCCCCTAACATATCTTCAAAGTTTCTGTTCTCCTCAGTCATTTTGGTCAATATATAGTTGGCAGTACCATTTATTATCCCATATATGGATTGAATATGATTGGCAGCTAGACTTTCATTTAATGGCCCGAGTAGTGGAATTCCACCACCTACACTGGCTTCAAAGCAGATTCTGACATTATTCATCTTCGAGCTTTTAATGATCTCTTCCCAGTGTTTTGCAAGCAAAGCCTTATTGGCAGTTACCACAGGTTTCCCATTTTCCATAGCCTTTAGGATAAAACTTAGAGCTGGTTCGTAGCCCCCGATAAGCTCTATCACTATGTTAATTTCTGGATCTTCAAGTATTTCGCTTACATCAGTTGACAATATCTTTGGATCTATCTCAACGCCCCTAGGAGTTGTAATATCAAGATCAACTACTTTTTTGAGCCTTATTTTCACTCCAGCTTTACCTTCCACAAGATCAAGATTTTGATTGAGAATCTCTACCACTCCTGATCCTATGGTCCCAAAACCAATAAGTCCTACATTAATTGTTTTATCCATTTAATCCCTTCCCTCGTTCATTTCATTCATTGAATTTTATTTTATTATTTTATTCTATTATATTTTTAAAATAAATTCTTTAATTTTATATATTCATCAATAGATTCTCTCGTGGTTCCAACAACTAATCTATATCTCATCTTTTTATTTTTAACTCTTTCTAATTTTCCTTTTGCAACTATCGCTTCCCCTTCGACAGCTTGCCCGGCATAAGTGTGAGTAAAAGATGCTAACTCTTCTATTGGGACATCAGGCCCTTCTATAATATCGACATTTTCGATTTTATAAATTGCTGGATTGTCAAAAGCAGCTAAGGCATCGTTCACTTGACATTCTATTTTCACAGTTCCTAGTGGTTCAAACTTTTCATCACCATAGCTTCCTTTAATCTCATCCCAGTCTCTAGTTGCAAGTATGTCAAAGAGGGTGCCATTGATTGTACCTCTGTTATTTTTACGCTTCTCATACCACCTAAATTCGTCATAACTTAGTGTGGAATCTTTTATTCTTTTTTCATACAATTTTTTCCAGTGATCTTCAATTATGCTCTTTAGTATTCCATTATCTTTATCTTTAATTTCTGCAAAAATATTAAGGGCTTTTCTGTGTTTATTCAATCCATAAACAACAAAATCGATATCAGAATTTTCTGCATCATATAAATCAGGTAATATCGATCCTGAAATTCCCATGTTATCATATGGAATATTTGCATATTCGTGAAAAATGTTAGCTATTTTTATAACCTTTTTTAATAATTCAACATCAGGAACATCGTTCACTATTTCTCTAAGTCGTTTTTCAGGATGCATAAGTTCTTTTACTTTATCGATAGGCACCCCCATCATTTCAACACCAGTAGTATGGCAATCATATAAATATTGGGGAAAATTCTGCTTTAGGTAGTGGTAGGCCTGCTTTGAATCTACTTTAGAATATCTTCGACCATTTTTTGACCTTTCACCTTCTGGATCAGGAATGTATCTTAGAAATGATAGTATTCTATCCTCTGGATGAAAATAAGAGGTTGTGGCAAAAAAAAGATCATCTTCAGTATATATAAAATCTCTGGGTCTTGATCTCATGGATTAAATTGATACAAGACATATTATTAAATATGATAGTTTCAAGACTAACGTCTGGCAAGGATTTAAAAAAAGGTATTGAAGAAATAATAGTCCAAAATGATTTAAATTCAGGTATAATATTGTGTATTGTGGGAAGTTTAAATTCAGCACTATTAAGAATGTCTAATGAGGATGTTAAAGAGTTCAGGGGTCCATTTGAAATAGTATCTGCTGAAGGAACTATCACAAGAGACGGAATTCATGTTCATATTTCCATGTCAGATGGTAGAGGAAGAGTATTTGGAGGACACCTACTGGATGGCTGCATTATAAATACAACCGCTGAGATTTGTATAATGGAAATTGAGGGCACTTTGAGAAGGATTTTTGATCCAGAAACAGGTTATAAAGAGCTTTCAATAGATTAACTTCCAATCAATTCCTCTTTTTCACGAAATATTTAATATTGAAATGGATTTTAGGATATTGGACATAAATTATTGCTTAATTTAAATAATAGTTAAAAATAATATGGATTTGTTCAATTTTGTTTGTAATCTAAGCTTATATATCTAATAACGTATAATAACACTATCTGATAAACTAATTAATTTAATAAAGTTAATTAAATAATTTAAATTAATTGTGAAGTCAATAATCTTATAATCTCTTTTTATACGTTACTTCTTTGAATTTAACCTTAAATTCTGTACCACGACTTTTATCCAATTCAATTGTACCGTCAAGTTGTTCTACTAAGCGGTTAATTAGTTGTAAACCTAAAGTGTCTGTTTTTCTTAAATCTATGTCTTCAGGCAATCCTACGCCATCATCGCTTATAATCAGTTCATATTCTGAGTCCTCTGATCTAAGTTCTATGTTGATTATTCCTTTATGGCCTTCAGGGAAGGCATGTTTTATGGAGTTGGTTAGAAGTTCGTTGACTATTAGGCCTAATGGTACAGCATTTTCTATATTTAGTTTCACATCTTCCACATTCGTTTCTATTTTTATGCGGGTTCTGTCAACTTTATATGTGCTGCAAAGTTCTAGAGTTAGGCTTAGGATATACTCTGCAAAATTAATATGGGCGAAGTCTTTAGATTGATACAGCTTTTCATGGATCATTGACATGGATTTAACTCGGTTTTGGCTGTCTCTGAAAATCTCCAAATCCCTTTCATCTTTTATGTAACGGGATTGTAAACTTAGAAGACTGGAAATTATTTGCATATTATTTTTAACTCTATGGTGTATCTCAGTGAGAAGCGATTCCTTTTCTTTGAGTGATGCTTTTATTTGATTTTCAGCTCTTTTACGCTCAGTGATGTCTTCCAAAAGGAAGGACATACCAATTATTTTCTTCCCTATTCTAAGTAGAGAACGATGTACAACAAACGTAACTTGCTTTCCTTGCTTATTAATCATAGTAAATTCTTGTTCAGCAAGCTTTTTGCCTACTATTAGTTCTTTAAATCTTGATAATATTGTTTT